>Ga0207907_100085_pt1 | contig 70110 bp, 49 predicted proteins | sample LinPmetageLP52_FD_184062 | JGI IMG/M metagenome (GOLD analysis project Ga0207907, IMG submission 184062) | Marine viral communities from the Subarctic Pacific Ocean - LP-52 (SPAdes) | ecosystem: Environmental > Aquatic > Marine > Oceanic | place: Pacific Ocean | collected 2011-08-26
TTAAAGTCTCTGAAGGGCCGTTGAAGACTACAACGTTGATAGGCAAGATGTGGAAGTGGTGTGAGCCATTAAGCTAACTTGTACTAATTACCCGTGAGGCTTAACCATACAACGCCAAACGCGTTTTGTGACAGTGAAAGCGACAGAAGTTAATAACTAAAGTAGATATTACTTAAAGACTTAAAAAATATTATCAGATATTTTCCAAATTTATGAGGTGACTCTTAGCGCGTAGCGTTAACATTGAGGCACCTTGCGCAAAGGAAAAAGAAGCACTACGTGCTTATCATTAATCCTTTGCACCTAATTTGCTTGGTGACAATAGCGTTTTGGACCCACCTGACTCCATGCCGAACTCAGTAGTGAAACGAAACAGCGCCGATGATAGTGTAGCATTTGCTATGTGAAAGTAGGACATTACCAGGCTTCAAATTAAAGAAACCCGTTACAGCAATGTAACGGGTTTTTTGCTATCTGGGATTTAGTAAATAGCCAAGAGCCCATGCCAAACTCAGTAGTCAAACAAAACAGCTCGAAGGCGAGCCCCGGCCAACGATAGTGTAGCATTTGCTATGTGAAAGTAGGACATTACCAGGCTTCAAATAAGAGAAACCCGTTACAGCAATGTAACGGGTTTTTTGCTGTCTGGGGTTTAATAAATAGCCAAGAGCCCATGCCGAGCTCAGTAGTGAAACAAAACAGCTCGAAGGCGAGCCCCGGCCAACGGTAGTGTAGCATTTCACTGTGACTCACCACCGCTGTGGGCACCACGACATTACCAGGCTTCAAATTAAAGCAACCCGTTACAGCAATGTAACGGGTTTTTTGCTGTCTGCAGAAAAGTAAAATGCGCACAATTGATAGACACTCATCAAGCCTCTATTACATAGGTCAGGCGAGCGTAGCGACTCCCGACGACAACATCAAAAATTTCTCTGCCTGGAAGTGTCGCATTTGCTATATTATCCACAATCTGCGTACATCACATCAACCAATTCCTCAATCTTGTGAATATGTCGAGATCAAATCAAAGAGCTTTTATAGTTAAGCACAGAGGTATAGTTATTATTTATATATTTACTAATCTGATAGTGCTGGATAACAAATATAATTTTGCTTTGTTACTGGCTTTGATTTAGGATCAAAACAGTTTAAAACCAAGAACTAATAGCCTGTGTATAGATTATTAATTAGTGCCATATCATTTATATTTTGTTTTTCTGTATCGGCAGTTGAAGTAACTGATCTGTATCAAGATATATTAAAAGTCGACGATAAAACTAGAGATACGCGTTTAAATGCGAGCCGTAAGGCATTGCTTAATGTTTTAGTAAAAGTGAGCGGTGATGAAACTGCAGATCAAAATAAACTAGCGCAACAACGTACAAAAGATATCTCAGATTATATGCTCAAATTTGAGTATGACGAGCGAGCAAACGGACAGCTTAAATTAGTTGTTAAATTTGAAGCGCGCAAAATAAATGCGCTCATTAAAGAGCTTAATTTACCACTGTGGGGTGTTCAGCGACCACTCGTTGCTATTTGGTTAGGTATTGAAGACAATTGGCGCAGAGAATTAGTAACACAAGAAAGTTACCCGCAGCTAGAGCAGTTAATTTATGATAAAGCAGGACGCCGTGGCTTACCAGTTGTTGTGCCTTTGCTTGATTTACAAGACAGGCGCTTAGTAGGTGTACCCGAAGTTTGGGGGAATTTTTCTGAGCCCGTTGAAGAAGCATCTAAGCGTTACAGTGCAGAGCGAAGTATTACTGCAAGAATGTTTCAAGAACAAGACAGTGAAAATTGGATACTAGATTGGCGCTTTACTAACGACGATTTGTTTGAATCAAATAGATTAACGGGCGACAAGCAGCAAATTGTAGGGCAAATGATTGATACTCTCGCGCAAGGCCTTGCAAGCGAATATGCAATTGATCCTAATGCCTATTATCAGCAAGCTTCTGCAACACTTACTTTAAAAGAAACTAATAGCTTTGTTGATATCGAATTAGCAAAACGTAGATTACTTAGTTTAAGTGTAGTAACCGACGTAACTATTTTACGAAAAACTCCAGAGCTTGTTGAATTTAAGTTAAACCATACGGGCAGTGTAAACGATCTTAAAAAAGCACTTGGCCTTGATTCTGCTTTTAGAGACTACGTTGACCCACGTGCTTTTTATCATGTGGTTGATAAAAGTAGTTTAGAATATCAGTGGGTTGGCGAGTAATGCTAAACGCTGAGCCTATGCAAATGGCTTTACCGGTTACCTTACCGGATGATGAAACCTTTGCATCATATTTTGGTGGTGAGGACTCGTTAGAGGTTAACCATTTAAAGGACAGCTTTTCAAAGTTATCTAAAACGTTTCAGTACACCTATTTATGTGGTTTAGGTGATTCAGGCAAGTCTCACTTGCTATACGCCACTTGTGTAAAAGCACAAGAGCGCGGGTTATCCAACATGCTATTATCAATGCGTGAAGTTATTGATTTTGGCCCGATGGTGCTCGATGGCTTAGAGGCTCTCGATGTATTGTGTATAGACGACGTTCACTTAGTCGCTGGGAATGATCCTTGGGAAAAAGCATTATTTAATTTCTATAATCGCTTTAACGAACCTGGGAAAATGCTCGTAGTTACCGCTGACTTACTTCCTGATATGCTCAATATTAGTCTTCCCGATTTAGAGTCTCGGCTAAAGTGGGGCACTACATTTCAAATTCGCTCTATGAGCGATGATGACAAAGCTCAGGCGCTTGTGAAACGTGCGCATATGCGTGGATTGGAATTGAGCGATGAATGTGCACGGTTTTTACTAACGCGTTTAAGCCGTGATATGCGCGCTTTACTCGATGTATTAGACAAATTAGATCATGCATCTATGGCTGCACAGCGAAAATTAACAATTCCCTTTATAAAATCAACGTTAAAGCTGTAGTAGGTCTAGAATCTAGACCCTGCTTTCAGTTATCATTAGTCAATTAAATTGTAATCACCTTCTGTGAAAGATCAGGTATCGAATGAACTTAGAAAATATATTAGCGCAAGCACTTGAGGCGGTAGCCAGTGCCAGTGAAATCGCGCAACTAGAAGAGATCAGGGTTAATTACCTTGGTAAAAAAGGCGAAATCACTAGCTTACTTAAAACACTGGGTAAAATTGCTCCTGAAGAACGCAAAGAAGCAGGGCAGGTAATTAACCAAGCTAAGCAAGATGTTCAAGCTGCAATTAACGATAAGCGTGAGCTTTTAGCAAGTAAAGCACTAGAAGAAAAGCTAGCCGCAGAAACAATTGACGTTACTTTACCTGGGCGTGTAATGCCAACAGGTGGATTGCATCCGGTAACACGAACAATTGAACGTATTGAAAGCTTTTTTGGTGAGTTAGGTTTTGAGGTTAAATCAGGCCCTGAGATTGAAGATGACTTTCATAACTTTGATGCATTAAATATCCCTGAGCATCACCCTGCGCGTGCTGATCACGATACCTTTTATTTCAATCCTAAATTAGTACTGCGTACACAAACAAGTGGCGTGCAAATTCGTACTATGGAAACAGAACAGCCACCGCTACGTATTATTTCACCAGGGCGAGTGTATCGTAACGATTACGACCAAACTCATACTCCTATGTTCCATCAGGTAGAAGGGTTAATGGTTGATACCGATGTAAGCTTTACTGAGCTTAAAGGTATTTTACATGACTTTTTACGTAACTTTTTTGAAGAAGATATGGAAATTCGTTTCCGTCCTTCATTTTTCCCATTTACAGAACCATCTGCTGAAGTGGATGTTATGGGCAAAGACGGTAAATGGTTAGAAGTACTAGGCTGTGGCATGGTTCACCCTAACGTTCTTAAGTCGGTGGGTATTGACCCAGAAAAATACACTGGTTTTGCATTTGGTATGGGCGTAGAGCGCTTAACTATGCTGCGCTACGGCGTAAACGACTTACGTGCATTTTTTGAAAATGACTTAAAATTCCTAAACCAGTTCCGTTAAGAGTGAAATAATAAAATGAAATTTAGTGAAAAGTGGTTAAGAGAGTGGGTAAACCCTGCTATTGATACGCAAGCTCTTTCGGAACAGCTTTCTATGGCTGGTCTTGAAGTTGATGGAGTTGAGCCAGCAGCAGCCAAATTTAATGGTGTGCTAGTAGGCGAAGTGGTTGAATGTGGTCAGCACCCTGATGCAGACAAACTTCGTGTTACTAAAATTAACGTAGGTGGCGATGAGCTGCTTGATATCGTTTGTGGTGCGCCAAATTGTCGTGAAGGCATCAAAGTAGCTGTTGCAACCGTAGGTGCTGTATTACCTGGCGACTTTAAAATCAAAAAAGCAAAACTACGCGGTCAGCCGTCTCACGGTATGTTGTGTGCCTTTGTTGAACTAGGTATTAGCGAAGAAGGCGATGGCATAATGGAATTGCCACTTGATGCACCAGTAGGCACTGATTTACGCGAATACTTAGGCCTTGATGACAACATTATTGATGTTGACTTAACACCAAACCGTGGTGATTGTTTAGGTATTAAAGGCCTTGCACGAGAAGTAGGTGTTTTAAACAGCATTGATGTAAATGTATTAGCTATTCCATCTGTTACACCAACAATTGACGATAAAGTATCAATTGAACTAGTAAACGAAGATGCATGCCCTCGCTACCTTGGTCGTGTTATAAAGGGTATTAACCTTGATGCAGAAACACCACTTTGGATGGTTGAAAAGCTACGTCGTAGTGGCGTACGTTCAATCGATCCGGTTGTTGATGTAACTAACTATGTATTACTAGAACTTGGCCACCCAATGCATGCATTTGATTTAAGTGCAATTGAAGGTGGAATTAAAGTACGTAGTGCAAATGCAGGTGAAGAGCTAGTACTACTTGATGGTAATACTGCTAAATTGAATGACTCTACACTTGTTATAGCCGATCATAATAAAGCACTTGCTATCGCCGGTATTTTTGGTGGTGAGCAATCAGGTGTTACTGAAAAAACAACAGACATACTGCTTGAAAGTGCGTTCTTTAATCCGGTTGCAATTGCTGGGCAAGCACGTAGTTACGGCCTACATACCGATGCGTCACATCGTTATGAGCGTGGTGTAGATTTTGCTCTACAACATGATGCAATGCAGCGTGCAACCGCTTTATTACTTGAAATTGTTGGTGGTCAAGCAGGTCCTGTAGTTGAAGCTGTTGCAGCAGATAAATTACCAAAAGTGACTGAAGTACGTCTTCGCCGTGCACGTTTAGACCGCGTAATAGGTCATCATATTGATGATGCTAAAGTAACTGATATTCTGACTCGTTTAGGCCTTGATGTTAAAGTAGAAAATGATAGCTGGAGTGCGGACGTACCAAGTTACCGTTTTGATATTCGTATTGAAGAAGATTTAATTGAAGAAGTTGCGCGTGTATACGGTTACAACAGTATCCCAAATGTTGCACCTACTGCAAAACTCAAAATGACAACGCATGACGAGTCAACAATTGCGCTTAGTAAGTTCCGCAATACGCTCGTTACGCGTGGTTACCAAGAAGCAATTACTTATAGCTTTGTAGATCCTAAAGCACAAACTATTTTACACCCAGATAGCAATGCGCTTGTATTACCGCATCCAATTTCAATTGAAATGTCGGCTATGCGTGTCAGCTTAATGCCTGGTTTATTGGCTTCAGTGGCTTATAACCAAAACCGTCAGCAACCGCGTATTCGCTTATTTGAGCACGGTCTTAAATTTATCAGTGATGAAAGTGCTGAAAACGGTGTTTATCAGGTGCCAGTTCTTGGTGGGGTAATTACCGGTTTAGCACACGGCGAACATTGGGTTGAAGAAAAACGTAACGTTGATTTTTACGACTTAAAAGGTGATGTAGAAGCATTACTTGCGATCACCAATGATGTTAGCCGTTTTGAAATTAAAGCAGAGCAGTCAGATGGACTTCACCCAGGCCAATCAGCAGTTATTTATGTTGATGGTAAAAAGGTTGGTTTTTTTGGTGCATTGCATCCACAAGCGCAAAAATCGTTAGATATCAACAACGCAACTTTTGTGTTTGAAATTGAAATGTCGGCAATCGAAAAAAGAAATTTACCACAAGCTGTAGGGGTATCAAAATTTCCTTCAAATCGCCGCGACATCGCTATTTTAGTGGCCGACAGCGTTAAGTCTGGTGATATTTTAACCGCGATAGAAAAAGTTGGCGGAAATCAATTGGTTGACCTAAACTTATTCGATGTGTATAAGGGCAAAGGTATTGAGCCAAATTATAAGAGTTTGGCGATTGCTCTAACACTGCAAGCGGTTGATAGAACACTCGAAGAGAAAGACATCAATCTAGTAGTTGATAACGTGGTGGCCGAATTGGCTGATAAATTTAATGCATCGTTGAGGGACTAGATATGGCGCTTACTAAAGCCGACATAGCTGAACACCTATTTGAAAAACTGGGTATCAATAAAAAAGATGCCAAAGACTTAGTTGAAGCGTTTTTTGAAGAAATCCGCTCAGCGCTTGAAAAAGGTGAGCAAGTTAAGCTCTCTGGATTTGGTAACTTTGATCTTCGTGATAAAAAAGAAAGACCAGGCCGTAACCCGAAAACAGGAGAAGACATTCCTATTTCAGCGCGCCGTGTGGTTACATTTCGACCAGGCCAAAAGCTTAAAACCCGTGTAGAAGTGGGCACAAGCAAAGCAAAATAAAAAAAGGCAGCGTAAGCTGCCTTTTTATTTACATAAAAGTACCTAGCTCCACAATGCTGGGTATTTTTGTTGTATTTACTACTGCATATACTACCTATCGGCAATAATACTTAATCTTTTTGCCGGGTTAAACGTGTCGCTATATGCGTTAAAAATTCTCATTTACGATCAAATGGATGCACAAGGTAAAGCAATGTCGTAGCAGCAGCTATAGAACCTATTTACTTAAAAGCCTCGCGCCGTGATTTAATCGCCCCTAGATTGAACAAATTTCAATCCACGAAGATCAACACGTCCTAGCTAAAACTCTCTAGGCGATACAAATTCACCACTTTGTATTTGCTCATATGTTTGTTGGGCAAGTGTATCTAAACTGTCTAAATTTTTACCATTGCTCATAAGTTGGTGTTCTATTGGTAATAAATCGATGTTTTCAATGCCAGACATTTGCGCAACCTTAGAAAAAATATACGCATGCTTAAGTTTATCGTGTTTATAAAACAGACTAATAAGTGATGTGTAAACTTCAGGGTTTGGCTCAATACCTTTTTTATTCAACTCAAGCGTTTTATAAAGCAGATCTATTGTTTTTTCATCATCAAACTTAATATAGTAAGACGCTAAAAAAAATTGCATTTCGGCACTTTGCGTTACGCTTTTATCGTTTTCTAAGGCGAGTAATTTATTAAGTGCACTTTGGTCGCTGTTTCGAGACCAATGATAGTAAAGTAAACCTGGGTGATTAGTTTTTTGAGTGTCTTGATATAAGCGCGTCATTTCTTTGATACTGGTTAGTTGTCCTTCAATGCGCGATGTTGTCTTAGATTTTAGCTTTTTATGCTCTATTTTTGCAGCTAACGTAATACACTGATTATAAGACTCAAAGCCTTTGAGCAATTGGTATTTATTTTCATCTGTTGGTTTTTTATATTCAGTGTAGCGCTTTAAAATAACTACAGAGCGCTCATTCTTACAATGGCTGTCTTTATTTAGATCACTACAAAACCCAGGTGTCTCTTTACAAACCTGAGCGAGTGTTAGTGGTTCATCACACCCTGTTAACGCTAGCATTGTTAGTAATACGCTTGCTCTTAAAACCATCCCTTAACCCCAAATGAATATATACGTAACCATTCTAACGTAATCATTTGTGCTCTAACAGTAGAGAATAACTTAAGATTAACTTAGAATAGCCGTGCCTAAAGTGTATTACTCTCAAAATATAGTGCACTTTCAAAGGCTATCCGTTCAAAATGTTAAATTTAGGTAAATAAAATGACCTCATCTCACGAATTAGAATATACAAATAGTTGGCAAGAGCGCCAAGATTACGCCGAAAGCATGCAACCTATCATTGGTAAGCTTTATCGTAACCGTGGCATAGAAATCGCTGTATATGGCCGTCCTCTCGTTAATGCCAGTACAATAGATATTATCAAGTCTCATAAAACTGTAGCGCAGTTTGAAGGCACAAAATTACGTTTACGTGAAAGCTTCCCGTTTTTAGAAGCGATTAGTAAAATGGAGTTAAACTCTGCCCGTATAGATATTGGTAAACTTGCTTATAGCTACTTGTATACTGATGCAGCTAATGGCCGTACTGTAGACGAATTTGTAAAAGCTGAACTTGCAGAAATAGCTGATTTACCAGCGAAAGAGCCACGCGATGTAGTACTTTATGGCTTTGGCCGAATCGGTCGCTTATTAGCACGTTTATTAATTGAAAAGTCAGGACCATATGCCGATTTACGCTTACGTGCAATTGTTGTACGTGGTGGTAAAGATGGCGACCTAGAAAAGCGCGCTAGCTTATTACGTCGAGATTCAATTCACGGGCCTTTTAATGGTTCAATTACAATTGATAAAGAGCGTAATGCAATTAAAGCTAACGGTAGCTACATTCAAGTAATTTACGCTAACTCTCCAAGCGAAATTGATTACACAGCTCACGGCATCGAAAATGCACTGATTGTTGATAACACAGGTATTTGGAAAGATGAAGCAGGCCTTGGTCAGCATTTAGAGTGTAAAGGTGCTGCAAAAGTATTATTAACTGCACCGGCTAAAGGCAATATTAAAAACATAGTATATGGTGTGAATAACCAAGACATTTTGCCTGCTGATAAAATTGTATGTGCAGCAAGTTGTACAACTAATGCTATTACGCCAACACTTAAAGCATTAAACGATAAGTTTGGTATTAATAACGGCCATGTAGAAACTGTGCACTCGTACACAAACGATCAAAACCTTATTGATAATTACCACAAAGCAGAGCGTCGCGGCCGTGCTGCAGCGCTTAACATGGTAATTACCGAAACAGGTGCAGCTAAAGCGGTTTCTAAAGCATTACCAGAACTTGAAGGTAAATTAACGGGTAACGCAATCCGTGTACCTACACCAAATGTATCGCTTGCTATTTTAAATCTTAATTTAGAAAAAGGGACATCGGTTGAAGAGCTTAACGCGTTTTTACGTGAAACAGCGCTTCATTCAGAGCTGCGAGATCAAATTGATTACACTGCTTCTACAGAAATCGTATCTACCGATTTAGTAGGTAGCCGTTACGCAGGTGTTGTTGATTCACAAGCAACTATTGTTGAAGGTAATCGTGTAGTACTTTACGTTTGGTACGACAATGAATTTGGCTACAGCTGCCAAGTTGTTCGCTGTATGCGTGATATGGCCGAAGTAGCCTTCCCAAGCCTACCTCGCTAAATTAATAATAAATCACTAAGCCAGCTTTTTTGCTGGCTTTTTTAGTCGCGTAATATTTTTAAAGTGTACCCTGTGTGATAGGCTTTAATTATTGAAATGTGTACTGCGGTTATGCCGTAATTATGCATTTTACTATTTATAAAATAGTGTCAGTTCTGCAAGTTAAGCAGATAAACTTATTCTACCTTAAGGTTTTTTCATGAAAATCAGCAGCAATTTTGATAGTGGTAACATAAATGTTATCGAAGCCACCGATCCTTTAAATATTCAATTAGAGATTAATAGCGATCACCAGTCTGAATTTTATCAGTGGTTTCACTTTCGTCTTGAAACAACACCTTACCAATTGCATAAGTTAAATATTAATAATCTTGAAAAATCGGCATACCCAGATGGCTGGGATGGGTATCAAGCAGTTGCATCGTACGATCGCCAAACATGGTTTCGTGTACCTTCTAATTACGAAAATGGCACGCTTACATTTGAGCTAGAGCCAGAAAGCGGCAGTGTTTACTTTGCATACTTTGCGCCTTACAGCTACGAGCGTCATTTAGATTTATTATCGTGGGCGCAAAGCGAAGAGCTATGCCAATTACAAACTCTTGGCGAAACACTAGATGGTCGCGATATGAGCGTACTTAAAATTGGCCAACCAAGCGAAGATAAAAAAACAATCTGGATCACGGCACGTCAACATCCAGGTGAAACTATGGCAGAGTGGTTTGTAGAAGGTTTATTGCATAAATTACTTGATGATGAAGACCCGCATGCAGCGGCGCTTTTATCTAAAGCTGTTTTTTACATTGTGCCAAACATGAACCCTGATGGGAGTGTACGTGGGCACCTTCGTACCAATGCAAAAGGGGTTAACTTAAATCGTGAATGGCAAACACCAAGCATGGAAAATAGCCCTGAGGTTTACTTAGTACTTAATAAAATGCGCGAAACAGGCCTAGACATGCACCTAGATATACACGGTGATGAAGCAATCCCATATAACTTTGTTGCAGGTAGTGAAGGTATACCAAGTTACGACGATCGTTTAAAAGACTTAGAAGATAGTTTTAAAGCGGCGCTTTTAACTATTACTCCAGAGTTTCAAGACGAACATGGCTACGATAAAGACGAACCGGGTAAAGCAAATTTAACAGTGGGCTCATCTGCAACAGCAGAAGAATTTAAAGCACTTACGTACACCGTTGAGATGCCGTTTAAAGACAATAACGACCTACCAGACCCAGATTACGGCTGGTCTGACCGCCGTTCGTATCAATTTGGACAAGATACTTTAGCGGCAATCGTAAATGTCGTTGATAAACTGAGATAAATTAGTATAAGGTAAGGGCAACAATAAAATGTTGCCCTTTTTTATTACAAAATTTACAAATAATAAAAATTAGCAATAGCAGCGTTATCGTATTATTTAGCTTTAACTGAGTAATACGCAGTCAACAGTCTCAATTAAAATAATAAGAGGAATTCAGCGTGGATGTATTTGGACAATTTTTAGATAGCCTCGATGGCATGTTAGGAGGAGCTGTTTGGTTCCCATACGTGCTACTAGGGGTTGGTTTATTTTTTACTATATATTTAAAGTTCCCACAAATCCGTTATTTCAAACATGCGTGTAAAGTTGTAACTGGTAAGTTTGATAAAAAAGACACCGAAGGCGACACAACACATTTTCAAGCCCTTGCGACTGCGCTTTCTGGCACGGTTGGTACAGGTAACATTGGTGGCGTAGCACTTGCTATCTCTATTGGTGGTCCCGCAGCCTTATTTTGGATGTGGATGACCGCATTTTTTGGTATGACAACCAAATTTGTAGAAGTAACTCTTTCTCATAAATACCGCGAAAAAACAGAAGACGGCACTATGTCGGGCGGCCCTATGTATTACATGGATAAACGTCTAAACATGAAATGGCTAGCCATTTTATTTGCTGTTGCAACGGTAATTAGCTCATTTGGTACAGGCAGCTTGCCACAAATAAATAATATTGCCCAAGGTATGGAAGCAACATTTGGTTTTGCGCCAATGGCAACGGGTGCTGTTTTATCTGTTTTACTTGCACTGGTAATTTTAGGTGGCATTAAACGTATTGCTGCAATTACATCACGCGTAGTACCGCTAATGGCCGCGGTTTATATTATTGGTGCGCTTGCCGTTATTTTTTACAATATTGAAAATATCGGCCCGTCATTTGCGTCAATCTTTATGGATGCATTTACTGGTTCAGCAGCGGCAGGCGGCTTTTTAGGTGCGTCGTTCGCTTACGCGTTTAACAAAGGTGTAAACAGAGGTTTATTCTCAAACGAAGCGGGTCAAGGTTCTGCGCCAATAGCCCATGCTTCAGCAAAAGCAGATGAACCAGTATCAGAGGGTATAGTCTCTATATTAGAACCGTTTATTGATACCATCATCATTTGTACACTTACAGGCTTAGTTATTTTGTCTTCGGGTGTATGGAACGAGAAATTCGAAACACACTTTGAACGCTCTTCAATGAGTATTATTAAAGGTGACTACTCTGAAACGAACGAAGCACAGCGCACTGAGCTATATAATTACTTAAATAATAACGACAGTAACATTGAGTTATTTACAGGTAATATTGACGTGGTCAATGGTGAGTCTATTACTACGGGCTACACTGTTATTAATTCGCGGTCAATTGCAGAAGATGTTCGTTTTGGTTTAACAGAAAAACATAAGTATACAGGTGTAGTTGAAGTTAAAAACGGTATGCCAACTGACGACAGTATTAGCTTAGTAGGTAAATCGCTAGTGCATTCAGCTGAGCTGACAACTAAAGCGTTTACTAGAGGCTACTTTGGCGAAAGTGGGCAATATATTGTATCGATTGGCTTGTTGTTATTTGCATTCTCGACCGCTATTGCTTGGTCGTATTATGGTGACCGTGCAATGATTTACTTGCTAGGGCACCGTTCAGTAATGCCGTACCGTGTATTTTATGTTGCAGCGTTCTTTTGGGCATCGTTTGCCGATACCACTTTAGTATGGAAATTGGCGGCCGTGGCCATCGTCGTTATGACTCTTCCTAACTTATTTGGCATCATGTTGCTGCGCAAAGAGATGAAACAGTCAGTAGATGACTACTGGGTTAAATTCAAAAAAGACAACGAGAAATAAAACACGTACAATAAAAGGCGCCGCAAGGCGCTTTTTTTATGCGTAGTATGGAGAGATGTATGGCGATTACTCGTTGCCCCAAATGTGCAAAATCAATTTCAGACAAACATAAGCAGTGTCCGCATTGCGGTAGTAATATTTCAGAGCTTAACGACGAGCAAGTTTTGCAGCTGCAACGTGAGCAGCGGATTAAAAAACGCCAGATGTTTATGAATCACTCTTTTTTGGCGCTAATCTTATTTTTAGGTGGCTTTTTCTGTTTATACTTTTTACAACCGCAAGAAGAATCCCGGCAGTGGTACGCCTACACAATCGCAATTGGAGTAGGGTGTATTTGGTACCTTATCAATCGTATTATTTTAGTATCTCTAAAAAAGAAAAAATGACATGAATATCGACAATCTAGTACAAAATATTACTCCCGAATTATTTGAACGCTTACAGTACGGTGCTGCAACAGGTAAGTGGCCTGATGGCACGGTGTTATCAGACGAGCAAAAGCAACAAACTGTGCAATTAGTTATGCTGTACCAAGCTAAAGTGGCTCAATCAAACGAGCAGTTTACCATTGGTGCAAATGGCGAAATGATCCAAAAAACAAAAGCACAACTACAAAAAGAATTTAAATCAGACAACGAAATAGCTAGGTTTAGTGAACATGATCTTTAAACACCTTTTTACACCAAAATGGAAACACCCAAAACAGCAAGTTCGTCTAGAAGCAATTGAAAACCTAGATGTACAGCGCGATGCTACAATTTTAAATACACTAGCCCTTGAAGATAATTCGGCTGAAATTCGTCGTAAAGCACTGCAAAAAGTGAACGACTTAGCGCTGTGGTGGAAAGCATATAAACAAGATCAAGCGCTAAAAGATGTTGCTGAACAACAAATCTCTAATGCAGTATTAAGCGACGAAAGCGCACTGTCTTCACATATTAAAACTGAATACATTGAGCGTTTTGCGCCAGTTAAAACACTTGAAAAACTAGCATTTGCTGAAAAAGAGCTTCAAGTACGCGTTAAGCTTTTAAAGCGTTTGGCTAACCCTAAACTTATCGAAAAAGCCTTTAAAGAAGGCAGCGAAGAGTTACAAGCTCATTTAGTAGAGCTTGTTATTACGCATCAACTTACGAAGCCTTTATTAAAACACGCTAAAGGCAGCGCTAAGCAGAGCTTAGAAACACATATAGAAAATGAACGTTTGGCAATAGAAATGCCAGCGCAAGTAGAGGCTTCTACACGTGTAATTTTAGCGAAGTTAAATGCACTTCGTGATAAAACAGACTACGCAATCGTTAATCCTCAATCGAGTGATTTAATGGCGCAGTGGCAAGCTCTAGAGCTTAAATGGTTAAGTGCCGATCATGTTAAAACACTTGATGCTAAGTACATTACTATTACCGACAAGCTTGATGCACATATTGCAGTACTTAAAGAGCAACATGCTAAAGAGCAAGAAAAACTAGCTTTACAACAACGTCAGTTACTTGCGCTTGCTACTCTTGAGGCTTTAAGTGAAGAGATTGAAAATGCATTACAGCTCGGACTAGAAACGCCTGAGCAAATTCAACAAGATTGGTTAGATGCAAAAGTAGCTCAAGCAAAGCAATCGCTAAGCGATTCACAACTTGCTAATAACGAGCAATCTAAACAAGTAATTAATAAGCTAGAAAAATTATTTATTCAAGTTGCTAAGCTACCAGAGCTTACAAGTGCAATTAAAGAGTATAAATTAGCCTATGCGGTACTGTGTGACATACAGCCGGCTGAGCAATTAAGTGATTACGATGACTCTTTAAATACCTTTAATATCGCGTTTAAAGCTGCTCGCAGCCATTTGAATACGCTTGATGGGTCACTTGCACAAAACTTTAAAACACAGCTAAATGCTAACAAAAAGCAATTTTTAGCTGCTATGAGTGAGTTAACTAAGCCACTTGAGAAAAATCAAAGCCAAGCAAAACGTAAAGCACGCGATGTAAAGCGCCTAATTGAAGAAGGCCGTTTTAATGTAGCGTTTGGTGTTTTTAAAGGCTTTGAAGAGCTATTTAATACACTAACTGCACATTATCAAAAGCCATTAGTAAATATTAAAGCAGAACTTGAAGCGCAACTTGCAGATGCTAAAGATTGGCAAAAATATGCAGCAGCGCCAAAGCGTGAAGCACTACTTGAAGAAGTAACGGTTTTAGTTGGCGAAGAGTGTACCGATCCGCAACAGCGCGCTGATCAAGTTAAAACTTTACGTAAACGTTGGAACGAGCTAGGGCGCCTTGATACTGAGCAAGAAAAGCAACAAGGCGAGCAATTTGATGACAAAATTGAACAATTGTTTGCGCCTTGTCGTAGCTACTTTGCAGAGCAAGAAGTAGCGAGAGAAGCCGCTAAAACCCAACGTGAAACTATAATTGCTGATATGAGCGCTTTACTTTCAGAGCCTTGCACTGACGATGGCTTTGACTGGAAGCAATATGAGAGCCAATACAATCGCTTAAACAAAGCATGGCGCAGTGTAGGTAAAGTTGACCCTAAAACATACCGCGTATTAAACGATCGTTACAAAAAAGAGCAACAGCAAGTACTTGCAACACTTAATGCGTTTCATAAAGCAAATGCAGCTCAAAAAAATGAACTCGTTGAAAAAGCACAGCAACTATCACAAAGCGATGATCTTGCAAGTGCATGCCAAGAGCTAAAACAGCTTCAACAGCAATGGCAAACAATAGGCTTTGCAGGCTTAAAAGCTGAAAACGCACTGTGGCAAAAGTTTCGTCAATTTAATGATGAAACCTTTACGAAACGAAGCAGCGAATTTGAAGAGCAAAAACTTGCTCAAAACGAAAGCGATAAACAAGCTGCAGTTGAACTGACCGAACTTGAAGATGCACTTGATAATGTGAATCAAAAAGCGCAATTGCATGACCTAGAAACTAAGGTTAAAGGCTACGCTCAATACAAATCACTTACAGGTAAAGTAAACAGCCTACTTGAAGCGATAGAGCACAAGTTAGCATTGCTTAATAGCCAAGCAGAACAAGCTAATTTAGATGCACTATTTAGCGCCATTGAAAATAACGATGTATTGCCAAGCCAATACCAAACATCGTTAATAACATCACTGAGCCGTGAGCAATTACTCACTAGAATGGAAATTTTAGCCAACGTGAGCTCAGAAAATGCATCGCTTAGAATGGCTGAACAAGTTGCAATGCTAGATGATAAACACCGTGGTGAACATGCTGATTTAAACTATTATTTAAAGCAGTTGTTAGCGCTCAGTAAGGGTTCAGTTGAGCCTGAGACACTAGCTAAAATTAAAACAATTTTTACAGCATAATAATGTAATACACCTGTACTAAATACAGGTAATGCATTGTAAAAGCCGCTGTTAAAGCGGCTTTTTTATAATTAAAATTAATATAAGGGATCCTCATGAGAGTATTACTACTGATTGCAACAACACTATTTTTGGCGGCATGTAACACAACCCAAGGTGTATCTGTTTACTCGTTCACTAACGCAGAAGTTGAAACCGTATTGGGTAAGCAATTACCAAAGCTAAGCGAAAAAGTGAGTTTAATGGGGTTGCCAGTTCAGTTTGATGTGAACGATTTAAGTGTAAACATTGGCCCAGATAACCGCGATGTCGTTGTATTAGGCGCTGACTCAAGCGCTGAAATTAACGCTTTTGCACTAAAATACCCTGTGCGTTTAAAGCTGCAGATTGAAGGCAGCCCATTTTACGATAGTGAGAAAAAAGCGGTGTTTTTACGAAATGTAAAGCTACTTGATTCAAGCGTAGACGCCGGTGGTTTTAAAGGTAACTTAGGTGCGCTTGATAGCCAAGCTATGGAAGTAATTAACGCCTTTTTATCGGTTAACCCTGTTTATTCGTTAAATATGGACGACCCTAAAATAATGTTACTGAGTAAATTACCTCTTGATATGAAAGTGGCTGAGGGTGCAATTAAGTTAGTACCTCGTCTTTAAGTAGATCTAGCGCGGCGCCATTTACGTATTATTTAGACTTACTTTATTAGGCTCTAAATTATGGCAGTACCGCGCAGCATTCCTACCTCACGACTCTCTCGATTTGCAAAGCTAGGCTCTTTAGCCAGTGGCGTTGCCGCCAATATATTAATAGACGGTACTAAAAGTGCTTTAAGTGGTAATGGCTGGGATAACAAAAGTTTACTGCTACAGCCTAAAAATATTGAAAAACTAGCCACTGAGCTTGCGCATCTTAGAGGTGCTGCAATGAAGCTTGGGCAATTACTCTCAATGGATGCTGGTGAGCTACTAAGCCCTGAACTTACAAAGCTATTAGCACTACTTCGATCAGATGCTAACCCTATGCCCCATAAACAGTTAATTGCAGTGTTAAAGCAGCAGTGGGGGAATAATTGGCTTGAGAGATTTTCACATATTGAGTTAAGGCCTTTTGCTGCAGCCTCAATTGGACAAGTGCATTTAGCGTACCAAGAAAATGGTGAAAAACTGGCTATAAAAATTCAGTACCCAGGTATCGCAAAAAGTGTAGAAAGTGACGTAGATAATGTTATTTCACTTTTAAATATAGCGCGCTTAATTCCTAAAGAGCTGGATATAAAACCGCTGGTAAGTGAGGCTAAAGCACAATTACTCGCAGAGGCTGATTATGCTTTAGAAGCGCATTTTATTACAAAGTATCACTATCTTTTATCTGAAGATAAACGCTTTATCGTTCCTAAAGCATACACCGAGCACAATACTAAACAAATTTTGGCAATGCAGTATGTAAAAGCCTCTCCTATTGAAGCACTCAATGATTTAGCACAAAATGAGCAAAATCACGTGGCTGCGGCACTTATTGATTTATTTTTTAAAGAAATGTTTGAGTTTAAGCTTATTCAAACTGATCCAAACTTTGCTAATTTTCATTACCAACGCGAAAGCAAAAAAGTAGTGCTGTTTGATTTTGGTGCCACGCGAGAAATATCCATGCAATTGAGTCAAGCTTACCTATCTTTGTTTAAAGCAGGGAGTGAAAACAACAGGGTGGGGGTGTTAGCCGCTGCAACTCAAATAGGTTACTTTAAAGATGATATTGTAGATAGTTATAAAAATCATGTTATTGACTTATTTTTAATGGCGTGTGAGCCGTTAAGAATCGATGGTGATTTTGATTTTAAAAGTAGTACGCTGGCTAACAATATTAAAAATGCAGGGCTTGAGTTGAGCGCTCAATCGCAGCAATGGCATACTCCACCTGTCGATGCGCTATTTATTCATCGTAAATTAGCTGGGCTTTATTTAATTGCAGCTAAGTTAAATGCAAAAATAAATATTAAAGCATTATTTAAGCCTTATATTTAATTGCTTACTATTTAACTGAACAACAGATTGGTTTATGACATAATACTCGCGATATTTCGCGAGGTTACTGCAATGATAAAACAATTTTTAAACGACCCTAAGCTATTGCTTAATGCGGTAGGTGAGGGGATTTACGGTTTTGACTTATCGGGCAATGCTGTATTTGTAAACCCTGCAGCTGAACGCATGACTGGTTGGAAAGCCGATGAATTGCTTGGTAAAAAAATACACCAATACCATCACCACAGCCACGCAGACGGCACACCTTATCCCGCAGACGAGTGCCAAATATATTGCACTATGTTTGATGGCAAACGCCGCGAAATCAAAAATGAAGTATTTTGGCGAAAAGACGGTAGCTCATTTGCTGTAGAGTACACGTCAACGCCTGTGTATCGTAATGGCCAGCTAATCGGTGCTGTAGCTGTATTTCGCGATATATCAGCGCAGCAGCGTACACAAAACGAGTTACATAATGCACTTGCGCAGGTTAAACATTTAAGTGAGCAGCTTAAAGATGAAAACAGTTATTTAATTGCTGAGCTTAATGAGGACTGGCAAGACTCAGGGTTAGTTGGGCAAAGCCATATTTTTCAAACCATGCTTGAGCAAATAAAGCTAGTAAGCGAGACCGACAGTACCGTATTAATACTTGGCGAAAATGGCACAGGCAAAGAATTAGTCGCACGTAACCTGCACCGTTTAAGTAAGCGTAATAATCAATCCTTCATAAAAGTAAATTGTGCTGCGTTTACGCCTAGTTTATTAGAGTCAGAGCTATTTGGGCACGAAAAGGGCGCTTTTACAGGCGCTAGCGAACGCCGCAAAGGCCGCTTTGAACTAGCTAATAAAGGCACATTATTTTTAGACGAGATTGCAGAGCTGCCATTAGAAGCGCAAAGTAAATTGTTAAGAGTGTTACAAGAGCAGGAGTTTGAACGCGTTGGCGGCAGCACAACACTTAAAGTAAACATTAGGGTAATAGCGGCAACTAACCGTGATTTATGGCAAATGGTGCAAAAGGGCAGTTTTAGAATCGATTTATATTACCGGCTTAATGTATTTCCTATTACAGTGCCTGCACTTAAAGAGAGAAAAGAAGACATTCCATATTTATGCACAAATTTAATTACTCAGCTTAACAAGCGCCTTGGAAAACAATTAAGTGGTTTGAGCAAAAAGGCAATTAGCCAATTACAAGCATATGACTGGCCAGGTAATATTCGCGAGTTACAAAATGTACTTGAACGCGAAGCTATTTTATCTAAACATCAGGTACTTAAGTTAACTCAGCCGTTAACGCTAAAAGATCAGCACCCAATCAATCCCGCCCTTACCCTCGATGAGGCACAAAAACAACATATTATAAGTGTACTTGATCTATCGCATTGGCAAATATCAGGCGATAAAGGCGCTGCTGCTAAGCTGGGCTTGCCAGAGAGCACCCTAAGATCAAAAATGCGTAAGCTAGGAATTAATAAAAATTCGTGATATATCGCGATTTACGTTTTATTTCGCGAAGGTATGTTTTTATTTTTATATTAATAATTGTTTAATATCAATTAGTTAATTTAACTTTCAGCGTGGTCTGAAAGTTGCAAAAGCTTACTTAATACCGTCACTATTAAGTAAGTACTATGAAGTTTGATATTAAAGAAGAAGACATGATCATCAAGCCCTATAAAACACAAGGGCCTATTTATATTCGCGAGCAAAAAGGTTTTTTTCAGCGAATACGCCGTAACCTAGGTTGGTTGCTTATGCTCACATTTGTAGCTATTCCTTGGTTGCAATATAAAGGTCAGCAAGCTGTTTTGCTTGATGTAGCAACTCAAAAATTTACAGTCTTTGGCTTAACCTTACTTCCGCAAGACTTTATGATTTTAGCCCTGCTATTTATGGTGGGCGCTTTTGCGTTGTTTTTTGTAACTAACTGGTTGGGGCGAGTTTGGTGTGGTTATACGTGCCCGCAAACTATTTGGATGCTGATGTTTTCTTGGGTTGAGCAGCGTATAGAGGGCACTCGCAATCAACGTATCAAGCTAGATAAATCAAAATGGACGTTGAACACTTGGCGTAAAAAAATCACTAAGCACACTGCATGGATCGTAATATCGGTGCTAACGGCCACTTCATTTATGGCTTATTTTATACCCGCTAAAAGTTTATACATGGAAATGTTCACTTTTGAGTGGTCAGGCATTACTAGCTTTTGGGTATTTTTATTTGCATTGTGTACTTACGGAAACGCTGGGTTTTTACGTGAAAAAATGTGCACAGTTGCTTGCCCATATTCGCGTTTTCAATCGGTTATGTTCGATAAAGACACTTTAGTGGTTACTTACGATAGCGCACGAGGTGAAAACCGTGGGCCGCGTAAACGCAAAGCCGATCCTAAAGCGCTTAATTTAGGTGATTGTGTAGACTGTAATTTATGTGTAGAGGTGTGCCCTGCAGGTATAGATATACGCAATGGTTTACAGTATGAGTGCATAAACTGTGGGTTATGTATTGATGCCTGCGACGACACAATGGATAAGTTTGGCTATCAAAAAGGATTAATTAAATACGCTAGCGAAAAGCAAATGGAAGGCAAAAAAACCAATCCATTTAGGCTAAAGCTACTTGGCTATGGTGCGTTAACTGCTTTATTGATTATCTCAATGTTTGCATGGATGTTACAGCGCACGCCTATTGAGGCTTCAGTACTTCGCGACAGAAACGCGCTTTACAGAGTGAACTACGAAGGCTTGGTAGAAAACCCTTATACGCTAACGATTATTAATAAAACGCAGCAGCCTATGCATTACAGCATTGCTATTGAAGGATTGGCAGGCGCGACACTTACAAGCCCTAAGTCAACACTTGTACAACCGGGTATAATGAAGAACGTACCGGTTACCGTTACCGCTGACGGCTATAACATTGAGCGAAAAGTAACTAAACTTAAATTTATAGTAACAGCGCAAGAAGATGCCAGTATTACTATAACCAAAGACAGTCAGTTTTATAAAAACTGATATTAAAAAAATCTTATGTAATTAAAAAATGCTCAAGGATACTATCTCCTTGGGCATTTTTTATGTGCAGTTTTTACTATGCGTTTTCACGTATATATTTAAGTGCGCTTTTAATAACGGCCACTTGCGCCAATATACATTCTTCATCTGTGGCTGTTGGGCTATCTGGGTACACTTCAGTGGTTGTTACGTAGGGTGCATCTGTAAAGCCCATGCATAAACCTAAATCGCGTGCCGCGTAGTTAATAACGCCAAATTGCTCTTGGGGTACGCCAATAAGCTGATTATTTTCATCACTTGGCGCAATATGAGTAACCTTTGCTACATCTTCAATAATTACTTTTTGAAATTCAGGTTCAGGTTTATTGGTATCGGCCACTAAATAAAAACCATCAGGTATGTTCCAATTAGTGTTTGTGGTGCCTTCTCGTGCTGCAAGTGCAGGTCTAAATTCGCTGTTATCGCTGTCGGTTGTTTCATGAAGGTCAATATGCGCTATAAGCTCTAAATCAAGAGACTTAACATATGCCATAATAGCAGCCGATTCTGGCGCTGGGCTATTTTCATAAAATGAGCGGTTAGGGTCAATCGCCGCAGGGTTCCAGCGGTTAATTGTTTCGTATCCCCAAGGGCTAATACATGGGGCAACAATAATATTAAACTGCTCTGAATATTGCAGAGCCGATGTTTTAGCAAATCTAAGTGCGCCATGTACGCCACTGGTTTCGTAGCCGTGCACACCACCGGTGATTAAAGTAGTCGGTTTGTTTTTATCTAACTGAGGTGTTTTTAGCACATATAAAGGGTAGGTACCCGCAGCGTAATTAAGCTCGCCGTATTGCTCAACAGTTAATGAATTTTTTAGCTCGTTAATTAAAGACACAACGTCATTTTGGTAGCTGCGTTTAATGCTTTGGCTTTTAAACCACTGGTCTTTATCGTTGTTATTCCATTTAGTGCCAGGTGTTCCAATAGGATAGGTGCTATGAGTCATAATTAACCTTTATATAGTACTAATGCGCTTGCTGTTTATAAAAAAGGCAGAGGCAACTAGTAAATTACTTAATAAAGGCATAGCTTAACGCTGAGTAAAATAGCGTGCAAATTAAAACGTTAAAGTCATGTTTTTAATAGCACGAGACTGCTGAGCTTTAATGTAGCTTTGATCTGTAAACTCATCAGCAATATTACCAAAGCGCTCTCGTATAACGCTAAGCGTTAAATTACACGACTTACTGTGGTCTATCTGTGTGTTTTTAAACATATCAAGGTTTTCAAGGGGGATTTCAAGGTGTGACGAGGAAAGCTCTAGGGTGCCTGATTGAATAAGCGAGTCGTTGCTTAACGTTATACAGCTACTAGTTAGCTCTACATAGCTTGTACTATTAGGATCTGTTCCATCAAGCTGTAAAGTTAACGTACTATCAATCTTAAATGGTTGTTCATTGCTTGGGGTTAAAATAATAAAGTTTAGTGGTAGCTCTAAGTTTGAGCTGGCACTTATGCCATTACTACGCCCAAATATTATATCAAATAGTTGATTATCTTCAGTTGCGTTTATATAAGCTTGGTAGTCAACATCTAAAAAATCGGTATCTTTTTTAAGTGTTACAACGCTACTATTAACAACAGCTTGCAGCGTATCAGTGTCACTTAAAACAACGTTAGAGCCACTGATATCATTCACGTTTAGCTCGGCGTTAACGCGCGTTATACTTCCATCAGACACTAATTTAAATCCAGCCCAAATATCTTTTGTTTCTACTAGGTCTGATTCAGTTTCTGAATTACAGGCACATAAAGTTAAAATGAATGCTGCCGACATAACGCATTTTTTAAACATAATTAGCTCCTTTAATAGTATTTGCCTGTAAACGTAACAGTGGGTTAATTAACTGTAATGTAATTGTAAGTTTGCATTGTTACACATAGAACGCTCAGTAAATGTTTAAATTTGTTAACGCTTGTAATGAAAAGTTTAAATAATAGATCTAAATATAAGTTCGGCGTTTAATTAACATACTAAAACCTATTTTATTACGCTAAATGTATTACAAAAGAGTATGTTACAATTAAATCAAAGCATGTTTTGATATTGAGTATTATGGCGCAGTATATTGCTACTCCAAGTTGGCTAGGCCGTTTTTTTACCCGCATTAAACACGTAAGCATTGAGCAAACAGAGCTTGTAGTGCACTTTAAAAATGCGCAAACACAGCGTTTTTTAATTAAAGACTTCTATAATTTTGCTGCACTAAATAACCACGTGTTTAGTGCTAAAATAATCCTAAGCGATGATCGCAACACATCCATTAGCTTTTTAAATAAAGCGCAAGCTCACGCATTAAGTTACACAATTAACAACCAGTTTTCGCAACTGCTTGAGCAAAAGGTTAACAACGCTAAAGCAGTATTAAAGCGTTATGCTTTAGATGAATTTTTACGTGATAGTTCCCTAAAAACACTTAAAAATAATGTATTTTTGCTAGGTAGCCATTACAACAAAAGTAAAAGTACATGGCTTGAGCATTTATCCCCCGCCAGTATTAAATTTTTAAATATACTTAGTAGCACGCCCGATAATGCTCAAGCAGTGGTATTACTGCGCCAAAAATATGTGCAAAAACAACTAGCTCTTAAAAATGATTTTTTTAATAAAATAGAATCAAACCCACTCACTATAGAGCAGCGTTTAGCAGTAATACGCGATAATGATAAAAACTTAGTGTTAGCCGCTGCGGGTACAGGTAAAACATCTGTCATGGTGGCAAAAGCATTAAATTTAATAACCAGTGACATTGCAAAGCCTGAACAAATTTTAGTGTTAGCGTATAACAAAAGTGCTGCTAACGAGCTTAAAGAGCGCTTTATTAACCGCGCGGTACAGGCTAAATTACCATGCAAAACACCGACAATTTTAACGTTTCATGCTTTGGGTCTAAAGTTATTACAAAGTACAAAAAAGCCGGTTGAACTGTCAAAATTTGCCACCGATCAAATATTATTAAATAGTTGGCTTACCCTGTGGGTAAGCAAAAAACTACAAGCAGACCCTAAATTTTTAAAAACATTTGTAGATTTGCTGCACGAGCCTATAGATATATTTAGCTTTAATAATAATGCAGAGTATGAGCGATACGTGCGCGACAATGAATATCGCAGCTTAGCGGGTCATAAAGTGAAAGGTTACCAAGAGCTGTTAATTTCAAATTGGTTGCATTTACACTCAGTACCGCATAGTTATGAAGCGACTTATCAGCCTACTTATACTGAGCAGTTGCAAAGCAAATACCAACCAGATTTTTACATTCCTCAATACAATTTATATTTAGAGCATTTTGGAATAGATAGACGTGGTAATACGCGTGCCGACATAGATAAAAAACACTATAACGAGCAAATAGCGTTTAAACGTAAACTACATAAGCAAAACGGTACTACGTTGCTTGAAACCTTTCACTATAACTGGCTTGAGGGAAAGCTTGAACAAACCTTAACTAAACAACTAAAACAACATAATGTTGAGCTTGTGCCTTTGAGTAGTGACGAAATATTTCATACTTTAAATAACTCTGGGCAATTACAACAAGGGGTTGATAAGTACATAAAATGTTTGCAAGCCATTAGGGTAGAGCAATTATCTCACCAGCAAATAGAGCAGCGAATAAAGCAAAGCGGTATTAAAAACTATAAGCAATATGCAGCCTTGTTGATGCAAATTCACGATGCGTATGTAAATGAACTAAGCCTTCACAATAGTATTGATTTTGACGATATGATTATTCAAGCAACTAGGGCTGTAAAAAATGGGGATTTTAAAGTTCCATGGAGCCATATTTTAGTTGATGAGTTCCAGGATATATCAAGCGCGCGTATGGCGTTTTTAAACGCAATTATTAAACACGGCAATGGGATACGCTTTACTGCTGTGGGTGATGACTGGCAGGCTATTTATAGGTTCTCGGGTGGTAATTTGGCGCTAACCACACAATTTAACGAGCTTGTAGGTAGCCACTCACTAACTATGCTACAAAAAACATTTAGGTATAACAACAGCATAAGTGATGTGGCAGGGCGCTTTGTAATGCAAAATCCTGAGCAATATAAAAAATACATCATTACCCATACTCAGGTAACAGCACCACAAGTTATTTTACTCGACGATTTATACCAAGGAACTAAATCAATCGAGATAAAAGTACAGCAAACAATAAGTACCATTGAAAAAAATGATGCCTCGGCCAGTATTGCCATACTTAGCCGATACCGATACATGCTAAATGGTGTTCAACAGCATTTAAAAGGTAAAAAACGCACTAACCCACTTTATTTTTGGACATTACACAGTGCAAAGGGGCTTGAAGCCGATTACTGTATTATCATTGGTTTTGAGCAAGGTAAATTAGGGTTTCCAAGTGATAGCCAAGACAATTTGCTGGTGGATACTTTACTACCAAAGCAAGATAGCTTTACCCATTCTCAAGAGCGCCGTTTACTTTATGTAGGTATTACGCGTGCAAAGCATAAAAGTTATTTAATTGCCGACCCTTACGCTTGCTCAGCGTTTATAAAAGAATTAATAAATGATGATTACCCCATACATTTAGCATCTGATCTTTTTAAAAAGTCGCAATTACAGCAAAGGCAATGCATAACGTGTAGTGATGGATTAATTAGACCTAAATCGGGCAAATACGGCGACTACTTTAGCTGCACTAATACTCAGCTGTGTAAAACAAAACTTAGGGTATGTAAAAGCTGTAGAAGTCCATCGGTTGATAAAGCCACATATTCGCAGTGTACAAACCAAGAGTGCCGAGCACGCGAACCTATTTGTGAAAAATGCGGACGCGAAATGCGTTTACGTCAGTCTAAGCATGGTGAGTTTTTAGGGTGTAGTGGATACGCATTAAAAGAGCACAACTGTAAAAACACCCGAAAAGTAAAAAACAACGTAATTTCTAATTAATCGAACATGATACAACTCATTTGTTTGATTTTAACAAATTTAAAATGTTTAATTAACTATCGAGCTTTTACTTTTTATTAATTATGCATTTTCTTAATAAGTACTTTTTGCTGTCCGATCACCACACCCATAACAATGAGGTGGCTCACTGGCGGGTTAGCGCACTTCGTATTATTTCCTCCTTAGTGATGTTGTTATGCTTTGGCGTAGCATGGCATACATTCACCACGGCTGTAGAGCTTGATTTACTTTATATAGTAGTACTTACCTTTAGCTTTTTAACAATTTCTGCTGGCTTAGTCTTGGCCAGCAAGCGCTTTTACAAACAAAGTGCGCATGCTTTGCTAGCTGCTATTGTAATTGCCAGTATCTGTATGAACTTATTTTTAACTGACTTAGAGCTCGCTAAAGTGGGCTCTATGTATATGTATTCCTGCCCCATAATTGCACTTATGTTACTTGGTAACCGAACGGCCACATTTTACGCTGTACTAAATATAGTGCCGTTTTATATGATCATTAATAATATAGACCTATCAAACGTTACGGGTATAGCTCAGCAGCTACCAAGCGCAAATCTATATATAACTGGGCTCATATTCTTATTTTTTAATATATGTATTCCACTGGCAGTGGCTAGAACAATCGTCGCTGCAAAGCGATTAAATAAATCGATGAGTGTGGCTAATTCACTATTAATAGATAAAAATGAGTTATACAAGACATTTTTTACAGAGTCAGATAAAGCTAAAATTATTGTAGATGAACATTTTAATATTACCGATGCGAACAAGTGCGCCAACAAATTATTTGCTGTCAATAAAAAGCAGATAAGTAAGGGCATTGATATAACGTCGTTAGTTCCTGAGCTAAACGTTAAAACAAATAATATGAGTCAGGTCATACAGCATAAAAGACGATTTTTAAGGGCTAATTATTTAGTAGCCATGAATAAAAATTATCGAGTTTATGAATTTTACGACTGCACTCAAGAGCAAATAATTAAGCAAAATTTAGCCAATATAGAGCAAGAAAACAAACGGCTAAAATACCGAAACCCACAAACAAAACTCCCTAATAAGCATTGGTTTGAGATGCAATGTGAGCGCTTAATTACTAAATATCAACGCGGTTTTTATATTGTTGTTGCACAAACAGCTAATAGTGAATATTTAAAATTAAAACTCGCACAGCAAGACTCTCAAGCACTTTTAATTAATGCATACAAACGCTTAAAAATAATGCCAGATGGGCCTTTTTTATGCGCACATATTGGCGCTGGTAAGCTTGCTTTTATAATTGGCACTCAATCACATGATGAGTTAAAAACTAAAATTTTGCCAACCATAAAGCATGCGCTCGATGAAACGTACAAACTTAATAATGCGCGCTGCCAGCAAAATTTTATGTTTGGTTATGCGCATTACCCACAGCATGGGCAAAATAGTGCAGAGGTACTTACTAATGCAAGTAGTGCACTTAAACACGCTACTAAAAGCGAACCTTTATGTGGCTATGATGAAAAGCTTTCACAGGCATTTTTAGAAAAGTATGAAATTTCAATGCTCCTCGACGAAGCACTTTTGCAAGGTGACTTGAGCGTACATTATCAGCCTAAAGTAACTGCAAGTGGTGAGTGTATTGGTTTAGAGGCACTTGCTCGGTGGGATAGCCCTATACTTGGTGTTGTATCGCCAAGCGTGTTTATTCCAATAGCGGAAGAGTACGCAATGGTTAGCCGGTTAACTGATTTGATAATTCAAAAAGTATGCTCACAAATAGCCGATTGGAGTCAAAAAGGGCTACCAACTGTACCAGTGGCAATTAATATTTCACTGCTTGATTTTAGCCAAGCTGACTTTATGTCTAAGCTAGTAAAATACTTAGCTGATTTTAATATTAAGCCTCATCAAATAGAGTTAGAGCTGACAGAAACATCATTAGAGGCAAATCAGGCGCACTCATTAGAACTTATACATACGCTGCAGTCGTGGGGTTTTATTATTTCAGTGGATGATTTTGGTGTTGGTTATTCTAATATAGCGCGTCTTGCTGAGTACCCAATAAACAAGTTAAAACTAGACCGTTCTTTAATTAGCCAAGTAACCACGTCTACAAGGCAAAAGAGCTTAGTAAAAGCGGTGCACGTTATGTGTGAAGGGCTTGATATTAAATGTGTTGCTGAGGGCGTAGAAACACCAGAGCAAGTAACCGTAATGGCGCAAATGGGGTGTAAAGAATTTCAGGGCTTTTACTTTGCTAAACCGATGCCTGCTAAAAGATTAGAGGCGCATATTAATCGCAAAGGGTTAGTGTTTAGCCATGTTAAATCCAAAGAGCTAAACACCGTTTAATAAAAGCTTTATTGAATAGTGTTTAGTATTTAACCTGAGCTCTGGATAATAAATCTATCTCTCGCAGCTATTTTAAGCGCTAACTGTGTTGAATTTACTTGCAATAGACTAGCTATTGACGCGTAAATTCGCCTTGTTTTCACTGAAAATTTCTGGCTAGAGAAAATAATCTTAAATATCATCATGATAAAATACGTTAGTAAATCCCTTAACCTGAGTTCAGGTTATTTAAATGCTTAGTTACAAAATTGCTGAGTATTTACAGTAACATCGCATTTTTGCGCTTTTTTAGCCTGCCAATGTTGTATATCTGATTGTGCGGTACAACCTACATCTTCAATTAAGGCTGAGTTTTTATCACACAAAAGCAATACTACATTATTTTTTTGAACATCAATAATAAGTGTATATGCCTTAAAAGGTGCAAGCTTGCTTAAATCGTTATTTATAGAGGCCATTAACAGAGCATCTGTTGACTCAAATTTTGTATCACTAAATTTTAATGTTCCATCAATTGCAGTGGTTATATCTTTTAATTGTGAGGCTAGATCGCTCATTAGCTCTGGGCTTTTGTTTTGCGATGAAGTAGTACATCCCATTGGCAACATTAATAATGTGGCTAAAAGTAAGTCTTTCATATTATTAATTCCATGCAGTTAAGTTATTTTGCTCGTCGTAACCTGTGTCTAGATTCCAATTTTTAATAGCCTTTAGATCGGCATCTAAAAATACAGCGTTAGCAATAATGCTTATGTAATGCTGAATATTTTTAACCGCAAAATCAAAAATAGCATCGTAATGCATAAGGTTTTTAGGCGTATTTAATTGCTCAATATAAGTTGGGTTTATTTCATCAGGACGGGGGTAAAATAAGCCCATATCGGCAGCAACGTGCCTTGCAAATGCAAACAAGCGGTAGCTTTCTTCTACATTATTAACCACAGTCTGAAAACCTGTATGCCAAGCATTAAAGTTTGGTGCATGCTCATTGTTATAATTAGGGTGAATGCTTGTTAGCGCATACTGCCATATATTTATAATATCTGGGTCAAAATCTCCCGAGGAGTTAGTACACGACCCCATATTATGTTTTATTCGATCGGCGTAGCCAATTTCACCTAAATTTAAGCGTTGCCAAATATAGGCATCTTGATTCATTTCGCAGGTTCTGTGCGCGGTTTTATTTTGCTCATACGGACCTACCTTTAACTCTACAACCGGGTGAATTGTAATATCGGCCGCAACATGGGCCATATAACCGCATAACCATGCAAAACACTTTTCAAATGCCTCGCCGTTTAAAGTTTTACAATACTCAACCATTACTTTTATCAAATCGCCGGTGCGCTCGTAATGCATTAAATCGGCCCATGCATTTTGCGAGGCTTGCGCTAGTGCTAAGTAAGGGTAGTCGGGCGCTACACAGCCAAGCTCAACATAGGCTTGGCGCTGAGTTAAAATTAACTTAGCTTTATTAGGGATATTCATGTTTATGAGAGAGTTAGTTTCAGTGGCAATATTCGCCGCCGTAATATGGGCAAAAGCACCTGGCATTGTCATATCCTTATGATTTTTTAGAACACTAAGATTAACACAACATACCTAAATGCATTAGAGTGAGGAGGAATTATTAACTAGGCCAGAGTAAAGGTTAACTAAGTTGCTCTATAAGTTGGCCATTTTGGTAAAGTTTAGCAAATTTTCGTTTGTGCTCTTCAAATAAATAGGCTCTAAGGTGTTCTTGCCCGTTATGAATATGCGTTATTTTTGCCGCTATACCTAATGTACTTTGCCTTACGGGCTCTACATCTATTGAAATACTCTCTTTATTGGGCAGCATAAACTCCATGTGCTCAACCTTGTTAAGTTGCTTTCCTTTTCTTAAGGGTTTTAAAAATATACCTGTACTTGATATTGACTCAATTTTAAAACCTTGGCTTTTAATATTTAGCTCACTCCAGCGCCAGCTACGTTGCGTGCCTTTTGTGTCTATAACTTCAGGGGCATTTAGAATTGGGTTTATTACCCCATCGCCATTAATTTTTAACTCTAGCGGAAACCATAATTGATAATGAGCAACCTCAGCAAGTAAGGTTAAGTTGGCGTTACTTAGTAAATGAGCAATGCTTGCAGGTACAGAGCTTTGCATAGTTAACACATGGGAGTTATGTGGGTGTGATTTTTCGCTTGGTTTAAATAACTCAGATAAAAAATTTAGCTCCTCATTAGAAAAGTCCATATTTCACCTTTGTTACAATAAAAAATCCACGGTATGTTAAACAATTCGCCTGGTCAATAAATGCACTGTTTAAACTTGTTTAGTCATTGTTTAATGGTTTGTTTTGGTGCCAAATAAATAACTGCAAAGCATGACCGAATCTGTGTAAATAGGTATTTAGCCAAGGTTAGCATACTGATAAACTGCACAAATATTATTGGCAACACTTTAGAGACTTTTATGCGCACTTTGTTTTTATTAAATATGCGAACGCGGCTTTTATTTACCATACTCCCTGCTTTTATATCATTAAACACAGCTGCCCAGGAGCAAAGCCAAACACTCATTTTAGCGGGCAGCACACTGAATGCCTGTAACAGCAGCAACGCTAAAAACTGCATAAATAGTCAGCAGATTAAAGGTAAACAACATAGCTGGTTTAAAGTAACGGACGCCAAAATAAAACAAATAAATTTAAATTGGCCAACTAATAATACAAACAATAAAAACGCTGCAGTACAGTCATTAGCTAAAGTGCTTAATAAAAGCACTAAGTCGCTCTCAAAAAGTGATTTATTATGGCAGTGGCGCGATATAAATAACGAAGGGCTAAATAGCTTATCAAAGCAAGAGTATAACTTTGTGATAGATATGCTAGAGGAATTTAAAGCTGACAAAGTACAGGTTAACACCGCACTAAATGCTCAAAATAGTACTAACAATATTTTGCAGTTTATATCGGGCAGCTTAAAAGTAAACAACCCCAATCCAAGCATGCTTGTTATTACAGCATCTAGCAAAGACCCATACAGTATGGCTAATCGTTCTACAGCTCTTTTTGATTCAACAAATATCAACACTCAGTGGTTAGCACTTACCCCTGCCTTAGCCAAAGCAATTACAACTAATAGCTGTAATAATTTACCCGCACTTAGGCAAAGCGAAATGGGGGTTTATAACCGAGAGGTGATTTACCCTGAGCAAACAAAAGCTGAAATGGCACTGTGTAAAGGTGGTGTACACGCATTAACTAGCCTTATAAAAAACAGTACAGGCGTTATGTTTAACGATGGCGATGTAAGCCTTACTCGTAAAGTATTATTCGATCAAAACAATAACCCATACCCGTGGACACAAGCACTACAATCTCGCCCTGTAATTGTAGGTGAAGGGGCTGGCAGCTTAGTACAAAGTGCAGCTAAAAGTAATTTAAATACTGCAATTGTTACAGGCGGCTCAAGCATTGGGGCGCTACGAGGTGATAAAGCCACTAAGCAGCAACGGCTTACATATACAGCAGCTGGTGGCCTTGGTAGTTTTAATTATGGCCTGCTCGATAGCCAATTTAGCGAGCAAAACAGAACGCTTAGACTTGCAACATTGTTAAGCAAAACAAGCACAAAAACCAAAAGTGATGAGCAATTACAGCAAGGCTTTGGTATTGATGAAAATACCGCTTTGGTGGTAATTAAATCACCCGGGAATAATTTAATTACCGTATTAGGCAGTGGTGGAGTGGTGCACTTAACAACAAACACCCAAGGTAAAACGCAAGGTGCTAAAACGCTTTACAACTATTCTTACTGGCCAGCTGGTAGCGTAATAGATATTAAAAATAACAAATTTAGCTTAAGTGAGCGCACTGTAAATCAAGCACTGCCAAGTATAAAAATTCCTCCGCTGCCAGTGCAGCGTTTTGGCGGTATTTTGTATGGCTCAAAATTACGCTCACTCACTCAGGCAATGTGTTTAAGCCAAGAGCAAAGTACGGTAGCCCAACAAGATGAGTTTTTAATTGGTTTTAGTATCACTGAAAATACAAGCTATCACCGCGTGAATGCAAAAGAATTTGGTTGTGCAATAAGTAATTTAAATTTAGCACTTAGCACGTTTTAAAAAATACAGGCGCTGCATTCTATGTAAAGGGTTTAAGTTTGCTTAAGTGCCCTATAAAATATGGTTATATTAAACTATATGCTTATCGCTTTAATAAGCACGACTAACAAAGAGCTTTTATGAATAACGAAAACGACATTATAGATAACTTAGCAGACCTTGAAGTTTTTTTACTCGCTGTAGAAAATGGCGGCTTAGGTTTAACAGGTGTTGCAGGCGTAGGAATGGCTACTAACAATAAAGACGGCAGCCACTTTGTTGCGGTATTTGACGACCGCCAGCAGCTATTACTAGCGCGTGGTATTACTACAGAAGTGTTTGAAAATGGCAAAGACATAGTTCGAAATGGGGTAGGGCGTAAGCACTAAACTCGTTATTAATTTTAAAGCGCTTAAGGCGCTTTTTTTATGTATTGCTGGGCTTTATAAGATAGCTTTTAATTTAGTCATAACTTTATAAAGAGCAATTTAAGGTATGACGGCATTGAATATAAAAAAATTGGAATGATTACTCTGAGGAACTAATGGTCGGTATGGAGAGATTCGAACTCTCGACCCCTGCCACCCCATGACAGTGCGCTACCAAGCTGCGCCACATACCGAACGTTGTTTGCAATAGTACGTATATTTTTTTAAAAATCAATAAGTGTTTGTTTGTTTGCGTGTTTATTGCGCAAAAGAGCGTGTAGCCGCAATTGCGCAAGGTTAGTTATTAGTCTTTATTTAACCATTGTTTGATCGACTCATACATCTCATCACGTATTAACGGCTGCGCTTTTTTGTTAGGGTGTAATCCGTCGTTTTGCATTAAATCGCTTTGTCCTGCAATATTTAATACAAAAAAATCCATAAGGTAAGCGTTTGTATTTTCACTTACTTGTGTAAAACTGTCGGTGAACATTTTACTGTAGCGTGGACCGTAATTTGGGGGAATGTAAATTTCCATTAAGGCGGTCATCGCATTGGCAGCTTGGCTTTTTTCGATAAGCGAAGTTAAATTAGCTTGCATTTTATTAACCGGAAAACCACGTAAGCCGTCGTTAGCACCAAGCTCTATAAGTACATGAGTAGGCTCGTATTGCTCAAGTAAAGCATCGAGGCGGCGCAGAGCTCCACCGGAAGTTTCGCCACTAATACTGGCATTTATTAATTCGATATTACTTTGCTCTGCATCGTATTTATCTTGTAACAATTTGACCCAGCCTTGTTCTTGTTTAAGTCCGTAGGCTGCGCTTAAACTGTCACCGAGTATTAAAATCGTGTTGTCGGCTGCTGCGCTCAGTGGCTTGGTAACTAAAAATAAAATGAATACAAAACGTAGGATTGAATGAGTCATATGTCAGCGCTTTCTCAATTAAATATAATTCAAGTAAATGGTTTGTCTAAAGTGGTCTCTACCTTTGAAGGCGAGCTGCCCATCCTCAGCGACATCAGCTTTAATGTCAAGCATGGCGAGTCGGTTGCGGTTGTTGGTACGTCGGGTTCTGGTAAATCTACGTTGCTTAGTTTATTAGCCGGGCTTGATACAGCAAGTAGCGGTGAAATATTTTTAGACGGTGCACCGCTTCATAATTTAGACGAAGAGCAGCGCGCAGCACTTAGAGCGGAAAAAGTGGGCTTTGTTTTTCAATCTTTTATGTTGGTGCAAAGTTTAACCGCGCTTGAAAACGTTATGCTGCCGGCAGAGCTTGCAGGCGAAAGCGATGCAAAAGAGCAAGCGCTTGCGTTACTTGAAAAAGTAGGGCTTAGCCACCGTGTTGATCATTATCCGTCGCAGCTATCTGGTGGTGAACAGCAGCGTGTAGCAATTGCGCGAGCATTCATTGGCACACCTAAAATTCTTTTTGCTGATGAGCCTTCGGCTAATTTAGATAGTAAAAACGGCAAAATGATTGAATCACTTTTATTTGATTTAAACACTCAGCACGGCACTACACTTATTTTAGTAACGCACGATGAAGCACTTGCACAAAAGTGTGAACATATTATTCAAATAGAAGCCGGATTACTTGTTAAAAGTGAAGCTGAGGATACTGCAAATGTGGGCTAAGTTAGCGCTTAAATTATTTGCGCGAGAGTTTAGACGTGGCGAGCTTACTGTTATAAGCGCAGCAATTGCGCTTGCTGTATTAACAGTGCTTACGCTTTCTATGGTTACTGAGCGAATAGCACAAAGTATTGCACAAAAAAGTAGTGCGTTTATAGCCGCCGACCGTGTACTTGCAAGTGCTCATACACTCGATACTGCTTTTATTACTAAAGCAAAAGAGCAAAACCTGCAAACAGCACAAATGGTTTATTTTGATACCATGCTTTTTGCAAACGACGAAATGCAGTTTAGCTCAGTAAAAGCGGCTTCAAACGAATACCCGTTAAAAGGGCAACTAAAAGTTAAAGACAGCCTAATGGGTGAAACCGTTATTGCCCAGGGTGGGCCTGCACCTGGCAATGTGTGGTTAAGTGAGTCAGTTTTTTATAGCTTAAATATTGATATAGGCGCACAAGTAGAGCTAGGGGCAGCCCTATTTAATGTTGAAAAAGTAATTGTTGAAGAGCCTGATGCGCCATTCAATGTGTTTTCGAGTAGTCGTCGTGTATTAATAAACATTGCTGATGTGCCAAAAACAGAGGTTATTCAGCCTGGTAGCCGTGTTTATTACCGCCAGCTTTACGCTGGTGATGAAGCCGATATAAATAGCTTTTACGAATGGTTAAAGCCGCAAATGGCTGAAAACCAGCAGTGGTACGGTGTTAAAGACCGCCAATCGCCAATTTCAAATAGCTTAAACCGCGCAGAGAGTTTTTTATTATTAGCCGGTTTACTGGGTATTATTTTAGCCGCAGTGGCAATTGCAGTATCAGCAAAACGGTATTGTGAGCGCCAGTACGACCCTGTAGCGATGATGAAAACGCTAGGAGGAAGCCGTTCAACTATACGTAAAATATACATGCTGCATTTGCTTTTAGTGTGTGCAATGGCAGTGTCTATCGGTTTATTAATTGGTTACGGCTTGCAAGAAATCGCAACAAGCTATTTATCAAAGAGTATGGGAATGGAGCTGCCTTTAGGTGGGTTTAAACCGTGGTTAATCGCTATAAGCACAGGCGTAATATGTGCAGTTATGTTTTCTATTAAGCCGTTATTTGATTTATTTGATATTCCGCCGCTTAGAGTACTGCGCCGTAATTTAGGTGATCAGTTAGCAGTAAGCCGAATGCATTTAGGCATGAGTGCGCTAACGGTTTTTTTATTAATGTGGCTTTTTAGTAACAATATAAAAATTACCCTTATTTTATTTGTGTCTACTTTAGCGCTTATTGGTGTATTATTTTTACTGTCTAAACTTATATTTGGCGGTGGGCGTAAACTGGGTTTAAAACCGGGTAACAGCTGGTCTTTGGCTATTGCGTCTATTCAAAAGCGTGCAAACGTAAATGCTGTGCAGCTTATTAGTTTTTCGTTAGCGATTAAATTATTGTTGTTTTTAATTGTACTTAAAAACGACATGATTTCTGATTGGCAATCACAGCTTCCAGCTGATGCGCCTAATGCCTTTTTAGTGAATATTACTCAAAATGAGCTTGAGCCAGTAAATGAATATTTAGCGCAAAATGATATTCAGGTGTCAGACTTTTACCCAACCATTCGTGGGCGTGTAAATGCGGTAAATGGCGAGTTGGTTGCGCGTAAAGTATCGCTGCAAGACAACGAGAAAAAAGACGAAGAAGCTCGCTCGGGTATTGGCCGTGAGCTAAACCTAACTTGGCTTGAAGACGTACCAGCGCAAAACGAAATTATAGAAGGGCAGTGGTTTGGCGAAGGTGCAGTAGGTGAAGCATCGGTTGAGGAGTCAATGTTAGAACGTTTAGACGTTGAAATAGGCGACACCTTAACGTTTTTAATTGGTGCGCAGTCGTTTGACGCTAAAATTACCAGTGTCCGCAAAGTAAATTGGGCGACGCTAAAACCTAACTTTTTTATAATTTTAAGCCCCGACGTACTTAAAGACTTTCCGGCGACTTATATTTCATCGGTGCGTATAGAGCCTGAGCAAAAACGAAACTTTAGCCAGCTATTACGTACTTACCCAACAATAACCGCAATTGATGTTGATAACTTTGTTAAACAAATTCAATCAACTATTCAGCAAGTGTCGTTAGCTATTGGGTTTGTACTTGCCATAGTTGTACTGTGTGGTGCGCTAGTGCTTATATCGCAAGTACAGGCAAGTCTAGGTGAGCGTATGCAAGAAATTGTAATTTTGCGAACGCTGGGTGCTAAAGGACGTTTAATTAAAAATGCGACGTTATATGAGTTTTTATTATTGGGTGCTTTAGCGGGTTTTGTTGCGGCACTATTTAGTGATGTAGCGCTTTTAATTGTGCAGCAGCAAATGTTTGACCTAGCAGGTAAATTACACCCCGCTATTTGGCTTATAGGGCCTGTATCGGGTGGTGTATTTGTGGCCGCGCTTGGCTACTTTATGATTGCCCGTAAACTTAAACAAAATACTCAAGGGTTAGTTCGCGCATTAGCGTAAGCTATACTTTGAAACACTAAACGCCCACTTAATTTGTGGGCGTTTTTGTTTTTACTTGTTACTGGTAATTTATACAGTGCTCTGGCATTATTAGCATAATTAAAAAATAACAATAATGGAGCCCTTTTTGGCTATTATTTTAGGGATAGATCCTGGCTCACGATTAACCGGTTATGGTGTTGTGGCGCATCAGGGCGCTAAGTTTACTTACTTAGGCAGTGGCTGCATAAAATTGGCCGATCATCCTTTTCCTATCAGGCTTAAAATGATTTACCAAGGGATCACGCAATTAATTGAGCAATTTTCGCCAGAAACTTTCGCCATCGAAAAAGTATTTATGGCGCACAATCCCGATTCGGCTTTAAAACTAGGCCAAGCCCGAGGAGCCGCTATTGTAGGTGCTTCTATGGCTGATTTACCGGTATTTGAATATTCAGCAAGGCAAATTAAACAAGCCGTGGTGGGTAACGGCGGCGCAGATAAATCGCAAGTACAACATATGGTAAAAAATATTTTAAAATTACCAGGTACGCCTCAGGCTGATGCAGCCGATGCACTTGCTATTGCTATTTGTCATGCTCACTCAGAACAAAATTTAATTAAACTAGCGGGTAGCGCAAGCAAAACCGTTAGAGGACGTTTAAGGAAATAATTATGATTGGCCGCTTAAATGGCATTTTAGTCGAAAAACAACCACCCGAAATTTTATTAGAAGTAAGCGGTGTAGGTTACGAAGTTCAAATGCCAATGACCTGCTTTTATGACTTACCAAACATTGGCGAAAATGCGATTGTTTATACTCATTTTGTAGTGCGTGAAGATGCGCAGTTATTATTTGGATTTAATAATAAAACTGAACGTGCACTATTCAGAGAGCTATTAAAAGCTAACGGAGTAGGGCCTAAACTCGGGTTAGCTATATTATCGGGCATGTCGGCTAAGCAATTTGTGAGCTGTGTAAATAACGAAGATGCTACTTCTTTAGTTAAGCTACCTGGTGTTGGTAAAAAAACCGCTGAGCGCCTAGTACTTGAGATGAAAGACCGATTAAAAGATTGGGGCAATGACTTATTTACACCATTTAGCGACAGTGCCGTTATTGAGCCTATGAGCGATGCCACAATTGCTAATAATGCAGCCGATGATGCGGTATCAGCATTGGTTGCACTTGGTTATAAATTGCCACAAGCGCAAAAAGCAGTAAAATCGGTTAGTAAACCAGATATGTCTACTGAGGTTCTTATTAAAGAATCTTTAAAATCAATGTTGTGAGTAACCCATGATTGAAGCGGATCGCTTAATTGACGCGACTGAAAAAACCAACGAAGACACCATCGATCGTGCAATAAGGCCAAAACTGTTAGCCGACTACCGAGGTCAGCCACATGTTAAGCAGCAAATGGAAATATTTATAGAAGCTGCTCGTAGCCGAGGCGAAGCGCTCGATCATTTATTAATATTTGGCCCGCCAGGCTTAGGTAAAACAACGCTTGCGAACATTGTTGCTAATGAGCTTAACGTAAGCATTAAAACAACCTCAGGTCCTGTACTTGAAAAAGCCGGCGACTTAGCTGCGCTGCTTACCAACCTTGAAGAGGGTGATGTACTGTTTATTGATGAAATACACAGGCTAAGCCCACAAGTTGAAGAAATACTCTATCCAGCAATGGAAGATTACCAACTTGATATTATGATAGGTGAAGGCCCAGCTGCGCGTTCTATTAAATTAGATTTACCTGCATTTACGCTTATTGGTGCGACTACGCGAGCAGGATCGCTAACGTCACCGCTTAGAGACCGCTTTGGCATTGTGCAGCGTCTAGAGTTTTACTCAGTAGCCGACTTATCACATATTGTAGGGCGTTCAGCACATTACCTCGATTTAGAAATGTGCGACGACGGCGCAACTGAAATTGCAAAGCGCTCGCGTGGTACGCCACGTATTGCCAACCGTTTACTTCGCCGCGTACGCGACTACACACAAGTAAAGTCAGACGGGACAGTAAATGCAAATGTTGCTGAGCAAGCGCTTGATATGATTGACGTTGATAAAAGCGGCTTTGATTACATGGACCGTAAATATTTACTCGCCATTATAGAGAAGTTTATGGGTGGGCCCGTTGGGCTTGATAACTTAGCAGCCGCCATCGGTGAAGAAAAAGAAACCATTGAAGATGTCATAGAGCCTTTTTTAATTCAGCAAGGCTTTATTCAGCGTACTCCACGCGGGCGAATTGTGTCTAACAATGCTTATCATCATTTTGGTTTACTCCCAAAACAAGATTAAATTAATTTAGTAGCCTGCTATAGTAAATGTAGCGGGCTGCATCCCTTCTTATTTGTAAATTCTTTATAAACTTACTCAGCTTTCATCCACTTTGTTGCAAATGTAATCAAAAAATTAAAATCAGTTTGTAATTCACTTAACGTTAAGACTGGCGTGGCTATGCTGCGTACCATTAATACCAATCAGCATTAATACTTTATCAATTTAAGAGATTAAACTTAAGCTAACAGTGTTAAAACTTTTAGCTTGTTATCAGCACGTTTTTTATCTCGCAATGGATAGCTTAATTTTTTGGTAAAAATGTTTAATCGATATGGAAAATCCATATTGAGTAACTACAAATTGTGCTGCTTACAATGAGTACATGCCAAATTGGTCGTAAAATTTAGGCAAAAAAAAGCCCGCATATAATGCGGGCAAACAACAAGTTGAAGGAAGTAATCCAGGGGAACTACGTTTTACTTAATGTTGGTTTTATCCAAAAAGAGTAAAACAATGTAATACGATAAAATATCCTATTACTAAGAACTCGACTTAACGAAAAATCTTTCATTTAGTGCGTCAGCTCGGTATGGGAGAATAATACGTAAGATTGCTTTTTTATTCAAACTAGAAAATTTGCATTTTCAGATTAAAAAAACTAATGCTATGAGTTTTATCGTTGTTTTAAATTTGTGCGTTAATTAATCGTTAATTTTATAAGTGGATGAAAATTATAACTTAAGTAATATTTTTCATTCTAGCTCAGTATTAGTTTTACTATTACGATTAGGTTGCTCGAAAGTGGTTTTGAGTGTTTATGCGCTAAAATTGAATAAACGGTGCATTTTATGACGTTTAAGGCATATATTTAAGCATTTTAACCGCATTAAAATAACAAACTGGGTTTTATAAAAACCTAATAAAGATACAAAAGCATAATAAAGATGATTTTTAACGTTTTTTGTTGCTTATTCATAGCAATATCGTTGTCAGCTTGAAATGGACTAGATACACTAGATGCAACTTTTGACCGCGTAGACGGTCGTATTTACACAAATGAACCAATTTGCCGTATTTTGAAATTATTTAGGAGTTTAACGTGGGATCAGGGCTTAATTTTTTAGATCTAATTCTAGAAGCCAGTTTGCTTGTTCAGTTAGTGATGTTAGGGCTAGTTGCCATGTCGGTTATGTCGTGGGCGATTATTTTTCAGCGCAAAAAAGCGATATCAGATGCGTTAGCTAATGCTAAAAAGTTTGAACAAAAATTTTGGTCAGGTATTGACCTAAGCAAACTGTACAACGAAATTTCGTCGCGTAGTGGTCAATCTCATGGTATTGAAGCGCTATTTACAGCAGGCTTTAAAGAATTTGCACGCCATAAAAAGAATACATTTCAAAGCGCAGGCATTGTTATGGAAGGTACGCACCGCTCAATGCGCGTTGCGCTATCTCGCGAGATTGAAAAAATAGAATCAAGTTTATCGTTTTTAGCAACTGTTGGCTCTATTAGTCCATACATAGGCTTATTTGGTACTGTGTGGGGTATTATGAATGCCTTTATTGCACTAGGCGAAGTTAAACAAGCTACATTACAAATGGTAGCACCAGGTATTGCTGAAGCATTGATTGCAACTGCAATGGGTTTATTTGCGGCTATTCCGGCAGTTATTGCATACAACCGCTTTTCTAATAAAGTTGAAAAACTAGAATCTCATTACATTAACTTTATGGAAGAGTTTGCAAATATTTTACACCGTCAAGCAGCTACCCAAATAGAGGCTCAAGCGAATGTATCAGCGTAAAAAGCGCCGTCCGGTCGCAGAAATTAATGTAGTACCTTACATTGATGTAATGTTGGTATTGCTAATAATATTTATGGCTACAGCACCGCTTATTACTCATGGTGTGAAAGTTGATTTACCGAAAATGGAAGAGTCGGATTTAGTAGATACCAAAGACACGCCACCGATTATTGCGTCAATTGATTCAGCGGGTAAGTACTATGTGAGTATAGGTACCGATCCTGAAGAGCCAATGGAAGCGTTAGATGTAGCTGCCGTTATTAAGTTACAACTAATGAAAAACCCTGATGTGCCAGTAATGATTAAAGGCTCAGGTAAGGTATCGTACCAAGAAGTATTGTTATTAATGGACTTTTTAAAGAATGCTGGCGTACCATCTGTGGGTTTAATGACGGAATCCTTTGAGGGGACACAGTAGTAACATGAATAGTTCTATAATCAAGTCAGTACTTTTACATTTGGGGTTGGGTGGTTTTTTGTGGGCAACTGCAAACATTCATCCACCTGCGCCAAAAGTAATGGAAGTTACACTTAATTCGGCTATTCCAACGCCTGAAAAAGCAGTATCGGCAGTAACGGTTGATCAAAAGCAAGTTGAGCAAAAGATTGCTGAACTTCAAAAGAAAGAAGATGCTAAAAAAAGTGCAGAAGATAAACGTATTCGCGATTTAGAACGTCGAGCGGCTAATGCACGAAAGCAACGTGAAACCGAAGCGCGTAATATTAAAAAATTAGAGCAACAGCGTAAGGCGAAAGAGAAAGAAAAAGCCCAAGCTGAGGCTGAAGCTAAAAAAGCACGTGCAATTGAGCAAAAAGAGCGTGCTAAAGCTAAACAAGCTGAAAAGCAAAAGCAAGAAGCTGAAACTGCAGCTAAAGCCGCAGCCGATAAACGCAAAGCTGAAGAAGAGGCACTTAAAAAAGCAGAAGCAGAACGTAAAAAACGTGAAGCCGAAGCAAAAGAACGTGCTAAAGAAGCAGAGCGCAAGCGTCAGCAAGCATTGCAAGAGCAAATGTTACAAGAGCAACTTGCCAAAGAGCAGGCGGCCCGTAGTAAAATACGTCAACAGCAAGTAGTAAGTGAAGTTGATAAATACCGTGCTTTAATTATGGCGCGTATACAGCAAAACTTACTTATTGATGAAAAAATGAAAAACCAACAGTGCCGTGTAAATATTCGTTTAGGCTTTAATGGTTTAGTAACGCAAGTTAAATCGTTAGGCGGCGATAAGTTAGTGTGTGAAGCTGCATTGAGAGCCGTGCGCATGGCCGACACATTACCGGTATCTAAAGATAAAGACGTATTCGAACAACTTAAGAATATTAATTTAACAATCAAGCCAGAATTTTAAAGGAATGATATGTTCAACAAAATAAAAATAGCCTGTTTAGTTTTACTGTTTGGGTTTGTAGGTGTTGCTAATGCCGCGCTTGAAATTGTAATAACAGAAGGTGTAGATGGTGCAAGACCCATTGCGATTGTGCCTTTTAAATACCAAGGTGTTGGCCCAATTCCTGAAAAGTTAAGCAATGTTATTGCTGCAGATTTAATGCGCAGTGGTAAATTTAAGCCAGTTGATGTGGCGCAAATGCCTCAGCAACCAAATAAAGATGGCGAAATTGATTACGCTTCGTGGGTTAATAAAGGTGTAGAGGCTATATTAGTAGGTGAAGTAGAGCAGCAAACTGATGGGCGCTACTTAGTACGTTATGAATTAGTAGATGTAATACGCGGCCAAATTACTGGCGGTAATACACAAATGATGAGTAACGGTAAATTAATTAAAAGCCAAGACCATGTATTAGAAGCGCGTGAGAGTGTGATTGGTGAAAACGGTTTTCGTCGATACTCACACCGTATAAGTGACGTGATTTACGAAAAGCTAACTGGCGAGAAAGGTGCGTTTTTAACTAAAATTGCTTATGTGATAGTACGTGATGAAGACCCTAAGCCTTATCAGCTTGTGGTTGCTGATTACGACGGTTTTAACGAACAAGTATTACTGCGTTCAAAAGAGCCGTTGATGTCGCCAGCTTGGTCACCAGATGGCACTAAATTAGCTTATGTAACGTTTGAAAACCGTCAAAGCCAAATTTATATTCAAGATATATACACAGGTAAGCGCGAAATTATTGCAAGTTACCGTGGTATTAATGGTGCGCCGCAGTTTTCGCCAGATGGTAAAAAGTTATTATTAGTACTTTCTAAAGATAAAACAGGTGCAACCGAAGTTTATTTACTTGACTTGGCTACGCGTAAAGAAACACGCCTTACACGTCATCGTAGTATAGATACTGAACCATCTTGGTATCCAAATGGTCAAGATATTGTGTTTACATCTGAAAGGGGTGGTAATGCCCAGATTTATAAGTTAAATTTAAAAACTGGTAGGTCAAATCGATTGACCTTTGACGGTGACATGAACCTTGCAGGTTCTATAACACCGGACGGTAAAGAATTAGTGATGGTTAACCGTACCAACGGGCAGTACCATCTTGCTAAGAAAGAGCTGGCTACAGGTGCGTTTCAAGTATTAACAAGAACACGCCTAGATGAATCACCGAGCATAGCGCCAAACGGTTCGATGATTATTTATAGCACGCTTCATAATAATAAACAGGTACTCGCGCTGGTATCGATGGACGGCCGCTTTAAAGCACGCTTACCTGTGCTAGACGGACAAGTAAAGGCGCCAGCTTGGTCGCCATATTTACAGTAATATTACTGGTTTACTCAAAATAGGAATCTACTCAATGCAACTTAACAAAATACTTAAAGGCCTGCTAATTGCTGTGCCAGTAATGACACTAGCAGCTTGTAGCTCATCTTCAGATATCGACGAAGGCGCTGCAAATCAATCAAATCAAGGTGTTGTTGAGCAATCAACAAACAACGATACTGTTGAAGTAGCTACAATCTCTCCTGAGCAACAAGCAGAAGAGCAACTTCGTCAAAAGTACGAAGCACTACGTCAAGAGCAAGTAATCTACTTTGATTTTGATAAAGCCACTGTTGAGGGCAAGTACGCAGAATTACTTCGCGCACACGCTGAGTTTTTAGTTCAAAACCCTTCAGTTAAAGTATTAATCGAAGGTCACGCTGATGAGCGCGGTACACCTGAGTACAACATTGCACTAGGTGAGCACCGTGGCCAAGCAGTTGAAAAATACCTACAAAGTTTAGGTGTTTCAGCTAGCCAAATGTCAGTAGTAAGCTACGGTGAAGAGAAGCCAATGGTTAAGTCTCGCACTGAATCAGCTTTCGCTAAAAACCGCCGTGCGGTACTAGTTTACTAAGATAAGAGATATTATGAAGCCGAAAATTATTTTGGCAGCCATGATATTGAGCGGGAGCACCCAGTTAATGGCTGCTCCCGCTCCTGTTTCAGAAGCTGCAAGTTCACAATCGAGTATTGAGAAACGCCTAGCATCGCTTGAAAACATGATGCAGTCGCGCAACTTATTACAGTTAGAGTTACAACAACAGCTTAATTTGCTACAAGACGAAGTAAGTCAAATTCGTGGTGTAACAGAAGAGCAAAGCTATAAACTTGAAAAAGTATTGCAGCGCCAGCGTGAGTTGTATCAAGAAATTGAAAACCGTGTAAGCCAAGCTTATACACAGCCTACTGCAGCGCCTACAACCGACTACACGCAGCCAAGTGATGCACAGACCTACAGTAACGATTTATCTGAAAACGAAGCTTACGAGCGTGCTGTTGCGTTAATAATGAAAGATAAGCGCTATGATCAAGCGATCCCTGAATTTCAAACGTTTTTAACGACCTACCCAAATTCGGTTTATGCGTCTAACGCGCATTACTGGTTAGGCCAATTACTAACAATTAAAAATGAAGGTGTAAAAGCAAGCGAGCATTTTAAAGTGGTAGTAAATGAATTTCCAAATTCAAATAAACGCCCAGATGCAATGTTAAAGTTAGGCTCACTTTTACAAGATCAAGGTTTAACGGCTGAGGCACAAAAAATACTGAGTGATCTTATCAATCAGTACCCAAGTACAACTGCTGCAAAGCTAGCAACTGATCGTTTAGGTAACTAAAGTTCACTAACGATTAAATTGCCTATTTAGGCCAGCAAACTACATGGAAACTCTCGGTGAATCTTGTATTTGCATGTAGTTTGAGCACAAACGCTTTAATTTTGTGCATCTAGGCATAAAAACTTAAAAAAAGAGACAATTTCGGTTGCACTCATTTTATAAATAAGTATTATAAGCGCCCGCAGCAAACGAATGGTTACCCCACTCGAAATGCGGCAAAAAGAGCGGGTTATTAGCTCAGTTGGTAGAGCAGTTGACTTTTAATCAATTGGTCGATGGTTCGAATCCATCATAACCCACCATTTTTTTAAATGGTCTTTTATCGGCGGATTTACGTACAGTACCAAGTTGCTATAAATGCAGCGTCAGAGCGGGTCATTAGCTCAGTTGGTAGAGCAGTTGACTTTTAATCAATTGGTCGATGGTTCGAATCCATCATGACCCACCATTTTTATTCTTTTTGAATAAATGATGGTTTCAATCGGCGGATTTACGTAGCTTCATTCTTTATAGAATAAGTGCATAGAGCGGGTTATTAGCTCAGTTGGTAGAGCAGTTGACTTTTAATCAATTGGTCGATGGTTCGAATCCATCATAACCCACCATTCTTTATTCTGATGAATACAGTGTGGCTCAATCGGCGGATTTACGTAAGCTTCATTCTAAATTGAATAAGTGCATAGAGCGGGTTATTAGCTCAGTTGGTAGAGCAGTTGACTTTTAATCAATTGGTCGATGGTTCGAATCCATCATAACCCACCATTCTTTATTCTGATGAATATAGCATGGCATCAATCGGCGGATTTACGCACGCTTTAACTTAGTAATAAGTAAGCACTTGGAGCGGGTTATTAGCTCAGTTGGTAGAGCAGTTGACTTTTAATCAATTGGTCGATGGTTCGAATCCATCATAACCCACCATCTTCTTTCTTTAGAATTGAGTTGGTCCAATCGGTGGATTTACACAAAAAAGCAAGTTGCGGTTAACGCAGCAAAAGAGCGGGTTATTAGCTCAGTTGGTAGAGCAGTTGACTTTTAATCAATTGGTCGATGGTTCGAATCCATCATAACCCACCATTCTTTATTCTGATGAATACAGCGTGGCTCAATCGGCGGATTTACGTAAGCTTCATTCTAAATTGAATAAGTGCATAGAGCGGGTTATTAGCTCAGTTGGTAGAGCAGTTGACTTTTAATCAATTGGTCGATGGTTCGAATCCATCATAACCCACCATTCTATGAGTAGTTTTAATCGACGGATTTACGTAGCTTTTTTCAAAGCAAATTTATATTAGAGCGGGTCATTAGCTCAGTTGGTAGAGCAGTTGACTTTTAATCAATTGGTCGATGGTTCGAATCCATCATGACCCACCACTCTCTATTACTTTCCTTTATATTCTTTTTTAAATTCCCATTTTATTTTTTATAAACAGCCCCGCTAGTTTGCTGTTATTTATGTTTATATTCTCGTATAATTCGCCGTAATTAATGCACTGTAGATAAGTGGTCGAGAACATGAGTCTAGCTCAAACTATTATGCCTGAAGGTTATATTTTCCCTCCTAAGCCAGCACCGTTAACACAAGACGAGCAAGGCGAATATAAAGCGCGTATTAAACAATTACTGAAAGATAAAAATGCAGTACTTGTAGCGCATTATTATACCGATCCAGAAATTCAAGCCCTTGCTGAAGAGACCGGCGGCTGCGTTGCCGACTCGCTAGAAATGGCGCGTTTTGGTGCACGCCACGATGCCGATATGATCATCGTAGCGGGCGTAAAGTTTATGGGCGAAACAGCTAAAATCTTAACGCCAAATAAAACAGTTGTTATGCCAACGCTTGAAGCAACGTGTTCGTTAGATATTGGCTGCCCAATAGACGAGTTTTCAGCGTTTTGTGACGAGCACCCTGATCGTAAAGTCGTTGTGTATGCAAATACCTCAACGGCTGTTAAAGCGCGTGCAGATTGGATTGTAACCTCATCATGTGCACTTGAGATAGTAGAGCACCTTGATGAGCAGGGCGAAAAAATTATTTGGGGCCCAGATAAGCACCTTGGTAGCTATATTCAAAAAAATACCGGTGCCGATATGCTAATGTGGAACGGCGCATGTATTGTACATGACGAGTTTAAAACAAAAGCACTTAAAGACATGAAAGCACTACACCCAGACGCGGGTGTATTGGTTCACCCAGAATCGCCGGCAGAAATTGTAGCGCTGGCTGATGCCGTAGGTTCTACAAGCCAATTAATTAAAGCTGCACAGACAATGGACAACAAAAAGTTTATTGTAGCCACTGATCGTGGCATATTTTATAAAATGCAGCAGTTATGCCCAGAGAAAGAGTTTTTTGCAGCTCCAACAGCCGGTGAGGGCGCTTCTTGTAAAAGTTGTGCTCATTGCCCTTGGATGGCAATGAACGGCTTAAAAGCGATTGAAGAAGCTTTAATAGATGTTAAAGGTAAGGAAATATTTGTAGATATGGACTTGCGTGAAGGTGCTCTTAAGTCACTTAACCGCATGTTGGACTTTACAGCAAACATGGCTAAGTAATTATCCCAATGTATAAAAACGGCTAAGCCTATTGGTTTAGCCGTTTTTTTATGCCTTTTATAAATTACTGATTGATAAATAGGCATTTAACGGTGCAAACTTAAAAATGCCTTGCACCTGTGTAACCTATTTCATACTATAACGCGCTGTTGCAGTGCAACACTTTGGAGAGATGGCTGAGTGGCTGAAGGCGCACGCCTGGAAAGTGTGTTTAGGTTAATCCCTAACGAGGGTTCGAATCCCTCTCTCTCCACCATCATTCAATATCAGGACGTCTCAGGACGTCCTTTTTTGTGCCCGTAATAGCTTAAAATCAATGGCTTAGGGTTTCACTCTGTCCCAGCCTGTTTCATCCAAGCTCAAAGCTTTAGTATCTAAAATGGTATTCCTTGAATAAGCTGCCATAATAAAAGAATACTAAATTTGAGTGAGGTTCATTTTCTATGGCAAGATCAGCCAAGCAGCTTACCGATGCAGCGTTAAAAAAAGTAAAAGCAGAGGATAAAGATATAATTTTATCCGATGGTAACGGCCTACAAGTAAAAGTTAGAAAGAGTGGCTCTAAGCTCTGGAACTTTAATTACTACCATCCAATCACAAAAAAGCGTGTCAACATGGGATTAGGCAAGTACCCAGATGTATCTATTGTAAATGCCAGAAAGTTAGCGCAACAAGCCAGAGAATTAGTTGCTTTAGGGACTGATCCAAAAGAGCATAGAGATGAAAGCTTAGCTTTTAAACGGGCTCAAGAAGAGTTAACACTAAATAAAGTAGCTTTAGAGTGGTTTGATGTTAAAAAGCCTGATTTTACGCAAGCTCATGGCGAAGATATTTGGCGATCGTTAAATAACCATATACTGCCGGTTATTGGTAAATATCCTATTGGCAAAATTAACGCACCACAAGTAATAAAAATATTAAGGCCTATAGAGGCTAAAGGTACTCTAGAAACAGTTAAGCGTTTAAGCCAACGATTAAACCAAGTTATGACCTACGCAGTTAATAGTGGTTATATTCAAGCGAATCCGCTTGCTGGAATAAAAGAAACATTTAAAAAGCCGCAAAAACAAAACATGCCTTCGTTAAAACCAGAAGAGCTGCCTGAATTGATGCAAACGCTTGCAACGGCGTCAATTAAACGAGTAACCCGCTTTTTGATTGAATGGCAGTTACATACTCTTACCCGCCCAGGTGAAGCTACCGGTACTCGATGGGATGAAATCGATTTTGAGAATAAACTATGGATTATCCCAGCTGAACGAATGAAAAAGCGCAGAGAGCATGCCATTCCTCTATCAAATCAAGCTATAGAGTTATTAGAATCAATAAAACCAATTTCAGGGCATAGAGACTTTGTTTTTCCGTCAGACAGAAACCCGAGAACCCATATCAACAATGAGACAGCTAATATGGCTCTAAAACGCATGGGGTTTGAGGGCCGTTTAGTAAGCCATGGCTTACGTTCGCTTGGAAGTACAACATTAAATGAGCATGAGTTTAATCCAGATATAATAGAAGCCGCACTGGCACATGTAGATAAAAACCAGGTTCGCTCTGCTTATAATAGAGCTGAATATATAGAAAAACGTAGAGAGTTGATGAACTGGTGGAGTGAGCATATAGCAAAGGCATCTCAAGGTTCATTGTCGGTATCAGGACATAAGCACCTTTTAAAAGTTGGTTAGAAGATAAAATAAGGATATAAAATGGCTTTAACACAAATGCAAATCATTCAGTCGCTGGGTGAGGCAATGAGCTGGTTAGAAAGGGAGTTAAGTTGGGATGTACCTGCAACAGAGCTTAGACATTTAACAGGTAGAATTGGGGAGCTGTACGCCGCACTTATAACAAATGGACGTATGGCAACAGAGGTTAACCAGGCGGGCTATGATGTTGTATCAAGTAGTGGCGAGCGTATATCAGTCAAAACAACAGGTAGAATGCATACAGGTGGCCATATAAGCTTTAATACTAATACGCTAAACTTGGTCGATCGTATAATTATTTTAAGAATCAATACAGACGAAATGCAAGTTGAAACTTTGTTAGATATGCCAGTTGAGCAAGCTAGATTACTAATGAGTGATGCAGCAACGGGTAAAAGCTGTATTACAATGAGTAAGTTAATAAACCCACCTGTTAAGCCACGTATATTATTAAATGTAAAAGAAGTTATATGGAATAACTACAAATTGGTGGAGCTTGAAAACGGCACTATTGAAGTGTTTTTAAATAACGAGCTTGTAGCACCCAGTAAGCCTTACCTGCGTAATATTGCTAAAGAATTAGGGATTTCAATTTTAAATGGCAACGGAAATCCATTTAATACACGGCAGTTGGGTTCTGTGTTGATTAAAGAGTTATTAAATTAAAGTTATTGTTATTTATACGCAGTAGTCTAAAGGCAAGAAATAAGACCTCTAATCCACTGAGCTCAAACAAGTTTCATTAACTATGTAATTTATGTATTATGCAGATTCCTCATACAAAAGGATCGTTGATGAAGAATGTACTACTAATAGTTACCGGTGCAAGCCCACAAGTATTAACCGAAACTCTTTTTGCGCTTTATCAGCAGGGTAAGCCTATTCCCGAAGAGATTTTTGTTATTACTACAAAAAGCACAAAGCCAATGCTTACTAATGGATTATTTGAGCAAGGTCATTTAGCTAAACTAATAGCAGATTATAAACTTCCCAACATTAAACTTCCCGATGAAAATATATGGCTAATAGAAGATGACAAAGGCCAACCTATTAATGATGCTAAATCTGAAATAGAACAAACCTACATGGCCGACTTTATTACTCGTAAAGTGTTTGAACTTACCAATAAAAACGATATTAGTATTCATGCATCGATTGCGGGTGGGCGTAAAACAATGGCGTTTTATTTAGGCTATGCCATGTCATTATTAGGCCGCGAGCAAGATTCGCTCAGTCATGTATTTGTGAATAACGAATTTGAATTTGTTAGAGACTTTTACTACCCAACACCTTACGACCACATTATTGATGGTAAAAATGGCACGCAAGTAAACTGTATTAATGCAAAGGTAACCCTTGCCGAAATACCCTTTGTACGAATGCGCCAATCTATCGACGAAACCCTCATTGCAAATATGCAAAGTGCATCGTTTAGTCAAACAGTAGCAAGCTTAAACTCAGCTCATAAAAAAGATTTAACCCTTGAAGTAAACGCAAAAGCAAAAACGCTCACCTTTGCAGGTATCGAAATTAAACTTACCGCAAAAGAAACCGCTTTTTATTTATGGTTAAACCAATACAGCCAAAGTGAACATAAAAAGCTAGTTGTGGGTCGTGATTTTGAAGAGTCTTTGCGTTACAGCAAAGAATATCTCATGCTTTTACAGCAAAATAGTAGTGATTTACGTATATTCCGCGATACGTTTGGCATAGAGCCCGAAGATTTTAGAGATGGTTTGCACAGTAATTTAAAGGTAATGGAAAAAACCTTTGTGCAGCAAACTTGCAGCCGGATAAAGAGTAAAATAAATAAGGTGTTACCCAACGAGCTTGCTAAAAAAATAGCGATTGACTCCAATAACCAAAGCTTTGAAACAAGCTACTGGTTAAGTGCAGTAACACACAATATAAAAATAAATATAACGGCTTAATATTCGCAAGCTTGCAAACGCATAAAAATAATAACGCATGGTAAATTAGTTGATAAGGAAGTAATCAGGAATGAAGCAATCAATGAACTTTGAACATATTCAATCTAAGTGGCCAGAGCTACACCAGTTAGCCGCTTTTGCAGAAGACTATGCGATTACCGATCCACAGAGCTCACTGGTTAAGCTGCGTTGCTTTGCCGAAAAAGTAGTAGGCTACTTATACAAAGAACTTCGCTTACCTGTTTTACCAACATCTAACATTTTCGATAAACTCACCGCCGACGACTTTACCAGCGCGGTCCCGCGTTTAATTACCGATAAGCTCCATGCCATACGTAAAAGCGGCAACCAAGCCGCGCATGAAGGCAAAGTTGATCAACAACAAGCTATTTGGATATTAAAAGAAAGCTACTTTTTAGCCTCTTATTTGTTTATGGCTTATGCCAATGGCACGCAACAAGAATGCCCAGAGTTTAAAGCACCTGAGCAAACACAGCCAACTAACCAAAGTGATGCCCAGTTTGCAAAAAAGAACAAGCAACTCACTCAGCAGCTAGCCGAAAATCAAGCCCGTTTAAAACGCGCACTTGACGAACTAGAAGCCGCAGAGCTTGCACAAAAACAAGCGCAGCAGCAAGCTGCAAGACTAAAACAAACTATTGATGCTGAAAAGCTGACTCAGGTTAAAACGCGAAATGAGCAAATTGTTAACTCAAGTTTTAACTTTAACGAAGATGAAACCCGTAAACGCATTATCGACTTAGACCTGCGTAATGCAGGTTGGAATATAGCACTTGACGACAAATCAACAGAAGACGTAGGCAAAGAAGTAAAAGTAACCGACCAACCTACAACAACAGGTATAGGCTATGTTGATTACGTATTATGGGATGACGACGGAAAGCCACTTGCTGTAATAGAAGCCAAACGTACCCGCGAAAATATCGAAAAAGGCCGCCAGCAAGCAACACTTTATGCCAACGCGCTTGAAAAGCAATATGGCCAACGCCCTATTATTTTTTATTCAAACGGCTGGGATATAAAAATTCTCGACGACACGCAAGGCTATAATAGCCGTGGTTTATACGGTTACTACTCAAAAGATTCCCTGCAGTACTTAATAAAGCAGCGCACACTTAAAAAAGACTTAAATAAAACGCCGATAGATACTACTGTGGCAGGGCGTTTGTATCAAATGGAAACCATAACCCGAGTGTGTGAGCGTTTTAGTGATAAACACCGCAAAGCGCTTATAGTTCAAGCAACCGGCACAGGTAAAACACGCGTATCTATTGCCCTTGCCAAACGGCTGCTCGATGCAGGTTGGGCTAAGCGCGTACTATTTTTATGTGACCGAAAAGAACTACGTAAACAAGCGGGTAACGCCTTTACCGAATTCACCAAAGAGCCAGTACATATTGTTGGTAAAAGCGCTAAAAACACAGCAGCCAGCGCGCGGGTGTTTATAGCAACGTACCCAGGTATGCTACGCATAATGAACAAGTACGACGTAGGCTATTTTGACCTAATAGTTGCCGACGAATCGCACCGTTCAATTTACAATATATATGGTGATATTTTTAAGTACTTTGATGCACTCGAGGTAGGCTTAACCGCCACTCCGGTTGAAATGGTATCGCGCTCAACGTGTGATTTGTTTGGTTGCGATTACAAACTACCCACAGCCAACTACCCACTTGAAGACGCCATAGAGCAAGGCAACTTAGTTCCTTACAAAATTGTAAGTTACACCACACAGTTTTTGCGCGAAGGCATTAAAAAAGACAACCTAACCGATGAGCAAATAGCCCAATTAGAAGACCAAGGCATCGACCCTAACGAGCTTGACTTTGACGCAAAACAAATAGACGAAGCCATTAAAAATAAAGACACCAACAGGCTAATACTACGTAACCTAATGGAAAAAGGCCTGCGCGATAAAGACGGACAGCTCCCAGGTAAAACAATCATATTTGCCCGTAACATTGCCCACGCCGAGTTAATGGCACAATTGTTTAGCGAGCTTTACCCGCAACACGGTGCTAATTTTTGCCGTGTTATTCACTCAAAGTACGAACGCGCTGAAGAGCTCATAGACGACTTTAAATCAAGCGACGAAAACAGCATGCGTATAGCGGTATCGGTCGATATGCTCGACACCGGTATAGACGTGCCTGAATGCGTAAACCTTGTTTTTGCAAAACCCATAAAATCAAAAGTAAAGTTTTGGCAAATGATTGGCCGTGGCACACGCCTATGCGAAGACCTCTATGGCCCAGGTAAACACAAAACTCACTTTTTAATATTCGATCACTGGGCAAACTTTGAATACTTTGACGAAAACCCAGAAGAAGACGACGTAAAACAAGCAAAATCGTTACTGCAAAAACTATTTGAAGCGCGGGTAACCCTTGCACAAACGGCCCTCAAAAAAGCAAATATGGATGTGTTTGATCAAACCATTAAATTAATTCACGACGATATTTGCCTACTGCCAATGGAATCAATATCGGTGCGCGATAACTGGTTAGTGGTCGAAACCTATAAGGATTTTAAACGTCTTAATCAATTTTCACCGCAAACAGTAAGCGACTTACTCGAAAAAATCGCACCGCTTATGCAATGGCGTAACATAATGGGGCAAAGTGAAGCGTATAAGTTTGATTTAGAGCTAACCACTATCCAAACACTAATATTTACCGATGCAAACCAAATTGATTTAGCTAAACAAAGTATAATGAACAAGGTTGAATCGCTTCAAATGCACCTAAACGAAGTGCGTAGCAAAGCACCTGCAATAGAAGAAATACAAACACAGCAGTACTGGCAGTATTTAACCCATGCAGCGCTTGAGCAAAGCCGCATTAATTTACGCAGTATTATTCACCTGCGTAATAAAAGCGTGAAGCCACCAACACGTGATTTTGTACTTGATATAATTGAAGACGAAAATCAAATACACGAAGCCGACAGGCTTACAAAAATAGTCTCTATTGATTATCAAATATACCGCCAAGAGGTAGAAAAAACACTCACCCCATTATTTGAAAGCGACAGCGTGCTTAAAAAAATCCGCAATGGAGAACAAGTAACCGAGGCCGATTTAGCGCAATTAAGCTCGTTAGTGCATACGCAAAACCCAAGTGTAGATTTAAATACATTAAAAGAGTTTTTTCCTGAATCAACCGCGACGCTTGATAAAATATTGCGTACCATAGTCGGTATGGATAAAAACGCCATAGAGCAGAGCTTTACTACCTTTGTGCAGCAAATACACACCCATGTAAATGCTAAACAACAGCGCTTTATTGGTATGTTAAAAAACCACCTAATTCGCCACGGCGCTATTGAAATAGCCCAGCTTTACGATGCACCTTTTACACAAATACACGACATGGGGCTCGATGGCGTATTTAGCCAGCAACAAGCTGATGTAATAGAGCAATTTATTAAGCAGTTTGACGTAAAATTAGGCAGCAAAGCCCAAAGCGTTGAAAAGCAAATACACCTTTAATTTTATAAGCGCGTAATTTACACCGTGCTTAAACAGCAATAACTAGGATACACATTAATGATAACCGGACCTTTAAAAAGTAAAATCGACAAACTATGGGAAGAATTTTGGACAGGCGGTATCACTAACCCGCTAACCGTAGTAGAGCAAATTACTTTTTTAATGTACGCCCGTATGCTCGACATGAACGAGCAAGCCGACGAAAAACGAAGCGCACGTACTAAGCAGCCGTTTAACCGCCGCTTTAGTGATGCCGAGCAACATATTCGTTGGCAAAACCTGCGCCATTTAGGGGCAGAAGAGTTATACAAACTGGTTAAAGATGAGCTGTTTCCGTACTTTTCAAAAACCTCAGGCGATGTATCGCCAGAAGGCGCGATATTTAATGAGTTTATGAAAGACGCGCAATTGATGATCCAAAAGCAAAGCCTATTGGTAAAAGCCGTTGAAATGGTAAACGACCTCCCGCTTGAAAACTCAGACACCAAAGGTGATTTATACGAATACCTATTGAGTAAACTCACCACAGCAGGCATTAACGGCCAATTTAGAACACCGCGCCACATTATACGCGCCATGGTCGAAATGATGGACCCCGATGTAACCAGCCAAATTTGTGACCCATCAACCGGCACTGGCGGTTTTTTATCGGTAAGTTACGAATACCTATTACAAAAATACACATCGGCCGAGGGTATAGAGCGTGAGCCAGTGCTTGATGTAGATGGCAACGTACAATGTGATGATAGCGGCAAACCGCTCGAAAACTTACTTTACTCAGGCGATTTAATAACCCCCGAGCAGCGCAGCCACATAGATGCTCACATGTTCAACGGCTTTGACTTTGACGCCACCATGCTTCGCGTAGCCGCCATGAACTTAGTAATGCACGGTATTAAACAACCGGGCATTCATTATCAAGATACCCTAAGCCAAAACTTTAAAGAGCACTACCCGCAAAAAGCCAAAGAAGGCTTTGACATAATACTCGCCAACCCGCCATTTAAAGGCAGCTTAGACGAAGAAGACGTATGCCCTGAGTTATTACGCAAAGTAAAAACGAAGAAAACCGAGCTGCTGTTTGTTGCCCTTATTGAGCGCATGCTCAAAGTGGGCGGGCAGTCAGCAACCATCGTGCCCGACGGCGTATTATTTGGCTCATCAAAAGCGCACGTACAACTGCGCCAAATGCTGGTAGATAACAACCAGCTAGAAGCCGTAATTTCACTGCCAAGTGGCGTGTTTAAACCCTACGCTGGTGTATCAACCGCTATACTTATATTCACCAAAGGCGGCAGCACTGATCATGTATGGTTTTACGACGTGCAAGCCGACGGTTTATCGCTAGATGACAAACGCACCCCAATAAAAGCCAATGACTTACCAAGCCTAATTAGCGAATTTAAAGCGCGTGATAAAGCGCTAGCGACAAGTGATAGCAATGATAAAACCCAACAGGCGTTTTGGGTCAGTAAAGACGACATAGCCAGCAATAAATATGACCTTTCAATCAACCGCTATAAAGAAGTTGTATACGAGGAAGAAAGCTACGATCCGCCAAAAGAGATATTAGGTAAGTTAGTGAGTTTGGAAAATGAAATACTCGCTGATCTGAAAGAGCTGGAGGGTATGTTGTGAGTTGGCCTTTAGTTAAGCTCTTTGAATGTTGTGAAATAATTATGGGTCAAGCGCCCGTTGGTAGTTCTTATAATGAAAAAGGTGAAGGCCATGCACTTATTGCTGGTGCGGGTGATTTTGGATAATTGACGCCAAAGCCAAAAAAATTTACAACTGCCGCTTCAAAGCTTTCTAAGAAAGAAGATTTAATACTGTGCATTCGAGCCACAATTGGTGATTTGAATTGGAGTAACGACGAGTATTGTTTAGGGCGAGGTGTTGCAAGCTTAAGACCTAAAGCAAATTTGGATAGGAATTATCTATGGTATTTCATTACAGCGAATAAAGAGCAACTAGCCTCAAAAGGAACAGGTTCAACTTTTAAACAAGTTAGTAGAGTGATTATAAGTGATTGGGAAATCCCATTACCCCCACTGGACAAGCAAAAGCGCATAGCCGCAATTTTAGATAAAGCCGACGCCATCCGCCGCAAACGCCAACAAGCCACCCAACTCGCCGACGACTTCCTACGCAGCGTATTCCTAAATATGTTTGGCGATCCAGTCACCAACCCGAAGGACTTCCCAATAGGTACTATTCGTGATTTTGTTGAAACAGCCAATTATGGCTCATCAGGCAAAGCATCAGAAACTGAAGGTGAATACCCAATGTTACGAATGGGAAATATCACATATGAAGGTGAATGGGACTTTACTAATTTAAAATATATTGATTTGAGTGAAAAAGATAAACCTAAATACTTAACACAGAAAGGTGATTTACTTTTTAACCGCACAAACAGTAAAGAGTTAGTTGGTAAAACAGCTGTTTTCGAAGAAGAAAAGCCAATGGCTATAGCAGGTTACCTGATTAGAGTAAGAACTAATGAACTTGGAAATAATTACTATTTATCTGGCTACCTAAATTCAGCTCACGGAAAAAAAACTTTAGTTGGTATGTGTAAAAGTATAGTTGGTATGGCGAATATTAATGCTCAAGAGTTGCAGGATATAAAAATTATTTTGCCACCAATTGAGCTTCAAAATGAATATGAAAAAATTGTGAAAGCAACTAAATCAAAGCTAAAAAGCTTCGATAAGAGTGCTGAGTTGTTAGATGATAATTTCAACTCGTTAAGCCAACAAGCCTTAAAAGGTCAATTGTAAACAATGAAAATCAAATCACTCAGTATTCAGAATTTTAAAGGAATAAAGGAAAAGGCTGTATTACCTTTAGCTCCTATTACCTTATTCTTTGGAGCAAATAGCACTGGCAAAAGTACTGTGTTACATGCGTTTTTATATCTTTATGAAGTTATTGCAAAAGGTAATTACGACCCTTTGGTTAGTAGTATTGCAGGTGAACAATTGTATTTTGGTGGATTTAAAAACCTTGTTCACGGAAAAGATCTCAATCAAGTAGTAACTCTTGGCGTATCGTTAGATTTTAGCCAAAGTGAAGGTAATGTATGGGATGACTATTTATCTGACTCTGAAAGGTGGCTGCTGGAAACAAATCTAGGTTTTTATCCTGACTCAGACGCCCCTGAAATTAGCTTTGAAATTGACTTGAAATGGGACAACTTAAAAAAAAGAGTATTTATCAGTCGCTATCAATGCAAAAGTAATGGGATTTGTTATTTTAAAGTTCAGTCTCAAGAAGGTAAGCCAGATAGCCAAATAACTCATTATCAACCTTTACCGCACTGGCAAGTGGATAGCGCCTTTCAACTTGAGAATATTTTTGAATCAGGTGAATGGGATGATGTTTCGTTAAATGGTCAGAACTCTTTGCCTGATATATATAAGCGTCTTGATTTATCAGGAGCTTCTGTAGATTGGTCAAGAATATATGAAGAGATCCCCTTAATTGCTCAATTATTTGCAGAAGCATCGCTATCTCAAGCTACCTTAGCACCAGTAAAACTGTTGGTTAAGAAGCTCGAAAATATGTTTCATATTGGGCCGCTCCGTATTGTACCGTCTCGTTCACTTGCCCTTTCAACAAAAACCAATACAAAAAGATGGTTTGATGGTAAAGCTGGATGGGATCTTTTTGCATATAGCGGCAACAATTTCCAAGATAAAGTTAATGAAAAATTTAATTCTCCTTCTTATTTTAATTCAGGCTATAAATTTACAACTGAATCATTTGGCGACTCAACCAACTTAGACAAACGAGTCGTGGTGCAGGAAATTTCTTCAGGGATATCATTATTACCTTCGAGTGTTGGAGTCGGCCTATCTCAGGTCTTTCCGTTTGTTGTTGCGACTAGTTTAGATAAAGACTTACTTATTGCATGCGAGCAACCTGAATTACATATCCATCCCAAGTGGCAATTGGCGTTGGCAGATATGATGCTAACCGCTATTAATCAAAACCCGGATCGAATGTTCTTTATCGAAACGCATAGTGAGCATATTCTATTGCGTTTGCTTAAGAGAAGGCGACTTACTGCTGAAGGTGAACTTGATGAGCCAAACTTTCAGTGTTTAAAAGCGGACGTTCAAATAATTTTTTGTGAACAAGAGAGCGGAAAAACAAAGCTAATACCGATTAAAACAACCGATGAGGGAGACTTCGACGCGCCGTGGCCGAATGGCTTCTTTGAGGAAAGAAGGGAGGAACTTTTCTAATGCTTCACTTAGAGTTTGCTGTCGCTCCACACGAAGTTACCTCTTTACATCATTTATCGATAATAGAGGCCAGAATGGGCTTTGAAAAAGGTGCCTTATTATCTAAGTTTCCTAGTGGATGGTTTCGAGAGGTATCTGAACATCTTCGCCGAAATGTTGCTGAGAATAGCATTGACCGTACTACAGAAAAACTTCGCCAGATTAAAAAAAATAAATTAGTAGCTTTTCAACGGGATTATGTTGGTGATGAATGGGCGCATGCAGCTCAAAATAGCCATGTTCAAACTCCATTTCATAGGGTGATCGAGGAGTCATTGAATGCATCTCCTCATTTAATATCATCAATTGAAGATTTAGAGGAAGGCGATTTCGTTTTTGTTACACAATACCAGCGAAATGCTCAATCAATCGCAAGTGCAGCGCAAGCATTGCTCAACGGAGCAGAAAAAGTAACGTTATATGACCCTTACTTTTGCCCAACAAAAGTAGGCTTTCTAAACACTTTAAAAGAATGCATGAATCTATGCAGAAAAGCAGATGTTGAATTTCATGTTTTCTCTGAAGAAGATCGAAAACCAGATTGGCAGCTTAGGCTAGATTCTTTGTCGGCATTACAGGCAGACCTTCCCGCTAACATTCGATTATTTTTTTACTGTGTCGATGATGGTGGTTCAGGGTTTTTACATTCCAGAGGGCTATTTACTTCTAAAGGTGGACTCGTATATGACCGTGGTTTTGAAGAGCCTCGTGACTTGACTCAAAGAGATGAATTAACTGATGTTACACCCATGCCAATCGGTTTGTTGACTGAAAAGGCAAGAGCATTCAATACAGCACAGCAATATGAACAATTTGCGCTTGTCAGAGACGTTTGGTCATCAAATTAATAAATAAGGTACTTCTACTAGGTGTACCAAAGGTGATAAATATTACCTTTTAGTATTATATATTATCTTATTTGTATATATGGGTAAGTTAAGGTTCTGAAAATTAAGTGATTTAATTTTGATGCCTATTGTACATTTTATAGGTATATTCAAATAGCACTACGCTGACATACAAAACCTTTTAAAAGAAAAAGCAGCAAAAGTAGGTTTAAATCATCGTATTTATTTAGATTTGGTATGGAACAAACGCTATGAAAGCAACGGCACCAACTTATTTTTAACCAACCCAAGCAGAAATAGGTAAACCTTTAGTTACTTAAAAATAGTGACTAAAAATATAAAGAAATTTAATTATTAAGTAAGAAATACCCGCATTCTAAGGGATTAGGAGAAAGTAATGTTTGAAGATTTACTATTAAATGCTGATTTATTATGGCCAGATGCATTATTAGGGCGCTGGTTTATTATTGCCATGCTATTACTTTTTGGATTCGCGATTTCTCGCGTTTTCCAATTAAGTAGTAATAGTAAAAAAACAATAAAAGGCGTGGAGGAAATTGTAGCTGGCCAAACTACAAGTTCACTTTACGATAACATTGCTACTATCAAGCATAAAGCAAAGGATTCAAAAAACGAGGTAGTTAAAAACCTTTGGCGTGAGTTTGATGAAAGTTTAGTACTCGACCACCGTGAAAAAGGAGTTTATAACACTTTAGATGCTGAGCACTTTTTTAATCCAAGGACACTGGCCTCTGGCATCACTTCAAATAGATTACTCGCCGCAGCTCCCTCTTTTTTAACCGCTATTGGAGTATTAGGTACTTTTTTAGGCTTAACAATGGGCTTAAAAGGGTTGCACATGGAGACGAAGGAAATAGAAGCATTAAAAGATGGTATTACGAGCATGATTAATGGCTCGGCAATGGCATTTGTAACCTCTGTTTGGGGGGTAGGGCTTAGTTTATTGCTTAATGTGTTTGAGAAGAACACAGAGCGAAGAATAGTTAAAAAAGTAGTAAAGGTTCAGCAAACTATCGATTTTTTATTTCCTCGTTTGCCTGCTGAAAAGTCACTTGTTGATATTTCTAAAAACACCAGTGACAGCAGTGAAGCACTGCAAGAATTGCATGAGCGAATTGGCGATCGCCTACAAGAAACCATTACAGGCATGAATAAAGACATGCAAGAGGCCTTTACCAATGCACTTAACAATGTAATGGCACCGGCTATGCAATCTTTAGTCAGTAATGCCAGCCAACAAACCAGCGGCGTATTAGAACATCTAATTAGTAACTTTACCGAAAGCATGCAAGCAGCAGGCAGAGGCCAAGGCGAGCTTATACAAAAGTCGACTGAGCAAATGCATGAGGCAGTAAGTAGCCTGAGCGGACAAATGAGTGCAGTGCTTGAACAAAGTAGTAAGCAAGCCGAGCTAATGGCCCAGCAACAAGCCGGTGCATCGTCGCAATTTAACCAGCAACTCGAAGCAATGCTGAGCAAAAGCGAAGAACGCCAACAGCTTATGGAGCAAAAGTTATTTACGGCTATTGAATCGCAACAGCAATCGCAAGCAACACGTGAAGCAAACCATGTAGATAATTTACAGTCGGTATTAGGTGGCTGGTTAACTGAGCAATCGAAAACTCTTAATAAGCTTTCTGACTCTATGGCCGAAGTACAAAGCGCTATGGGCGAATCGAACCGAGGATTTGTTAATGAGCTTTCTAGCCAAAACGAAAAAACAACAGCGCAGCAACAGGCGTTTACCTCAGAGTTAGAGAAAAGCTTACAAAGCTTTATGCAAAGCACTGAACAGCGCCAAAAGTCGCTTGAAGAAACGTTTGGTTCATTAATCAACAGCCAACAGCTTGAAGCCTCCAAGCGTGACTCAGAATATCGTGAGCAATTACAATCGCAGTTAGGTCAGTGGCTAGCACAACAAGACCAAATGCTTACCACGATGACTGATGCTGTAAAACGTACGCAAACACATATGGATTCGGTTATTGCACAGCATAGAGACGTTATTGGAGAGCTTAAAACGGTTGCGGAGTCATCTGCTACAAGTAGCCAAAACCTAAGTAATAGCGCAAACCAAATTGGGGTGTTATCGGGCAATTTATTAAAAGCAACAGAGCTGTTTGATACGCGCTTAGCTGATATGACCGACACTATTAAAGGTATTTCAGCTCAAAATGATGGATTAGCGAATCACGTAATTGAACAAGCTAAAGTGCTAAGAGGGCTCGAAACCTCACTTGTTGCTACAACAGAGCAATTTGGTAATACAGCTAAATTAGCTCAAAGTGGCTTTAGCGAAATGAAAACACACCAAAGTGAGTTTATACGTGGTGTTGAGGCATCTTTTGAAGGGCTAAGTAATACTTTAGCTAAGCAAGTATCGGATATTGAAAAGCAAACGAATGAGTGGTTACGCAGCTATTCATCAGAAGTAAATACGCAAGTTAAAGAGCGTATGGAGACCTGGAATACCACAACGCTTGAGTTTGGTGACCAGATGCGCCGTACAGTAAGTTCTATTTCTGATTTAGTGGATGAATTGGAGCGTAGCTAATGCGGGTATTTAGAAGCAACCAAGTAAATGTTGATGAAGAAAACCCGTATTGGATGTCGTTTTCGGATATTTTGTCGGGTTTGCTTATTTTATTTGTTTTAGCGTCTGTGGTGTTAATGGTTGAGCTTATGGAAGCCAAGCAAGAGCTTGAAAATAAGCAACAAGCATTTACTCAAGAGCTAGAAATGCTGCACATGGCTGAGGGTGTTCGTAAAACGATATTACACGAAGCTGCTGATTTACTGCGTAAGCGAGGCATACAAGTCACGGTTAGCGAAAATGAAACGGTATTAAGTATACCTAACGATATTTTAGGGTTTGATAGCGCTGCATTTAATATAAGTGCTCAGTTTGAAGGCACTGCACTTGAAATAGGTGAGGTTTTAGCTGAGGTTATTAATAAAGATAACCGTGAGCAATTTCTTGATACTATTTTTATTGAAGGGCATACCGACAGTAAAAACTTTAACGGCATGCTGGGCAAAGGTAATTGGGGCTTATCGACCTTTAGGGCGATTTCGTTATGGGAACTTTGGGTTAAATTACTGCCAATCCAACATGATTTAGCAGGTATTACTAACAAAGAAGGCACCCCACTTTTTTCGGTGAGTGGCTATGCGGCAACAAGGCGCATGGTTGTTGAAGAGCTAACAGAGAGTGATTTTAGATCAAACAGACGCATTGATATACGTTTTACAATTCGTAGACCCACCAGTGCTGAATACGAAACAGTAAGAAGCCGTTTGGAGATGCCTTGATTATGCTGCATTTACCTCCTATTCCAGAGCTTGCTCAGTTTAACTGGGAGCGTATGTCACAACAGTGGAGTAGCCTAACAGTACAAACAAAAAAAATTGCCGACGGTGCAGGGCAAGGCGAAGAGTTTAAAGCCCTTGAGCAACAGGTTAATCGCTACGTTATGTACGATCAAAAAGAAAAGCTTAAACAAATTTTAATTAAGCGAAAAGGCGTGCGTGTTTTAACTCAGTTATGGATAGATAAAGAAGACGTAAGAAAAGCCTCATTAAACGAAGAAACAATAGATTACATACAAGCTAAACATCCCAAACTGGGTATGTCGTCGTTAATGAATTTAATCTCACTGGTTTATCGATATTTTGATGCACTGGTTGATGGCAATATTTTTAACCGATTAACGCAGTGGCTTAACCAGCAAATAGAGCAACGTTTAAAAGATCGCAAAAACTCAAGTGACACAATATTGTCGGTGCTTAATCAAGCTAAATGGCTGTTTGATTTAACCGCTCCTAAGGCTTTGGTTAACCTTGCCAAACAAAACCACTTAGACTTAAGCGAACAATTAAAAAAACTACGCTTAAACGAGCTGCCGCAAGGGCGTTTTTTAGATATTTGTCACGCGCAATATTACCTGGATACACTGAAAGAAATTCCTGTTGGTGAGCAACATGATGTTCTGCATGAGCTACTAAAACAAGATGTTGCCACAATGCCTTTTGAAGAAGGTAAACGAATAGGGCACATAGCGCTTGAAATTATTATTGACCGCTCTGCTGGTGCACCAAGTGAAATATGGCAAAACTTTGTACTGAATTTAGCGGGCGACCCGCGTATTGCTAATACAGCTACAAATTACCGCCAGTGGTGGAAGCCCATTGGTGAGAGTAGAGTAAAAGCAGTAACAAGTTGGCTTGCCAAAGAAGACTTGCGGTTATTTTTAGGCGCTATTGAAGAGTACGCAAATTACACCGGCGATGAAGCGTTAAATAGAATGTTCCCTGCACGTAAGCGCTTTTTAGAAGGGCTTTATGAACATGGGTTTGTTCGTAATGCACGGCTAATGCTTGGAAACCAAGCAGAGCATACAGTTAAGCGAGTGCTAGGAAAGAGTTTAACAACCAGTTATATAAACCTTAGAGGAATGACTCAAACTTCCATTATTTATTTAGATTGCGGTGATTTTCATATCATTGAAGGGTCGCATAACTTTAAGCTATGGATTTATATGGGCCTACCGAGTAATAAGTTGAATGATTACTCTTTGAGTGAGTTAAACCATTTTGCTTTAACAAATAGCTTTCCACAAGAATATAAAAAGAACTATCCAAAAGGTGAGTTAATGCCTATTCAACACTCGCCGACTTCTTGGCAAAAAAATGCTATTGATTTTTTAACTCAAAATGGCATTGAACTCGATTTAGAAAAACTATTTTATAAAGACGAATACAGAAGATATGTTAATCGTTATGGATTACCTGTGGTAAGAAAAATAGTAGAAGAAAAGAGTCTTTTGGAAATCAATTTATTAAACGCTCTAGAAGTGTACCAACCAATTACCGCCAAAGAGCTCGTTAAGGTTTTAAACAGTGAGTTTAATATGAAGGCTGACCGCTCAACTGTGAATTCTAAACTTTATTCAATGTTATCTGAAAATAGAGTAACTAGAGACGACAGGCTCTGTTGGGAACTTGCTTAAGAAGTAAATTGCGTACTAGGAATATTTAAAAGGGATCAAATAAAAATATGTCACTTGTTAGTTTGATAAAAGGGCTTTTGCCTAAAAATAAAAACGGTCATTCATCAGGTGAGAGATACTCCTTAGTATATGACTCGTATGGCGTTAATTTTGCCACTGATGTAGCCTCATTCCATTGCTTAAATAATGGTGAGGGTGGGGGCCACCAGCTTATTCAGCATGTTGTACTTAAAATGCTTGAAGAAAGAGATATTGCACAGCCTATACCCAATGGCTTTAGACTAGACAGCGAACAAGCATGTTTATTAGACCCCGAAGATGCAGAAGTTTTAGGCCTACCGCCTTTTTTTAATAACGACTTTGATGTTGATATTCAAGGTAGAACCACTAAAAGTAGCTTTACGCTGCAATTATTTACAAAATTTGAGCAGCAAAAATATCCAGTAAATAGAAAAGGCCCCACACTTTTTTTTAGTGAGCAAACACAATATTTAATGACGCCAGAGCAGCTTAATGCTGTTTTAGCCTTAGAAAAACATTCGTCGCTTACGCCCGATGATCGCACTGAGCTGAATAATGTGTTGGCAGTTGCTAAGTTACAGCAAGCAGTTAAAGATGGGTTAAAACTAGATTTAAAACATTTTGATAAATTTGATTTAGTACAACCAGAACAAATTACAGTAACAGCAAATCAACAGGTTGATGGTAGCCTAGAGCTTAGCCCAAGCTTTGGTGATGGATCATCATCTGAAGACTTACAAAATCGTTTAGCTCAGTTAGAGGGCGACGGGCAAGTAATGCGAATAAAAGACCGCATTGTTTTACTTACTGACGATAAAAAACAAGCTGTTAAAGAAGTACTGCAAAATAGAACCATTCCTGCACACAAAGTGGCAGAATTTATTAAAACCCCTTCAGCTTTTTTAGATGCATCTATTTTAAACCTAGATCTTGGATTTTCTCTCAGAGTTGCTGGTATTGGCAAAATGGTACACATTCCTTTTGGTCAAGACAGTGACGGAAGTAATGGCTGGTTTTCGACTAACACAGACAGTGAACCACCAGAGCGATTGGTAAAGTTGCTTGAATGCGAGGAAGACGTTGTATCGTTTGAGCAAAGCTACCAGCAAGCTAAAGGGCAAAATGCTGATAGTGTCTTTGTTGATGATGAGTCAATTGATATACGCGATGAGCAGCGCGTAACTGAAACACTCGCAGAGGTAAGGGAAAATTTGGCAAATCCATCCAATGAAACGGATATATCTGATACTGATGATTTGCCGGTTAAAAAAGAACAAGTTTCTTTATTGCTTAAAGACACCGAAGAACATAATAAAGATATCGTTAATAAAGTTTCGCAGCTTAATAAAAGTATTACCTTTGACAGAACTAATTTAGCAAGAACACCTTTTCCTCACCAAGAGTCCGGCATTAGTTGGATGCTGTCGTTACTCAAATCAGCGCAGTTGGATAATTATGAAGATATGTATCGAGTACAGGGGGCTTTGTTAGCGGATGATATGGGGCTAGGTAAAACCTATATGACGCTGGTAATGATGGCTGAGTACCTGACAATACAAAGGCAAAATAATAAATCAGAAAAGCCTATATTAATAGTTGCACCGCTTAGCTTATTAGAAAACTGGGAACAAGAGGTTGATGCTACTTTTAATGAGTCGCCATTTAGGGACATTAAGGTATTACAGTCAGCAAGAGATTTAAAAGAGTTTAGAGTTAAAGGTGCTGAAAGAGAGTCTATGCAGCTGGCCACAGTTATCGATGACTCTCATGCAGATCACGAATCTATTCGTTACGCTTTACATGTTGGAGCTGATGCAGCTACAAAGCGCTTGGACATGGATAGACGTGTTGTTATTACTACCTACCAAACACTTCGAGACTATCAGTTTTCACTATGCGTAATTGATTGGGGGGTGGTGGTATTTGATGAAGCTCAGAATATTAAAAACCCGAATACCCAAGCCACTCGGGCAGCTAAAGGCTTAAAAGCTGATTTTAAGTTATTGGCAACAGGCACCCCTGTTGAAAATAGCTTAAGTGAGTTTTGGTGCTTAATGGATACAGCACAACCAGGGTTATTAGGCGATTGGGGCTATTTTAGAGAACGCTGGATCAAGCCAATAAGCAGTGCTAATGAAGAAGAAAAAGCAGAGGTACGTTTAGACGTTGGCAACGACTTACGTAATGCTGCAGGCCAGTTTATGTTACGTCGAACCAAGGAAGACGAACTTACAGGAATGCCTACTAAAACAATAAAAACAGGTATTCATAAAGACTTAGCCGACAATATGGCATTTGCTCCAGAATTAGCTCGTAATATGACCGGAGGTCAGTTGCTTGGCTACAACCAAATTGTTGAAGATTATAGAGCTGAAAAAGCGAAAGAGCAGGGCGGCGGCCATGCTTTAACTGTGTTACAGCAATTAAGGGCTGTTAGCTTACATCCAAGGCTTGATGAGGTTTTTAAACAGCCACCGAGTAATGCAAAAGATGCTCAGCGTAATTTACAAGAGTCTGAAAAGTTGCGCATGTTGTTAGATATATTGTCAGATATAAAAAACAAAAAAGAGAAGGTAATAATTTTTGCAACAACCAAAAAACTTCAAGCTGTTCTTAAAATATGCCTAGATAAAATTTATGAGCTAAACATCCATGTTATTAATGGTGATAGTAAAGCGATGGCAACTAAGAAAGATCAGCTCTCTCGTAAAGGGATGATCACCGACTTTGAAGCAAAAGAAGGCTTTAATATTATCATTATGTCGCCTGTAGCGGCAGGTGTTGGCTTAACAGTTATTGGCGCGAATCACGTAGTCCATTTAGAGCGCCATTGGAACCCAGCAAAAGAGGCACAAGCTACAGACCGAGTTTATCGCATAGGTCAAAAAAAGCCTGTGTTTATTCACTTACCCTGCCTTTTACATCCAGAATATGATTCGTTTGATGTGAACCTAGACAAGCTACTTGCAAAGAAAACAATGCTAAGTGATGCAGTAGTAACCCCTGAAGTGGTGAGTGAGCATGAACTAATGTCGTCAATGGGGTTATGAATTTAGTTTGTATCGGGAATGGATAATAAGTTTGTAAGTTTATGGAATAAAATTATTGCATGGCTTAAGTACAATTAGATACTGAGCATTAAATAATATTCTTACGATAATTTAGGTGTACCCTAAATAAATATGTTTATGTTAAAAACTACAGCAATGCTGTTCTGATATGTAGAGACAAACTACGAAAAATAAGCTTAACTAAAGTTTATGCTTCAATATTAATGATTTAGGATGTAATGATGTATAACAAAAATAGTATTATAACGGCTTCAAAAGATGCTACTTTGCAAATTATTGGACAAATGGATGCGATTTCGAAAGAAATCAATTTAGAAATCAAAGAAAAGGATTTGTTTGATCAAGCGCTTTTAGCCGTAAAAAATAGCACAGAAAAATTGAACCTAATTTTGTCTGTTGTAGGTGTTATGAAGGCAGGTAAGTCTACTTTAATTAATAGTATTGTGGGTAATCAAATCCTCCCAAGCCGAAGTACGCCTATGACGGCTTTACCAACTTATATAAAACATAACGATAATTGTAGTGGCGTGGTTTATCACTTTAAACATGCAAAGCTGTTTTCTAAAATGCTAGCTGATTTGCATGATCAGAATTATGTTCATACTCACGAAAGTAGCTCATTCGCAAAACGTTTAGCTAATAAGAATCTAAAGCTCGATGAGCATTTAAATAGCTTGAGTGACATTCATGAGCAATTAGAAATAATAAACGATATTTGTCGAATTAATATAACTAATAAAATTGATCCTAAAGCAATACTGAATACATTCAGATTAGATGAGGACTTTCCTACGATAGAAACGTGCTTTCAATCTATTAAGGAATTAAAGCTTGAGGGGGAGATAGGTAATTTTATTATTGTTGACACCCCTGGAGCAAATGAAGCTAAGCTCCCAGAACTTAAAAGTATAGTAGATAAACAGATTAAACGGTCATCTGCATTACTATTAGTACTTAATTACACCGATTTATCTTCAGATGCTGATTCGCAAATGCGAAGTAAAATAGTTGAAGATGCAAAAGATTATCAAGATCGCTTAATTGTCGCAGTTAATCGATTTGATGCACGCGATAAAAAATCAATGAATAAAACAGAGACAATACGCTACGTAAAGGAGGAACTGCTAGAAGATATTGTTTTGGAAGAAGAAAATATATTTCCAGTTTCTGCACGTAATGCTTTGCTTGGCGGACAATCTTTGAATTGGCTTGCGTTACAAGGGAAGTTTGAACTGGCAACACTACAAGATTGGCAGCGAGACTTTTTAGATAATACGACTAGTGGTGAATGGGACGAAGATGACGAAGATGATCTAGAAACCATAGAAAATATAGAAGAAACAACTAGGCATGCAAAAAAGCTATTAAAAAGTTCACGCATAGCAGACTTTATTAATACTGCGCTTAATCGTGCATATCAAAATGCAGGTCCTGATACTATTATTGCCGCTTTAGGTAAATTAAACAGATTACTTGACGAAAAATTAAAGTTAACTCTTGATGCTGATTTAAATTCTGCTAGTAAAACAATCAATGAACTTAAACACCGAGTGGTATTGCTAGAAAAAGCGTTAATAAACTTAGATTCACTTAGTAATAATATTGATAAAAAATTAAATTCCTGGGCTGAGGGAGCAAGTGATCTCGTTTTCGAATATATAGAAGAGCAGATATCTCAGCTTAACGTATCGATCGATGTTGAAACAAGCAATGAGTTCGTTGTAAGGGGGGGGGATAAAAGGAAGGAAAAAGCAGAAAAAGAGGCTAAAGACGCTAAAGAAAGTTTAATCATAAGTATAGAAACAAAATTAAATGAGTTGAACTTAGGTATAGATAGAAAAATAAATAAAAGTATCCTTAGTTTAGTTAAAGATATTAAAATAATAACAAAAGAGTATGCCATCGAAGTTGAACATGACGCATTATCTGATTTTGAAGTAAGAGAATTAGCTTTAGATTTTAAAGTTGATCTAGAAGAAGGCTTTTTTGTTGATAATAATGACATAATTGATAGTAAACAAAAAAAAGTAAAGAAACCGAGAGAGGTTTTTGGAATGAAGCTTGACTGGGGTTGGGT
>Ga0207907_100093_pt1 | contig 65319 bp, 62 predicted proteins | sample LinPmetageLP52_FD_184062 | JGI IMG/M metagenome (GOLD analysis project Ga0207907, IMG submission 184062) | Marine viral communities from the Subarctic Pacific Ocean - LP-52 (SPAdes) | ecosystem: Environmental > Aquatic > Marine > Oceanic | place: Pacific Ocean | collected 2011-08-26
TTAAAGTCTCTGAAGGGCCGTTGAAGACTACAACGTTGATAGGCAAGATGTGGAAGTGGTGTGAGCCATTAAGCTAACTTGTACTAATTACCCGTGAGGCTTAACCATACAACGCCAAACGCGTTTTATGTGATAGTGAAACAAGCGAAGAAGTTAATATAACTAAAGTAGAAATTACTTAGAAAAGCTTAAAAAATATTATCAGATATTTTCCAAATTCAGTTAGTGCGTAGAAATACGTATTAACGCCCAAATTTGCTTGGTGACAATAGCGTTTTGGACCCACCTGACTCCATGCCGAACTCAGTAGTGAAACGAAACAGCGCCGATGATAGTGTAGCATTTGCTATGTGAAAGTAGGACATTACCAGGCTTCAAATTGTAGAGAGCCCGACTAGAAATAGTCGGGCTTTTTTACGTCTGAAGAAAAGTGAAATGTGCGCAATTAATACACACTCACATCAACACCTAGCACGTAGGTCGGGCGTAGCGACTCTCGACGTTAAAATCACAACAAAACCCCTCAATAACTCAGTCGGCCAATAGAGTAGCATTTGCTACGTGACTCTCCACCGCTGTGGGCACCACGACATTTCCAAGCTTCAAATTCTAGAAAGCCCGAATCTAACGATTCGGGTTTTTTTACGTCTGCAGAAAAGTGAAGTGCGCACAATTAACACACTTTCACATCAACACCTATCACGTAGGTCGGGCGAGCATAGCGACTCCCGCCGTTAAAATCACAACAAAACCCCTCAATATCTCAGTCGGCCAATACAGTAGCATTTGCTACGTGACTCTCCACCGCTGTAGGTATCGTGACATTACGGAGGCTTCACATTGTAGAAAGCCGGGATTTAACGATTCGGGCTTTTTTACGTCTGCAAAAAAGTAAAGTTTGGGTGGGTTTTTCATATATCGGATTATAATTAAATCAATTACGCTTTATCAAACACCCACATTAAACACTCAATCCTAGTGAACGACATGAATTAAGAATCTGTTTTATCTCCTACTTAGTTGATAAGTATCTATATAAGTATAATTAAGCTCTATCTCAGTAATATTCAAGAGGGGTGAGGTGCTTTTCCATGTAAATAGTATTACCTAGATGCTTAATGTTTTTATAGAACACATATATTGTTCCAACATGTAATTCATTGACTATAATGATTAATCCTAGTTATGACTTTGCTAGCTAAGCTTAGATAGCGGTAAAATGCGCTACTTAAAATAATTAAATAATTGATTATCCGAACAGGTGAGTTATTTCATCGTTAGCATAATTAATCTTCACTGTATTTTGCATAATTCAACAAAGGATTTAATTTTCTCTGATGCGATATAAAATATCTTGGTGCTTACTTTTTACCACTATGCTTACTCATTTTTCTGCTTTTTCTAATGAGTTTGAATTTTCTGGTTATGCTCGAGTTATTGGTGGCTACTTAGACGAAAAAAATGTCGAATATAAGGGATATGAAGACAGTCTTAAATTTTCTCCATCTAGTTTAATTGGATTCCAAGGCGAGTATCAGTTTGATGATAAGTGGTCTGCAACAGCTCAATTTTTGTTAAGAAGCAATAACACAACAGCTTCCGATAACTCAGGGTTAGAGTGGTTATATTTAACATATAGACCGACAGATAATATTCAAATAAAACTCGGAAAGTTACGCACACCTTTTTTTACCATGAGTGACTTTTCGGATGTTGGTTTTGCGTACCCATGGATCAATCCACCTCAACAAGTTTATGATACTTATTTATTTAAAACGTTTAATGGCATAGATGCTGTTTATAAATTTGGTGCAGAAAACTTTGATTTGAGCTTTGAAGGTTACTATGGTGAAGAGTCGGGTGATATAGGGATTGGCGCCTTAAGAACGGGCTTTGAAGTTGATAATCTTTTAGGGTTCATTGGTAAGATTAATATTGAAAACTTAGAATTTAGAGTTTCCCGTTATAATGGGAATATCAAGCTTGATATTGATGAGATAAGACAGCTAGAAAATGTGCTTAATAGCCTTTATTTTACAAAAAGCGCCAGCTCGGTAAAAACAAAAGGTAGAGCACATGCAAATCAATTTGGCGTAATTTACGACAATTTAGATTATTTTTTTAGAGGTGAATGGGTCCGCATTAAAACTGATTTGGGGATAGTGCCTATAATTCAAAGCTATTATTTAACTGCCGGTGTTAATCATGCTCCTTTTACTTACCACTTAACATTTGCAGATAGCGACGTAGAAACTCGTTCTGCTGAAAATGAAATTCCGTTAGGTATTAATAGCGACTTAGATCAACTTGCATATGGGTACAATCGTATTTTTGATGAATCTACGCCTGATTCAATTAAGAGTTGGACGGTTGGTGTACGCTGGGATGTGCTGCCAAACCTTGCCTTAAAAGCTGAGTTTTCAACCCTAGAAGGTGACGATGTAAAAGACTCGTTTTTCGTTACTCCTGATGACTCTGATTTTGATAAAAAAACTAATCTTTATCTTATTGGTTTGGATTGGGTGTTTTAATGATATTTTTTAAACCTATTAATAACATTAAAAAAATAATGATGCTCTTTGTAGTCGCTAGTAGCCTATTTGGTTTTAGCATTTCAGTTTATGCAGAAAATACAAACCCCTCGAACGTCATTATTGTAGTAAATACCACAGATAAAAACTTATCTTTTAGTAAGCAACAAATTCGCCATATTTATATGGGCGGAGCTATGAGCAGACAATTTAAAGCAGTTAACCTATTTGTCGGCAATCCGCTTAGAATAAATTTTAACACTAGGATGGTAGGTCTTACTGAATCTAGAATACAAGCTTATTGGGCCCAAATGCGATTCACGGGGCGCAGCAAGCCCCCTGTCGAATTTGAGTCTACAGAAGAGGTTATAGAGTACTTACTAACCGTTGAAGACTCAGTAGCTTACCTTCCAGCAGGAATTACTATACCTAAAGAGCTCACCATAATTGCACTAAATTAAAAGTAAGCCGTTTGCTTAGTAAAAAATCAATTGCACTGAGTTATTTTGAAGTTATTGTTAGTTCTTTAAATAATATTTTCGCTCGTTCAATTGCGTGTGGTAGTTGTGCAATGCACACTGGTTTTGCAAAGTAATAGCCCTGCATTTCATCACTACCATTTGATACTAGGTAGTTAGCTTGGTCGGTTGTTTCAATTCCTTCGCTACATATTTTTAAACCAAGGCGTTGGCCTAAATCGAGTATTGCTTGTAATACTGCAGTGTCTTTTGCTGAGCTTGCATATTGATTTACAAACATTCGATCTATTTTTAATGTATCAATTTCAATTTTAGTAAGGTAACTCAATGAAGAGTAACCTGTGCCAAAGTCATCTAATGCAATTGAGCCTCCCATAACTTTAACTTGATTAAAAAATTGATTCGCGTTTTCAAAATTTTCTAAATAGCTTGATTCTGTTATTTCAAACTGAACATTTGAAATATCGACGCTATGTTCAAGTAGTTTACTTTTTACAGTATGAATGAAGTTATGATCTTTTAAGTCATGGCTTGAAAGATTCATTGAGACGAGTACATTATTCCCCATAAGTTGTTTTAGCATTTGCACATCTTTAAATACTTGTGTGATCACCCATTGGGTAATCGCTTTTATTTTACCTGCTTGTTCCGCTATAGGTATAAACTCACCAGGAGAAACAAAGCCTAGCTCTTTGCTTTGCCATCTTATTAAGGCTTCTAAGCCTTGAGCTTCGCCTGTATTCGACATTTTAAGCTGATAAAATAACTCAAATTCATTTTGCGCTATTGCGTGAGATATTAAGTTAGCGACTTGCGCTTTTCGTTTGTTATCTTCAAGCATTTTATGGTGGAATATTGTATATGCGCCTTTGCCTTTTTCTTTTGATGTGTACATTGCAATATCGGCATTACTGATAAATGTATTTATACCAAATTCAGCTTCTTTGGCACTTGCAATACCAATACTAATACCCGCTGGTACGTCCCACTCATTTATAGTGAATGGCTCTTTCATACCCTCAATGATACTTTCGGCAATATCTATAACAATAGATTGCTCAGTGATATTAGGTAGCATAATTAAAAACTCATCACCGCCTAAGCGTGCAATTATGTCGTTACTACGCAGATAACTTTTCACTTTTTTAGCCACAGCTTGTAAAAGCATATCTCCGGTTTCATGGCCTAGGGTGTCGTTAACGCCTTTAAAACTATCAACATCAAAGAACATAATCGCAACGTCTTGATCGTTACTTTTACTACTAGCCAGCTCGAGTTTGAGTAGGTCCATAAAAAACATGCGATTAGGTAAACCTGTTAATATATCGTAGTTGGCGAGGCGCTCCATTGAATGCGTTTGTACTAAAAGTTGTGCGGTATGTTTATGATTGGTTTGAACTTGGGAGTCAATTGTTTGTAGTAATGCATTAATGTCGTTACCAAGTTGAGATACTTCATCATGACCAGTGACTTGGTATTGAAGCTTATAATTTGTTGATTTTTCAACTTTCTGTGTGAACTTCGAGAGCGCTAAAAGTGGGCTTAATAAACGCTGATATATCCAAAATGAAATAATAATGGTGAGTGCAATAATTAAAACAACAAATGGAGCTGCACTATAAAAAAGGCTAATTTTACTTTCATTCAGTGGCTTTTTAAAGTCTTGCACAATGAGCAAATATCCAATAGGAAACTGCTCCTCCCCAATTGCCTTTAAGGCCACTAGTCCTTCATTGGTTATTGTAACCGCATAAGGTAAATTTTTTGGTTGAATACTTATAAGTTCAGGCTTAAAGCTCTCAAGCTCTAAATAGTTAGGGTGGACATACGATTGGATTAATTGCCAGTCAGCGTCAAATACATTAACAAACTTAATGTGTTCATATCGATCAAAACCGAGCAATTCGGTGGTTATAGAGAACAAATCAACTTGCTCAGACATAACACGTAATAAGCTATCGGAAATATTTGAAGACATTGCATCTAAGTTTTGTTTAACAGATTGGCGATATAAATCTTCGTGTTCATTAATCGCGAGGAAAAAAACTAAATTTGCGCTAAATATAATTAAAACCGTTGTTATTATAATAAATTTATATCGAATACTATGAAGCATCAAATCTAACCCTTAACCATCATTTAATTATGTTTTAGTTATTATTGTGTAATCAGGCAATCCATAATTACAAAAAAGTTACTGACTACGCCCTTTGTAGCACTAAAAGCTTAACATTGAGAATGCTTTTAAATTCATATACTAAATATAGCTGTTTATTTAATTTTGTACTGACTTACTTTGTTGCAATTTCATTCTTGGTTTAATAAGTGACCTGTGTAAAACTACCTTAGTTAATTTAGTAAATCAGGTGACATGAATGTCGAATATTAAAGCTTGGAAACTTATAAGCCTGTTTTGTTTGTTCGCAGTGCTTATGGGTTGTCAATCTAAAGAAGAGCAGCTGCAACAAACAATTCAAGAGTCTATTAAAAAAGCAGATACAGAGCTGTCACAGCTTGGTACTGCGCTTGATAATGGGAATGTGCGCAATGCTGTATTACTTAAAGAATATGGCGAGCTCCTTAAAAAACAACAGCCAGAGCTTACAAAAGTTGTTGATGTAATTACCCTTGATGCAACGCGCCGAGGCGCACTTTATAGTGGTTTAACACAGCGACTTAAAGATATTAAAGGAACTTACTTAATTCCTCCTTACGAAGATACGTTGCATAGTATTGATTTGTTGCGTGATGCGTCTAAACCTACGCTATTTTCTGATGCGTTAACCGATCCTATTAATATGCTAGCTGATATGTCCAAAGGCACTTTAGCGCGTGTAGGCGCAATTAGTAAGCAAGCTGAAGGTGAGGGTGTTGGTAACCAAATGGTAGGTAACCCTAACTATGGTAACTGGCAAACAAATAGTAATGGTATTAGCTTTTGGCAATGGTACGGCATGTACCGTATTTTAGGCGATGTATTTGACCGTGTTGAATATGGTAGTTGGAGCAAGCGCCGAAAGTATAGTTATTACAATGACTATGGCCGTTCGCGTTATTCAAGCCCTAAACAAATTAAAACCCAAAGCGCGCTAGAAACACGCACGCGCCAAACATATCAACGCCAAGGTAAGCAGTTTACAAGCCCTTATGCGAGTAAAAAAACAGGTGCATCCGGTTTAAGCCGTAGTAGTTATACGCCACCAAAAAGCCGCAGTAGTTATTCTCGTTCGAGCAGTTATAACAATAGCTCAGGATCGGTGCGTGATAGCGGTAGCAGAACCTCTCGTGGCGTGAGCCGTGGTAAGTAAAAGAATAAAGTTGGAGTTAGAATAATATGTATGAATTTAATGGAATAACTATGTGGTCGCTACAAGCATTGGCGATTGATTTTGCAATTATTGTTTTATTATTTGTAAGCCTTAAATATATAAAAGGCTGGGTTTCAAACTTACACGCAAATGATGAAATAACAGAGCGTGATAACTTTGCTTTTGGTATTAGCTTTGCCGCTGGTTTAGTGGCACTGGCGATTGTATTAACAGGTGTAAGTAGTGGTGCTTTTGCTGCAACACTGCAACAAGAAGCACTGCAAATGTTAGCTTACGGCGCATTAGCAATTGTACTTATTAAGTTGGGTCACTTTTTTCAAGATAAAGTAGCGCTTCGTAAAGTAAGCCTGCACGACGAAATAGTTAAAGGTAACGTTACAGCTTCAATAATTGATTTTGGTCATGTTGTTAGCGTTGCAATAGTTATTCGCTCAGCACTTTTATGGGTGGCTACTGATGGCTGGCATGGCCTTCCAATTGTAATTGCTGCCTTTATTATAGGTAGTGTTGTATTACTACTTGTTAGCCAGTACCGAGTGCAGTTATTTAAGCGTACAAACAAAAGTGGCGACTGCCTACAACAAGCAATTGTTGATGGTAACTTAGCTGTGGGTATTCGTTACGCTGGATTTTTAATAGGTAGTGCATTAGCTATTACAGCTGCAACGGGTGTTGCGCCATACGCTGCTGATAACATTAATGCGAGTTTACTATACTGGGCTATTAGCGCTGTAGTGAGCCTTGTCGCATTTATTATTTTGCACTTAGTGACAATTAAAATAATTTTATCTGGTTGCGATATTTCAGATGAAGTTAATCGTCAAAAAAATGTAGGTGTAGCAGCTATTTCTGCAGCAGTATCATTTGCTGTAGGTATCACTATGGCAACCTTACTAGGCGCATAATCAGTGTCATCAACCAACACTCCCCCAAGTAAGTCTCGCTTACTTGGGCACGATATATTACTAATTACTGTTATGGCCGTGCTTGCTGGGTGCGGCCTTATTTATGAATACTTACTGTCTCATTATGCGGGCCGTGTACTTGGCTCAGTAGAAAGCGCTATTTACGCCATGATCGGTACTATGATTGTAGCAATGGGCTTAGGCGCTTTTTTAGCGCGCTGGTTTAAAGATGCATTTACCGCTTTTGCTTGGCTAGAAAGCATTATTGCTTTGGTTGGCATGGGCTGCATTTTAGCGATAGCGGGTGTAATAGCTGTAAGTTATTCTCTTCCTCATTTATTTTCGAGCATTTTTAACTTACCCCCAGACGTTGTACTTAATGGTTACGTATTTCAAAAGCTACAAGAGTGGTCACGTTTTCTACCTTATGTTTTTGGTTTAATACTGGGTTTATTTATTGGTATGGAAATACCGCTTATAGCGCGCATTCGTCAGCACGTTTATGGCCGTTTTTTAGAAAACAACGCAGGGACTATTTATGGTGCCGATTATATCGGTGCTGGTATTGGTGCAGCCATTTGGGTAAGTATCATGCTCTCAATGCCTATAATGCAAGCTGCAGCGTGGACGGCGTTATTTAATATCATCGCAGGACTCGCTTTTTTATGGCGTTACCATGCCCATGTGCGCTTTGCTAAGGCACTTTTAGTTTGCCATATAGTACTGTTGGCATTGTTTGGCTTTATTTTAGTATTTGGCAGTAGCTGGATGAACAATCTAAGTAATGTTTTATACAAAGATAAAGTAATTTATTCGCAAGCAACTAAATACCAACACGTAGTTTTAACCGAAAGGTTAAGCAAAAACCAACCTCAGCCAATTACCGATTTATATTTAAATGGGCGTTTACAGTTCTCAAGTATTGATGAGCAAATATATCATTCAATGCTGGTTTATCCTGCAATGCTTGCCTCTAACAGACACGACCGTGTATTAATAATAGGTGGTGGTGACGGGCTTGCACTTAGAGATGTTTTAAAATGGCCTGTGAGTGAAGTAACGTTAATAGATTTAGACGCGCAGCTTCTCAATTTATTTGGTCATAAAGACGGTGACTTTACCCCGCCAGAGCACATCAATAAGCGATTACTACAGCTAAACAATAAATCGATGCAAGACTCGCGAGCCAACATAATTGTGGGTGATGCATTTTTAGAAGTAGAAAAGCTGCTTGATCAATCTAAGCAGTTCGACACTATCTTAATTGATTTACCGGACCCAAATCACCCTGATCTAAATAAAATGTACAGTGATTACTTTTATAATCATGTACGTCAGTTATTAGCACCCGATGGCGCAATGGCGGTTCAATCAACTTCACCTTACCACGCTAAAAAAGCGTTTTTAAGCATTGCTAAAACAGTTAAAGCCGCAGGGTTTGAGTATGTTGAGCAGTATCAGCAAAACATACCTTCGTTTGGGCAGTGGGGCTGGACTATAGCCACTAAAATGGGTCAGTCGGCTAGTGGCCGTATTAATGATGAGACGGCTATGCCTGTGCCATCAAGATGGATTAGTAAAGAATATTTATTGGCAAGTTTTGTATTTCCTAACCACTACTTTGAACAAGTTAAAAGTATTGAGGTCAATAGGTTAGGATCTGGTCAGCTTTATGATTACTACCGAACTGCATGGCAAATAGAAAGCGAATTGTATAAAAACTAACAAAACATGGTTGACATAATATGTCGACCATGAGAATCTTAACTCAGACATAATATGTCAAACGACAAAAGGCAGAGACATGGAATTAAATGAACTTTCAATAAAATTAGCTTCTTTTGAAACTGAAGGCGCTAACTTTGAGTCTTTCTTGATTGCCAACCCAGGCGAGCAAGATGTTTTACAAGTCATTGTTGATGGAAATGATGAACTTCCAATTTTTGTTACACAAACGCAAGAGCAGTTGTTATGTATTAGCTACTTGTTTGACGAAGATGAAGTTAAGAGTGAATTACGCAACGAGTTAAACGAAACATTACTACGTTTAAACGTGCCAATTCCACTGAGTGCATTTGCTAAAATCGATAACAAATACGCGATTTTTGGTGCACTGTCGGTAAATTCATCATTAGATGACGTTACCCACGAACTAGTGACTTTAGCCGATAACGCTATCGATGCACTAGAAGCCGTGACCTTGTATTTAAACGATTAATAGCCAGTTAGTGGAGTTAAGATTATGAGTATTTTAAAAAAATTATTTACAGCAGTACGTGGCGGCGCTCGTGAAGCAGGCGAAGCAATTGTAGACAAAAATGGCATCCGTATTTTTGAGCAAGAAATTGCAGACGCGCAAAATGCACTTCACCGCGCTAAAAAAAGCCTTACAGAAGTAATGGCTAAAGAAATGCAAACTAAGCGTAAAATTAGCGCTGTAGATGCATCAATCGCTGAACACGAAGCGTATGCAGGCCAAGCTCTTGAAAAGGGCAACGAAGCGTTAGCATTAGAAATTGCAGAAAAAATTGGTGACTTTGAAGCTGAAAAAGCCGAAAACGAGCAAGTATTATCTGGCTTTAGTAACCATATTGTTGCACTTAAGCAGCAAGTTAAAGATGCTGAAAAATCGATTAAAGAGAATCAACGCCAGCTTACAATGGTTAAAACCACTGAAAGCGTACAGCAAGCAACAATGGCTGTTAACAGCACGCTTAATACAAACAGCTCGTCTATGACATCGGCTCGTCAATCGCTTGAACGTATTAAACAGCGTCAACAAGATCGTAGCGACCAGCTAGGTGCTGCAAAGCAACTTGAGTCAGACGTAAATGGCGATGACTTAAAAGCAAAAATGGCTGAAGCAGGCATTGGCGACACAAGTCCAAAAAGTGCTGATATTTTAGCTCGCATCAAAGCGAAGCAAAATAGCTAACCATTACGTTTATACTTTAAAAAGGTAACCGAGTTTTGCTCAGTTACCTTTTTTGCTTAGAAGGCAGCCTTCCTATGTTTAATTTTTTCAAATCTAAAAAAGAGCCAGAGCGTCAGCTTAATCATCCGAGCGAGCTTAAAAAAGGCGACATGTTTAGCGTTATCGACTCATTTGCTTATCCGGCATGGTTAAAAGGTGAAACGCTACGTGTTACTGATATTCAGACTTACCAATATCAGCACAGCAGCGATACTGAATTTGTACTTGAGACAAATAGCGGCCAAGTTGTATTTTTACAAATTGAGCAAGATGACGGCGAAGAGTGGGCTAACTTTTCTATTAAAATTCAGCGAAACGAAGTTGAAGAGATATTTGGCCTTGATGAGTTTGCGCGTATTTTTGATGAAGAGTCGTTAACCCACATTACAGTGCAAAATACACCAGAGCGCTTTATGCAGTTTTTAGCTAAAAGCTATCAACAAAGCGAGTCGCCTTATGTGTGTTATTTCCATAATAAAGATTACCGCAACCAAACTTTGCCTCGTTATGAGCAAGAAGGTGGTGAGCCATGTGAAATGATTTGTTTAGCATCAGATAATGAAGGCTTTGGTTTAAATATCGAAATTTGGGATGGCGGCGAAACCGAAGTATCGCTAACGCTCATGCGTCCAATGTCTGATATTGTAGACTTGTTTCCCGGAGATGCTAAGTGAGTGATGCTAAAGACAAGTGGTTACGTCAGGAACAAGCTGTACGTGCCACACAAATGGCATTTGATCTAAGCAGTGAAGTTCAAAAGCTGATAAAAAAGCAAGCTATTGACCAAGAGTTAACGCCGTCAGATATGATCCGTAAAATACTTGGCTTAGATGTAAAGTCTAAAAAAACGCGTCAACGTTTATCGTTTAATTTAAATGATGATGAGATTGCGCAACTAGCCAGTCGCTTTGATGTCCCAAGTGATGATAAGCGAGCCGTAAAACAACAAGTAGCTGACTTACTAATTGCTCACACTAAAAAAACTAAGTAGTTGCACTAGATTATTATGAATATTACTCTAATTGCTTATCTACTTATTTTTGCGTTGTTTGGTACTGCGGCGAGTTATTTTGTACGCTTTATTTATGCATATTGGGTGCTTAAAACAATGCCCATGAAGTACATTATAAAAGCGGGTATTTGCGTAGTGCTGGTTGTTGTAATTTCAGCGTTAATTCCGTATTTAGGTTAACGCTGAAATTAGCTTATATGCGACCGTTTTTATTTTATATCAAACGACTGGCATTGGTGATTAATACACAGCGATTGCACTTCAAGTACTGGTGAACAATCGGTTAAGCCTTGTGCTTTATTTTGTATTTTTTCTTGTTTTGTTATTTGTTGAGCAAGCTGTTCTGCTTCTTCTTGAGATGTGTTCAGCGTTGAATAAACAGCATACTTACTCGGTCCGCCGCATGCGCGGGCGCCCACTTCAAGTACTTTGCACTGAAAGCTTGCAGTGCAGCTGTTATTACTCACCATATTATTCAGATCATAGTTTAAGTCAGATAAGTTTTTACTTTGCTCATTTGACGTCACAGTACTAGCACAACCACTTAGTAGTAAAATGCTGCTAGCAATGCTTAAAATTGATAGTTTAATTGCCGATGGTAAACAACTCATAACGTTATCCTTAAAATGCACTTACCGCTGAACCTTCAAGTTTAACACATTTATTTTCAACACACTGCGTGCTTGGCGTTGTTAAATGCTGACAAATGCTCATCATCCCTTTTTGTGAATTATAGTTACTTTCAAGCTTAGTAATTTTATCGCTAAGGGCTGCTACTTGTTTTTCAGACGCTGATTTTGTTGAATACACAACAAAGCTACTTGGCCCGCCACACGCGCGACTGCCTACTGCACTTATTCTGCATTGAGTGCTGGTATCACATTGCTTATCTGTAATTAGCGTATTTAATTCGGCTTTAGCTGTTTTTATATCGTCTATTGAAACGTTTTTTAAATCAGCTTTTGGTATTTTTTCAGCAACTACGTTCTTTTTAGTATTTTCTTGTAATTGAGTGTTTTCTTTTAGCTTTTGTAGCTCTTGCTTTGGTGCTTCAGCTTCTGAGGTTATTGTTACTTGCTGCGTTTCAGTTGGCGTTTTATCTAAGCATGCAGTTAAACAAAGTGGTAAAAGTATGGCTAACAATGGGGTACGCATAACAAACCTTGATAGTGATGAAATATTCATCACTATCATACACGGTGCATTTTTTACGGCAATAAAAACTATATTATCAAGTAATTAAAGCCGTGAAAAATATCGTTTATTAAAGTCCACCCTGCGTTAGTTTGGTGGGATTAAGTAGCTTTTCGAGTTCACTGCGTGGTAAATCGGTTTCTTGTTCGGCTACATCAATAATAGGGCGGGCTTCCTTATAAGCCTGCTTTGCTATTTTTGCTGCTTTTTCATAACCGATCACCGGATTGAGCGCAGTCACTAAAATTGGATTTTTAGCGAGTGCTTTATCTATATTAGGCTTATTTACTTTAAAGCTGGCAATGGCTTTATCGCCCAATGCTTGTGCGCTATTGGCAAGTAATTCTATGCTTTGCAAAATATTATACGCAATGACTGGCAGCATAACGTTTAGCTCAAAATTACCCGCTTGGCCTGCTACTGTAATGGTCGCGTCGTTACCGATTACTTGTGCGCTTACCATGGCTGCGGCTTCTGGTATTACCGGATTTACCTTGCCAGGCATAATAGACGAGCCCGGTTGAAGTGCTTCTAGCTCTATTTCGCCTAAGCCCGCAAGTGGTCCTGAGTTCATCCAGCGTAGGTCGTTCGCTATTTTCATTTGTGCTACAGCGAGTACTTTTAATTGCCCCGAAAGCGCTACTATGGCGTCTTGTGAGCCGATGTTATAAAAAAAGTTACTACTAGGCGTAAATCTAATGCCTACATTGGCACTCAGGTTTTCTGCAAATTTGGCTGCAAACTTAGGGTCTGCATTTATTCCTGTTCCAACAGCTGTACCGCCTTGTGCCAGTTCGCATACACGCTCTAAGCTATGTCTAATTCCTGCTGCGGCATGGTTAACTTGTGACTGCCATGCACTTAGTGTTTGATCAAATGTAACAGGCATTGCATCCATTAAATGCGTACGGCCCGTTTTAACTATATGGCCTACTTCAGCTTTTTTCTTTTCTAGGCTTTGCGATAAGTTTTCAAGCGAAGGAAGTAATTCATACACTACATTTATTGCGCTACTGAGTGCGATAGCAGTAGGGACTACATCGTTAGAACTTTGCCCCATGTTTACATCATCATTAGGGTGAATGCTTTCACTGCCTAATCGGCTAGCAAGCGTTGCAATAACTTCGTTGGCATTCATATTTGAGCTTGTGCCCGAACCGGTTTGAAAAATATCAACGGGGAAATGCTCAACATGCTCGCCATCAATAATACTTTGACAAGCTTGCTCAATAGCATTTGCTTTGTCTTTACTTAAATGGCCAAGCTCGCAGTTACTTTGCGCAGCAGCTTGTTTTATATAAGCCAGTGCAGTGATAAATTGCTTTGGCATAGATAAGCCACTAATGGCAAAGTTATTAACTGCTCGTTGTGTTTGCGCCTGATAGAGCGCATCAGTAGGTACTTGTAGCTCGCCCATGCTGTCTGATTCTGTTCTAAAGTTGCTCATAAGTGTGCTCCTTAAAAAGGGTTGAATTCGTGACTAAGAATACGAGCTTCACGCTCAAGTATTAAAAATTGTGCAGTATTGTTATGCACCTTATAAAACCGTTTTAATGCTAATAATGGCTTGTATAGCTGCTCTAAACATTGTTTACGAATAGCATTATGTATAAGAGGGTCGCACATTTTGTTCATAATTTCATGGTGTGTGCGCCTAAGATAAAACTCTTGAAGCAAGGGATTATGTTGTTGCTCAAATTTTTTGGCGACGTTAAGGGCGGTTTCTATGTAATCGGCAACGAGCATGGGGGCATGCAGGCCAGGTCTTAAGCAATGACAAGAGAGTTCTTGATGGTAGCGATGCTGGGCATAATTTGAAGACATAAAAAACCGACTCAAGTTAACGATAATAGTTATCATTACATTTAATCGGTTTCAGTGTAAACAGTTATTATAAAAATTATTTGCGTTACTAATTTGAGTATTAATTGTAGCCAAGAATAAATATCTGATCTGTTTCATGTTTGCTCATCGCCTGTTGATTATGTTTAGGGTGCGAAAGTAAATCGATTACTGTAGCTCTCATATCAACGGCGTAACTATGATCGTCGGTGGTTTTTTCGGTTATAGCAATGGCCGCGTCTACAGCGGTATAAGGGGGTATATGCATAATTTTATCCTTTGAAATTTAATATAAGTTAAACCCTTTAGTGGGTTAACAATATAAAAGCATATTACGTACCAACCATAATGAGCCAGCTCAACCATATGATAGTTATAGTATTTAAAAATTACCTTTTTTTCATCACGACAAAATAAGCTAAATTTGCTTTACTGTTGTGCATTAATCTACAATTTTGGTGCACAGTAATGACAAAGCCATTTTCACAAGCCTGTGAAAACAATAAAACCCCTATTTTAGAGCAATTAAAGGACGTATTAAAAAATACTAAAACAGTCCTCGAAGTCGGATCAGGAACCGGCCAGCATAGTGTGTTTTTTGCAGAGCAATTACCGCATTTACAATGGCATACAAGTGATCGCGCTATAAACCACGAAGGGATTAATTTATGGCACCGCGAAGCTAATTTAACTAATTTACATGCACCACTTGAGCTTGATTTAAATAATGAATGGCCTGTAGATAAGGTTGACGCTATTTATACTGCAAACACATTTCATATTGTAAGTTGGCAATTAGTTGAACGTTTTTTTGACGGTGTTAAACGTCACTTAAATAGCGACGGTATGTTGTGTATTTATGGGCCATTCAAATACCAATGTGAATTTACCAGCCCAAGTAATGATGACTTTAGTGCCTTTTTAACAGAGCGCGATCCGTTAAGTGGAATAAGAGATTTTGAAGCAGTTGAACAACTAGCTAAGCAAGCAGGGCTTACGCTTATTAGCGATACTGCCATGCCTGCAAATAATCAGTTACTCGTTTTTAAACGGCAGTAATGAGCTACATTGCTCTTTATATATATCAATATGGCCGCGTTCACGCTTTAAGTAGTCGCTTATTGCATTACTGAAATCGCTATCAACAATATGGTGAGCAGAGTAGGTAAGTACGGGTTCAAATCCGCGTGCTATTTTGTGCTCACCTTGTGCTCCCGAATGAAAGCAGCTGAGTTTATGCTTTATTGCAAACTCAATACCTTGGTAATAGCACAGCTCAAAGTGAAGCGAATCTACTTCTTCACTTGCTCCCCAGTAGCGCCCATAAAGTGTATTCTCACCTACTAAACTAAGTGTTGCAGCAATCACGTTGTCGTCTTTTTTGGCCAGCATAATAACGAGGTTATTAGCCATTAATGCATGTAAAAGCGTAAAAAACTCCATATTTAAATAGCCCAAATGACCAGATCGCTTTAAGTAGGTACGCTGATAAAACTCATAAAACAATTGCATTATCTCGGGCGTAATTTGCGTTCCTTGCAGCCATTCAATATCAATATTTTGTTGCGCTATTTTAGCTCGCTCTTTTTTAAGTGACTTACGTTTTCGTGAGTTAAGTATTTGCAAAAAATCGTCAAAGGTTTCAAAACCTTTATTAAACCACTGAAATTGCACACCCACTCTTAGCATGGCATGTTGCTCAGTTAATGATGTTGCTTGGGCTTGGTCGCAAAAATTAACATGCCACCCCGACCACCTTTGCTCAGCACTGTGTATATTAAGTTGCTCTGTAATGTACTGATACACCGCATTTGGGTTAGCGTGCTCGATAGCAATACGCTTGCCTTCAATAGGGCTAAAGGGAATGCCAGATAGCCACTTGGGATAATATTCTAAACCGTGTTTTTCGTATGCCTCAGCCCATGCCCAGTCAAATACGTACTCGCCGTATGAATGACTTTTTAAATACCCAGGTGCAAGCGCAATGAGCGTATCATCTTCAAAAATAGCGAGGTGATGGGGCTGCCAACCGCTTTTTTGTGTTACGCATTGGCTTTGCTCAAGGGCATATAAAAAAGCATGTTGAGTAAATGGTTCATCACCAAATAAACGTTGCCACTGCGCCTGATCAATCTCATTAATACTGCTAAACCATTGGTGCGAAAACGTTCCCATGACTACTTACCTTGTAGTTGTTCTAAGCTGTTCTACGTTTTTAATAAACGTACTAATTTGCTTTTTAAGCTCGGTAAAATGAGGATTATAAGTTAAGCGTTGTAAAGCCGGATAGTGTTTTAAGTTGGCGCTTGTACGCTCTCCTAGTTGTGGATTTTTTGTTGTTTTACATGTTTTGTACAGGGACTCGTCGTTAATAAAGCTGCCACAATTACGATAGGTTGCGTTAATCCCATAATGTGGATTTTGCGGTGAGTTAACAATAGCAATATGCGACATACCATGAACTTTTTTACACTGAGGCGATGTGCATTGCGGGTTATTTACTGTGTAGTCACTAGCAAAGTCTGGCGGTAAAATATCAGTGCTTCCATAAAGTACTAAAGTATCGAGCGGCTTATATTTTACTGAATTATCTTTGTGTAACGCACTTAATAATTTTAGCGTGGCACGCGTATCTATCGTGGTATCAATATCGCTAAGTACACTAAAAATAGGTAATTTAAGTGCAGAGCGTTTGTTTAAGCTACTTACGCTTGCAAGTGACATAGCATAGTACGACGCGGCAGCTGCATTTAAAGGAAATGATTCATACTTAGCAAAGTCTACATCGGCGTCTTTATCTATCCAATTAACAAAGGGTATGGCATCAATCCTTTTTGCTATCCAGCCGTACTTATTATGTGGCTCGGAGCCTGGCGAATAAAGCATAAGCGCTTTAATTTTGGGTGAAACTGTGTACTTGGTTGCGTAATCAATAAGTAACGCTGCACCGGTAGAGTAACCTGCGAGTATCACCTCATCAAAGTCTTGCACCGAGCGTTTAATACCGTATTTTATTGCCTGTTGCCATTGGCTAACCTCTACATTGAGTAATGCACTTGCGGCGCTTCCATGTCCTGGTAATAAAATAGTACGCACAGTATAGCCTTGTTGATAATACACTTGTGCTAAATCGTGATACGTAAAGGGTGAGTCAGTTAGCCCGTGAACTAATAGTGCAACTTTATTGCTGTTTGGATGCGTAAGCTCAAAAGGGGCAATAATATCTGCAATAGTAGGGTCAGGTTTTCGCGTACCTTGTGTTACTAATTGCTGGTACGTTTGTGTAATAACAGGGCATGGCATATCTGCACGTGGATTGGTTTTATTTATATGTTTATATGCAAAATCTAAGTAATCGTTAAATGGTAAAAGGGCGTGGTAATTAAAGCGCTGGTGGTTGTGCTCTTTTTCAAAGCGTAATAAGCCTTGTTGCTTACTTTTTGTTATAAATTTAAAGTCGCTTGCCTGCGATATACAGTTTTGAGCGACGGTAATATGCGAAAAAATACTTAAAACAAAACCAAAAGCTACTCTTAAAACTATTCTTAAAATTAAATCACTATTATTCATTAACTACTGCATATTGGACAAGACACTCGGTTAGCTTAATGAGTTCAAGCGGTTTTGCAAGATGTTGGTTAAATCCAACGGCTTGTGCATGTGCTTTATCCTCTGGCATAACGTCGGCAGTTAAAGCAATAATCGGGAGTTCTTGTTCGGTTTTAAACTGGCGGATTAGGGCCGTTGCCCTATAGCCATCCATTACAGGCATTTGGCAATCCATAAGCACTAAGTCAAAATGCTGCTTTTTAACTATATCAACGGCCAGTTCGCCATTTTCTACTATATACGGCACAATCCCCAGCGAGCCAAGCATCGCTTTAATAACCATTTGATTCACTGGGTTGTCTTCTGCGACCAAAATGTCTAGCGAAGTAATATTAGTATTATCAAATGTAATAACATGTTCTTTTTTAGGCTCTGTTGTTTCTAATTGCATTGAAAATGTAAACGTAGAGCCTTTATCTATTTCACTTTCAAGTGCTATTTCTCCCCCCATTAATTGGCTTAGCTCTTTTGCTATTGTTAAGCCCAGCCCTGTACCACCAAATTGCCTAGAGGTAGAGCTATCAGCTTGGGTAAATGCATTAAATAATTTTTTATGTTGGCTTGGCTTTATACCTATTCCGGTATCCCTAATGGTTATAACAAGCTGTACTTTATTGGCGGCAGTAAACTCTGTTTCTATGTTTAAAGTAACGCTGCCTTGGCTTGTAAATTTAATCGCGTTACTACATAAATTAAGTAATATCTGCTCAATTCGCATCGGATCACCAATAAACCAGGTATCTAAAGGTAGCTTTGAGTTAACTTGCCATTTAATACCTTTGTTAACAGCGCTTTGTTCAAACATATTGTTTATGCGTGTTATTAAGGCACCTAGGTCGAATGCAATAGATTCAATAACTAACTTTTGGGATTCTATTTTTGATATATCAAGAATGTCATTAATTAAGTTTAATAAACTTTTAGATGATGAGTTTATTTTATCTAAATAGCCAATGAGTGTAGTTGCAGTGTCTGTTTCGCGAGCAAGTGAAGAAAAACCAATAACGGCATTGAGCGGTGTTCGTATTTCGTGGCTCATATTAGCTAAAAATTGGCTTTTAGCTTGATTAGCTAAATCGGACTGCTGTTTTGCTTGTGCGAGTGAGTGTGTACGCTCTGCAACTTGACGTGTAAGCGCTATTTGTTGCTGATTAAACAGTAGTAAAACCATTAAAATTAAAGAACATACGGCAACTTGAAGTATGAGTAATAATAAAGTTAGCTGACTATTATGTTGTGTTAAAAAGCTTTCTTTAAGGGATAGTTTTACAATCCATTTTTGCCCTGCAAAGTCCACGTCAAACGACATTAAACGGCTGCCTTTGGCTTGCTGAACATCTTGAGAGTAATTACTATAAAACGGCGGTGTATTTGTATCTTCATATATACCAATCGAAAACATATCAGACTGCTGTTTAGTAATAGCTTGTTCAATAATACTTCGTACTAAAAATACACCTGTGGCATAGCCTTTAATTGTTTCTTTATCGTTACTTTGAGAATACACAGGAGCAAATAATAAATAAGCTGGCTTAGGCTGTTTGGTCTGTACTAGTTGAATTATCTTAGTCCCTACGGGCATATATTTTATAGCAGGGTTAAGCAGGGAATTTTTTCGATCAGGGTTTGAAAATACATTAAAGCCAATAGCTTTTTGATTACCATTAAAAGGAGCTATGTATTTTACTATAACAAGGGGATCGCTAATTTCAAGAGGCTCACCTACTACATCAACATCTAAATGGTAAATGTTTGATATCTCTTGAGCAAAGACGTCTCGTTGATCTTGAGGTATTTTTGCATTCCACGATAAAGCGTGAATAAACGCATGCTGGGTTAGTAATTGGCTAGCATAAGAATAAAAATCTTGTTGGCTTAATGTTGAAGATGATTGAACCTGACTTGCTAGGCTCTGCACTGCAATAATACTGCGATTTGTATATCTATAAAGGCTGTTTTCTATAACATGGACTTCACGTTCGGCGATTTTAATTGTGCTTATACGGTTTTCTTGATCGTATAGCTGTGTTGTGACCGCAACCGACACAAATAAAATAGAACATACTGCAATTGTTGGAAACGCCGATATATTATGTTGGTTAGACTTTTGTGGTAATAAAGAAAGTAAAAACGGAGTTGCAATTATTACTCCTAATGTATCGCCAAGCCACCAGTAAATAACATTCTTCCAATGATTATCAATACTGTAAACTGAGTTAAATTGACTAAGAGCGAACACGCCAAAGTTAGCCGAAATTAAACTGACTAATATGGCTATGACGAGAATAAAGTAAATTATGTTTTTACGCTTTTTAAAGCGTAGTGGGTGGCCAAGCCAAAATTTTAGTAAAGCAGCGCCCACCATTGCCTGTATAACCACACCAAAGGCGATATACATAGCCTCGTTAAATGAGTTACCGACAAGGACTAGCTCATGAGCTGAACTATCAAAAATATTTAAATTAAATGCAATTGCAGCTACAAATAAAGGCGGGATAAAGCGCCACCACCAAATATAACAACCGACCAAAGCTATACCAGCAGGTAACCAAATTGGAATTATTTGCGAATTAAAAGCAAGTTTAGTGAGTGCTATACCCACTAAAAAATATGCTAAAGCAAACATGATGTAAAAAATAATAGAATGATTTTTAGAGTTAAAATTTTTCACATAAGGTCCAAGCAATTATTATTATCGTTTTGAAATATCAGTATAGCTAACAGTAAGTTATTTGGGTTATTTTTATAATGGTAACTGTTTTTTGCTAAATGATTGTTTAAGCACAACTGTTGATTCTATATTTGCGATACAACTTAAGCCACCTAGTTGATGTTTTACAAACGTTTCGTAGCTCTCAAGATCATGGGCAATTATTTTTAATAAATAATCATAGCTCCCTGATATTACACAACACTCTAATACATGTGGTAATTTTTCTACATGTTGCTCAAATTGCTCTGCAGCACTTACCGAGTTTTGGCTTAATCGCACAAACGCATATACCAACACATTAAGGTTAAGTGCTTTAGGGTTTATGGCGGCGTGGTAGCCGGTAATAATGTTTTCTTGCTCTAACTTTTTTATACGTCTTAGGCAAGGTGTATCCGATAGGTTAATACTACTGGCCAAGTCTGAAACCGACATACGAGCTTGGCTTTGCAGTGCAACGAGTAATTGCTGATCTTTTTTATCTAACATAGTTGTCGGCTTTTATTAATTATTTTTATATTTGTAGTGATTATTGCTAAGTATTGCAGTTTTTACTAATTTTTTTGGCGTTTTACCCTCATTGAACTCTGTTAGCATTTAACTATAAAAATAATAGAGCACAACAATGAACACACATACCGCTATTTTCGATCACTGGATACGAACAGAGTTTGTCACTTTAAATAGTGAATTAGAGCAGCTTTATTGGCAGCAAACCGATAAAGCAAATGTAGAAGGGGTAGGCGAGGCCTTAAAGCAACAATTAGAAAAAAAAGGCAACGCATTAGTTAGCAATTTATTAGCCGAGGGCAACACAGATCAAGGCTTTGATAGCGCTTTTGACTTACTCGGTAACGTAGGATTGTTTATGGCAGCGTGTAGGCGCCATGAAATTACTGAGCCAAGCAGAGAAACCACCTCTCCACTAATAGAAGCCTCAGCGCTTGCTATGCATATTGGTGCATCCATTGGCGTAACCCCTCGTTTTGCTACCGCCCATTTAACTACTCATAACAAAGCACTTAACGGTATTTATAAACGATTTACTAATTTACCCGATGAAAAGCTATTTATTGATTACAACACCCAAGGTATTTTGGCCTATAAACGAGCAAGTGATGCTTTATTAAAAATACTGCCGTTAGGCATTTCACACCCCTTGTGTGGTGAGTTATTAAAAGTAGCTAAACAAGCGCTTATAGATGTTATTGAATCAAATAATGCACTTTATTCTGAGCTCGATACAGATCGCTTTTTTAACTGCGTTCGCCCTTATTATAAACCGTATCGTGTAGGTAAAGAGGTTTACAGAGGTGCAAATGCTGGTGACTTTGCAGGTATTAACGTGATTGATATGTTACTAGGCCTTTGTAGCGCAAACGAGCCTAGTTACTCGCAAATGCTGGTGGATAAGTTTTTATATATGATGCCAGAGGATCAGCAAATACTACGAGAAGCCATGCGTATGCAAAGCTTTATGGATGACTTTTTACAAGCAGAGCAATATAAAAATACAGGTTGGTTTAAAAACCACGCAAAGTTATTTATCCAAGTGTGTAAATTACATGGTGACACCGCGGTCGGTCATCATAATCAACTGGTTGAAAAGTTTATTGCTCAGCCTTCAAAAAATATGCAACAGCAGTATATGAGTAAAGTAACAGCAAGTGGTCCGCCGCTTCATGTATTGCTTGATTCGCTCGAAAAACTAAGAGATAGGCGAGCCAGCGCAAAACGCGACGATATAAAAACACGTTTTGACGATCTAAATACACTTAAAAAATGGATTAAATAACATGCTTAAAAACGATTTTTGTATGGCCGATGGCTGTTATTTATTAAACCACTCGGTAGGGCGTCCTCTTAAAAATACACAGCAATATTTAGCACAGCACTATTTTTTACCATGGGAGAGCTCAAGTAAAGAACCTTGGCAGCAATGGCTTCCCGCAGTTGAGCAATTTACTAGCGCACTTAGTAAGTTATTTAATGCGCCTAGTTCGCAGTTTTGTCCTCAAGTTAATTTATCAAGTGGCTTAACAAAGTTGCTTATGTCGCACCCTCGATTACAGCAAAAAAATTGTAAAGTGCTTATGGCGCAAAGTGATTTTCCGAGCATGGGTTTTGCAATGCAAAAAGCATTACCAGAGTGCGCACAAATTATGTTTATACCAGAGCACGAAAACCTAACTGATATTAATGTTTGGCAGCGCTATATAACTTGCGATATCGACTTGGTTTTTATAAGCCATGTGTATTCAAATACAGGTGTACAGGCGCCTGTATACGATATTGTAGCTATAAGTAAATTAACCAATAGTTTATCAATAGTTGATGTTGCTCAGTCAGCGGGGGTTATACCGCTTGATTTAAGCGTGCTCGATGCGGACTTTATGATTGGCTCGAGCGTTAAATGGTTATGTGGTGGCCCAGGTGCAGCTTATTTATGGGTTAACAAAAATCAAATAGAGTATTGTGAGCCTAAAGATGTGGGTTGGTTTTCGCATCAAAATCCATTTGAGTTCGATATTAACCACTTTGAATATAACGCCAGTGCGCTCAAGTTTTGGGGTGGCACCCCTTCTGTAGCGCCTTATATTATTGCCGCAAATAGTATTACCTACTTTGCAGAGCTAACAGCTCATAAGGTAAGGGTGCATAACTTAGCGATGCTTACGCTTATTCATGAGCAACTAAGCGAATATGTTGTATCACCTATGAGTGGTGATAAATGCAGCGGGACTGTTATTTTGTTTTTTAACAAGCAGCAAGACCATGTACTTACAGAGCTTAATAAAGCGAAAGTCAGTGTAGATGCTCGCAAATTTGGAATACGAGTATCGCCACATATTTATAATACTCAAGAAGACGTTGCGCAATTTATTTCTATAGTAAAACGAGCGCTTAAGGGTTTTGGCTAAGCTGCTGCTTTCTTTGCTTTAATGACTCTATTTTTTGCTGCGTTTGACTAATTGATGCGTCGTAGGCTTGTTTTAATGAATTTGTTTTAGTTGCGATAGCATCAGCAATAGACGAAGCGCCTAAACGATTGGCCTTATCTTGGGTCATATAATCTATTTGTTGTTTTTTAGCTGCGTATTCTTTTTGGCTTTGTTCAATAGATAGCTCAAGGCGCTTTATTTCACGCTCTATTTGCTGAACCTCTAAGTAGTCATCAACAGAGGTATCGGTAATACCTTTACCGGGCGTAGAGCTTTTATATGCTTCAATTACATTTATATCTTTAAGAGTAATAACTTGTGCATCTTTAGCGCAAGGCGTTTGGCTAAAAGTAGGAACGCCCTTAATTACACACTTATACACTGTTGTACTTTGTGCCAAGGTAAAAAATGGTGCTGCCGCGCAAAATGATAGCAATATGAACCGGATCATAGCTAAACCTAAAAGTGGCTAAAGTTGTGTTAATAATGCCCTAAGTTATTACTAGGCACAATTTGTTTAGTTTTTATAAATTTTAGGCACAAAAAACCACAATCAAGTGGTTTAAATTAAGTATGTTCCAGAGGGGGGTAGACTTGCTTACATCCATGTAATCAATCGCTGCGCGACGCTTGCAGCGGCCCAAAATGTTCCAGACATTTTGTCGAACCCTGTCGAGGGTTCTCACCCTCCCAATTTAGTATCGGTGTTAAATTTTAGGCACAAAAAAACCACAATCAAGTGGTTTAAATTAAGTATGGTGGAGAGGGAGGGATTCGAACCCTCGATAGAGCTACAAACTCTATACTCCCTTAGCAGGGGAGCTCCTTCGGCCACTCGGACACCTCTCCAACGCATAACCGGTTGTATTGATGGAATAAAAAAAGCCACCAATTAAAATATGGTGGAGAGATAGGGATTTGAACCCTAGATGGGCTATAAACCCATGCCGGTTTTCAAGACCGGTGCATTCGACCACTCTGCCATCTCTCCGTGACGCAGAATAATACTTAGGTGATACCGCTGTGTAAATAGCAAAATGACTGTTTGCCTAAAAAACATACGTAAATGAGGTTTTTTTTGTAAATAAGGGGAAATTAAGGCAATTTTTAATAAAATAAATAGGTTGCAGCAAACAATGGGAGCTAAATAAGTGACTTCATTTAGTGGTTGAGTGTTCGCTGCACCGAAAAATAATCATGGTTGGGTGATTATTTATATTGAGCTGCACCGCTAAGTGCTAGTCTTTTACCAATCGTGTTAAGTTTAGCTAACATTCTTGCTTTACGGTTAGTTGGTTTAACGGCTACTTGCGCTACTGCTGTTTGATTTAATGTATTAATTGGTTTCATTATTTTGCTCCGATCGTATCTGTTGAAATTGCGTGCATTTTGCACGTTGTTAGATTAAAAATACAACGATAAAAATTGAGCCTGAGGGATTAGTTAAACTAATCTGAATTGATTTTATTAATATGCGATTCAGTAAGTTGCATTACTGTTTTTGCATAGCTATTTATATGACGGTTGGTTTTAACCCCTTTGATGTTGGGGTCTTTGGTTTTTTAATTTATTTTTATGCATTTTATACAATGTTTTTTGATTATTTATTCGGATTAAAAAAATTTAATTAAACGTTTGTTATCTCACTCTAAAATACATTGCTGGAAACAAAAGCTTGTCACTACTTATAATTATTAAACCAAGTATCAAAAAACAGAGCCAAAAATCATTGGCATGGCTTAAAAATATCTGTAAAAAGCGCAGCTTTTCTTATTGTATATTTACTACAACGGGAAGCTTTGACGATGACTGCGCTCAAATAAGGTTGTTACTGAGTAAATTTCCCAAAGTAGTTGCACTAGGTGGCGATGGTACATTGAACTTGGCGGTCAATGCGCTAATAGGGAGCAGTTGTTCGTTAGCATTATTACCTTGCGGTACAGGTAACGATTTCTCCAGAGGGTTTAATTGCAAAGAAGATGATTGGCGAAAGGCATTATTTAATACACCGACAGCAATTGATATAGGAAAAATTAATAGCCGCTATTTTATTAATATTGCAGGGGTAGGATTTGATGCTCATGTGATTAAAACTATTAACGATAAAGCTAATTTTTCATCTTTTGATTACAGTTGGACGAGCATTAAAGAGCTATTTTATTATCAAGCTCAGCAGTTACAAGGTACGTTTAATAACGATGCTCGGCAGTATCAAAATTTAATTACTGTATTTGCTAATCATAAGTACTTTGGTGGCGGGCTAAAAATAGCGCCAAAAGCAGATTTAACTGATGGCCAGCTTGAGTGTTATCAAATGCGATCGGGTGGGCTTTTTTATAATGTAATAAGCTTTATTAAGTTATTTTTTAAGCGTCATGAGTATATAAAAAACCTTACCTATAGTCGCTTAAATACAGCTTCCATAAAAACTGAAGGGTTATTGATTGAAGCAGATGGTGAGCTGATAGGTAAAACTCCTGCAGTTGTAAGTGTGCATGGACAGGCCTTACTTTTTCATATGCCAATAAAAAAGCGCCTACAGTAAAGTAGGCGCTTTTGCGTTAGTTGCGTTAATAACGCGTCTAACTGGGGACGGAGCCACTTTTAGCTATTGCTCTATTAGCTAAAAAGGCGTTAATTCGTTTTGTTGGGGTAAGCACAATGGCGTTACCTAATAGCACTAAGCTAAACCCTGCAAAGGTATTTGCGTGCCATTCAAAGCCTTCAAAAAAGCTACTCAGTGTTACTGCCACTAACGGGAATAAAACAATAACGTAGCTGGCTTTTTCAGGGCCTATATTTTTTAGTAGTGCAAAGTAACAACCAAAAGCGATTACTGTGCCAAATATTGATAAATAAAGTAATGATAACCAGTAGCTAGTTGGGGCGTTTAAACTAAATTGCACATCGTTCATTAATACATATAAAGCTAAGCCTATAGCACTATATAACATGCCCCATGCATTGCCCTGCAATACGCCAATTTGCTTACGAGAATTACGAACGCTTACCATGTTGCCCAATGAAGCCACAAAGGTGCCACCAAGGGCAAGTAGTAACCCGACCAATGCACCATTACTTAAGTCGAACTGCTGTAACTGTGGCCAAAACAGACACGTAATACCTAATACAGCGAGTGCGGCACCGGTATAAATTCGTTTTGAGATAGGCTTACCAAAAAATAGTCGAGTGTTAACTATGTTCATAACCAGCAATAGTGAAAAGGCGATAGAGGTCATAGCGGAGGTTAAGTAATTTTGTGCCCAGTAAAGCATTAAGTAATTTAAGGCAAAATTACAAATAGCCAACAAAGCAAAAAAGCCATGATCGATTAATGAAAAGCGCATATCCGGTTTTTTGTACGCTACATATAACCACATTAAAAGCGCTGCAATAGCAAAGCGATAAAATAACGATAGCTCTACCGCAATATCACCTAGCTGAAATTCGATGGCTAACCAAGTAGAACCCCAAATTAAAACGGTTGTAATGTATAGCGTTGCACTTTTCATGGTTAGTCTCCAAAGCCCGATTGAATGGCTATTTTAAGACCTATCTGTATACTTACCATATACAGAAAAGTAAAAATGTAACCTATACAGATTTGGATGCGTGATGATAAGACAAAAAAATAGCCAGGGGCATGAGTTTCTATATCAGCAAGTTATTCAGTTGATCAGAGATATGAGCGCCCAGCAGGTTTTACTCCCTGGCGAAAAACTTCCATCACTGCGTAAAATGGCAGATAACTTAAACATTAGTATTCCGACAGTGAAGCAAGCTTATCAAACACTTGAAGATCAGGGGTTAGTAGAGGCACGTGAAAAATCAGGTTACTTTTTAAAAGCTGTTAACGCCGCGCATAACTTACCTAAGCGAGTTAAATTGAGTCGCGAGCCTGTTGTGGTAAATAAACAAGCCTTAATAGAGCAGGTATACAGCGCCATTCATCAAGCTAACGTAGTCCCTTTTGGTATCGCTAATCCAATTGCTGCTGCACCCACCGATAAAGCACTCGCCAGAAACATGCGCCGTGTAATGACAATTGCGGGCAGTAAAGCTATTAACTATGGACCAACAGATGGGTTTGTACCGCTGAAAAAGCAATTGGTGCATCGCTATTTAGATTTTGGTATTGGCATAAATATGGACGAGCTTGTGATCACCAATGGTGCGCAAGAAGCCATGGCTATTGCACTTAAGTGTGTGACAAAGCCAGGCGATGTAGTTGCCATTGAGACGCCTTGCTATCACGGGATTATCGAGTTAATAGAAAGCCTAGGGCTTAAAGCGCTCGAAATACCACTGTGCCCAGATAATGGTATTTGGTTAAGTGATTTGGAACGCGCTTTAAATGAGCATGATATAAAAGCGTGTTTATTCTCGACTGCAATTAGTAACCCTGTGGGCAGCTTTATGCCTGATACAAACAGACAGCAGCTGGTGGAGCTACTTGAAAGTCATGACGTAGTGCTTATTGAAGATGACGTATATGGCGATTTATATTTTACGGCAAAACGAGGCACACCTGCTTTAGCGTACTCTAAAAAAGGATTAGTGATTAGTTGCTCATCTTTTTCTAAAACGGCAGCGCCGAGCTATCGTGTAGGTTGGTTAGTTGCGGGTAAATTTGCAACGCAAGCAAGGCGATATAAAAGAGCACTAAGTTGCTCTGCTTCGTTAATAAACCAATGGACGTTATCTGAGTTTATTGCCAGTGGTGAGTACGACCGAAATTTAAAAGTACTTAGGCAACGCTTGCGCGATAATAAAGAGCGTATGCGATGGTGCTTACAACAAGCTATGCCAAAAAACACACGTATAAGCGATCCAAAAGGAGGCTGCGTTATGTGGCTAGATTTAGGAGGCGAGTACGATAGCCAAACATTGTTTTTACTTGCGCTTGAGGTTGGTATTAGTATTACCCCTGGGCTTGTTTTTTCGGCCTCTAATAAATATAAAAGCTGCGTAAGATTAAGTTATGGTGTGCAATGGAACGCGCAAATTGAGCAAGCAATAGTTACATTGGGTAAGCTTACTTTATTAGCTAAAAAGTAATACCAATCTGCTTATATATGGGGTCTATTTAACGTTAAGAAAATTACGCTAGAACTAGGCAAAAGTTTTTGTATCGAGTTGTTCTAAATAAAAAATTTTTAACGACGTTATAGTGCAATTTAATTCGTTAAATTGCTCAAAGATTTATGCAGGTTGGTATAAGTTTGCGAAACACAAAAAAGCAGCATTTAAGTAAACTTAAGTGCTGCCAAAGGGATGTTAAATAACGTTTGCTGTACTAATTTTGTTTAAAGCTAAATAACTGGTAACCTTCAAGCTCAGGCACTTGCATTACTAATTGCTCTTCTTGTTTTGCAATATCAGCAAAGTTTCCACATAAAGAGTTGGCACGTTCTTCAAGTGCGCTTGCATGTAGCTCTACTTTTTCTTCTATTTGTGCACCCATATTTTCCATACGTTGTTCAAAGGCATCCATATCACGGCCTGAACCAAGTAACTCAGAACCTAAAGCAACTAAAATACTGCCCATTGATTGCATTACTGCTGATTCAACCGCTGTTTCTATCTGCTGCTCAAATTGTTGTTCAAAGTTTTCGCCAAATTGATTAAAACTTTGTTGGCCCATCACAAATGTACCTTGCTGGTAAAATGTGTTTTCTACTTCGATTTTAATGTCATCCATAAGCTCAGACATATTATCAAGACCGTCAATATTAAATGCATTGCCTACTTCTTCTAATGCTACTCCGGCAATTTTAACACCCTCAAGCGCTATATTAGCTACTTCAGGTAATTGAGTGCGTAAGCTATCAGAGTACTTGGTTAGCGCGTCGCGCTGCGAACTATTCAGCGCTACAAGTTCGCCATTTACGGTTAAGTCACCATGGGTATTAAACTGCATGGTTTTATTGTTGGCGGTAAAAATTTCCAATTCGTTTGGCTTAATGCGCACATCATTTTTAAATTCGACGTTACATTCATCATTACTAAATGAAATTGCAGAATCGTTATCGTTATGAGCCATAGCGGCTGGTGAACAAATTAATGCGCTAACTAATAGTAATTTTTTCATGTTTGTTCTCTACTTTTTGTTGATGACGATTAATTAATAACAAGTTTGATGCCAGTTTTATTTTTTAATATAAAACATATGCTTAACTGTTTTTGTTTGTTTTTTAGTAAATGAAATTAATTAATAAATAACTATTTTTTAGTCAAATTGGCTAACTAATAAAAATTAATAAATTTTATTTATCGATACGATAAAAAACTCTCACTTTCCTCAATTCAAATTTAGCGCTATTTATTCACATTACTGACATGAAGACTATTTACAGTAGTCACGTGGCTTTATTTTGATGTTAATTTGCACAGCATTTTGACGTTAAACATTTTAATTTTACCGACTATTGCGATAATAAAATCCTTGGTTGGTCTCAAACACTTTATGGAGTGGGTTGTGGGTAAGACATTTAGTTACGATGCGCTAGATGACGATTTTGTTGAAGACGAGTACGAAATGCTCGGCCGTAATCAACACGATAAGAACAAGCAAAAGGTTAAAAAGAAGTTGGAAGACTACCTTGAGCAAAAACGCTTGCGTAAAAATCTAGGCGAAGATGATTTAAGCGATTACACCGATTAAATTTCACTAGTATAAATAAAATACCAATTAATATTGAGAGTTTAAATGTGCAGTTATGCGTATGTTTAAGTTTCAGTAGTATTGGCAATAAAGAGGCCTTGCGCCTCTTTATTACTTTTTAAAGCGCATTTTTAGTTTGTGCCAAAGCTTTTTGAATTGTAAGTTCTAGCTTTTCTGGTTTAGTAAAAGGTGCATAACGTTTAATTGGCGTGCCATCTGCGGCAATTAAAAATTTAGTAAAATTCCACTTTATTTTACGTGTTAAAAAACCAGGTAAAGCCGATTTTAAAAAACGAAAGACTGGGTGAGCATGCTTACCGTTTACATCTACTTTGGCCGCCATTAAAAAACTCACACCAAAATTAATTAAACACCCTTGCTCTATTTGTGTAGCGTCGCCGGGTTCTTGCTGACCAAATTGATTACACGGAAACCCTAAAATAACTAAACCTTGGCTAGCATATTTATTATGCAAAGCTTGAAGCGACTCGTATTGGTAGGTAAATCCACATTTACTTGCGGTATTAACAATAAGCACAACCCTACCTTCAAAATCACTAAAGTTAATAGGTTGACCCTGCAAGCTTGTTGCGCTTAATTGATGGAATTTGTGCATATTGGCGTCTTTTTTATTATTGTTATTGGTATTTTAACCTGAGTACAGTATTTCATAAAGTATAAAGAGTGCTCTAATTTAATATTAAAAATAGCCCCATACCGGCAAGTGTTGTGTAATAAATATTATGTGTTTTATAGGCAACAATGATAGCGACTATTGCTGCGCTTAAATAAGGGTTTTGCCAGTCTAAGTTAATGCCATCTTCATTCAAAAACACGATAGGCACCCAAATTGCTGTAAGCACCGCAGGTGCGCTAAAGCTTAAAAATTGCTGCATTTTAGGACCTACTTTAAACGGTAAAGCGCGGTGTAAAAATAAATAACGCGTAAAAAATGTAATACACGCCATGAGTAAAATAGTTGTCATCATGGCGTTGCTTCCTTTTTAGCGGTTAGCCTTGCTGTGCTATAACCTGCGGCCATTGCCAGCAGCGCTGAGCAAACAAGCCATAACTCAAATCCGGTACTTTTTAAAAGCGTTGCGCTAACGCCTGCTACAATTACCGTAACGAGTGAGGCCAAATTTTTGATTCCCGGAATAACTAACGCGATAAACGTGGCAGCAATCGCAAAGTCGAGCCCTAAATTAGTTAGGTCGGGCAGCATTGTGCCCGCTACAATGCCAATTAACGTCCAAATATTCCATGCAATATAAAAGCTAAAACCAGCGCTTAATGCGTATATTAAGCGTGTTTTTGTTCTATATGCTCTTCGATGATGAGAAAACGCAAACAGCTCGTCGGTTAAAACAAAACTTACTGGTAAGCGCCAACGCATAGGTTGATCAATCACCTTATGACGCACGGCTAACCCGTATAAAAAATGCCGAGAGCTAATAATAAATGTTGTGAATAAAATTGTGAGCAATGGTGTGTTGCCCGCCATAAGTTCAATCGCAACAAGCTGTGCAGAGCCTGCAAATACTAATAACGACATTGCTTGGGTTTCAAAGGCGCTAAAACCATTTTGAATCGCTAAAGAGCCGCATAAAATACCCCAAGGAACAACGGCTAAACACAGTGGTAGCATATCTAAAAAGCCTTTTAAAATAGCTTTTTTAACTGGTTGCATGATATTTACTCTCACGGCTTGTAGAATGGCTCATAAGGATACCTTAATATTATGATGTTAAAGTAGTTAACAAATTAAATAATACTGTTTTTTTAAGGATAGGCACAATGACGACGTTAAAAGTGTGGGATGGGTTTATTAGATGCTTTCATTGGTTTTTGGTTGTAAGTATTGCAGTGCTTTATTTTAGTATTGAAGAGGGCATGATTGAGCTTCATTTTGTTGCTGGCTTTTTTACTTTAGCACTTATAGTAACACGTTTAATTTGGGGTGTTATTGGTAGTAAAACCGCGAGATTAAGTGGGTTACTGCACTCTCCTAGAGCTATTTTAAAGGCATTAAAATCACCAAGCGAATCGTTAGGCCATTCAGCACCCGGTAGCTGTATGGTGATAGTGTTTTTTATATTGATCATAACGCAACTTGTAAGTGGCTTAATGAGCAGTGATGGTATTTTAACTGACGGGCCGCTTGCTCAATATGTGTCTAGCGATACGATTGATTTTGCCAATTGGCTACATGAGCTGAATTTTGACATTTTACTTTATGCTATTGGCTTGCATGTATTAGCTATTATTGTTTATAGAATAAAAGGCAAACCGCTAGTTAAGGCGATGATCACAGGCTCAAAAGAGTTAAAAGCGGATGACTCTGAGGCTAAAGTAACAAAAGCGTCTTGGCCTGCGTGGTTAATATTTATATCTTTATTGGTGTTGCTGGTATTTACGTGGGCGAAAGAGCCTTTAACTTATTTGTTTAGTTAAAAACACATTAAACCAACCTTAAAGGGTTGGTTTTTGTTTTTGGTTACATTCTTTTGTTTGATTGTTATGCGGGGTCGAATTATAATCGCCGCATTGCTGGCAAACTAGCCGAAAGGTTAGGACGCAAAGTTTCCGGTCTAAGGCTTTTTAAAAGCTATGGTAGCGGGACTACTGCATAACGTGTTGTTATGTATCACTTGCCCTCAGTGTATTTTTTGTGTATCCATAGTCTATGGATAAAATTTTGTAACTCTTAAGGTGTTGCCGTGTTTATGCATACGTCGTTGGCCTGTGGAAAGTGGTCAACAATAGGTTGCTTAAATCATCATACCCAATTATTTATTGGTGATGTGGTGAGTGTAACCTTTTACGACATGCAAGGAGAGCTGGTTAGTTTATCATTTGATTACAAGATCACCTCGCTTGAGCAAGGTGAGCCTCACGCATGGCCACGTTTAGTTGCCGAGCATATTAATGTGCATGTTCCTCTGGTTAGCGCAGGTAAAATGACCGAACAGGGTTTAATTGTAGCCTATAGAAATAATGAAATTTTTGCTTTGCAAAGCAGTGGTATATGTAAAGCACACGTCGACTTTCATTGTATTGCAAAATGCGATGAGCGTGTTGTTAAGAACCTTGATACTTATGATTACGTGTACCCTGAAAATTGTGAAAACTATAATGCGGGTACAAAGGTATTGCAGCCAAAAACTGGGCATGTATATCAATGCAGGCCTTGGCCATTTAATGAGTTTTGCCGCACGAATGACGATAATAAGTCTATGTTCGAACCCGGTGTAGGGCAAAGCTGGGCTATGGCTTGGCAGCAAATATAAAGCTTAAATTATCTTCCCAAAGGTATAGCGGTTTTAGTAATGAAGCGTTTACCGTTTTAGCCCATCCAACTATTGGATGGGCTTTTTTATTTTTATGATAAACTGCAAATCACATTATTTTTTTAATTGGTTTTGTTGTGTCTCGTCCTGTCTACTCTTTAAGTTTATTACCTAATTTCCCGATTGCTAAACAGCAAGCCCATACATTAAGTACTCATAATAAGATACGTACCGATAATTACTATTGGATGCGTGATGACGATCGCCAGGATGAGCAAGTACTTGCGCATTTACATGCTGAAAATGCGTACTGCGATGAACAGTTAGCTGCTATGAAGCCACTACAAAATACACTTTTTGAAGAGTTAAAAGCACGCATTGTAAAAGATGATAATTCGGTACCCGTTAAAGACGGGAAATACTGGTATCACTCAGAAGTTCGTGGTGATGATGAATACTCACGTCACTATAGAAGTACGAGCATAAAGGCCGATAATAAAGAGCTTTTACTCGATGTTAATGTCTTAGCTGAAGGATTTGAGTTTTTTGAGCTGGGCGAAGTCGCACTAAGCCCATGCGAGCAGCTTATGGCTTACTCTGAAGATACTGAAGGTCGTCGTATTTATAATGTTCGCTTTAAAAGCTTAGCGACCGGTGAAATGCTTCCTGATGTGCTTGAAAATACAGAAGGACAAGTTGTTTGGGCTAACGACAATAAAACTGTTTTTTATGTAAAAAAAGATTTAAAAACGCTATTAGGATACCAAGTATTTAGGCATGAGCTTGGCAGCGAGCAAAGCCAAGACGTAATGGTCTACGAAGAGCAAGACAGCAGCTTTTTTATGGGACTTGGTAAAAGCCGCGATGAAAGCTTAATTATTATTGATTTAGCATCGACAGAGACCAACGATACATGGGTGCTTGATGCTAATAAGCCCACTGGCGAATTTAAAGCATTAATGCCGCGTGAAGATGGCCACGAGTTTGACGTAGATAAGCTAGGTGACACATTTTATATTGTGACTAACTGGCAAGCTAAAAACTTTAGATTAATGACGGCAACAAACGAAACAATTGCTGATAAAACACAATGGGTTGAGCATACAGCTCACAGAGAGAATGTACTGCTTGAAGGTGTAGAGTTATTTAATGACTTTTTAGTATTGAGTGAACGCGAGCAAGGGCAAGCTCGATTTGTAGTTGTTAATAGGCAAGGGGATCGTATGGCACTTGAGTTTGCCGATCCTTGTTATTATGCTGCAATAGCAATGAACCCAGAGCCAGACACACGCACTGCGCGTATTTATTACTCAAGTTTAACAACACCAGGTTCTTTATATGATGTTGATTTAGCAACTGGCGAAAAAACACTACTTAAACAGCAAAAAGTACTCGGTAGTTTTAATGCCGATGACTATCAGTCTGAGCGATTAATGGTAACTGCTCGGGACGGAGTGAAAGTACCCGTATCAGTTGTTTATCGAAAAGACAGCTTTAAAAAAGATGGCACAAATCCGTTATTTCAATACGGCTATGGTGCGTATGGCTATACGATTGATCCAAGTTTTTCAAGTTCATCGCTGAGCTTGCTCGATCGTGGTTTTGTTTATGTAATAGCACATGTTCGAGGCTCTGAAATGCTAGGTCGCGAGTGGTACGAACAAGGTAAAAAAGAGCATAAACAAAATAGCTTTAGTGACTTTATTGATGTGACAAAAGCGCTTGTTGCACAAGGCTATTGTGATAGCAGCAAGGTGTTTGCCTCAGGCGGCAGTGCTGGTGGTTTATTAATGGGGGCGGTTGTAAACCAAGCACCAGAGTTATATTGCGGTGTTGGCTGTCATGTACCATTTTTAGACGTATTAACCACGATGCTTGATGAAAGTATTCCGCTCACAACAAATGAATATGATGAATGGGGTAATCCAAATGAGCCTCAGTTTTATGATGTAATTGAAGCTTACTCGCCGTATGACAATATTCGCGCCCAAAACTATCCGAACATACTCGTTACTACCGGTCTTCATGACTCACAAGTGCAGTATTGGGAGCCTATGAAGTGGGTTGCAAAAATGCGTGAACTTAAGACTGACAGTAATATTTTAGTATTTAAAACCGATATGGATGCAGGGCACGGCGGTGCATCAGGTCGCTTTAAAAGTTTAGAGGAAAAAGCACTCGAAATGGCCTTTTTTATTGCTTTATTAAATTAACTGCAAAATCGGAAAATTGTATTATCCTATATATAGAAGTTGATATATGTAAGGCGATATATGTTTGGTGCACATGGTGAATTTCAAATTTGTTCACAGCCCCCTCAGATGTATTTAGAATTGAAAGGGAGCTTTAATAATGAAGGCATTACGCTGTTAACTAATGGAGTTGTTCAGGAGTTGAGCACTCACCCTGAAAATACGATTAAGTTTGTGGTTGTTAATTTAAAAGAGTTTGAGCTGTTAACTTTGGATGGCCTCGATTCATTAGAGGCCTATTTTGCCGGTGTAAAAGAACGTGGCTATCAACGAGTTGATTATATAAACATTAATATCATAGCTAAAAATATGTTTGAAAAAGTATGGAAAAATAGCGATGTAGAAGTTAATTTTTATAAAGATACCGAAAGCTATTTATTAGTGCACCCAAATGACAGTTATATAAAACAGAACTGGTAATTAATATGAGTATTATAAACCGCTATTGAAGAGGGCTTATAATACTCTCTAAACACCCTTTATAGCGCCGTGAAAGGTTTAAACACATATCGTTTTTCAGTCTTACTCTATAATCGCCACTGTCAGTAGGCATCAGTTCGCAAATAGCTTGTTTTCTTACCAGCGTAGAGCGATGAATGCGAACAAATCCTTCAGGTTCTAGTTGTTGTTCAATATTTTTCATGGTTTCGCGATGTAGTACCGGCGTATTACCTTGGGTAAAATGCAGCTCTACATAGTTGCCCGCGCCATTAATCCAAATAATATCATTTATATCAATTAGCCTTACCTTACCTACATCTTTAACCACAATGTGTGATGATGGCTTTTCAGCTTGTGTGCTTTGCTGGTATTGGCGTTCGGCCGCACTTGCAATCGGGCAAAGGTGAATCAGCTTATCAAAGCATTTATCAATACGTGATGCAGTTGAATCTAATATTAAAAAATCTACAGCGCCAACTTCAAAGGCAAAACTCGCAAAATGTCCCGATTGAGCAATAATGACTAACTTCAGCTTTTTAGCAAGCTCAGTTAAATGCACTATTTGCATAGGGTCAGCTAGGTTGGTTAGTTCGTAAAACAGTACGTTGTATTGATCTGTGTCTATTTGATCTAACCTATTTGTTTGAAGAAAAGATTGAGATTCAAAGTGTCGGTGATCTTGCACACGCTTTGTTAAAAATGTTGCAAACTTAGTGTTACTAACAAAAGTTAATGCATGAAAAGAAGCGATCATTATTTTATATCTCTTGCTGTATATAATAATAAAGACCGTGCTTAGCGGAAAAACTGTTATGAAAAGTACAATATATTTATAAAATAATTGTGACGTACTGATTCATCCCATAAAAGCTGCTATTCGTACCAAAGACTACGCCTCATAAATAATGCCCGTAGAGTGTTTAAATAAATCCCCTTACTGTAATCCGCGAAGTAACCATTTAGTTACAAAAATAACAATTCAGGGGAATTATATGACATTAACTAACAAAGGTAGCGCGCGATTATTTAAAAAATCGTCGTTAACAGTTGCGCTAAGCAGCGCGATACTTGCAAGCTTTTCATTTCAAGGTGTTGCAGCAGAAGATGACGAAATAACTAAAATAGAACGCGTACAAGTTACAGGATCTCGAATTCGTTCAGCTGAGGCAATGTCATCGGCTCCTATTCAAGTTGTAGATAGTGCTGCTATCGATGCATCAGGGTCATTAAATATTCAAGACTTATTATTAGAGAACCCTGCATTTGGTACACCAGCTATTAGCCGTACTAACTCAAACTTTAATACCGCAAGTGCGGGTGTTGCTACTGTTGATTTACGTAATTTAGGCTCTAACCGCACATTGGTTTTAGTGAATGGTCGTCGTTATGTATCAGGTGTACCAGGTAGCTCTGCTGTCGATTTAAATACTATTCCGAGTCAATTCATCGAACGTGTTGAAATTATGACAGGTGGTGCTTCATCTGTTTATGGTTCTGACGCTGTTGCTGGTGTAGTTAACTTTGTACTAAAAGATGATTTTGAAGGTATTGAATTCGAAGGCCAATATGGTGAATCAAGCGAAGGCGATGATGAATCACGCCAATTTAACTTTACCTCAGGCTTATCAAGCTCAGATGGGAAAGGGCACGCGATGTTCCATCTTGGGTATTCTGATCAAGGTGCTGTTTTTTCACGTGACCGTGACCGCTCGGCAGTAGACCAATTTTCAGGTATCTTCTTTGAAGATGATCCAGTAGCAAACCCAGGTTCTGTATTTGATGCTGTAAGTCCATTTTTATCTTCATTTCCGCCACAGGGTCGCTTTAGCGCTGGGGATGAAACATTTACGTTTAATGATGCAAACACCCTACAAAACTCGTTTAGTACTAACGGTGGCGATGGCGTAGCTGCAAATGGTTTTAACCGAAGTGGCGTACGTACGATAGCGATACCTACAGAACGTTACTTATTTGCCTCAAATGGTAGCTACGAGCTAAGCGACAAGCATAGCTTTTTTTATGAAGGTACTTACGCTGCAACAACAACCGTTTCTGAATTAGAGCCATTTCCTTTTGCCTCTGACGACATCTATGCAAATGGCCAAGTACCAATTGAATTTAATGTAAACGGTGAAATATTGCGTAACGCATTTGTACCTGATGATATATATAACGCAGCAACCGACACCGATGGTGATGGTATGCGTGATATCTTTTTTGCAAAGCGCTTAAGTGATATCGGTAACCGTGGAGCACGAGCTGAGCGTGATACATTCCGTTTAGCACTAGGCTTTCAAGGTGAAATAGCAGATGGTTGGTTCTACGATACTTACTATGTATACGGTAAAACAAAAGAGCAGCAAGTTTCTGGTGGTTTAGTTAACGTACAAAGCTTTCGTCAAGGTTTAGAGGCTGTTATCGATAGCCAAGATTTAGATGGTGATGGTATTACTGATGAGGCTATTTGTATCGATGCGACAGCACGTGGCTTTAACTGTGCGCCGGTAGACATTTACGGTTTCAATTCGCTATCGCAAGGTGCTATTGATTTTGTAAGTGCACCTAGCTCACTTTCAACGTCGGTTGAGCAAGAAATCATTGGTGGTAATATTTCAGGTGATTTATTGGATTTACCGGCAGGTACGGTAGGTATCGCTGCTGGTTTTGAATACCGTGAAGAGTTCTCACGTAGTGAATTTGATGCTCTACAGCAAGCTGGCCTTAATGCGGGTAATGCAATTCCAGCAACAGAAGGCTCGTTTGATGTAACTGAATATTATGTAGAAGCAAACATCCCCGTGCTTGATTCTGTAACAATGAATGCAGCAGTTCGTTTGTCTGACTACTCAACAGTAGGCAATACTGAAAGTTGGAACGTGGGTATAGACTGGGAAGTAATGGATAGCTTACGTTTACGTGCTACCCGTGCACGTTCAACACGTGCTCCAAATATCGATGAACTATTTTCTCCACCTTCACAAACTTTCCCAAGTGGTTTAAACGATCCATGTTTAGGTGTTACTAATAGTGGCGGTGGTGCTGCAGGTGATGCTTGTCGTACAGATGTTGGTGTTACAACTAATATCGCTTCAAATGGCGAGTTCACGCTTAACCAGTCTGACTTACAAGGTATTAGTGGTTTTAACCGTGGCAACCAAGATTTAAAAGAAGAAGTTGGTGACTCTGTGACAGTAGGTTTAGTATTTACACCAGAAAATCTAATATCAGGCCTAGACATTACGCTTGATTACTTTGATATCGAAATTACAGATGCAATCGTATCAACACCTCGTCAGTTTATTCTTGACCAATGTTATGGTGGTGGCGATACAAGCTTTTGTGACTTTATAACTCGTCGTAGTGCGCCATCAGGTAATAATAGTGCTGGTTCACTAGAGTTTATTGACAGTGGTGTATCTAACAGTGGTGGTTTAGGTACAGAAGGTGTTGATTTAACACTAACGTACTCTACTGATATTGGCCCAGGTGCGTTTAGAACTCGCCTTGCTTATACTTACCTAATTGATGGTTATAGCATTCCACTTCCAGGCGCTGATAAAGATGAGTTTGCTGGAGAAATTGGTGCATCAGAGCATAAAGCTAACTGGAACTTTGGTTATAAACTTAACGACTTTGATTTTAACTGGAGCTTAACTTACATTGGCGCTGCAGACTTTGATGATCAATTCTTAAGTGGTTTTGGTATTGCTCCAGGTGGAGTAGGGATTGGTTCAGTGACATATCATGATGTTCAAGCAAGTTACCATATCAGCGATTCAACAGAGCTTTACGCTGGTGCGAGTAACTTATTTGATAAAGAGCCACCACGCATTTTATCGGGTGTGAGCGGTTCAAGTACTGGTACTGAAACAGATGCAGGTACGTATGACCCAATTGGTCAATCATTCTACATAGGTTTTAGAAGTAAATTCTAACCAACAATAACGACACTAATATAGTTACTTAATTCGTAACGTTCACAAAGCCTCAGTATTGCTGGGGCTTTTTCATGGGGAAAAATAATGTAGTAGTAATGCTTATACATTGTTTATCCCAATATATGAGCATTACACCCACTTAAACCCAAAACAACGCCACTGGTAACAGGGGCGTTGTTTAGTATTGGGAGGAGGCTAATATAGTAACCGAATCGCTTGATTATTTAACGATTTATCCCTATTTGTAGCCCTCTTCATTGAGGGCTTTTTTTTGCTGGTTTAGTCTAAGTAAGCCTTTAGCATCCAAACCAGTTTCTCTTGCTCTGAAATGTAATCGCTCATTAGTGAGGCTGTACCTTCATCGTCTGCATCACCAGCTTGGCTTAAAATATCACGCTGCATGTGAATTAATGTACTGTAACCAGCAAGTAGGTTTTCTACGGCTGTAACACCATCACTAATACCTTTAGCTTCTTTAATTTTACTTACTTCAAGGTAATCAGAAAATGCATGTAGTGGTGCGCCATCTAACGTTAAAATACGTTCTGCAACTTCATCTACTTTTAGAAGTAGCAAGTTATAAATTTCTTCAAACTTAACGTGTAGTTCAAAAAAGTTACGGCCTTTAATATTCCAGTGAAAACCACGCGCATTCATGTATTGAATCTGGTAGCTACTCAATAATGTATTGAGTGACTTTATGATGTCTTCGCTTTTTGCGCTGTTTAGACCAATTGCGTTTACATGTGACATAACTTGCTCCTGAATAACCGTTTGTTTGTGAACTTGTGATAAGTATTACTAATTTCGATAAATTAGTAAAATCGTTTAAATGTATCTAGTTAATAGTTTTAACCTATTAGCTGTTTTTGATACCTGTATTCACTTTAGACTATTAATAGAAATGGGACTGATTAATAAAAATACTACCCCTCAAAAATAAATAAAACCCAGAAGTATATAAATCATGATCTAAAACAAACTTTATTCAAGGTAATAACTTAGCTATTTTTTTATTGATGTAGGTCAAAAATCATCCACCCTAACGGCGCATAATAATGTTGTCGAAATAATTAGGAGAGATAACATGCATGCAAAAACAGCGAAACAAAATAAAGCAGAGTTAATCGTGGTAGGAATTGCAGTCATCGCATTTGTGCTTGGGCTAGTCGCGCACTTAGCAGGAGCAAGCTTTGCGAACTCAGATTTTTTTGGTTACATTGCGGCGCCCATTCCGCTGATACTGGCTGTGATATTTTTAATTAGTTATAAAATAGCAGCCAATGCTGAGGATTAATCTTTCTCGTTTAAGCACTTTAAAATGTAATCGAGTACTTGGCGCGAGTAAATCATACTGGTATGGCTTAAATGAAACACTTTATGTTCGGCCATACCTTTAAGTTTGGTTTCATCTAGTAATACAGTGCCATCTGACTGGCTACCTTTGATTATTAAAGGCATAAGCCCAATAGGTAAATCCCCTGCGATACTATAAAGCTTAGCTTTAAAAGGCCAATTACCATTTTTAGTAAGCAAAAATTCAACACTATTTTTTAAAAATGATTCAAACCCTTTTTGCTTCATTTTTTGCGCTATATGGCTGCCTTTATGTGGAGTACCCAGTGTAATTACCTTCGTAATATTCTGGCTAGCAGGAGAGTTTGCCTCTAGGTAAGCACGTGCAATCAGCCCTCCCATTGAGTGGCATACAAGCGCTGCAGGTTCGTTAGAAATACACTCATCAATTTGTGCAAATATGGTATCGCGGTGAGGGTCGAGCGTATTATAGGTAATGTTTAATACCGTCATACCCGACTCTTCAAGTCGTGAACAAAGTGGGCGCATAACAAAGCCAGACATATACAAGCCATGTAAAACAATAACGTGTTTAACTTTCATATGCTCCCTAATACCAATTTTATTAAAAACATGATCATCCTAGCGTATTAGATAATCCGCTACCTGCGTTAAAAATTATTTAGATAGAACAACTATATGTCATAATTTTCGCCTTGTTATCGACTTATTTATTTGTCGCTATAATAGATAACTAATTTAATGCAATTGGTATAACTACCGTAATTACATTAACTGTAGCGGTTTTATTTCAATATTGGTTGTATCGGTATTTACCCATACTTCACCATCTTGAATGGAAATGGCGAGCTTAATTCCACGATCAACCAAAGCAGCAAGTGCTTGTGTTGCTGCGTAATCAAGGCTAAAAATACTTAGATTTTTAAATTCATACAATTTAGGTTGATGTTTTTGCCACCAAATTGCTTGATTGTTTTCACCATAAGTATATAGCACCACTTTTTTAGATTTATTACAGGCTTTTTTAAGGCGTTTCTCATCTGGTAAGCCAAGTTCAACCCATAGTTCTATTTCTTCACTATAGCTTACATGCCAAAGTTCAGGCTCATCATCAGCACTTAACCCTTTAGTAAATTCTAAACCATCACAGCTATTTAGCGCAAAAGCGAGTAAGCGAATCATCAACCTTTGGTCGGTTTCTGATGGGTGTTGAGCCAAGGTTAAATTAAAATCTTGATAAACGTGGCGGTCCATATCGCTAAGCGATAACTGCACTTTCATAATGGTGGATTTAAGAGCCATAACAACTAATCTGAAAAAATTTGCGCCAGTATAGCGCAATTAAATGAATTGCCAGTTAAAATAGCGGTTAATTATACGTTAGGAGTTAAAAATGGCTATCCAGTGGTTCCCTGGGCACGTAAATTAACTTCCGTAGTTGTTTGTTGTGGTTATTTTAAGTTTATAATATCAATAACTTGGTTTTATTTTGTTCCGCCACCTTCCGTTGTTTGATAGCTAAATCCGAATGTTGCAGTACCCCACTCAGTACCCCCGACTATAAAAATACTATATACTCACTTTATTAACTGAATATATAGGTTCTGCGAATTATGCGTTTAACTGATCGCAAGATAAAATCAATTGTAGCCACAGGTAAAGAACAAACCTTTTCAGATGGTAACTGTCTAGTATTACGTGTTAGAGCGAATGGCACTAAATCTTGGCGATTTAAATATACAGTTAATAAAAAAGTCACCAAGCTTTCCTTAGGTGCATACCCTGCTGTGACTCTTGCTGAAGCCCGAAGTGTAGCAATAAACTATATGCAGCTTTTAGCTAAGGGCATTGACCCTAAAGAATACGAAAGTACTAAAAATCTTGAAGCGAGTAGAAAACTAGCTAATACATTTTTAGCCGCCGCCGAGCTTTGGTTTGAACGCAAGCAGCCTACAGTGACGTCTGATCACGCAACTAGGGTGTGGCGAACGCTTGAGATGTATATTTTCCCTAAGTTAAAAGACACGCCTTTAGAAAGTATTACAGCGATAGACACAATTGAAATACTTAGGCCACTAGAAGCTGACGGTAAACACTCCACAATTGTACGTATTTGCCAAAGTTTAAACCAAGTCATGGATTACTCGGTAAACCATGGCTTTATCAATGCCAATCCACTAGCAAAAATTATAAAAGTATTTACTAAAAATACTGCAGAGCATATGGCAACGATTAGACCTGAAGAACTACCTGATTTTTTAACCGCTCTGAATGGCTCACAAACTATTCAAAACAAAACCAAGCTTTTAATTTTGTGGCAATTGCACACTATGACTCGCTCAAATGAAGCCGCAAGCACTAAGTGGGCAGACATTAATATTGAAGATGCTGTATGGGTTATTCCGGCAGAAAATATGAAGGGCAGAAAAATGCACCGAGTACCCTTAACCCCAAGCACTCTAGCAGTACTAGAACAAATGAAACCACTCAGCGGTCACCATGAATATGTATTCCCGAATGGGCGCAATAAAAAGAGCCATGCATGCTCCCAAACGGTCAATAATGCTATAAAGAAAAGCTTGGGTTATAAAGATAAGCTGATGGCTCATGGAATGCGCTCCATAGCATCTACAGCCCTTCATGAAAAAGGTTACGATAGCCTGCTAGTTGAAGCCTGCTTAGCTCATGCAGATAAAAATGAAACAAGAGCAGCATATAACCGCTCTGATTATCTTGAAAAACGTAGGTCTATAATGAGCTGGTGGAGTGAGTTCATTTGCGAAGGCATGCATTAAAAATAGCCTGATTGATTCAAGCTATAATACGACCTTATCATTATCAATAATTAACTTAATTAAATATTGAGTCATGCTCATATTTCTTACTTCGGCGTTTAATCGTAGTTTATTATAGTCACTGGGGTTCAAATTTAATGTTACTTGTTCTTTATTAAATTTACGTCTTTTGGCTTGTCGCCAAGCATTTTGAAATAATTCTTTATGATTATTTTTACTCAAGTATTTATCTAATTTATCTGAATTCCCAGATTCCAAATATTGCTCAAAAGCCTTTGCATGAACTGGTGAACTTTTAGAAAGATACGCGACTGCCCATGTCTCAAAATACTCTCTATGTCTGACATCTAACCCATTAAAAAGTGATGAAACTACACTTGTTTTGTTGGTACTTGTGTTACTCATTGCTAACTAATTCCATTACCTGTAATGTTACCTGTATCGTTACAGGTAATGTTTTTCAAAACTGGAGAGTACTATTAAATCTATATTAAGTGAAGAAGTTTTTAATTTGCCCCCTAACTCCTTCTGGATTTTTATGAAGCTGTACTTATGTCCAATATTTGAACTTGAAGGAGAACAGTTGAGGGGTTCTTTAGCAGAACTTAATAAAATGATTGGTGTTAGTTCTAGAGATTTTAAGAACTGCCTCGATGAGTTAGTACAAAAAGATTTAATAAGGCTCGCTCATAATGTCAGTGTAATTAAAAGAGGATGCTCTCCACAAAAAGTAATTTTATTAGGTGAGGTTAAAGAGTTTTTAGTTCAGAGTTATGATGATAAATCACTTGCGGATATCCGAAAAGTTTTAGCTTTTAAAAACTCAAATGACTCAAAGCTTATGATTAAAGAAAAGGCTCTCTTACTTTATTGTTTGCTGATAAAAGACTCGGTAGCAATGAGCGAAGTGTATATAAAGAAGGCATTTGATGTGAAGATTAAGAGTACTAATGAAAAGTTCAGTCAACCTGACTTTGGGTTTCAGAGTGTAAATAATATAGACTTTGATAATAGTAGTCGCATATTCAGAATTGAAAAGAAAAATAGCCATAGGATGGTCATGCAAAGAGGAGATAAAGGATTACTGGTAGTTTTACATTTACAGGAGCCGGATGAAAAATCAGAAGCAAAACTAGAATATGAGCAAATAATTATCGGCATTGAAGGCGTTACAGGAGCGCCATCACTGAATAAACTTTCTACTCTAATAAGAAGTTACTTTGAGTACTATCGAATGTATAAAATGGAGGGGGCAGAGGAATACATTGTAAGGGAAATGGGCAATTTTGGTTTTATTAGTGATAGAGATAATAATCGCGAGTTTATTGGGAGCTTAAGAAAGGATTGTAAAGGCTTTGACGCTAAAACTAGAGACCGAATAAGTGATGAGGCTGGATTAAAGCTAATTATAAAGGAAAAATACTCTGTCGCAGAAAACACTCAATTTCGAAATTATATTCTTGCTCTTAAAAAAAGTTGTTATTCAGATGCTTACTTGAAAAAAATAGCCAAGAGTGTAGTGAAATTGATTTTCAAAAGAGAGCACTACGAGAGTGGCGATTACTTTTTCCGTGCTGTTTGTGACTTTTATGTATTGCTTTTAAAGCGCTTAGAAGAAAGATTATCAGACGATTTTTATAAAGAAGGGTTAAAAACTATCCATGTTAACGATGATAGACCAGTCTGTTTTAATGTTTGTGTCTATGCAGATGTAGGGAACATTAAGTTAACTCGCTCCCTGTTGTTTCAAAATAAAGTGTTTAAGGTTTAGTTAATTTGCCTCCTCGTATTGGACTAACTTCAGAGTGAATAAAAAGTAGATTAAAAGGTAGCTTCCTGCTCTTTTTTTGATTGACTAAAGGTATGCCTTTATTTTAGAAAACCATTATTTCGTATAGTTAATATACATCTAGCATTATGTATTTAAAGCACTTAATTATTTGATGTGTTTTTTTACTTTAATTCTCCTTTGTATGAAATATACAAACTTATGGAGAAAAGTAATGAGCTATAGAAAAGTTGAAAGAAATGCATTTGATGAACGTTTTCATGTATTAACCACATATAAGCAAATTATTGAAGCAGAGCTTAAGAGTGCATTCGATAGCAATAAAAGAGTGTCTATAATTCGTTTTGATTTACATATACCTAAGCTGTGCAGGGGACAAGACAATCCACTTACTCAAAGTACCGGATTGATGAAGAAGTTTTTTGGTTCTTTAGTTTCAAAATTAAAGGTTAGTTTCCTTATTGATGATGTTTATCGAACGCAATGCTTACGTTACGCTTGGGTAAAAGAGTTTGGTGAAAATAGTGAGGTTGAACACTATCATATTTGTTTGTTTATGGACCAAGATAAGTTTGGTTTTATAGGAGGTAGTGAATACACATCGAGGCTTAGGGAAAATAAAAAAGTAAAGAAAAAGTCATTAAAAACCTGCATATTCGAAGCTTGGGCTAGCGTTTTTGGCTTAAATGCTAACTTAATCTTAAGTAGCGTTCATTTTACTAAAAAACCTGTACATTGGATTAGTTTTCGTGATTATGAGGAGGGAAATGAGGTATATAAAATTGCTGTTAAACGCTTAATGTATTTGGCTAAACCAGAAACAAAGTGCTGGAGAGGGGACGGTCTAAAATCAATCGGAACTGGTTGCATGACGATAAAAAACTCTATTAGACCTAGAGCTTTTAGTATTAAGGACTAGGAAAGTAGCTATGCACGGCTAAGAAATTACTGATAGTGATTTAACCACTCAAGATTTTGAAGTCGATAAGTGGTTAAATCAAATCTGAGTTAGTACGCTTTAGTCGTCTTCTTCACAATCACACTCATGTTTTTTAACTAAGCAGTCTTCACAGCCAGGACACTCACAATTACTTCCCATTTGTTCGCAGTTATCACAAATTTTATCTAATGGATCCATGTTCTTACCTTTTAATTAATACGATATGTCTGACACAGTGAATACTAGAGTGTGATTAAAAACAAGTATGCAATCAATTAAATAGAAAAATTTATCTAAATAGGGAGGCAGTACTGCCTCCCTATTTTAATCGTCATTAATAACGTCACGTAAAATAATTAGAATTGCAATTACGTGAGTGACTAACTGTGCAGTTTTATTACGTCTAAGCATTCTACCTCCTGTTTTAGTTGAGCTAATAAATTAAGTTCAGCAAAAGAGGCGTATGAATTACCAATTATTAAATGATCTAATACCTCAACATCTATCAACGACAGAGCTTTAATCAGCTTACCTGTTATGAGCTTATCCGCTGTAGACACCTCCACGCTCCCAGAAGGATGATTGTGCGCTAGTATGACACTAGCTGCATTAACCCTTAATACGTCCTTTACAACCTCTCTGGGATACACTGAGGCTGAATTAATTGTGCCAAAAAAAAGCTCTTTGTATTCAATAATTTCATTGTTATTGCTCAAGTAAATTATTGAGAATACTTCTCTCTCATAGCTACCTAATTTCAGCTTTAAAAAATCTACAGTTGAACTTGGGGAGCTAATTCTGCCTTCCCTTTTTAATCGTCGAAATATTATTCTTGATGCCAAATCAACAATTTCATCATCAGTCAAAATTGTATTGTTTGTACTTGGTAATTGCTGGCTTTTTAACATGTGGACCTCTTATGAATTGTTTGTTCATAAAAGTGATATAGATTTCAAAATATTTGGAATAATGGGTGGGAACTTAAGAAAGCCCAGAAGTATTTTTTTACACAACTCCCTCATTAGATGACAAAAATTAGGAGTCATCAAATGAGATTAATTAAACTAAAAGAAGTTATGCATAAAACATCACTTGGTCATTCAAGTATTTATAAATTTATTGCTGAAGGCACATTCCCAAAGCAAATATCATTAGGCGCTAAATCAGTGGCGTGGCTTGAGTCAGATATTGATAATTGGATTATGGAGAAAATAGAAAGTTAATCCCCGCTAAAAAGTTGTTCATAATGAGAAAGTCTAGTATTTTTATAACTTATTGGATTTATTTAGGATATGGATATGAATATAAAAACACTAACCGTACTAACTTTAGTTCTTCTACCTCTTACTGGCTGTGGGCGTTCAGATATAGAAGCGCCCTTTATTGAGACTGAATCACCATATTTATGTTCAACGGTAAATGATTTGATTGTAACTGGCGAACAAAGACAAGCTAAGAAAATTATGGGAATGAGCTTGTCGATAATGTCTCGGGAGTATGGCAATGATTCAGTAATAGAGAGGTTCTCTAATTCACACCTTAGAAAAAGCTCGTATAAAAGAATGTTCGAAAAGATTTTTTACAGGATTTGTGAATCAAACTCTTCTCTAGGGATTAATGACGCAGCTACACTTAGCTTAACGGAGGTTTATCAAAATATTTCTAATGTTGCAGGTCTGGCGACCTGTAAATCATTTAATAATGGTACATTTAGTTTTGATGACATTTTGACCGAGCTTTTAAACCCAACTGTCGGTATATCAATCCGGTATTTATCAACAACTAAAATGGTATTGAAAGACAAGAATTATGGCACTGATTTTATTGAAGATAGTTTAGTGAAAGGGTGTAAAGAGCAGCCTGAATCAATAATAGTAGATGTAGCCGTTAAACCATTGAGTGATGCAGGATGGGATATTTTGGAAAAAGAAAAGAATACACCTAAGGAAAATCGTGAAAAATAGAAATTATAAATTTTAATAAAGTATTAATGATTTTTATAAAATATTAGACTTAAAGGTGTCTGTGATAAGTACTGGCTCTGGTAGCGTTATTAAAAAAGTAAGGATTACAAGTATATGAATAATAATATCGAAAATATTCTACAAGCATTACTTGCTGGTGAGCCGGTATCAAATGCTGAGCATGTAGTTTTAAAGGATGCTTTAAAGCCAGTATTTTTTGGTAAAGGTTTTATGACATGGGCCCGAAATGAAACAAGAGATGAAATAAAAGAAAACATAATAAGTGAAGGTAACAGCTTAGTTTATAGCGTGAAGAATGACGCGAATGCTTTAATTGACTCCTTCGCAAGTATGGCGAGTGAGTTAAATCAAGGTGGTCAATTAAACTTATTCTACGATCTCTACAAAATCTTCCCTAAGTTTCAAGGTGAAGCGCTTAAAGCTAAAGACGCTAAGCTTTTGTCTATAATTAAAGATGCACTTCAATCAGAAGACAAAGATGCAAAAGCAAGAGCTACTATGTTGATTGCTTTGTATGCTGAATCCAGTAACTCTCAATCTAGAAAGTCATCCGCAGGTAACGCAGCTGAGCAAGCTATAGAGTTACTAATGCGTTCAATAGGCTTAGTTAAAGGTGAAACGTACGGAACACAGTTCATTTATCAAGGCTCTAATACCGATTTCGTAGTTCCTTATGCGGAAAGTGGCGATATCAATAGTGTTTCAGCATTTATTGCTGTCCAAGTTAGTACTAATGATAGAGCCCGATTAAGTTCAAGTGAATTGCACCGAGGTGCAAAGAGATACTTGTGTTCACTCAATGGTTGTAATGCATCAAGTAAAAGCACTAAAGACATTGGTGATGATTTAGCCGCAGGTTATTTAGATAATGAAACGCACTATGTTGTCATTGAGCGTGAACGACTAGCTGCAATAGAAGATGCTGAAAGAAGGTTAGAGAAAGCCGAGGGCACTCCAAGAGCTGTGAATGCTAAAAGGCGTTTAAAATGGCTGAAAGCTTATGCAATTAACTATGAAGAATTTGCCCGTCAAATTAAACAATTAGCAAATGAATAACTCCCTCTTCTTAATTATTAAATCAGTTATATAAACAATTAGCTCTTAGCTTGTATCTATACCCTGGACTTAGCTTCAGGGTTGCGTTAAAATGTTAGCCATTAAAGTTTCGGAGTATTTATTTGTGCGGCATATTGAGCTGTTTGCTGGCTGTGGCGGCCTTTCATTAGGTTTAGAAAGTGTGGGTTTTGAGTTTGTCTTAGGCAATGAATTATCACCTATGGCAGCTGAGACGTTTGCTTATAATTTTTTTAATGAAAACTTAAGTGATCTTGCTAAAACTCAAGCAAAGCCGAAACAAGTGAAGTGGATTAATAGTCGCAACGATGATTTGAATGCAAGATTACGAGAAAACCCTTTTGAGTTTCCTACTATTGATGAGAGTGGTTACAGCGATTTACCTGCTGATATTCGTGAATACGAAGGCAAGTTATTGGTTGGTAGTGTCAGGGAGCTAAACACTCTTTTATCACAACGACCTGAGCTCGCTGATGCGTTACATAATAGTTTCGGGAAAGGTGAATTAACACTTGTTTCAGGCGGCCCACCTTGTCAGAGCTTTAGTATGGCAGGTGCACGTAAAAAAGATTGTGAAAAGAATACCTTACCTTTGGAATTTGTTTCTTTTGTTGAACGTACTCGGCCGCGTTTTGCGTTGCTTGAAAACGTAACAGGTATTTTAAGAGCATTTCAAGACGATGACGGTAACAAGTACCATGCATGGTATGAAGTTGCTAAAGCCTTCGCTTCTATCGGATATGTGCCGCTTTGTCTTCACGTTAACGCTCGTTATGTAGGTATTGCGCAAAATAGACCTCGTTTTATTCTTATAGCTATTCGACAAGATGTTCATGAAGCTATTTCTGAAGCACAGCACTTGAATGAGCAAAGCCTTAGTCTACTTGCTTCATCCTTGCCGTTTTTTAATATGGTGCAAGAACAAGGCGCTGAATTAGAATTTGGCCATTTAGATTACTTTGATGTAGATAAACAACCAAAGGTATTTGAAGGAAGCTTTTTAGCTGAACTTGTCAATGGGACTCAGGTTTCTGTTAGTGAGGCAATTGATGATCTTCGAGGTGAAGGTATAGATCCATCTAACTTTGTTACTCAACTTAATAGTACCTTTGAATTACCAGATAGACACGTTACTCCAAATCACGATAAACGTGCCAATGGAGAGCTAGTTCAAAGACGCTTTAGACTTTATCAGGTATTACAACAAGTCGATAATAAAGCGATAAGCAAAGAAGTATTCGCAATTTTAAAAAGCGAATCTATAACCCTTAGCAATGATGCATGGAAGGTGTTAGCTGAATATGAGTATTTGAATTTAGATGGTGCATTAGTACATATCAGAAGCCTTCAAGAGTTTATTGGTTATCTGAAGCTGCATCCGACTAAAAAGCAGACACAGAAGGCTTTGGCTCCTAATTTACCAGCCCCAGCAGCTTTATCAATTCCTGATGATGCATGTCATTATCATGCAGATGAACTTCGAACTCTTACTGTGAGAGAAATGGCACGTATACAGTCTTTTCCTGATAACTTCGAGTTTCGTTCTAAAGTAACTACAGGCGGTAAAATGAGACGTTATGAAGTACCTCAGTATACACAGGTAGGTAATGCAGTACCGCCAATGCTGGGAAGGCTGTTGGGGCAAATTATTTTGACGTTAGATAATTTGTAAAAGGATATTGTTTGGACCGCTAAATATTTAAGCAACAGTTGCTTGGATATAACTACTCATGTAAGGGTAACTTCAGTATAATTCCCACCGTTTTTGTTATTAAGAGTATAAAATGATACGGAATTTGACCGCAGTGGATTTGTTTTCTGGGGCTGGTGGTTTTTCACTCGCTGCCCATAATGTAGGGGTTGATGTCCTTGCAGCAATAGAATTTGATCTAAATGCAGCTGAAACCTATCAAAATAATTTGGTAGAGCGCCTCGGTGCGCCTACACAAGTTTTTGCTCAAGACATTACAAAAAATTTAGATATAGACTCTATGATGCGGTATCAAGGAATAAAGGAGGGTGAGCTAGATATTCTGTTAGGCGGGCCTCCTTGTCAGGGGTTTTCCTCCCATCGAATAAAAGGTTCTGGTAAAGACGATCCTAGGAATGCTTTACTTATTCGTTATTTCGATTTTGTTCGTCATTTAAAACCAAAAGCGTTTTTAGTTGAGAATGTCCCTGGGCTTTTGTGGGAGCGTCATAAAGACTACCTAAATAAGTTTATAGATCTAGCTGCTGAGCATGGTTACAAAATAGTAACTGGTGCGCCTATGATATTAAATGCAAGAGACTATGGAGTTCCACAAAACCGAAGAAGAGCTTTTATATTTGCAGTCCGCAATGATATTGCCCAAGGCGATATCGAGTGGCCACCAAAGCCAACGCATTTTAAATCAGGAGATTCTAAATGGTTGACATCTTCAACGGTATTCGAAAAACCGCCGTCTGATATTCTAAATGGCTTTAAAAGCAGGCTCGAAACTAAATTTAACTTCTCGAACGACGATTCAAAAAAAATTGTAGATGAACTACAGTGGGGTAAGGCGCTAAATGAAGCAGACCCTTGTAACTTGAATATGTGTCACTCTGAGGTTATGAGAAATCTGTTTAAGAATACTCCGTTACTAGGTGATAGGGATGAGTCTGGGCGAGAGTTAGATTGTCATAAAGATTACTCCGGGCATAAAGACGTATACGGCAGGATTTATCCTCATATACCATCAAATACCATGACCACAGGATGCAACAACCCTTCAAAAGGCCGGTTTGTTCACCCATGGTTACATCATGGGATCTCTCTTCGTCATGCTGCTCGTTTACAAACTTTTCCTGATGATTATATTTTCTCAGGCAAGATAATGTCTATGGCAAAGCAAATTGGTAATGCAGTCCCAGTAAAGCTAGCTGAAGCCTTAATTTTACAAATTCAAAGCATCTTAGATAGACGCTTTGAATAGTTCTAGTTCTCTTATTCTTTGTTGAGGAGATCACCCTCTGATAAATCTAGTGTCAGAAAGTCGACTCCTATTCGTCCCTCATAATGACTTTGAATACTTTGATATCTAGCTGCATACGCTGGTTTTAATAATGAAACAGGGTAAACTTTTTCATCTCTTTGTCTTACTTTCGGCAAGCCAGCTTCATCAACTTCTGTTTCAAAAGTTATTATTTCTTTAAAATTAGTCCCATCATTGCACCAAGTCTCATCATCATGATTTTTCACGACCACTTTAACTAATTCCGGAAGCTTTGACTCTTTATTTAAGACAGAAAAGGCTAGCTCTTCTCGATCTGGGGAGGTAATAAATATATATGATGAATGATGCGCGTTATGTAGAGCTTCAGTTATGTCTGTAACTCTAATTAATTTTACTAGAGTTAATGCTCGGTGTGGTTTAAGGGCTGAGATCCCTAAGTCAGTCTCTTGTCCTGGAATGGTATTACAGCTAGGAGTAACACATATGTACCAATTTTTTTTCGAGTCTATTAGGACACTTCCAGTAGTAATGTATTTGTGAAAATGTTTAGTTGTAGAAAGTTTTTCATTGTAAGCATGGGCTATTAGATATAGGTCTTTGAGTTCAAGTTTTCTGTTATTTACATTTTTAGCTGATTCATTAAGTATATTTTTTTGAAATTCTTTGTGCAGTTCAGGGGCTTGTTTAGTTCGCTCTACATAATCTATAACGGGATCCGTTATTGCTAGAGCTGATTCGACGACGTCAGCAGCAAAATTAGAGTTATATAAGATTGAGTCTAATGCTTCATTTACTATGTTGCCTAAAAGCTCTCGAGCAACTCGTTCTTTATGTTTATCTTCTGACTGTAATATACCCCAAAGAAAAGCCATTTGATCTTTCTCTAAATAGGAAATTGCTTTTTCCATAGACAAGTTTGCATCTTCAATACGGTTTTGTAGATCTGAGGTAACAACTCGATATAAGCTTGGTTTCCAATTACATAAAGCTGTTTTAATGCTATCCCAAACTTCTGTAGGAGATTCTTTGTCAGTTTTCGAACATAGAACAATAAAAACGTCACCTGCTTGTATCCAGAGGCCTCTTTGGCCATGAATGCAACGCTGTGTATATTTTGTATCATTGAAATTTAAATGCGCGATTGATTTCTCTAGTAGTATCTTTAGATGATCTTGCGTAGGCTTTTCTATATCAGACTCATCGCAAATCGCAGAAAAATCTTTACAAAAATCTCTTAAATTAGCATTATCTAAAATGAATGCTGACTTCATTTCTTCTGTAACAAAATTATCCCATAGCTCAATCCAATCAGGTGAATTTTCATTCCATCGCTGTATTAAATATTGACTGTTAGTTATGTCTTCTATATCTAGTTCTTTTTGGGAACCTCTAAGAGTAGTTGCGACCTCAAGCCAAACAGAAGATAGTTGTTCATTTGTATAGATAACCACCATATTCATATGCTTACTAGAACTTAGTTGAGAAACTAAATTTAGAGAGGCCTCTGCTCTGTTATTTTCGAACTGAGGTTTTAGGTAATAATCCAGAACAATTAGGTCACTTTTTCTGATTTTCTCATAGTCTAAGTTCGTTGTATCACTTTCAACGTCGCAAATTAGCTTGTTGTTATGAAAAAAGTTAACAAACTCTTTAGCAACATCGCTTCGTTGAACCTCTGTATTTATTTTATTTAACTCATCAATTTTACTTTTTAAATCAGCCAAATCAGATAAGTCTCCATCTTTCAAATCATTTAATTTCTCAGAAATAGTTTTCTTATTAGTAACTAGTTCTTTATAAGGAATATACTCATCATCAATCAATAACACAGATCTAATGGCATCATCACGAAACGCTTTTACTATTTTTTCTTTATACATTGCAGTCATTTTTTGATTTCCATACCACGAAATTGAATTACAAAGTTAGCGCCATCTTTGATGAGCTTTTCTTCTTCCTTTTCTGCGTACCAAATTTTATGGTGCGCGACGGAGAGGTTTTGTTTAGATAAGTAAAGGCCTACCCCGTTACCGTTTGAACGCCGGCTGTAGAAAAGTTCAAACAGCCTATCGATGTCCTCCGCGTCTACCGCTGGTCCGCTATTTGCGATTACAACTAAGTCACCAATAATATCTATTCTTATTGTTCTATGCTCTGCAAGGCTAACCCAATATAGGGCATTATTTAAAACGTTTATAAATACAGGGATTATTCTAGATTTCACATCTACTACAACCATTTTTTCAAAGGTGGGGCTGATTATTAGCTCAACATTTTGTCGTTCAAACCGATCTCTGAAAAAAATATTAATGTTTTTTATAATCTCGACACCAGTAATATCATCACGTGCTTGGTAACCTGATAATTTTAAAGGAGATAGAAAGCGAAGGTAGTCAGTGAATTGTTTGTGTGCAGCCATGGCATTTTTAAAGCCTATTTGATTTTGCGCGTCACTGCTCATTGATTTTAGAGCGCGGGTAACAGCTTGATCTTGAGCATTTAGCTCGTGAGCAAGAACTTCAAAACTGATTCCGAGTTGCGCAAGGCTTCGAATTTGATTTATTTCTTTTTCTGCATTCACGCGCTCTTCCTCAGCTATTACAAAAGCAGATTCAAGGTCTATACCATTTTCAAGCTTATCTAAGGCTTGTAAAAATGCATCGTATTTATAAGAAAATTCATCAGCGAGAGTTATGTAAATAGCATCTAAACTATTGAGCGTAAATGCTACATCGCTAGACTCAGTAACGGCATCTAAAATAGGAAGTGCTTCTTTCTCATAAGCTTTTTTATCTTCTCTGGATTCGCTTATCCAGAAATTTTTAAGCCGTACAAAAGTATTCTCTATATTAGTAGTATAACGAGTTAGCTGTTTATTTAACGATGAATCACTATTCTTGTATTTTTTTTCAGCACTTTGTATCGGTGAAAAGTACTGACCTTGTGCTTCAATTTTATTTAGTTTTTCTCTACATGTTCGTAATAATTCTGTTAGCTCGGCAAACATATCACGGTAAGATCGATATTGTTCTTCTAATGGTTCAGTTATTTTTGCGGGCTTATTTGGCACCTTGAGATCTGTTCTTAGTGATTCAATTCGATCAATTTTTTCTACTAAGACATCGAGCTGGTTAAGTGAGATAGTAATATCGTTACTCAATTCAGCATGTAAGTTTTTTGTCTCTTCGACTTGGGTACTTAATATGCCTTCATTTTTTTTTAGAGAGGAAGTAAACGTTTTTACGTTAATTCTAGCTGATGCTTTTTGCGCTTTTTTTTGTTTTTGTTTTGCTTTTGATAGTGCTTCAAGCATTATCTGTCGATTGTCAGATTTTGATCCAAAAAACTTATCTGCTAGATTAATCAATAGATTGGTAACAAGGGACTTTAGTTCTCTTGCAGCTTGATTAATAATGAAACCTTCTCTTCCAGCTTTGTCTTTAAGACGATAATTATCTTTTTGATGAAGTGCTATGTGGCCAAATAACCGGCGGCTTGACCAGTGATAACGACCAGCATTATTAGTTCTTCGTTCTTCTATCTCAAAATAATCATTATCTACACGTCCATACGGCAGCACTCTTAGCCCATCTCGAGAGATCATAAATCCCGAATACTTTTCTGCTTGTTCTTTAATAGCAGCCAACTCTTCTGGAGTATGAGTTGATTTGGATTGATCAAATTCGAAAGCACCTAACTGTAGATTGAATTGTCCAGTTTGAGTATATGCTGACATTCCTGAAGAGCGACAGGGAATTTCTACATTGTCATATTCTACACCAAAAGCTCTGACAGCTCCCCTGAACCAACCCTTTTCATCTATAGTACCTTCAATTTTATGTTCTAAATTTGAGAAATCGTTATAACCAAACACATCCCGGTAATTTAAAATAATGCTATAACTTCCGGTGTTCCAAAAACCTCGGTCAAACTGTACTATTTCATAATGAAAATTAACGTTTTCATCATCATCTTCGCGATCGTAAGGGTTTACGAAAGCTCTTAATGTATCAACTAAATTTTCTTCAATCGCTATAAACTCATCTGAATCACGCCCTAATTGACCTCTATTAGTTAAGAGCTCTAGATCACGATTTAAGTCCAATAGAAAAAGAGCTGTGCCGTGCCTTTCTCCATCTAAGTTTTCTGCTTTATCTAGAATTTTGATCCATTGTTCTAGGTAGTGCTCATCAAAAACATGGGTTTCACTGAGGTATTTTATTTTGTCTTCGGTTGAAGTGAATATAGTTTGATTTGAATCACTTTGATGTGCTGCGTAAGCTTCTTTTTCATCATCAGTGAATCGTTCCCAAGCTCGCCTTAATATTAAGTCGTCAGGATTACTTTCTGAAGGTTCAAGGGCTAAATTGGATAACAAATCTATTTGTAATTCAGTGCAAAGTGCTGGCAACTGCTCTAATGAATCGAACTCACTCATTGGCACTTTAATATCATGTAGGCTGAGATAGGTATTTTCAAAAAGACGCCAGTCAATAAGCGCAGCGGAAAAGCGAGAATCTATTTTCTTAGTAACTATAAGAGTTACGGGAGCCAAGAAAGCAGTAGAAAGGCGGCCAATCCCTTTTTCGCCCTGTGTAGAGCGATCAGGTAAGGCAAAGCGATCATTTTCTGGGAGCAGCTTTTTAGTTGTTTTTGATGCTGTACCAATTGTTAGCCAGCTGTCGCTTAGTTGCTCATATGTCATGCCACAGCCGTTATCAATAATGGCGCCACACTTTATATCAGCGTCATACAAATGAAGGGCTACATCTCTTGCATAAGCATCGTAGGAATTTTTCCATAATTCACTGACCGCTGTAGGCGCATCGGCTATTTGCCCTTTTCCTAGGTGATCAATTGTCCTTGCCTGTGCTTTAAAGGAGACTGACTTTCTATTTGATTGTGAAATCATATCAAATGCTTACATCCATGGTTAATAAAATCATTCTATAAATTTTTACAGTTTTAGGCTAGCATACTTTCAATTCATTTAAGCTTTAGATATATCCTGAATAATACTATTTATTAATGAGGTGATTTATTGTTTTGCATAGCCTTTAAAAATAGGTTCAGCTCAGTGTAATCTTCACTCTCAATCAGCATTTCAGCGTTACCAGCATAGATCTCTAGATTTTCATTAGTTCCTTCATTTACTCCTTCAGTAATCATATACCTTGGTGTGCCATCCTCTCTTCGCTCTTCGGCAGCATAGTCTACCCAAAGTACATAATACTGCTCATCTACTTTAAAATAGAAGCTAGGGCATTGATCATTATGCCAGCTTTTATCTATTAGATAAGGGTGATTTTTTAAGTCAAAGCCTAGGTCAAAGTCTTGACCAAATTCTTGTTTATATAACTCCATTTTTAACTCCTAAAAATAAATACTTAAGCAGGTGCAAACGCACCTGCTTCTATTTCTGTTAACTTATGGGAAAGCCTAAATCTTTTTCTGTGAGATAGTAGCAGTTATCTTCTTTGTTAAAGCCTAGAGAACTTGCGTATGCAGGAGTGCCCTCAATAAAGTATATTTTAAGGTGAGGAGTAGGGTTTTGGATATTCTCTATTTTAACGTTACCTTGAATCAGTTGTCTGCTTGGTATATTCAATAGCTTTGATACACTTCTTACTATAGTTACATTGTGCCCAAGTTCTTTAATAAACTTGTCGTTGTATATTTCTAGCTCAGCCCTAACTATGCCTTTCTTTTTCCAGTCTCTCAAAGGGCCTGACCATATATTTGCTAATAGTTTAGAATCGCTGTTAAATTTGCTGGCTTTCCAGATTCTTACTTTATGCGAACCATCTGCATAATGAATAACTATTTCAGCTTTCTGTACTTTGACTAACCTAGATTTAAATTCATCAGCATCTAATCCACGATAGCCACCGTCGATTTGCTCAGTAAATGTCAGCTCGGGCTTTAACTCAGCAGTACTTTCTTTTGAGTTTTCTACTAAATCAAGAAGGCGATTAATAGCTCTGTCAGCTGTGTCATTAAATCCCGCAGCATGTTTTTCTAATCTTTCATAAGTACACTTAGAGATCGAGAAACTAACTAAATTACTATTCATATATAAATACCTATAAATTAAATCATATTTGATGTTTTTAATGATATTAATACGAGAGCTCTTAGTCAATCATTGTTTTTATCAAATATGATTCAAAATATGGTTTTATTATAAACTTATGCAATAGAGGTAGTAAATGCTGTAAACTTAAAGCTATTAGTTGAGGTGATAAATCGAAATTACTCACCCAGCACCCCACACAGTACCCCATGGTGTTATGGGTTGAAATAAAAGGTTTATATATCAAATGAGTAGAGTCGGAATACAGTGGTTCCCTGGGCACATGAATAAAGCCCGCAATGAAATTAAAGAAATAATGCCACAAATGGATGTGATCATTGAAGTGCTTGATGCGCGCATTCCCTACAGTAGTGAAAACCCGATGGTGGCAACCTTGCGTGAAGGTAAGCCGGTCATCAAAATTTTGAACAAAGCTGATTTAGCGGATCCTAAAATGACTCAAATCTGGAAAGATTATTTTGAGCAAGAAAACGGTGTTAAAGCGATTTCTTTTGGGCATGATAAAGCAGCTGAAGTACACCGTATTAATGAGCTTTGTAAAAAGCTAGTGCCGCATAAAGTGGGTGCAGATAAGCAAATTAAAGCCATGATCATGGGTATTCCTAACGTGGGTAAATCTACGTTAATTAATGTATTGGCTGGGCGTATAGTTGCAAAAACAGGTAATGAGCCTGCTGTTACTAAAGCGCAACAACGCATTAAGCTTGAAGACGGTATTATGCTTTACGATACGCCAGGTATGTTGTGGCCAAAAGTAGAAAACGAAAACTCAGGTTATCGCTTAGGCGCTACCGGTGCCATTCGTGATACAGCACTTGAGTATGAAGAAGTAGCAAGTTACACAGCTGAGTACCTATTGCGTGCATACCCAGAGTTATTAAAAGCGCGTTATAAAATAGATGAATTACCACAAAGTGATTGGGAATTTGTTGAAATGGCGGGGAAAAAACGTGGCTGTATTCGTGGTGGTAACCAAATAGACACATACAAAATGTCTGAAATACTAATCAACGAATTACGCGACGGTATCATTGGCCGTATTACTATGGAAACTCCGCAAATGCGTGAGGAAGAAGAAGTAATGGTTGCTGGTTTACGCGCTGCAGCAGAAGCTAAAAAGGCAGCTAAAGAAGAAGAGAAAAAACAACGCCGAGCACGCGCACGTAAAAACCGTCGTTAATTGATTTAGTTTAATTTAACCAACTAAATTACAGACATAAAAAAAGCCCGTAAGGGCTTTTTTAGTTTCATATCTACCGTCACCGATATGAGCAATGTAGCAAGTAAAATAGTAGGGCGGTTACTCATCATCAACATCAAGGGGCGTTGCGGTTCATAACAAGTAACCATAGCTGTTTACGTGCGCCACACGTTGTTTCAGGGTCGAGAAACAAATCAATTCATTCCTTAACAAGTGGTATGCAATCCGTCTTGTTGATATTGATTATCAGTTAGATCTAACTATCTGTCAATATCTAAATACAAATAATTCTTATTATTGGTGAGTTTGTTTTTTATTCTCTTTTAAAACGATAACTTAGCACTAAAGTGGGTGCTGCTATTTTTAGTAAAAACACTTATGCTGATTAAGTAATCAATAAATACGATAAGAATAAAAATATGTTTTCTATTTGGTTTATTAGCTTAATTGCGCTGGTGTATCTCGGTATATTATTTGCGGTTGCCGGCTGGGCGGATAAGCATAAAGTTTTACCTTTTAAAGGATTAACTTATGGTTTGTCTTTGGGGGTGTATTGTACCTCTTGGGCTTTTTATGGCACGACAGCGCAAGCTGCGAGTAATGGTTGGTGGTTAGCGCCTACGTATGCAGGGACCATTTTATTATTTATTTTTGGGTGGCAGCTCTATGGCAGAATAGCCCATATTTGTAGGCAACAAAAATTAACCTCAATGGCCGACTTTATATCAACCCGTTATGGTCAATCTTCTAGCTTATCTGGTTTGATATCGCTCATTTCTGTGATTGCTATTGTGCCGTATATTTCACTGCAGTTGAGTGCTACCGCACAAAGTATTAATTTATTAACCAATCGCGCGCCCACACAAAACAATATGGTTTTAGCTGATAGCACCTTTTATATTACGTTGCTGCTTGCTTTATTTGCTATTTTATTTGGTGCTCGTAGGTTAAAACCGAGCGAGCATAACCCGGGTTTAATTGCCAGCATTGCGTTTGAATCGGTGGTTAAACTGCTCGCATTTGTTGGGGTGGGTCTGTATGTGTGCTTTGTAATTTTTGACAGTCCCAGTGATTTATTTTTAAAGGCGCAGCAATTAAATGTACCTCAACAAGTTCAAGCTACTAAAAGCCCGGTGTATGTTTATATTGCGCATACGATACTAGGTGTTTTAGCTACGTTGTGTTTGCCTCGGCAATTTCACATGGGTTTTATAGAAAATAATAACGATACTGAACTTGCCAAAGCTCGATGGTTATTTCCCATTTATTTATTACTAATAAACCTATTTATTTTACCTATTGCTTACGCAGGCCTTGTTTACTTTAATGGTACTGACGTAGGGCACGACACTTTTGTATTGGCTCTCCCAATGGCGAGCAACAACGCCGGCATTACATTACTTGCATTTTTAGGCGGTTTTTCAGCGGCTACAAGCATGGTAATTGTTTCGTCCATTGTGCTTTCTGTAATGATCACCAATGATTTTATAAATCAGTTTATTTTAAGGCGCTCGCAGCTCAACTCAAGTAGCCGAGGACTTGATAAAAACAACCTATTACATGCCCGTAAAATAGTGATTGTGTGCATATTACTGCTTAGCTATTTTACGCATCGTGTATTGGGTGAGAGTAATACACTTGCAAATGTTGGATTGATGTCATTTACTTTGGTTGCACAATTTGCTCCCGCTATGATTATTGGCCTTTGGTGGCGACAAGCGACCTGTAAAGGTGCTCAACTTGGTATTTTAAGCGGCTTTATTATTTGGGGGTATACTCTATTAATACCGAGTTTAGCCAGTGGCTTAGGTATAGATGGGCTTTGGCTTAGTCAAGGGCCTTGGCAAATAGCATGGCTGGCTCCTACCAACTTGCTTGGTTTAAATTTAGATAGTGTAACTCAGGCATCTTTGTTATCGCTTGGGTCAAATTGTTTGGTATATTTTTTAGTCCCTTTATTTAGTCAAGCGTCTTTAGCTGAGCGTTTACAAAGTAATAAGTTTATTTCGCAGTTACCTGAACCGCGTTTAAATACCACATTACAACCACTTAATTATGAAGATCTGGGAGCTTTGCTACAGCGATTTGCTGAAAAAGAAGCAAGCCAGTTACTTGTTACACAGTACTTTCCTGCAGATCAAAGTAAATGGAAGCAACCAGCTAATACTGATTTAGAGCAAATTGTTGAACGAGAAATGTCGGCAGTGATAGGGGGAGCATCGGCTAAATTAATTTTAGATGTGGCTAAAAATGAGCAGCGTCAACCTCTTGAACAAGTTGCAGAGTTTGTTGATGAAGCTAGCCAGGTACTTAAATTTAATCGCGACTTATTACAGTCAACCATCGAGAATATTCAGCAAGGTATTAGTGTTGTAGATAGCGAATTAAAGCTTGTTGCGTGGAACCAAGGCTACAAACAGATGTTTAGCTACCCTGATGATGCCCTTTACATTGGGCGACCAATAGCTGAGATCATTATGTATAACGCAGTGAGAGGATTGTTTAGTTCCCATAATTTAAAAGCGGAGGTAAGTAAGCGTTTAGCATATTTAAAAACTGGCAGCGCCTATAAATTTCAACGTTTACATAGCGATGGTCGAGTGTTTGAAATGCAAGGTAATCCACTACCTGATGGTGGCTTTGTAACAACGTATACCGATATAAGTGAGTTTGTAAAGCAGCAAAAGGCGCTTAAACAAGCCAATATTAGCTTAGAGGAAAAGGTTAGTGCACGAACAGCTGCGTTAACACAAGCTAATGAGCAACTATCCCAAGCTAAACAAGTTGCTGAGCAGGCAACGGTAAGTAAAACACGTTTTTTTGCAGCGGCCAGTCACGATTTGCTGCAACCCTTCAATGCGGCCAGTTTATTTTGTTCACTCATGAACGAAAAAACACAAGATACAGAACTAGCAGAGCTTGCACTGAATATTAAAAATTCACTGAGCAGTGCAGAAGAGCTGCTTTCGAGTATTTTAGAGTTAACTAAGCTCGATGCTGGTGCATTTAAAGTAGAGTTAAGTGAGTTTGCTATTAAATCCTTGGTTGAACCTTTGCAAAATGAGTATGAGGCTTTAGCAAATGAAAAAGGCTTACGTTTTATTGTTGAATCAAAAAATGTAATGGTAAAAACAGATAAAGCTTTATTAAGGCGTGTTTTACGTAACTTATTAAGTAATGCTATTCGTTATACACAACATGGTGAAATTCGCTTCAAAATGCTTGTTGAAAGCGATCAGTTGGCTATTTTAATAGAAGACACCGGAATAGGTATTGCTAGTAAAGATCAACATTCAATTTATCAGGAGTTTAAGCAACTTGGCGATAAGCCTAATGCCGAAGGGTTAGGTTTAGGGCTTGCAATTACAAAGCGTATTTGTGACTTATTAAATATTAGTTTAGTGATGGGATCAGAGCTTGGTAAGGGTACGCAGTTTACACTTAACCTACCTTGCGCCACTGATTTAGTGCCAACCCAAATGAATAATACAGTGAAAAACCCTGAAACAGAGCTTGGTAAATTACGTATTTGGTTAATCGACAACGACGAGAATGTACTCAATGCGCTCAAGCAATTATTACAAAACTGGGGATGCGATATAGCCACCGCAACAGGTTTAGCGCAGCTACAAGCATTACAAGCTAAATTACCAGTGCCGCAATTACTTATTATTGACTATCAATTAGATGATGGAATAACAGGCCTTGATGTTATTCGTGAAGCGAAGCTTTGCCACTTACCTATTATTGTTAACACAGCTAATCATGATGAGGTTATTCGAGAAAAGGTACTCGATGCGGGCTATCCATTGCTCTACAAGCCTCTTAAAGCACCCGCACTTAAGCGAATGATTAAGCGCCTTACTTAAGTTGATTACATTAACATGCAACTTATTCGGTTTTACCAACTTGTGATAATTGGTCAAATAAAATGCCTGCTTGTGTACGGTTATATACATTAAGTTTACGTAAAATAGCAGATACGTGTTGTTTTATAGTGGTTTCTTGAATTGACATTTCAAAGGCTATTTGTTTGTTTAAAAGCCCTTCGGCGATCATTGCCAAAACACGATATTGCTGCGGAGTTAGCTTTTCAAGATTACTAGAAAATTCGCTTTGCTCATCATTTACTTGTACGTCGTTTAAATCAATATCAGGTGGGAGCCAGTTATCTCCATTTAGTACATGGGCAATAGCTTGGCTTATTATATCGAGCGATGATGACTTAGGGATATAACCTGACGCACCAAGTGTCATGGCTTGTTTTATAATGCTGGGTGTTTCGTTGGCTGATACCATAATAATCAATATGTCAGGATATTGATTACGCAGCTGCGAAAGAGCTTGCAGCCCATTGGCGCCAGGAATAGTTAAATCTAAAAATACGAGTTCTATCTCGGGGTGCGCGCTTAGTAATGTGAACAAGCCCTCTATATCGCTAGTTTCTTTAATATATTCTTCAGGAACTGAGGTTGCTGCCGCTTGGCGTAGGGCGCTGCGAAATAGGGGGTGGTCATCGGCAATTATAGTATTCACTGCGCTCATCCAAAGTTACTCCAAGTACTTTACTTATAAGTGATTTTTAAAAATGAAACAAGGTTTACACGACAAGAGGAAGGTGTCGTGTAAACCTAATTACTATTATTTAAAATCGATAGCCAACAGTAAGTGACACGGTACGCGGATCGCCATAATAGCCAATTAAGGTATTATCGCCACCAAGTCCAGGGGTGTACTTACTCACATTTTGTGGGTCTGAGGGATCGGGCGCGACAAATTGATAACCACCTATCATATACTCTTCGTCCGTTAAATTTTTAGCATATAAGCCTGCATTCCAGTGTCCGTCAGTGCTGTACCAAGTAATGCCGGCATTGAGTAAGCCGTAACTGTCTTGGGTTAGTAGGCTAAGGGATCCCCAAAAATAATTATTAAATTTCAATCACATCACTCACATCCATATTTTTCCAATCGAGTTGCACTACCACCTGTACGAAATAGGCTAGCCCTTCCAAGTAATCTCGCCGCCGCAGC
>Ga0207907_100096_pt1 | contig 62107 bp, 48 predicted proteins | sample LinPmetageLP52_FD_184062 | JGI IMG/M metagenome (GOLD analysis project Ga0207907, IMG submission 184062) | Marine viral communities from the Subarctic Pacific Ocean - LP-52 (SPAdes) | ecosystem: Environmental > Aquatic > Marine > Oceanic | place: Pacific Ocean | collected 2011-08-26
TTGACTATCCGAGTTTAATGCTTGGAGTTTATACAGCGTTCTTACTTGTTATCGGTCTCTCAATAGAGGAGCCTTCAATCAATCGAACTACTGTATAAAGGGCTTTGGTTGCAGCCAAAGCTTGGGTCTCACATTACCCGAACTAGGTTAAAGTATTAATTAATTTATGGGTTTATTATCCATACAAAACAATCAAGCGGATTTTGGCAAGAGCGGCCAAAACCGCTTATTGTAAGTGTTAGCTTGAAGGGAGGCGTATGTTTTCAAATATGAAACTTAGTCATTTAGTATTGCTACTAAGTTCGACTTTCACAGCAGGGAATTTCGCTAACGTATGCTCAAGTGATGAGCTTATTCAAATCAATAATTATATTTATGACGTTAAGAACCTATCAAAAAGTTATCACTCTGCTGATCGAATAGATGAATATCATGATTACTTAACTGCAATGGAAAGGTATAAGAAATCAACTCCAGAGTGGAATGATAAACAAGCTTTAATTAACGCGTTCAGTTCTTCTTTAATTCTGTATCCTGCTTTTTACCAAGTTTCTTCTGTTACACACGTTAAAATGCAACGCGCAGAAAACCAAACCTCTTTGACTTTAAAAATTAATCGCAATGAAACGAAGGGAGTTGATTCGTTAAGTGTGTCTCTTAACCCAACAAATAATAAGATAATTGGTGCACTATTTTATTCTGATGAAAAGTTTGAGAGCGGAGATATATGCAAAAAAGAATTGGGACTAGAGTATATTCAAGCTAACAAGCAAATGCAGCCAACGCCAAACAACGCCAAACAACGGCTCGGCTGAATAGCGCGTTACCAATGACCGCTCATGGCACTCTCCAGTCACTCGAAAAAATAAAATTTAATACTAATTTGTAAGGTGTTTTACTTTGTCGGGTGGGACTTCGCTTATCCGACCTATGTTGGAACTTTGGTAAAGTTTGCCTTTGAGCTGTATACGTTTACGTAGAGTTATAAATTGTCTACTAGAAGCTGGAAAGTACATAAAATTAACCTCCTTTATCGTGTGCCAAAACAAGCCTTATCAAAATTAGTGTCAGTACTATCGCTGGTATTATCCAAATAAAATCAGTCATATTGTTCATTCTCGAGGTGAAAGGTCCGTACTCAACATTAATGATTTTTATTATTTTTGCAAATTTAGCCAACATAAACGCAATTCTTCATTTTTACCCATCGCATGGCCCTAGTTAATTTCAGGACAATTAACGAGGACAAATCATGAAAAATATTAAATCTCAATTTATTCGCCAATACGTTCGAGCCAGTAGATCTCCGTGGGATGACTGCTCTACAATTTTATTGTTAGCAGATGTAGTTAATGAACAAACATTAGAGTTAAATTTCAATAATTACATCTATTTACATAGAGATAGCGTTGGAAAAATACTTGGCATTAGTATTTCAAATAGTATGTTGGAAAAAAATCCAAGTTTTGAGAATAGGTATTTAGAAGGGCACGACATGACGCTTTTTTTACTTATCTACATAGAGCAAATAACACAGTTTTGTGAGCTGTTCTCTGAGGAGTTTCAGCAAATATTTATGCAAACGCCAACTACATTTTTTGCAGCAGCAGAAAGTGATTGGGTCGATATTATCGACAATGCATAACCCCCTAAGCGAACATTTGTTCGCTTTTTTAAAAATATTTTTCGTAAACCGTTTTAAATACCCATGTCTGATTTTATTTACTAATACGTTATCGATTTTGATAACAAACCACACAAGGATAGTGAACACATGAAACATGCATACGTATCAACATTGGATTTTTTAAATTTATTACAAACATTTTGCCGAGTAATTACCACGAATGACCATCAGATAAACTTATTAGAATTACGCAGTGATAATGCGAATTTAGATGAGCTGTGGGAGGTTATTGGCCCTGAAATTACAGCAAATAGAGCGCTCAACCAGTATGCTATGCGAAAACTCACCTACGAGATTATGCATGCTCTAATTAGCGACCCTGTAGAGCGTGTGGAGCTGCCGTGCGACTTTGAAGATGATGTTTTTGCTTAGTGTGAAATTGGAAATAATTAGCAGTTGAACTAGGTCATAATGGTTATTTTCAAATTAAAAAGTAACAGCCTGATCATGTCTCCCAAAATATGCCGTGAATCATTATTTGCTGATTCGTTGCCCTAACTGCAATAGCGTTTAATAGGGCATTTTACTCAGTTACTGAGTATCAAACCTGGGAGGAGGTCCTGCGCAAATACAGGATTTCGTTACGGTGGCTCAAAAGCGCAGTCATTGTAATCATGTTTGGCAGGGCGCATAGGTCAAATGCAAAGGGGAGGTAGATACGTCTACCTCCCTTTTGCGTATTTCAGTAAGTCAGTTAGTTCACTCAGTAGCCTCATTACAAATCATAGTGGCGTGGTCAAAAAAATTAAAAAAATAATTAATTTATTTTTTAACCGCCAGAAATGAATTAATAAATCTATAAAAGTGCCAAATGAGTCTTTATTTTATCTTTTTCTATTTTAATACTTTTAGAGGGTCATAAGCTTGTGTAATGAAATGAAATATTTAAGTGTTTGGTGGGCAATTTATATGTTTATTGTGGCACTTTATACGAAATGAGTAGGCAATTTATACGGTTTAGGGGGACACCTTTACCGTGAATAAATAAAAATTTTATTTACCAAAAAACTTACCGAAATTTCTTTTATTGGTTGGGTCGCGGTTAGCATAACACCATCAATTAGAAATGAGGTAGAGAGATGAGCAGTAAAAATTCTCCAAAAATTGTTTTCACTAATAAATTACTACATGCGGGTTATTCGCTCGATATTAATGAGCAGCGATTAATAAATCTAGCGCTGTCTAAAGTAAATTCAAAAAAGCCTAACCCAGGAAAAATTGTGATTTATCCAACGGAATATGCCAAGTGTTTCGGCCTCAATAAAAGCAGTGTCTATGAGCAGCTGAGCGCAGCTGCAGAGTCACTAAGAGATAAATCTGTCACTATTTTAGACGATAGTGGGACGTCGCTTTCAATCCCCTGGGTGAGCAATGCTAGATATGAAAAGGTGAAAAATCAGGGCTCGTTTATCACATTGGAGTTCTCAAAAGACATCGAGCCCTATATTTTTAATATTGAGGGTGATTTCACAGAGTTATTTTTTCATAACACAGTAAAATTAAACAGTCTGGCATCATTTCGATTATACGCACTCCTTAATCGGGTGCGAAATTACCACAATTACAAACGACGGGGCGCGGTAGTTGTGAATTTTCAATTACCAGAGATGAAACAAAAATTATTTTTATCCGAATCATATGGAGCATGGCGGGATTTTAAGGCTCGCGTACTCATACCCGCTATTGAAAAAATCAATGCTCATACAGATATATGCGTAACGTTTAGGCCAAAAAAAATGGGCAATTGTATTACTGCGATTGAGTTTGCGTACTTCACCCAATGCCCTAGTAAAAGTGAACATATAGCACGGCCGAATCTATTTCGCCGCCCTAAAGTCAAAAAAGGGTCAGCTAAAGAAGGTGTCTGGGCTCGTGAAAACCTCAAGCTATTAAGAACCTATGAGTTGTTAAAACAGAATCAAAACCCTGATTTTAGGTTGGCAAAAGTCGATATAAGGCGCTGTATAACGTATGCAAAAATCCTTGGTGACGATGAAACTAAGGTTTTTTACTCTAAACAATTGAACAAAAAAACCATAACGCCTTAATGTTTATACTACTGCATTACGAGTAAAAAATTTTTTCAATTTCAGTGCAAAGTTTAGTTCGGTATATTATTGAGGCATGCAGCAGCTCAGCATCGCCCTCACTGAGAAGTGGTGCGCGCGACTTTTTGTCGTAACGTTCAGGTAGCTCCGTAAATAGCTGCTCATGTAAACGTTTAATGTCATCAAAAATTTTGACCGACTGAGAGAATAAAAAAATCTTACTGTAATCCTTATTTTTTAACGAGGCCAAATATTTTAGTAAAATAGCCTGCCGTGCCGTTTTATTTTTAAATGAATGCTCAATTTCAATTGCTGCAACAGAGCCATCTAGGAGTCGCACAGCACCATCCACAGTTCGTGTATCAGATAGGTTATTAATACGTTTAAATTCAGGCTCGGTAATAAACCCATTCCACATTGGTGCGTACGTTTCATCACTGTGGTAATTATGTATACCGCGCAGCATGACAAATGCATTAATCAGGTTATGCATTACATTGTTTTGATTGAACTGCAGAGCAGGGTTTCTATTCGCTCTAAAATGTATATCGATGCCCATTAACTCCTCTGCAAATTTGGCTGCAGTGTAGGTAGGCACGTAGACACGACCATCTGGACTGCGGTGTGTTTTTACCACACGCAATAGCCCATCTTTTTCTAGCCGGTTTAAATGCTCTAATGCCAACCGATGATTGATGCCATATAACCAACGAACAATGCCTGGGGTAATAATAGAAAACCGAATTGCAATAAGCACCGAGACCTTGGTTCTGTTAACCCCTTTTTGGTGGTTATTTGCGCCTGGATAATACCGCATATCAATATCAAAATAGCGAGGGTAGTGAGTATGAAGAGTGTTGTTCGTTTCTAAATATTTTGTTTGTTGCGACGTCAATTCACAAAATCCTTTTGGTAAGTTAATTATTAAAATTAACTAGTACCGCAACATAAAAATTATCATCTTTTTATAATTATATTGCCGTTTTTCATTCCGAGATGCTCTTACAGCATGTACGGAATCATTGTCGCGATAATTATCGCAACAAAGCCGCTTTCAGCGGATGGCCTCGTCGCTGCGCTACTCAACCATTGGGCCCAAAACGCCCGCCAGCTCTGGTGTTGCTCCGCAACGAGCTGACTCGACGCGCTATCGCGCTAGCGTTGTAGGCCCCGCGCGAATGCACCGAGCTACGCTCTGTACTGACCGCCATACTGCCGCGCCTGACAAGGCTGTGAGTTCCTCACTACTCGCCTTTTTCATCTGCTGTTATTTTCTCCGAAAATAGGTGGTTCGATACAATTTGTGCCAAATTTTAATCGAATTTCGCTGATGCGAAACACTATCGCGGTCAGTACAGACCAGCTGTACATTCGCGCTTTCTCCATGTGTCTACGGCTTCGCCTACACCACATTACGCGCTTGTTGGCCTCATTCTGAGGCGCTATTTTGCAGTTTTTCGTGCCGAAAAATGCGTTTTAAAAAACCTGTCTTGCAGACAAAAGCCGCCTCCAAATTAAACTTACTAATGAATTTTTTAGAAAAGAAAAAGGTTTTTTTTGCTTAATAAAAATTAGCTTAATTAAGGGCGAGAGATTACTACTTATTCAAACTGTTTGTTGCTGAGCTGCGCAGTCAAACAAGTTTGTTTTTTATCACGAAATCATTAAATTTGATAGCAGAAATTAATGATTAATAAGGTTTGAAAAATGAAAAACAATGACGTTACTGATATCGCTATTAACCCAACAACAGGATTACCTATCACAAATGCGAGCGCTAATATGGTTGATGTTGGTGGCAATGTGGTGGGCCAACCTGATAGGGTCATGACTGTTTATGAGATTGAAGAGTCGATAAGTGATTCAAACAATGATGACTGTTTTGATGATAGTTTTTGATGTCCAAATTTTTAAAAGCTATTCGTGGTTATCAAATAGAGATTGTTTACTCGTGCATTGCACTTTTTGGGGCAGCTATATTGTGTTTACAGTTCCAATCCACTGAAAACTTCACTTGGTTTATCGCTCTAAGTTTTTTTTGTACTAAAATGATAACAGGTATCTATAACTACGAATATTATCGAAAAAGTGACACCCCAAGTATGAAGGTCATGCTTAAGCATCTCCTTATTAAATTTGTATAACCCTTGTTTATTTGTCCTAAACGCAAAGCGCCTAATTCTAGGGCGCTTTTTTGTTGAAAGCATTAATTAGACTGTCACAAGATAAAAAGATAAAGGTTTATATAAAAATGAGTTTTTAAAACTATTAAATACGACTGAATAGGAGAGAGTAATTTAGAGGGGGTTGGTTCAATGAGTTGATAGGCATGCAAAAATACATACCTACCAACCACAAGGGATATACAAATTAGTTCTCATATACCTCTGCTTACGCAAAGGGTGAAAATTAGTAGTTACAAGTGCTAACTAATTTTTTATAAAATATTTTTATTTTTTGATTTATCTTCATTTCCCACGGAGACGGCAGAGGAATAACATTGCTCCTCTTATATTTCGAACTTTAAATGCCTACTCTAATATGTGTAAAAGGCGACCTTTTTAGGTAATAACCTAAAAATTATTCATATTTTTATCCGCTTACAAAAATAAATGTCGTTTTATTCCTCCATAAAAGCAAGTTTCATTCAAAAAACCAAGGTGGGTTCTGACTCTTATTGATAACAAGGTGATTGAAAATGATTTAAAATGCTTGACTGTGTTTGTTGTGGCTGTAGTATTACGCGCAATGTATTTAAAAGTTATTAAAAAATAATTAACAGCTGGAGTAAGCAGAAGATGCCACGCAAACTAGACGAATATAAACATGTAAATTATAGCTGGGATGACTCTGTTGCAGATGAGTTGTCACCGATTGAAAACTTGGTTTATCGTTCAAACATTTTGGGCGCAGATCAGCGTATTACAAATACGGGTGGCGGTAACACTTCTGCAAAATTAATTGAAACTGATCCTCTAACAGGTGAGCAGGTAGAAGTGCTTTGGGTTAAAGGGTCCGGTGGTGATTTAAGAACATCTAAAAAAGAAAACTTTTCTTCGTTGTATCAAGGTAAGCTGCAAGCGCTGGACGATACATACCAAGCACGCGACGATAAAGGTTACAAGTCTGCGGGTGAAGATGCCATGATTGGCATGTATAAGCATTGTAACTTTTGCCTAAATCCACGCGCATCTTCTATTGATACACCCTTACACTCAATGATTGATGAAAAACACGTTGATCATTTACATCCTAATGCAGTCATCGCAGTTGCATCTTGTAAAGACCAAAAAGAATTAACTGAGGTTATTTGGGGTGGAAAAATGGCTTACGTTCCTTGGATGCGACCAGGGTGGGAGGCTGCTAAGGTATGTGAAGATGCTTACGCTGCAAAACCAGACAGTGTCGGTATCCTATTAGGTCAACATGGCCATACCAACTGGGATAGTGAGAGCAAGAGTTGTTACGAAACGTCTTTATGGGTTATTGAAACCGCTGCTCGTTATATAGAAGAGCATGACAAAGGCGAGCAAACTTTTGGAGGAGCTAAAGTAGAAAGTCTTTCGCATGAGGCCCGTACTGAGCTATTAGCTAAGTTTTTACCTGTAGCCCGTGGCTTGCTTTCTAATAAAGTTAAATTTATTGCAACGGTTCAAACAGACGAAACGGCGCTTCGTTTTGTTAACAGCGTAGATGCACCTCGTTTGGCAAAATTAGGTACTTCGTGCCCAGATCACTTTTTACGCACAAAAATTCAACCGCTATATGTTGATTTTAATCCGCAAACAGATGATTTTGACGCATTAGTAGAGAAGTTAAATGCAGGTATTGAGCAATACCGAGTTGATTATACTGAGTACTACAACAACTGTAAGCGAGATGATTCGCCTGCAATGCGTGATCCAAGCCCGACAGTTATTTTAATACCGGGTGTAGGTATTATTGGCTGGGGTAAAAATAAATCAGAGTCACGTGTTACTACAGAGTTTTATAATTGTGCAATTGAAGTTATGCGCGGCGCTGAAGCTATCAGTGAGTACACAGCACTTCCGCAACAGGAAGCGTTCGATATTGAGTATTGGGCACTGGAAGAGGCTAAATTACAACGCATGCCAAAAGAAGCACCGCTTGCGCGTGATATTGTAGTAGTAGTTGGCGCTGGTGACGGTATTGGTAAAGAGACAGCATTCAGAGTTGCTAAAGAGGGGGCTCATGTTGTTTGTGCTGACCTACGCGTTGAAGCCGCACAAAAAACAGCGGATGAATTAACAGCTATTTATGGCCAAGGTATTGGTGTTGCTGGTTCGGGTATCTCAAGTTGTGGCCCAGCTATTGCTCAAGGTGTTGATATAACGAAACGAGAAAGCGTTCAAGAGATGCTTAAAAACGTCACATTGGCTTATGGCGGTATCGATAAAGTAATTGTAACAGCTGGTGTGTTTTTAGCGCCTGGTCAGGCTGGTATGAATAACGATCAACAATTTGATGTAAGTTTTGCTGTTAACGTTAAGGGTGGTTACATAGTAGGCACTGAGGCGAATGAAATTTGGAAAGCTCAAGGTTTAAAAGGTGCATTGGTATTAACTACAAGTGTTAATGCGGCAGTGTCTAAAAAAGGCTCAATTGCATATGACACATCAAAAGCGGCAGCAAACCATTTAGTTCGTGAGTTAGCAGTTGAATTATCTCCACTCGTTAACGTGAATGGGTTAGCCCCTGCGACGGTAGTTAAGGGTAGTACTATGTTCCCACGCGACCGTGTAATAGCATCCTTAACTAAATATAGCGTTGAGTTCACTGAGCAAGATTCTGATGATGTTTTGCGTGACAAGCTGGCTAATTTTTATGCACAAAGAACACTCACTAAACAACCTATTACTCCAGAAGATCAAGCTGAAGCTGCTTACCTTTTAGTTTCTGGCCAATTAAGTAAAACAACGGGTCAGATTATTAGCGTTGATGGCGGTCTGCACGAAGCATTCTTACGCTAGGGCTGCACTTTTTAGAGCGCTTTTTAAAAGCGCTCATTTATAGACTGATAAAATACACAAAATAAGAATTAGGAATAAGTTATGACACAACGTATTGATAAATCAATAATATCTGATGAAAATGCCCAGTTATTAAGCGACTTAAATGAAGATTACCAAGCATTAGGTAACAAGCTTGCTCGCAATAATATCAACATTGAAGAGATAACCGAGAAAGCACAAGCTTTTCAAATTGCAGTGCCATCATGGGGTACTGGTACCGGTGGTACTCGATTTGCGCGTTTTCCTGGTGAAGGCGAGCCTCGTAATATCTGGGAAAAATTAGAAGATAGCGCAGTTATTAATGATTTATCTCAGTGTACAGAGCGTGTTTCGCCTCATTTTCCTTGGGATAAAGTAGATGATTTTACTGAGTTAAAACAATTCTCAGATGAGTTAGACTTAAGCTGGGATTCGATCAACTCAAATACATTCCAAGATCAACCAGGCCAAGAGCACAGCTTTAAATACGGTTCTTTAAGTAATACAAGTGCTGAATCACGCGACCTTGCAATTGCACATAACCTTGATTGTATTGAATGGGGTAAAGCGCTGGGTTCTAAAACGTTAACAGTTTGGGTTGGCGACGGCTCTAACCATCCAGGCCAACAACATTTCCAAAGTGCTTTTGAGCGTTATTTAGAAAGCATGAAAACAATTTATGCTGGTCTTCCAAGTGATTGGGAACTTCATATTGAGCACAAAATGTTCGAACCTGCATTTTACTCAACCATAATTCAGGACTGGGGCAGTAATATCCTTGCGGCTATGGAGCTTGGTCCTCAAGCTAAGTCATTAGTTGATTTAGGGCACCATGCGCCAAACGTGAATATTGAAATGATTGTATCTCGATTAATTCAATTTAAAAAATTGGGCGGTTTCCATTTCAATGATAGTAAATACGGTGATGATGACCTTGATAGTGGTAGCCTACACCCTTATCAGCAGTTCTTAATTTTTAATGAGTTAGTTGATGCGCAATACCGTAATCAAGAGGGTTTTAACCCTAACTACATGTTAGATCAATCACATAACGTAACCGATCCGATTGAAAGCCTAATGAACTCTGCAGCAAGTGTTCAGCGCTCTTTTGTATCAGCTTTGTTAGTTGATCGTGAAAAGTTATCGCAATACCAGCAAGATAATGATGCATTGATGGCTAGTAATACACTGAAAAATGCATTTAATACAGATGTTAGCCCTATCTTAGCGATGGCTCGTTTACGTAAGGGTGGCGCAATTGACCCAATTGCTACATATCGTAAAGCTAACTATCGTTCAGCAGTAGCTGTTAAGCGTCCATCAAGCGGCGGAAACGGTTCAGGTATCGTTTAAAGCGGTACTTTAATCGGAAAAAATAAACATGCAGAGGTATTTAATCGCCTCTGCATGATTATTGGTTAATACACACATACACACATAAGAATAAAAAACGTCGATTCATTTGTCATAATAAGAACAAAAATTGGCGCAATGGAGGCAGCATGTCGACAGCAGAAGAATTTGAAACACAACCCGTTTCCCCCAATAAATTACAATCAGCCAATACGTTTGCAGGCAGTTATGCTGGTGAGCACGTAGCTGGAACTGAATTTGTAATAGGTGCGTTATTTGTATCATGGGGAGTAGGGGCCAGTGATATATTATTAGGTTTACTACTGGGTAATCTATTAGCCGTTTTAACTTGGGGTTTGATCACCGCGCCAATAGCCACCGATACGCGATTAACTCTCTACGCTTACCTTGAAAAAATAGCAGGGCCGGGCACTATAAAACTCTACAGTGTAATAAATGGCATATTATTTTGTGTACTTGCTGGTGCAATGATTACAGTTTCAGCATCAGCTGTCCGTGTTCTTTTTGATATACCACCACAGGTTGACTGGTACCCTACTGACTTTAGATTTGTATTAGTAGCTTTAGGAGTTGGTGCTGTTGTTGTATTTATGGCTGTTAAGGGGTTTAAAAAACTAGCCGCATTTGCAGAAATTTGTGCACCGTGGATGATTTTAATGTTTGTTGTGGGCGCGTTTGTATTACTGCCAACAATAGTTACTGCCACACAAGGTGTTAACTCTATAAGTAGTTTTGGTGATTTTTTATATATAGCTAGTGAGTCAATTTGGGTTGATACAGATAGTGGAATAGGCTTTTGGCATGTAGCTGCTTTTGCTTGGGTTGCCAACTTAGCAATGCACGGTGGGATGGGAGATATGACGCTATTACGTTTTGCCCGTTATTCTCGCTATGGTTATTTCTCGGCATTGGGTATGTTTATCGGTCACTATTTAGCGTGGATTTGTGCCGGTATTATGGGTGCAGGCGCAGCTATTTTACTTAATACTACTATTGTGGCGCTAGACCCCGGTTCAGTGGCGTTTCAAGCGTTAGGAACTTGCGGAATTATTGCTGTAATTATTGCAGGTTGGACCACCTCAAACCCTACTATTTATCGTGCAGGTCTTGCGTTTAGTTCAGTTAATCATAAATGGGGCCGCACGAAAGTGACCGTTGTTGTGGGTATTGTTACTACGATTATTGCGTGTTTCCCGTTTGTATTTTCTCAACTGTTGGGATTTGTTGGAATAATGGGCCTAATGATGGCCCCTGTAGGTGCTGTTATTGTGGCCGAGCATTGGTTGTTCCCTCGCATAGGATTTACACGCTATTGGTCGAAATATAAAGGCAACACTACTAATTATGCGGCCATTATCACGTGGTTAAGTTCTTTAGCGGTGAGTTACATACTTGAAACATCAGGTACTTTGCACCTTTTCTTCATCTTAATTCCGATTTGGATTTTTGCGACTTTGCTGTATTGCGGGTTAGCTTATGCAATGGGGGCTAAGAAAATTTATCCAGAACAACAAGTAGCAGAAAAAGCAGAAGCTCAACGCAAAGCGATTGAATTTGCCTATTTGCAAGATTTTGAAAGTAATAAAGGAACGCAACAAAAAGAATCTTTGCCTGCCATGATTCGTACAGCGTCTATCGTGTCTTATTTATCGTTGATTTTGTGTGCGATTTTAGGCGTGGTTTCTTATCTTACAGAAGATATTGAGCTTGTGAGATCATGGTTATTGTTACCTACACTTATTTATTTTGTAACTGCAACCTATGCATATTTACAAAAAGTGAAAATAGGTGAAGCGTTACAATCGTCAGATGAAATAGATAAAAAGTTGGCTGTTTCTAAATAATAAGCATCCAATTCATAAAAGATAACCAAGCTACTCAGATTATACATATTATGTTCTGAGTAGCTTTTTTACGGCCTAAAAACAAATAGTGAAGTTAATAAATAGGAGTTTTAATGACTGATTTACGTGACCTAATACCTGCTGGTGTTGTTAATGCAAGCCAAATGAAGGTGTTATTTGATTATGCTAGAAAGAATAGCTTTGCATACCCTGCAGTTAATGTTGTTAGCACTAACTCGATAAATGCAGCACTTGAATCAGCTAAAGAATGTAACTCTCCCATTATTATTCAGCTTTCCTACAGTGGTTCAGCATTTTTTATAGGTAAAGGGGCTGGACTATCTGGGCATGAAGCATCTATTGCAGGGGCAATTGCTGCTGCCCATTATGTGCATGCCGCAGCAAATATTTATGGCGTTCCTGTAATTTTGCATACCGACCATGCTGCTAAAAAGCTCCTTCCGTGGATTGATGGCTTATTAGAAGAAGGTCAGTCGTACTATAACGCCACAGGCAAACCGTTATTTAGCTCGCATATGCTCGATTTATCTGAAGAAAGCTTGGAAGAAAATACGGCAACGTGTAAAGAGTATTTAGCAAAAATGATTAAGCTCGATATGGGTATTGAAATAGAGCTTGGTTGCACTGGTGGTGAAGAAGATGGCGTTGATAACTCTGGTATTGATAGCTCGCTACTATATACACAACCTGAAGATGTAGCTTATGCATACGAGCAGTTAAGCGAAGTTAGTGATGCGTTTACGATTGCCGCATCGTTTGGGAATGTGCACGGGGTATATAAGCCAGGAAATGTAAAATTAACACCTCTTATTCTTAAAAATTCACAGGCATATGTTCAAGATAAGTATGAACTTGAACATAATAGCTTAAACTTTGTTTTTCATGGTGGCTCAGGGTCTACAGCAGCAGAAATCAAAGAAGCCATCAGTTACGGCGTCATAAAAATGAATATAGATACCGATACTCAATGGGCATGCTGGCAAGGTGTACATAAGTATTACCAAAACAACAGCGATAATTTACAAACTCAGATTGGCTCTCCAAATGATCCTGATTCACCAAATAAAAAATACTATGACCCTCGAGTATGGCTGCGCCAAATAGAGCTATCAATGGCTAAAAGGCTGCGTCTAACTTTCGAAGAGCTTAATTGTATCAATAGATACTGATTGCAAAAAAGAGCTTGAGTATCTTCGGTATATTCAAGCTTTTCCACACACTGAACTTCATCCCACTTAACACAATATAGAGCTTGATTATGGATAATATAAAAAGTCATTTCAAAGTCTTATTTTATACTTTGTTTTTGTCGTTTGTTATAAGCCCTGCCTACGCAGATGAATCCCCCCCTAATATTGTGCTGATCCTATCAGACGATCATGCTTGGTATGATTATGGATTTATGGGACACCCTGTTGTCAAAACGCCTACACTCGATAAATTAGCCCGGGATGGTCTGACATTTAAGGCTGGATATGTACCGACTGCATTATGCAGACCTTCTTTGGCTACAATAGCCACCGGATATTACGCGTCAACCATTGGTATCACAGGTAACACACCTGCCTTCGATGTGTATGGTAAAAAAGGATCCGCTGAGCATAATACACAACGTGAAAAGCTAATTTCTAAAATTGACAATGTTGATACATTACCTCAGCTTCTAAAACCAAAAGGGTATGTCTCTTTTCAATCCGGTAAATGGTGGGAAGGAAGTTATAAGCGAGGCGGTTTTGATGAGGGGATGACTCGTGGTTTTCCTAAAAAAGGCGGTCGTCATGGTGATGATGGGCTTAAAATTGGCCGTGAAGGTATGGAGCCTGTGACCTCATTCATAGATAGAGCGGTTAAAGACAAAAAACCTTTTTTGGTATGGTACGCACCCTACATGCCGCACTCACCTCATAATCCTGTTGATAGGATTTATAAAAAATACAAGTCGTTAGACTTGCCCGAGTCAGTAAAAAAATACTATGCAATGATAGAGTGGTTTGATGAAACAAATGCAACACTACTCAATCACCTGGAAGAAAAAGGGGTTAAAAATAATACTATTATTGTTTACGTCTCAGATAATGGCTGGATATCAAATCCTGATAGATTAAACAGCTTTTTACCACGCTCAAAACAAAGCCCCAGTGAGGCAGGAGTTCGAACACCTATTATCTTTTCATGGCCCGATAAGCTTAAGCCGCAATTACGACATGACTTAATAAGTAGCATTGATATCGTTCCTACATTACTTGGGGCGGTAGGCGTACCTATTCCAAAAGATATGCCTGGTTTGAATCTGATGGAAAATATGCTCTCGGAAACCCCTATTGATCGCGAAGCTATTTTTGGAGAGGGTTTTGCACATGATATTGCTGATTTAGATGACCCTGAAGGTTCACTGATGTACAGGTGGGTTATTGATGGTGATTGGAAGTTAATATTAAGTTACGATGGAAAAACTGATAAATATCGTAAACGTCATACCACATTAACGAGCCCGCAGTTGTTTCATCTTGCGACTGATGAGCATGAGCAACATAACTTAATTACGCAATATCCTGAGGTGGCTGCTAAGCTGGCGAAAAAAATCGAGCAATGGTATCCATTAAAAAAACGTAAAGTAATTCAATAGATTCCTCAAAATTTGTGACATCAAATATGGTTAAATCTACTGTAAGTTTTTAGTCACAAAGCACTTGCCATCAATAAAAGCCTCCAATGAGGCTTTTATTGATGTCGGTAGTATCTATTTAATCGCAATGCCTTATTCGATTTGAATCGATGTTTCAGGAAATTTAAGTGGCTGTAATTTAGGGTTAGTAAAATAATATGCAAAAGTAAGTGGTCCCACTCTTCCTATCAACATAAGTAAAATAATAACCAGTTGGCTTGGTGTACTTAAACTACCCGTGAAGTCGCGAGATAAACCGACTGTACTGAGCGCTGAAATTGTTTCAAAAGTGATGTCTAAAAGCGAAGCTTGCTCTATTTTACTGATCACCATGATGCTTAAAAAAGCAGTGAACAAGTATAGTACTAACACGCTAAGTGCTTTTATAACAAGCCTATCACTTAGTTGTCTGTTGAATACGGTGACTTGTGGTTTATGGCGTAAGTAACTATACATAGCCAGCAGTAAAATAATAAATGTGCCTATTTTTATACCGCTAGCTGTACTTACTGAGCCACCGCCTGAAACCATGCTGCCAATACTTGGTCATCAAAAGGTAAATAGGCAAGCGTAGCAGGGTTTGAATATTCAAATAAAAAAATAAGTAAAAATGCACAGCTATTTATAATTGCCGTTGCTATGAGTACCAGCCGTGTGTTGGTGGATAATTTAGACCAACGACGCTGTTGATAAATATCGATTAAAACAGTAAACCCTAGCCCTCCTTCGATAAATAAACCGCTAATGATAAAATTTGTTGCGGCATCGCTCTTAAAGGTCGCTAGGCTATTACTATGAAGTGCAAAGCCTGCATTATTAAATGCAGAAATAGTATAAAAAAGGCTTTGGTACGCAGCCTGCGTTAAACTGTATTTATCTATCCAATTGATGAATAGCAGTAAAAAAGCAATAGATTCAATGATTAAAGAATATAAGACCACACTCTTTGCTATGTGTATCACGCCATTTAAATAACTGGTATCAAATGCTTGGCTTGCAAGTAAGCGCTGCTTTAATCCCAAGTTTTTTCCCATAGTTAAGAAAGAAATAACAGCGAGGGTCATAAAACCAATTCCGCCAATTTGAATAAGTACCATAACAACACTTTGGCCAAATGTAGTCAGCACCGTTCCTGTATCAACCACTACCAAGCCTGTTACTGTAACCGCTGAAGAGGCAGTAAAAAATGCCTGCATAAAACTAAGTGGCTGAACACTTGCAACGGGTAACAACAATAAACCAGTGCCCATCACAATGAGTACAATAAACCCACATGTTAAGATTAAAGGAGGATTAATTTGTTTTTTAAAGCCATTTAAACGGTGATTAAATGGCTTAGGGAGTACATTAGCTTGCCAGTTAATCATGGCGCTTTGAACCGTTTAGTGAGCTTTGTTAGATAATGTTTAGAGCCCAATAGCACAAGGCTGTCGCCATGACGTAGTTCAGTATCCAAATTAAGTTCGGTATTAAAACTGTCGTCCCGGCTCAATGTGAGTGGTTTTATATCTGAATTGCGTTCTTTTAAAAGCCAGCCGATTGTGCGGCCCGATAAATGTAAATCGATGGCTTTGCGTTAATGAGTGAGCAAAACTTTGATTTAGTTCTACTAGATTTAGGACTACTCGATATGGATGGCCAAGCTTGGTTAATTGAAGCACGTCAATGGTGTCAAATTCCAATATTAGTTCTTTCTGCTCGTGATGGTGAAGTTGAAAAAGTAACCGCTCTGGATAATGGGGCTAATGACTATATTACAAAGCCTTTTAGTGCAAATGAGCTGTTAGCTAGAATGCGAGTACTATTAAGGGCTAATACGCAACCAAGTATGGTATTGCAATGCGGACAAATAACCATCGATCCTCATAAGCATATAGTGATGCTTGACAATGGCGAAGTAAAACTGACTAACAAAGAATATAAAATTTTACTCTTGTTGTTTCAAAACAAGGATAAAGTTTTAACACATAACGCTATTTTGAGTGATGTTTGGGGTGAGCAATATATTGAGCGTCCTGAATATGTTCGTGTCCACATAGCACAGCTTAGGCAAAAGCTAGAGGTTAACCCTGCTAACCCGGTACATATTCTAACTGAACCTGCAGTAGGGTATAGATTAGTAGAGTGAAAATTTTTAAATATAAAGCGTATGAAATAACACTGTGGTTGGATAAAAGCTAAGTTATTAGTCGCATTTAAGAAACAGTCTTTTTTATTATTGCCAATATACAGGCAATATTAAGTGGCGTATATTTATCCAATACACAATAACTATATGTTCTATTGGAAGTAAAATGATTATTTCAGCCTCTACAGATTACCGCAAAGCTGCTAAAGCTAAACTACCTCCTTTTCTATTTCATTATATTGATGGAGGCTCATACAAAGAACATACTCTAAATAGAAATGTACAAGATTTATCTGATGTAGCCTTAAGGCAGCGTGTTTTAAAAGATATGTCTGACTTAGATTTAAGTGCAGAGCTATTTGGGGAGAAGTTAAACCTACCTTTAATTTTGGCGCCTGTAGGCTTAACCGGCATGTATGCACGGCGTGGGGAAGTACAAGCTGCTAAGGCTGCTGAAAACAAAGGTATCCCTTTTACAATGTCTACAGTGTCAGTGTGTCCAATAGAAGAAGTTACTCCTAACATTGACCGCGCAATGTGGTTTCAGTTGTATGTGTTGAAAGACCGAGGCTTTATGAAAAATGCGCTAGAAAGAGCAAAGGCTTCTGGCGTGAAAACCCTTGTATTCACAGTAGATATGCCTGTACCAGGTGCGCGATACCGAGATATGCATTCTGGCATGAGTGGCCCATTCGCAGCGTCGAAACGAATATTACAAGCTATGACACATCCTCGCTGGGCTATGGATGTGGGTTTAATGGGTAAACCTCACGATCTTGGAAATATTTCTGCATATCGTAACGAAAAAACGTCTTTAGTCGATTATATTGGTTGGCTTGGTAACAACTTTGACCCATCGATTAGCTGGAAAGATCTTGAATGGATAAGAGATTTTTGGGATGGTCCAATGATCATTAAGGGTATTTTAGATGAAGAAGACGCGAGAGATGCCGTCCGATTCGGTGCTGATGGTATTGTAGTCTCTAATCATGGTGGTAGGCAATTAGATGGAGTTATGTCGTCAGTAAGAGCATTACCTAAGATTGCTGATGCGGTCAAAGGAGATATTAAAATTCTCGTAGACTCAGGTATCAGAAATGGACTTGATGTAGTCAGAATGCTGGCTTTAGGCGCTGATTCAGCAATGCTAGGCCGCTCTTATATATACGCCTTAGCAACGAATGGCCAAAAAGGCGTTGAGCATTTGCTAGACCTGTATGAAAAAGAGATGAGAGTAGCGATGACTTTGACTGGCGCAAAGTCAATAAATGATTTGGGTCCGCAATCTTTGGTTTCATATTAATAGTTGTTCTGAACTACAGGAAAACCTATTTATTAGGAGTCCTAGCAGTTATGTGGAAACAAAACGCTTTAATGACACCATATTTTTATTAAATATGGTGTATTAGACCAAGCATAGATAAGACATATTATTTTTTGTAACTGAAGCTTATTAAATCAATAAATGTTCGCCTATGTGAAAACCCTACAATGAATACATTATTCACTATATCAAATTGCTTTTTACAATATATGCTTTCTTAAAGTCTTTTATTGGAAAGCGAAAAACTCCAGCTAATACATTTTTATATCTATATTTTACTGTAAACACCACTGTTCACATCGACCCCATTTTGGGAATTATTTTTCTTGTTAAATATTTGTTAATTCTGTAATATTCAAAAACAGTCCGGTGTAGTCAATATCATCAACTATTGATCATATTCAGTCAGATAATATAAGGTATAAAATGAAAAAAATAAAACTATTGGGGTTCCTTAGTATTGCTCTATCGCTGTCAGCGACATCAGGTTTAGCCCAAGCAGTGCAAAATAGTTGCACCAAAAAGCCATTTAATCCTGCCAGCGGAAATTATTCACAACTTGTTGAGGCGCTGCAAAGAGCTACTAATACCGGTGTTCCAGTTACAATCACTGGTGATTTTACTATATCTAAGCCTATTACTATCGTTGTTAGAAAAGATTTAACGGTAAATGCATCAGGAGCTAGCTTCACTTCGGCAGCAGGGCTTGATGGCGACATGTTTAGTATTGATGCGGTGAAAAGCGCTTCTGATCAATGTCGTTATTCTAATAAGCGAAACGCAAACGTGAGTTGGGAGGGTGGTTATTTTGAATTTTCAAAATCTGATAACTCAGCCGTTGTGCCAATTCAAAGCCTTGTACCATCTTCTAGGCAAGGAGTTCAGAAAACAGGTGATGCATTATCTATAAGAGGTGCATGGACAAATGGGCCGCAGCGAATAGATAACGCACTTGTTGATGGTGTGCTCATGCGCGGAACGTTAGGCTCTGATAAGGTTTTTTCGGACGCGGGCGGTGACAGTGGTGTATTTATGAGCTCCGTAAAACGTGGTGAAGTTAGAAACAGTGAGTTTTACGGTATTCGCGATGCGGGTATTTATGTGTCTGCTAATGGCCAAAATGCGAATATGCGAAGTGAGTACCACTTAATAAATAATGTTATTAAGCGTGCATATGACGGTATATCCTCTAAGCGTGGTGCTGATGGTATAGTGATGCGCGGTAACGAGATTGTAGACACTGCAGTTGGGCTTAGCATTAAGCAAAACTTGCCAGGGCGTGTAGCGTCAAATATCACAATTGAAAATAACGAAATCAATCGCTCTGTAAGAGGGATATTATTAGAAAATACGCGTAATTCAAAAGTAAATGGTAACACCATTATTAACTTAGGCGGCAAAGTTGCTGGTTCAGAAAGTGCGTTAGGCGGTGGCGGTAAATATAGAGGTGTAACTTTTGAGAACCTTGGTGGTACTTTAAATCAAATGAGAAATAATAATTTCAGTGCTGATGGCTCAACTTCGCAAAGACGTAATAAAACAGTGATTGCATTGTCTAAGCAAGGTAATGCACCTATTAGTATCACCGGAAATACTTATAATAGTTATATTGATATTCGTTCTGTAAACGAATAATGGTGACTTGTTGGTGTTAATAATGACATTACGTAAAGTTACACTTTTGATCGGTGTAACTTTATTTGCATTACTCTTCGTGCAGCAAATACTGCAATCAGAAAATGATACACTAGATGATTTGAAGAGACTGAGTGATGATGACTCAAAAAGCACCTTTCCAAAAAAAGAGGAATTGGTAGAAAAAGACTTTACTATTTCCTCGCCTCTTTCACATAAACAAAATCCCAGAATTAACAGACATACTAAAGATATACATAGCTGGATAGAAAGGTTAGGTCACCCCATGTCAAATGACGATATTATTTCATCGTCAGAAGCCATGCTAAACAAAGTTGCTCAACTAGCAGAATCTCAACCTGATATCTATTATCAGTTACTTAATACATTAGTTGATTTGCCGCATGGTGAGCATCGTATTTATTTGCAAAGAATTTTAGCGCAAGGTACTACAGAACAAATTAAAGCAGTAATTGACGAATTGCTATACCACCATATTGACGAAAATCGCACTTTTGCGATTCAATTATTATTTTCATTAGATGATAAAGCTGCGCAAGCGCAACTGTTAAATACAGTATTTAATTTATATTTAAGTGAAATTGAACAACTCCAATTATTAAGATTTTTAGCCGATGCTGAACACGCTAAATTAGCAAACTTACACCAAGCCTCAATTGAAACCCTTTACCAGTATTCGCAAAGTCTCAATATAAAAAATACAGCATTAGAGGTGTTGCTGAACAATACTAGTTATACTGATTTATCGGTGTATGAATTATTAGTGAAGTCGGGTCCTGTAAGTGAAAACCATATGCTTCGTATTATCAGAAGCTTAGCCATATCAGAACAATCTAAGTTAGGCGATATAGATACATTATTAAATCATTTATATTATATGAAAAGTGATTCGTCACAGAGTCTTGAAAATAAGGCGGTTATTGCCGATATTCTGACCTTACTAAATGCTTAATAAACTTACTAGCACAATATTTAGGCTTACTATTGTGCTAGTGAATATAATTTTTCCCCCTGGTTTCATGATAAGGTTTTAATTGTATTAAATTATTAATCTATCTTAATAATGCGTACAGGGCCTAATAATCCGGAGCTCTGAAGTGTTCTATTTTTCTCTTTTGTAAAAAAGTTATAACCTGTGAAAGTCACACGCTCACTCTTTGGTGGTGGCTCATTTGCATTGAGCCAAGGTACAGTTTTACCTGTCATTTTATAGCCACTGGTATCTGGAAGTGCCTCGTCACCAATTAAGCGGTTCACCCATGTATTGGTTATTTTTACTTCGAGTTCATTGCGACCAACCTTGATTGTTTTACTGATGTTTAAAGCGAATGGTGGTTTCCACAATGTTCCTAACTTTTTACCATTAAGAGAGACTTCTGCTATTTGCTGTACTTCACCTAAATCAAGGTAAATCGCTTTATCAGAACTGATTTGCTCCTTAGTGATAGAAAATGTTTTGGAATAATTCGCGGTGCCAGAATAGTGTCTTATTCCTTCATTTGGGTGGGTACTCCAATCCTGTAATTTATCAAATGTTACTGAACCGGGACCTGCCAAATTTTGGTCAAACTCAATATTCCACGAGTCGTTTAGCTCTTCTATTCTCCTGTTTTCCTTGTCTTTTAGGTACACATCTGTAACAAGTTGAGAGTGTGCACCGTTATATTGTGGCGTGTTTTTATCACGACGAATCAAAATAAATCGGCTCGCATAAGGCTCAAGCACTAAGTCAAATATGATTCGATTACCGTCTCTGCGGTAATTTTGGATTTGTTCAATAGTGCCATCCGTATTGTTCCAAATCTCCGGTGAGCCGTCGCCATCACGTATTTCGATGCTGATTTGTTGAAACTCTGGCTTTTCACTGTGAAAAAAGTATAAGTCATTACCGTCAATGCGGCGTTTTGCAAAAACTTTTACGGGCTCGTCGTTTATTAAAAGATCAGGTTGTAATTTAAGTTCCTTAATTGTCTCAGCAAGACTTAAGTTGCTTACAAGGCCTTTTTTATAAGCCTTAATGGTGCTTGCAGTATTTGGCCAAAGCTCATCAGCAATTTGCTGAAATTTGTCTCTATTTGGCCACTCGCTGAACCCGATCACATCTTTCGGTTTGTTACCAATAACGGTTGCACCAGCAGCTACTAACGACTGTATCCGTTTTAACGTTTTTAAGTGGAGATAATCAGTTTTGGTTAAGTATAATGCTTTATATCGAGTACCTTCAGGTAAGACAAGCCAGCCATCTTTTACACTTATACGGTTAAGCAATACATCGGTATTAGTGAAGTCGTGACCAAAACCTGCTGGTATTTCAACACCACTATTTCCTCGTACTGGTGCAACATCGCCTACATGTACTAAAAAATCAGCGTCCGGCACACCTTGTTGTAATAGGTACGATCCGCGGGCTAAATATTTAAACCAATGCGTCCCCCCGTTATTCCACCATGTTTGAGTGCGATCAATATGAGACCCAATTGAGTCCATTGTCATACCCGGCTTAATATGATTGTTTGGCTGATGTGCAAAGCGGTGGAACATGGTCTCGTTAATGCCTCGAGCCCACATATGATCACCATGATGTTTGTAATAGAATGGGTGGCCTTTCCAGTTAACGGTTGTAGAGGTAAATGACTCCGCGGAGATGATTTTTTTACCGTAGATATGACCTGATGAAATAGCAGCACTGGTTCGCCCATGATAAACCTTGTCTGTACCTGGGAATGATTTCACCCAAAACTCGCCCATTAAACGGTCTGCTTTACCGCCTGAGGCTAATTCATCAAAAGGGCCCCAGCCATAAGGTTCAATGTATGACTCTAAGCCATATTGGTGTGATAAACGAGTAAACTCACCAAAGTAGTTTTCAACCATTAAATCTGATTGATGCTGGCGGAGCTCTTGTAAAATAGCTCCTGTATGTTCTGGTGATTCAATTACGCGGCCAGTTAGTAAAGGTAACCACTTAATTAAGTCGTAACCGAACTTTTCTTGGAAGGTTTTTTCTATCCCTGTGGTCCAGTTTTGTCCACCCACTTCATAGCTATCAATTTCAGTTGTTTTTAGTGAGTTAATGCCTTTTGCTTGCACTTTTTTTACTAATTTTCCTACAAAAGCATCAAAGTGAAACCGTAAGGCTTTTGCATCAAACTTATCAACCTCTAACCCTTCACCTTCAACTGTCGCGGGTACATTATAAGCGCCGGTACTGGTGTAACCAAAACGCAAGACGCGCCATTTACCTTTAGGGAGTTTGATGCCTTTTTTGGGTAACTCGCCACGATTCAACACTAAAACATCTTTTGCTTTAGTAATCGCAGATTGATTAATTTTAGGTGCTAAACTTACTCGGCCTCGCTCCATCGAATTCATCGAAAACCAATCATCAATTCGCGGCACTGACCATAAGTCAAAGCGTTTTAGTGTTATAGGTTTGTCAAACACCAAACGAAAGAATTTGGCTTTATAGCCATCCGTTTCTTCACTAATAAGCTGCGGGCTAAAAGCCCATAGTCTTGCTCCGGGTCGAGGCCGCCTTAGCTTTTTAACGACGGTAGTGAAGTTAATACCATCAGCTGATATTTGTAATGCTGCATCACCATGACGGTTAGGGGTTTCAATATGTAAACTACGCAATGTGGTTGGCTTATCAACTTCTACTTGTACCCAGTAGTTATTGGCTTTATTTTCTTTGAAAGTTAATGTGCTATCCCAGTCATTGTCGGTGAGCAGGTCAGCATTTAATGTAGGATCTGAAACAGTCACTTTCGCATTAGCAAACGCGTTACTTTGGTTATATTTATTTGCAGGTAACGCAATAACTGCAACATCACGATAAAATTGCTCATAGAATCCTGGTTGAGGGGGTAAAAATAGTTGATTATCTTGGCTTATTTTCACAGCTTTCTCTGACCAAGTGATCCTTTTCATCGATATTTCAGGTGTAACCCAAGGACCACCACTTGAAGTCCAACCATCGGCGTTATGAATGCCAAACTCAATGTTATTTTTATCGGCCTGTGCGGCTGCATGGACAAGATGGTCATAAAATTCTTCAGTGCCAAATCGAATTGGACCATCTGATGAATAGGGCCTATTACGGCGATGTACATGAAAAAATATAGCCCCTCCAATGCCCGCTTCTTTCATGGCTTTAAAGTCTTGAGTAAACCCCGGTTTACTCAAGTTACCGTTCATTGCATGCATCCACGTTTTAGGTAAATAATTTTGTTGGGGATCATTAAACGAGTCAGGGGATAATTGTTCTGCTAAGGCATTTAGAGAAAATACAGCTATAGCTAATGGCAGAATAGTATGAGTCTTGAATTTCATATTGTTCTCTTTAAAAATTTACGGTACTAATTTAGCGTTTGGCTTAACCCACTTTAGAACGCTCTATTAGTTAGCTTTAGGTGCAACGTCCTGATAGCTAATATCTTCCCCTTCGGCTTGACGAACTTCGTCAAGATACATAATCATGTCTTGGTTACGGTTGACGTATTTACCCCAAAGATACCAACCAAATGAAGGGTAAACTCCCATGTCATCGTTATAGCCAATTTTAATATGTGTACGGTTAACCATTTGCTTACCATCCACCCAAATAGAAATTGCACCGTTATTTTCAAAGGGGTCTGTTTTTACCTTGATAACAAAATCGACCCAGCGGTCTTGGTATTCGGCTAGCTTAGCTGGAACATCAAAGGTTTCATTATCTTCACCATGACTACTTGTACTGGTCTTTTTACTGTCCCATGAATAGCCAATATTAAAGCCATTCTCCACTAAGTTTATTGAAAGTGGTGGGATACGATTTGGTTCTTTATTTTTGTCTCTAGCTCCATGAATTTGAAAAAATAGAGCACCTTGGCCATCCTCTAGTTGTGTTTGTTCGCTAGGGAAATAAGCACTAAAGCCGTACCAAACAGTCGCTAATGTCGTGCTGGCTTTATGCCCATGAAACATCGCTTTACGGTCTGTATTATCGAGCACTTGAGGGTCACCATTGTATTTTTGAGGTTCATCATGCTGCCAATGTAACTTTGCTGAAAAACTGCCGAATCGTGCAATTGAACTTTCTACCGAAAAGGAATGCGGTCCTTGAAATTGAGTGAACAAAAAATTTTTCGGTAGTGCTCGATTGAGTCCCGGCTGGTGTGTACTTATACTAAGGCTGGTATTTTCCGCATTCCATCCTCTTTGTTCAAATGATTCATAGATCACCGAATCAAGACGCTTAACCTCAGAATTACTATTAGTTTTATTGTTGACAGGGTAACTCGGTGTATTGAGTGATTTCTGAGTATCTGCAGTGTAATCATTGCTATTACAACCTGATAAAAGCACTGCCAATGCTGCGAGCTGATAGTATTTATTTCGCATTAATCAAATTCCTACTTAGTCTTATTTTTAGGGCTCTATTACCACTGGATCTGATATTTTTGCACCGCGAAAGAGGGCAGTGTGTTGTCTATTTCTACTAATGAGGTAGAAGCACCCTTACTTTCCTTGGTCACAGATGTGCGCCATTCACTCCAATTGAGCGTGTTGATTTTTCCATATTTGGGTAGGCTTTCTTTATAGACTTTAAGTCCGGCTTCGTTTAATGCGTTAGTCGCTGATGCAGTTGGATGAGCATCGTCTTTGCGCCAGCCTCCTTGGCTTTGCGGTATCATGGCATTAGGGTGATCTGCAAAAAATAATTGATCAATATTGCTTGCGTTATCAATTTGCGCAACTCTGTATTTAAACTTGGTACCAACTGGATTACCGACATTTAATGAAAGTGAGATTGGCTCGGGTGCTTGATATTCCATGTTTTCTTTATTAAAGCTAAACATAAGAATATCAATGTTTTGGTTGTTTGAGTTTTGAGAAAATATACCATCAATATAATTTCCACTGATTGATTGAGTATCACCTCGTATATTACGGTAAAAAGTATTGCCAACCATATCGTTGAGTGCAAGTTGCGTCATTGCTTCCGGACTATAGGAGCCATCTCTTGCATTACCCCATTGGTAAACATCTTTTATGTTTTTCTCGAGCATCATTTTTGACAACATGGCAAAAAAAGCAGAGTTGTGCGACGTTGCCACACTGACGAAACCAGCACGTTTCATTTTTATGATAAATTTATACTCATGAATCTCAAAACGGGCATCATCGTTATAATCAGGGTGCTCGAGAATTGGTGCTATTTGCGTTTGATATACTTCATGCATATCCATTTCATGGGGGTGAGTAATATGGGGGTAATAGGAAATGGCTAAAAAGTCATAGGGTACGTTATTTTGTTTTGCCCAGCTGACAAAGTTTGGAGCATAAGCATCCTCAGTGTTGCCTGTATAGTCAATATACTTACTTTTATGGGTCGCTTCTCTAAAGTGAGTACCAACTAAGGCATTAGGTAGCACAGACTTTATTGCTAAAACGGTGTTCTGATAATGTTTAAAAAACTCTTCTTGAGTGGCGGCCCAATGCTGTGGCCGAGTATCTATTTCTGAGCCAATTCTGAATCGCCAATTATTTACTTTTTCTTCGCCATAGGTTGAAACTAAGTGCTTTATGAACGCTGAAATATAGTTATGCCAGGCTTTTGCGTCTTTTGGCGGTAAACCGTTACCATAAACGCCGACTCGGTCTTTGGCTAAATAATGTATGCCATCAGGCTCGTTGACAAAGTTATAACCACGCTGGAATGCCCAAGGAGGGTTATCTAACACTATTTGAAATATATCCCAATCACTTTCAAGCCAACTATCAATGCGATCAGTCGCGGCTTTAAAATTGTAGACGTATTTCTCTCCATCCCAAATATAGGTATCACCAGTAAGATCTTGGTTGTACCAACCACCTAGCATACGGACAGTATTAACTCTGGCTTTTCGACCAAAGGTAGCTGGTTTAGATTTAGGGTTACCGCGCTCGGTCCTTACTGCGATATCATAAAAATCATAAATCTCACCTAGCTTTGCTTCATCGGAGGTGAAGTCAGCAGTGAAAGTATGTGTCATTTCATTTTGCTGTTCGATCATATTATCTTTATGTAATTCCGTTGTAGCAGACGATTGGCAGCCAGAAATACAAATACAGAGTGTAATTAATGTGTGCTGAAGTAGTTTCATTGTTTTTTCTTAATTGTTTTTTATGTGACGTTTTTCATAAAACGATGGAGCGTCTTGTGGAAATTTTTCATGTAGAAGGGTTTTTAACCCTTGTTCAAGCGTTTGATATTGCCTCTGGCCAGACACATTAGCGGTTGCGACAACGCTGGCTGTGTGATTGTAGAGCTCAGTACTCTTAATCCGTTGCGTTTTAGCATCTCGCCATTCTGTATAGCGCCAAAGGCCGTCCGTCACTGTCACTCCCATGATTTTTCCACGATTAAATAAGCTATAAGCAGCTTTCTTAAATGGCATGTCAGGGTTATCTGCTAAGGCTAATAAGCTTTTACCATCTATGTTAGGGGTGGGGAGTCCGGCTGCTTGAGCTACAGAAGGGAAAATATCAACGTTTTCGACAAGTGCGCTTGATGTTACACCTGCTTGTCGGTTTTCATGTGATAACTCACGGCTGATAATAAGGGGAACCTTTGTATCTAATTCCATATTGGTGTGTTTATTCCACGCACCATACTCACCTAATTTATATCCGTGATCGCTCATAAACACGACCATTGTATTGTCACGTAATCCCATTTCATCTACTGCTTTCATGACTCGGCCAACTTGTGCATCCATGTAACTTACTGATGCGTAGTAAGCATGAATAAGAGTTTTAGTGAGCTCATCATCAACATCACCTTTTTTCGGAATACCGCCATACATGCGAAGCTCCCCCCACTTGGTGAGAGCTAGCCTATACATATTCTCTGGTTTATCTCTGCTTGGAACTGTGAACTGCTCTCGATCATAGAGACCCCAATATTTTTTTGGGGCATTAAAGGGGAGGTGTGGCTTACTAAAGCCTACAAACATTAAAAATTTATCATCTTTAAGTTGTTTTAGAGTATTGATTGCATCCGTTGCTACTTTGCCATCTTTATAAAAGTTGTCATCTACGTCGCCAGCTTCATAAGCGAATCGCGTTTTTGAGTTTTCAGCGATAGCGTAAAAGTTATCAAGCTTTTTAATATGCGTTGACCAGTTTTCTTGGTCGTCCGTTACACTATGGTAAACCTTACCTATGCTAATAGTCTTGTAGCCGTTTTCTTTAAAAAGCTGCGGCATAGAAACAATATCAGGTTGATTTGGGCGCAAGCGACCATCCCTGCGAATTGTATATAATCCAGTTGTCTCAGGGCGTAACCCTGTCAGAATACTAACTCGTGACGGCCCACAAATCGCTTGTTGTGCATAAGCATTGGTAAATTTTACGCCTTCATTCGCCAGTTTATCTATATTAGGACTTTTTACATCTTTGTGACCATAAACGCCAAGATCATTACGTAAATCATCAACCAAAAAAACGAGTATATTGACGGGTTCTTTAGCCTTTTTGCCATGCATTTCATGCTTTGTTTGGCTTGTACTGCATGCTGTAAGCGCTAGCATTAGTAATGCAGCTATATAATTAAATTTTGCCATTAATCAGGTACTCCCCAGGTGTTAATCTTTTCTTAGGGGTAACAGCTTTGCCTTGCTTTAAAATTGTTACGTTACTTAAATGAGCCAAATCTAGTATAGCTGTGGAGTTCTTTGGTACTGTGAGAGAAATAGATGCTTCATTCCCCTCTAATGTCCAATTGAGTTTAATGGCACCATTTGTTGTTGGTATGGTTCCGCTAACCTGATTTAGATAATGAGAAAATTGTGGTGAAACGTTAAATTCTCTAAATCCTGCTTCTATAGGCTTAACACCCAATATTCCTTCATAGAACCACCTTGATATAGTGCCGTAAGCGTAGTGGTTAAGAGAGTTCATTCCTTGTGGGTTAAAGCCATTCTCTAATGAATAGGAGTTCCAGCGTTCCCATGTTGTCGTTGCGCCATTGTTGATTGAATAAAACCATGAGGGATAACTTTCTTTAAATAATAGTTGATAGACTAAATCGCTACGGCCAGCTTTTTGCAAAGCTGATGCTAGTAGCGGTGTTCCCAAGAAACCGGTGCGAAGGTGATTGTCAGCTTTATCGATGAGCTTAATAAGTAGGTGCTGTGCTTTTTTAACCTCTGCTTGCTCGAGTAGATTGAACTCCAAAGCAAGCAGATAAGCTGTCTGCGTGGCCTCACCTTTTTTTGGTTTTAGGTTTTGATCAAAGAAAGTGTTTCTAAACACGGCTTTTATTTGTTGATGCAACTTCGTTAGTTGCTCTATATCAGCCTGCTGGTTAAGTACTTTTGCTGTTTTTAGCGTTAACTCTACAGAACGAGCATAGAATGCCGTACCAATTAAACTGAAATCTGTATCACCTCGGTTTGCTTTTTTCCCCTGCGCTTTCGGGTAAGGTTGTAACCAGTCACCAAACGTTTGCATGTTAGAAATGAGATTATCACTTTGGCTCTCGTGGTACTTTAGCCAATTTTTCATCATACTGTAGTTATCTGAAAGAACTGATTTGTCGCCAGTCATCATGTACAGTTCCCAAGGAATAATAGTGGCGGCATCACCCCAGCCTGAAGAGGTCCATTTTATCCATTCAACATACGGGATATACAATGGAATTTTGCCATTATCAGTTTGTTCTTCACGCATACTTTCTAGCCAGGCCGACCAAAAACCATACGCATCAGCCATGTACATTGAAGGCGTAATAAACGCATTGGCGTCACCAGTCCATCCAAGTCTTTCATCTCGCTGGGGGCAGTCTAAGGGGACATCATAAAAGTTACTTTTAAGGCCCCAGTTAATATTTTTAAAAAGCTTATTTAACTTAGTATGAGAGGAATGAAAGTTATCATACAGCTTGATATCAGAATGCTGTACCAGTGCTTTCACCCAGTCCTTAGATGGAACTTTTGATGAATCGAAGCCTGATAGTTTTATGTACCTATACCCATGAAAAGTGAACGTGGGCTTGTATGTAATTCGCTCAGATTTGGATGGTGTGAAGTAGTTAGTTGATAATGCACTGCGATAGTTATCAGTATAAAATTCGCCCATGTGTAGTGCTTCAGCAAATTCAATCTTAATTTTTTGGTTGGCTAATGCCGGTACTTTTATTTCAGGTACGCCGACCATGTTTTGACCAAAATCAAATACCACACTATCTTTTGAAATACTCATAATTTTGACAGGTGAGAGTTCATTGATGACTCTTATAGGCTCGTGCCTTTTTGGGCTGAGCTTAATAGTTGGATCTATATTTTGTGTGTACACGCTTTGCCATTTAGCACTATCAAATTCATTTTTATTCCAATTGGGCTGCTCTAAAGCTTGTGCATAATGTTCACCATCGTAATTACTAGCAAAACGAATAGGACCATTTTGAGTTACTTTCCAAGATTCATCTGTTTTGATAATTTGTTTGGAGCCATCAGTAAATTGTATTTCAAGCTGAGCAAGTAAAAGAGGGGAGTGAGTATGATCTGTCTCTTTTAAATCGGCTATCCGTGCTGAAAACCAGCCTCCTGCTAATATTGATGCAAGAGTGTTTTCCCCTAGTGTTAATTTATCAGTCAAGTCATACGTAAGGGTTTCTATTCGTTTACTGTATGGTGTCCAACCCGGTGTCATTACGTCAATTTTAGAAACTTCTTTACCATTAATGTAAGGTTTAAATACACCTTTAGAAGTAATATATAAACGCGCTTTGTTTATATTTTTTTTGATATTGAATGACTTTCTAAAATATTGGGGGGTAGCGATAGTACTCTTTGAAGGTTTTTTGGATTGCTTGGTTTCTGGATGACCGATCCAATGAGCCTGCCAATCTTTATTAGTCAATAGCCCAAGCTCTATACTTTGCGGTTCACTCCATTCGGAGGGTCTGCCTTTTTCATCCCAAACTTTAACACGCCAAAATACGTTTTGTCTTGAAGAGAGAGGCTGCCCTTGGTATTGAATCCAACTAGTCTTAGGTGAGTTTACCTTTTTACTATCCCATAAGTCTGGCTGCTCAGAAAGTAAGTCTAAAGTTGTGCTTACCTGGATTTGATAAGATGACTGGAAATTCGAGTGAGTATTTTTTGCTATTTCCCATGAAAAACGAGGTTTACCTTCATAATAACCAATGGGTGATTCAAAACCTTCACCTACTTTTAACTCTATGGGAGCAGCAATTGATTCAAAGGCTTTTTGTGTAGAACTGGGCGTTTCTCTTTCACTATTGCACGCTACGTTCAAGGACATAATTGACATGATAATCAAAGGCTTAACAAATGCCTTAAATAAACAGTGTTGTCTTGATTTATTCATTTTGTGTGTGTGTTTGTTAATCAAATATTTCTTTACAGTAACATTAAAACTGTCATTTTCAAGCTAAATAAGTCATTATGGTGATTGGTTTTGATTTTTTTCACTCCGAGTAGTGATGCAAATTTTTGGATGGATAAAATGAAAATGTATTTAAACACACTGTTTTTAATAACTTTAATTACCATAGGGTTTAACTCTCATGGGGCCGAACGAGGGGATGTTAAAAAAACGACTAACAAACGTCCAAATATTCTTTTTATCCTTGCTGATGATCATCGCTGGGATTTGCTAGGCAAAAATCACCCTATTATAAAAACACCTAATTTAGATGCGTTAGCAAATCAGGGGGTGAGCTTTTCTAATTCATTTGTTACTACTCCTATTTGTGCATCAAGCCGTATTAGTATATTAACCGGGCTAACAGAACGAACTCACGACTTTACTTTTAGTCGACCAGCAACCGGTGCTATTGAATCTGACAATATTTATCCAAAAAAGCTAAAAGATAGTGGGTATACGTCTGGATTTGTTGGTAAATATGAAATTAAGCTCTCAGGTGATGATTCAGATAGGTTTGACTTTTTTGAGCCGCTGCTACATTCAAAAACAAACACTTATAAAGGCAGCGAAATCCCTCAAACTCATTATATTACGCAAAAGGCTAAAGACTTTATTGTAAATATGCATGACACTTCTAAGCCTTGGGTGCTCAATGTTAACTTTTGGAACCCTCATGCACTTGATAGTGACAAAGAGAATCAATATCACTACCCAGCAAAATTCGAAAATTTATATAGTGATATCACGATTCCTCCTGCAAAGTTATCTGATGATGAGACATTCGTGGCGTTGCCAGAGTTTTTAAAGAAGTCTATTGGGCGGGTGCGTTGGGAGTACAGGTATGCCAATGACGCAATGTACCAAAAAATGATTAAACGTCATTATCGTGCAATCACCGCGGTTGACGAGGGCGTTGGTCAAATTATCGCTCAACTTGAAAAGCTGGGGATGTTACAAAATACGATTGTAATTTACACCGGGGATAACGGATACAGCCTAAATGAACGTCAATTAGCTGGTAAGTGGTTTGGTTGGGAAGAAGACCTTAGAGTGCCTTTGATTATCTATGACCCACGTAACAGTGAACATAAAGGTGTAAGTATTGATGAAACAGTACTTAATATTGATATTGCCCCTACTATTTTAGATTATGCGGATGTAGCAATACCACAAACGTATCAAGGTAATAGTTTACTTGGGCTGGTTGAAGGTGAAAAAATGCCTTCATGGAGAGAAGAGTTCTTCTTTGAGCATATGTATCAGCCAAAGAGGGTATCGATACCTCCTATGGTTGGTGTGCGTACAAACAACTGGAAGTTTGTGGATTTTTATAAAAATAACTATTTACAACTTTATAATTTAATTGAAGATCCCCAAGAAAAATTAAATCTGGCTACACTTCCTGAGTATAAATCTAAAGTTGAGTATTTTCGGAAGCGCACAGATGAATATATTAAAAAATATGAGAGTGAGAGAAGTAAAGAAGTAAGTTCAAGAGTATCATTTTTAAACTCGAGAGATTAATTTTAAATTTCAGTTAGCTCAGCATATTTAAAAAAAGGTCGCTTTTTTAAACATAAAGCGATTTTTTATAATATCGTCCGCGGATCTTTGAATGCAAAGTAGGTAGCGATGTTTAGTAGGAGCCGAATTAAGTCATTCGGCTCCTGAGATAGTGCTAGTACTAGAAAACCTGTGTCATTACTTTTACTTGTTAAAGAGTAATAACACAGAGTTTTGAATCTACCGATTAATCTAATTTAAAAGCTTTTACTGCTTGTTGTAGCTCATGAGATATAGTTGATAATTCATGAGCATTTTCAAGTGTTCCATCAGAACTCACAGCCGTTTTATTAGCTAAATCTCTAATCGAAACAATACTTTTATTTATATCTGTGGCTACATTGGTTTGCTCTTCTGCAGCTGTTGCTATTTGCGTGTTCATATTTTCGATAAAGGCAATTGATTCACGTATATCTGCTAGTGCTTTACTAGCAGTGACAGATTTTTCATAAGTAGACTGAGCTCCTTGCATATTAGTGCCCATAAATGAGACTGATTGTTTTGCAGAGTTTTGCAATTGTGTAATCATTAATTGGATCTCATCAGTACTTTGCTGGGTTCTGGTTGCTAAGTGACGTACTTCATCAGCTACAACAGCAAACCCTCTTCCTTGTTCTCCCGCTCTTGCCGCCTCTATAGCCGCATTTAGTGCTAATAAGTTTGTTTGCTCAGATATCCCTTTTATAACGTCTAAAATACTACCAATTCCCGAGGTTTTATCTTCTAGCTCGGTGAGCACCTGTTCAACTTCTTGCATGCCAGACACTAAGCTGGTGATGCTTTCATTCATAGAAGCAACGATTTCATTGCCTTGCTTAGCATTTTCGTTTGCTTTTTGAGTTGAGTTTGACGCTTCTAGTGCATTACGAGCAACCTCTTCAGCTGTAAAAGTCATCTGTTTCATCGCTGTTGCGGTTAACTCAATCTGTTCCATCTGAGTCTGAGAATCTTCTTTAACTGAGTGCGCGCTATTTATCATTGCTTCCGCTGAAGTATTAAGTGTCGATGAAGCACCATTAATATCGTAAATAATATTCTTTAATTTATTTACCATTTGTTGCACTGCACCGTAAATCCCAGTCGGGTTTGAGGTATTATTACTGGTAGTTGTAAAATCACCTGATGAAATTTTTTTGACAACCGATTCTATTTCATAAGGCTCACCGCCAATGACCTCGTATAATCGTTTAACAAATACAAGGGCGAGAGCGATTACAATTGCAAGTAAGAACAATGCAACCAAAATGAGGCTACGAATAAACGAGTTAAGTTTAATTTCCCCATTCAATTGTTTTTCCTGAATAGTGTGCGCTATTTCATCAATATAAAAGCCTGTACCAATATACCAATTTGTACCAGGAATCATTTCTAGATAGGCCATCTTCTCATAAATTGCAGAGTTATCGCCCGGACGCCCAGAAAGGTAAGTTAGATAGCCGTCTTTTTTTGTTACAGCTTCGATTTGTTTCAAAACGCTTTTATTTTTACTGAGATCTTTCCCTCGTATTGCTGGGTTTCGTCCATTTGCCAGAGCAATACCGTCTATGGTCATAATAAAAAAATAGTTAGTTGAATCAAACTTTAGATTGTTTATTATATCAATAGCTTGCTCATTATTTCCCGCTGTAATTGGTTCTTCAATAGTATTGAGTGCCAAACTAACTAAGCTTTTTAAATGATGGCGTTTAGCTTTTGTTATATCGGTTTGATAATGCGCTAAATCGCTATCAAAAGTATCAATAGAATTGTTATAAGTCAGAAGTACAAAAATTGCTATGATGGCAATAATAGGTGTGATGACGCTAAGTATTATTTTCTTTCTAAAGCTTAAATCCATATTTATTCTTACCCTGCAAATACTAAGGTGCTTCTATGCGCGCATGACAAGAGTGGCATGCAAAATGTGCACAAAACTTGGGGGCTGCTATAGCAGTTATAATTTTTTGTTTATATCTGTATGAATGAACATCAAATAAAGTGATGTTTACTTCTATGAAACAGGTTGAAAACGGATAAATGGGTTATATTTAAACATGTGAGTTACCTATTATTGTGTAAGTGTGCTAATAGCAATCTTATTTGGTTTTAGTGATTGAAAGTGATTGCATTTGGCTATGTTGGTTAATATTGTGTTAAATGTCAAGTTGTGACTTTTAGGTGGGAAAGTAAAGTTGTAACCTTGTCTTTTCTGGCAACTATTTAGTTATAGCGTACTGTTCTTACGGGTAACTTATTTAAATGTGTCGTTTAATTAAAAATATGTTTAAGCGATTTATATTCTTTTCTTATACTTTCAATGAGCAAGGTTATTTTTTCTGGTTTATGTCGCGTGTAAGGGTAAATAGCAAACACACCTAGTGAACGTGCTTTATATTGATGTAACATTTGTACTAATGAGCCATTTTTAAGCTCTTCGTATACGCTGCACTTCGGAACATAAATCAAACCTACATCATTCAAAGCTGCTTTTTTCAGTGAAAGGGCATTATTAGAAGATATACTCCCTTTGACTAGAATTGACTTTTGTTGTCCGTTCTTCGTGAAGCGCCATTCATTACTGCCGTTTGCTTGTAGATCATAACAAAGGCAATTATGCGCTCTCAGATCTTCGATTTCTTCAAGCTGGTGGGCACTCTCTAGATACTTTGGTGAGCAGCAAACTACCCAACTTGATTTTAATAGGGGCACTGCAATGAGAGATGAATCTGCGAGATCTGCTGTTCTTATAGCTAAATCCACTCCTTCTTCGACTAAATCAATCAGCTTGTTCTCAAGCCTTAACTCAATCGTAACCTTAGGATACTTTTGACAAAAATTAGCGACTAAATCAGCTAATAGTAGCTCCCCTGAAATTGTAGGAACTGACATAACAATATGGCCAGATACTTCTTGAGAAAGCTCATTAATAGCAGTAAAGGCATCATTAGCTTGTTGGTTAATATCTTTTGCATGTTTATATAAAAGCTTTCCAGCATCTGTAAGGCTTAGCTTTCGTGTTGTTCTATAGAGTAGTTGGGTGTTTAATTCGTGCTCTAATGCCGACACTTTTTTACTGATAACAGTCTTTGATAAACCAACTTTTAATGCTGCCTGACTGAATGAGTTTTCCTCAACAACAGCGGCAAAAATAGCGAGTTCAGATGCACCTATCATTAGTAGCCTTAATTATGTCTATTATCGAAACAGTTTGTTTGTTTATTGTCAATATACACATAAATAATAGCGGAGTATATTGTTTTGCTGATAATTAGCTAGTAAGTGTTTTCGTCCATCTGCTGGAAACGCTGGCGACTAGTGACGTTTAAAGATCATGATAAAAACGTAGGAAAGTAAATTGCAAAGATTAATACCGGTACTAAAAAAAGATAATGTTGAGCTAGAATTAATTATGTTGATCAGAACAATTCTTGCAGCTTCTAAAGAGATTTCATTCAGAGTCAGCCAGGGAGCTTTGGCAGGTGTACTCGGTTCTACGTTGGATGAAAACATTCAGGGTGAAGTACAAAAAAAACTTGACGTTATCGCCAACCAGTTACTCAAAGATATGTTGTTGGATGATGACTCTGTTCGCGCAATTGCTTCAGAAGAAGAAGATTTTGTTGTAGCTGGGACGCCAAATGCGCCATATATCGTCGCTTTTGACCCCTTAGACGGTTCTTCGAATGTAGATATAAATGGTCAAATTGGCACTATTTTTACTATTTATAAAGCAAGAGATGACGTTGCTGATGACAGTGATGAACAATTTTCTCAATCTGGCAATCAGCAACTGTGTGCTGGTTATGTATTATACGGCGCATCGACTTTACTAGTTATGACAACGGGTGGCCCTACACGTTGCTTTACGCTGGATTTAACACATGGTGGCTATTTACTTACCGATAGTAGCTGTAAAATTCCACTTAAAACAAAAGAGTTTGCTGTTAATTTAGCAAACTATAGGTATTGGTCCGAGCGTGAGCAGTTTTATTTTGATGAAATTTTATTTCAAAATGAAGAACATGCAGGTTCATCTATGCGATGGAATGCAGCTATGGTTGGCGACATGCATAGAATTATATGTAGAGGTGGTATATTTTTATATCCTGCAGATAGTAGAAAAGCGAGCCGTAATGGCAAAATTAGGCTGCTTTATGAGGCAAATCCATTAGCGATGCTTGTTGAAAATAGCGGCGGAAGAGCAACAAGCTTAGGTCAAAAAATATTAGATATTCAGCCTGAGTCTTTACACCAAAGAGTACCGGTAGCCCTTGGCTCTAAAGAGCAAGTTGATGAGTATAATAAAGTAACGTTAAAGTTATAGTATTCGCGTAAAAGTTACTTCTTTTATTATATAAACTTCCTGCACTTTACCTTTAATATTTTTAAAGTGTTAGTGGCATTAACGTTTAATTCCATACTTTAAACCAATACCTCTTAGGTATTGGTTTCATTAACTGTAATTGATAGGCAGAAATATAAAAATTAAAAAATTCTTATATTTAAAAGTTTCATAAACTTATTATTTATGTCCTCAGTTCACCATTGCTTAATAATTTTAAGTGCTTATAGGATTTCAAAGTTGCTTAGTCATATATTTGATATTGATGGCACCCTAACTAGAACAGGGTACGACTTATGGTTTTTAACAATGAAAGAGTTGTGTGAACCAATTGCTTTTAACCGTTTAGTTTTAAACTGGAATGTTAATGATAGAACACACGAAAATGCTCACAAACGGCTCGTTGATGGGCTTAATTTACTTAAAGCAGTCAGCAATCCAGAAGAAAAGTTATTTAAAACGGCAAAGCGATTAACACTCAGTTTGATCCATCAAAATATAATACCCAATAAGGCAATATTGACACTACGTCAAAGCATTCAATTATGCGATTTAGTGGTATTAAACACAGCTAACTTTGCAGAGGTTGCTAAAGGATTTACTGCAGCCCTATTAGAGAGCGGATTAATCACTCAGGTTGAACATGATAAGATCGTTGTTTTGGCTACAAATATTAATTGGGATTCATTTTCTGCGCAGTGTTTTAATGTGGGTGATGTAAAAATACACACATATTACAGATACTTACAAAGCCAGAATTACGTAGTTAAGGTCCCGGATAAAGTGTTTGTTGATGATCCATTTTTTAGTGATGCCTCACTTGTAACTGAGGCACTACAGGTCGTATTAATAGATAATCCTCAAAATAGAGATTACTCAAGAAACGTTGGGTTTGAAAGGGTCTTTTGGGTGTAGTAGCTTAACACAAGCGGCGAGGCTGATTGCTAATGATTGAGTTAATCAATCAATAGCCTCCACTACAATAACTTCAATATTTTGCTCTTCAAACGTTTTAATAAGTTTTGGATTCGCATTTGAATCAGTAATTAATATGTCGACCTCTGTTAAAGGACAAAAAATAAAGTTACTTTGCTGACCAAGCTTTGTGCTATCAGCTAAAATAACTAATTTCTCTGTTTGTTTTTTTAATTTTTTTTCAGAACGAATTAATAGAGGATCGGATTCCATAACACCAAATTCACCTACGCCAGGTGTCCCCATAAACATCATGGATCCTCTATAGTTCTCTGTAGTATCACTTTCATAAGAGCTTAATATAATACCCTGTTCCCTATATATTTCACCGCCAGGAAGGGATACTTGGTTTGAACTATTTTCTGAAATGTAATTTGCTAAGACAAAAGAGTTAGTCAGAATGTTTAGTTGTAGCTTATCAAGATACTCACCCATCATAAAGGTAGAGCTACCGCCATTGATAATAATAGAGTCCCCGTTGGCACACAGTTCGACTGCACGTTTTGCAATTAACTTTTTGGTTTTGGCATTTTTTGTTTTATCTAGAATAAATGAGGAGCTAGAGATATTTTTTTTCTTTCTCATTTTAGAGATTGATTCTGCTCCGCCCCTAATTTTAGTAATTTCACCTCGGTTAGACATTTTTGTTATATCACGTCTAATTGTTGCCTCTGAAGCATTTAATAGTTGTGTTAAGCTGCGAACGCTTGCAAATTGGCGCTGCTCTAAGATGTTAACTATCAGTTGTTGTCTATGCTTTTCTAGCATGGGAAGCGTATGTTCAACACTTGCAATACTTTCAGAAGATTTATTCATGTTCACTATATTTTATGTCATTTATAAAACTATTGTATCACAGCTGACTAAAAAAGACATTTATTGGTTTATTTTGATTGTTGTGACGGGTCTGGAAATTATCTGTTTCAGCCGTGTTTCTGCCTTTTTTTAGTAATTCGGTTTCTTCATTTAAAGAAAAGTTAAACTTTGAAAGTCGATAATTAGTTACATTTAATCAATATCGCTCAATATAATCATTTACAATCATTTAACCTGCAGTTAGAATCGACCAGCTAAACGCTTTTTTAATAAGAATACTAAATAGCCGTTGTGTATCTAAAAGTGGCTTATCTAGATTTGATCTGAGGATGTAATTGTGAAAGTAGCTGTATTAGGTGAATGCATGATTGAATTAAGTCAGCAAGTTGGTGACCAATTTAAAATTGGTTTTGGTGGAGACACTTTAAATACCGCTATTTATTTATGCCGTTGTAACGGTGAAGCTGACTATTTTACCGCATTAGGAAATGATCCATACAGCCAAAGCATGCTTAATGCTTGGCAAGACGAAGGGGTTGGCATTGAACATGTAAAAATTAAAAATAACGCATTGCCAGGCCTCTATATCATCAATAATGATGAAGATGGAGAGCGTCATTTCCAATATTGGAGACAAAATTCTCCTGCTCGGACACTGCTTTCTGACTACCCCTCTGTATTAGATGAAATTAAATCATATGAAATGATTTTTTTGAGTGGAATCACCTTATCTCTTTATCCTCAAGATGACCTTATTGTATTTTTTAATTGTTTAACCCAATACCGTAAACAAGGCGGAATAGTTGTTTTTGATAACAACTATCGTCCCCGCAACTGGATGGGCATGGACACCGCCGTTCAAGTTTTTTCTAAAATGATGACATTAACAGATATTGCACTTATTAGTTTTGATGACGAAAAATCTTTGTATGGTGAACACTCAGTTGAACAATGTATCAATCGATGGGTTGATGCGGGTGTTGAAGAAGTGGTTGTTAAAAACGGCCATCATGGCTGCCATCTATACAAAGATAAGCAATATAGTTTTTACCCATTGAAATCTGTTTTGAAGCCAGTTGATACAACGGCTGCAGGTGATTCATTTAATGGTGCATACTTAGCTGCTAAATTGCAAAGTAAAGATATAAAAGATTGCATCAGTGCAGGGCAGCAATGTGCAAGTACAGTAATTATGCACAAAGGCGCAATTATTGAACGCAATATTGCCTTAACTGATGGAGGCTCATAATGTCTATAAATATATTTGTTAGGTTAATAAGTGCCCTAGCACTCTGTATTTTTTTATCTTCTTGTAATGATGATAGACACACATCAATTCGTCTTGCTCATCACTTAGATACTCAGCATCCTGTGCATAAATCGTTGGTGCATATGGATGAAGTGCTTCAAAAATTATCGGGTGGGACGATGGAGTTGGTAATCTATCCGTCTGCTCAAGTGGGTACCGAGCGTGAAGTACTAGAACTGCTGCAAATTGGTAGTATGGGAATGACTAAGGTTTCTGCCAGTTCCTTAGAAGCATTTGTTCCGCAAATGAAAGTCTTTAGCCTTCCTTATTTATTCGATAACCATGAGCACTATTGGAAAACACTAGAAAGCAATATAGGTCAAGACTTACTTGACGCAGGGACGCCTTTTTTAATTAAAGGTTTGGGTTATTTTGATGCAGGAAGTCGTAGTTTTTATACCACAAAGAAAAAAGTAGAAACGCCCGGTGATCTTGCTGGCTTAAAAATCCGAGTTATGAGCAGTCAAACGGCCGTTGATATGGTTAACACAATGGGGGGCGCAGCTACTCCTGTAAGCTGGGGAGAGCTCTATACTTCATTACAGCAAGGGATTGTTGGTGGTGCTGAAAATAACCCTCCAAGCTTCTACTATTCAAAACATTATGAAGTCAGTAAGTACTACTTGTTGGATGAACATACCTCTATCCCCGATGTAATCGTTATAGGAACTAAAGTATGGGACAAGTTAACCACCCAAGAACAAGGCTGGCTAAATGAAGCAATGCATCAAGCAACAGAGTACCAGAAAGTACTTTGGGCAGAGTCAACTGCAATGTCATTAAAAAAAGTAAAAGAAGCTGGCGTGAAAGTAATAGAAGCTGACAAAGCACTGTTTCAAGATAGTGTTAAACCAATCTATGAGTCACTTGAGGGGACTATTCTAGAGCCTTTAGTAGAAAGCATCAAATCTATGGGGGAAGAATAGTGAAGTTTTATGAGAATGTTTTACAGCATATAGATAAATTTTTACGGGTATTGCTGGCCATTATGCTGACTTTGTTAGTTATTGACGTAACTTGGCAAGTTTTAACTCGATTTGTACTACCACAACCCAGTTCATTTACTGAAGAAGTAGCCCGCTTTTTATTGATTTGGATTAGTTTACTTGGTGGCGCATATGCTTACAGGGAGCACAGTCACTTGGGCTTTGACTTAATTGTAAGAAACCTTAGTGCATCTAAAGCAAAATATGTATTTAAGTTTTGTTGTTTATTAGTGGCCGTATTTGCCATTACTGTTTTGATAATTGGTGGCTCTAATTTGGTACACCTTACTTGGACATTAGGGCAACATTCAGCTGTACTCAATGTCCCTATGGCTGGTGTTTATCTTGTTTTGCCACTTAGTGGATTGTTATTTTTAGCGTATAGCGTTTACTTCTTTTTTAATGCTCAAAGTTATTGTTTAGAGCAGGAGGACATCACATGATTACGATGATTCTATTTGGTGTCTTCGCTGTTTTATTGCTAATCAACCTGCCTATTGCGCTGGCTATAATATTTGCTACGTTAATAACTATGTTGTTTACCATAGACACACTACCAGCCTTGACTACCATTGCTCAGCGGTTAACTGCCGGCATAGATAGTTTTGCACTACTTGCTATCCCTTTTTTCATTTTGTCTGGTTACATAATGGGGCAAGGAGGAATTGCCCTTAGATTAATTGAGTTCGCGAAAGTATTAGTAGGGCGCTTGCCGGGAGGCCTTGCATTCGTAAATGTGATTTCGTGTGCACTTTTTGGTTCTATTTCTGGCTCAGCTGTTGCTGCGACTTCAGCAATTGGTGGCTTTATGATACCCGCTATGAATAAAGAGGGTTATAACAAGCCATTCAGTACAGCAGTTACCGTTACTGCCGCAACCACTGGCATGCTTATCCCACCTAGTAACATATTAATTATTTATTCACTTGCAAGCGGTGGTGTGTCTATTGCTGCATTGTTTATTGCGGGTTATTTACCAGGGTTACTTGTTACATTTCTGCTAATTGCAGCAGCGGCTATATATGTTAAACGAAAAAATATTAAACCATTATCTGAAAGCTCAATAGGCCCTTTTTGGCCGTCATTATTTGGTGCAGTGCCTAGCTTATTTTTAATATTTTTAATTATTGGCGGGATTATTGGTGGCTTCTTCACCCCCACAGAAGCGGGGGCTATTGCTGTATTATATTCACTTGCGGTCTCGCTGTGTTTTTACAAAGAGCTGTCGTTCAAAGATTTATATCCTATTTTATTAAAATCAGTAAATACGACTGCAATAGTTATGTTATTGATTGGGGCCTCTTCAGCAATGTCTTGGTTAATGTCTTACGAGCTAATACCACAAACAATTAGCCAAACCCTGCTTGCATTGTCGGATAACCCATTAATGATTCTATTAATTATTAATATTACGCTGTTACTGATTGGAACATTTATGGATATGACCCCTGCGGTCCTTATTTTTACGCCTATTTTTCTACCCGTTGCTGAGTCTTTAGGTATTTCACCTTTACACTTTGGCATCATGATGATTTTAAATTTATCAATCGGATTATGTACGCCACCAGTAGGAAGCGTTCTATTTGTTGGCTGTAGTATTGGTAAAGTGTCTATAAGTGACATAGTAAAACCAATACTGCCGCTGTACATAGCAATGGTGGTTGCGCTTATTTTAGTGACAATCTTTCCGCAGATTAGTGAATTTTTACCCCAACTTTTAGGCTTAATTTAAGCTATTTATATAGGAATTTAACAATGAACACATATTTACAGCAACAGTTTGGCTTAGAAAACAAGGTAGCAGTTATTACTGGCGCGAGCCGTGGGTTAGGTCAGGCTATGGCAATTGCATTGGGTGAAGCTGGTGCAACGGTTGTAGCAATTGGTTCAAAGGTTGAGAATGTTGCCAATACAATTTCTCTATTAAAAGAAAAAGGGGTTTCTTGCTTAGCTCTTGGCTGTGATCAAGGTGATGGTGAACAAATAAGCCAAGCAATCAGCGATACAATTAGCGAGTTTGGCCGAATAGATATTCTTGTTAATAATGCTGGCACGATTAAACGCTCGCCTGCTCATGAGTTTTCAGATGACGACTGGAATGAAGTTATTAATACCAATTTAAATGGTGTGTTTAAATTTTGCCGTGAGGCGGGCAAGCATATGCTTAAGCAAGGCTCTGGTAAAATCATTAATATCGCCTCGTTGTTAAGCTTTTCTGGTGGTATCACTGTGCCAGCTTATGCTGCAAGCAAAGGTGGCGTTGCTCAGTTAACGAAAGCATTGGCAAACGAATGGGCTGCGAATAATATTCAAGTCAATGCAATTGCGCCTGGTTATTTCGAAACCGACAATACATATAACCTTCGCCAAGACAAAGAGCGTTATCAAAGTATAACCTCTCGTATTCCAAGTGGTGTGTGGGGTAAGCCAGAAGATTTAGCTGGTGCTACTGTATTCTTATCTAGTAGTGCAGCAAATTATGTAAACGGTCATGTAATGTTAGTTGATGGCGGTTGGATGGCGCGTTAAGTCATTAACAAATTTAAATTTTAAAATGTATAAATTACTTATGCAAAAGGGGTCTTTATGAACTTTATGTTCTCAGCTGATATTAGAAGTTATAAAACAATGCGTAATGATGAATTGCGTGATGCTTTTGTGACCGCACCATTGTTTGAAGCAGGTAAAATCAATCTAACATATACCGATGTTGATCGCGCGGTTATTGGTGGTATTACACCTGCCGCCGACTCAATTATTCTTCCTACTCATAAAGAGTTGGCAGCTGACTACTTTTGTCAACGTCGTGAAGTTGGGATTATAAATATTGGCGGTGAGGGTGTAATTGTTGTTGATGGTACGTCATACCCAATGAATAATCGCGACAGTTTGTATATTGCTAAAGAAAGTAAAACTGTAGAGTTTTCATCTAAAGATGAAAATGTGCCAGCTAAGTTCTATTTAGCATCTTATCCTGCGCATCGTGTAACAAAAACAGTGCACGTTCCAAAGAGTAAGGCAAAATTCATTGAGTTGGGCTCGCAGGAAACTTCGAACGAGCGAACTATATTCCAATCTATTCGTCCAGGTATTGTTGACAGCTGTCAATTAGTAATGGGGATCACTGAACTTAAAAAAGGCAGTGTTTGGAATACCAAGCCACCTCATACTCACTTTAGACGAACGGAAGTTTACATGTACTTTGATCTACCGAAAGATGAAAAAGTATTTCATTTAATGGGAGAGCCTTCTGAAGTGCGCACATTACCAATAGAAAGTGAGGTGGCTATAGCGTCACCAAACTGGTCTATTCACAGTGGTGTTGGAACATCAAACTACACATTTATTTGGGCAATGGGTGGAGAGAACCAAGAGTTTGATGATATGGATCATATTGAGGTAAGTGCATTACGTTAGCTAGTTATGCATTTTAACTGAGCGATCGCCTCTTCTGTGTTGGCGTTCGCCAACCAAATAAGACCCAAACAGTTCTTATAAAGTAACCACCTTCACTTTATCTGTTTGGGTTTATTCAAATTTATCCACTTTATGGATATTAAAGTCGTGTCCACCAATATTTTTTGGAGGATTTATTGCACCTTAAATTTAGGAATGAGGAAAATTTATGGCCAACATAGTTTGTCTAAAGGAAAAGGGTACCCGCGAGCGGCGGTGTGCCTTATTACCAGCAAATGTTAAGTCTTATGTTTTGTTAGGCACTGATGTAATTGTTGAATCAGGTCTAGGAGAAAATGTTTTTATCACCGATGAAGAATACGCTAATGCTGGAGCTACTGTTCTGAGTAATCGAGCTGAAATTATAGCTCAAGCTGACGTTATTTTATCTGTAGATAAACTCCCCATAGAAGATGTAATACTTGCGAAAGGGAAGACGGTTATTAGCTTTTTAGACCCTTTCAATAGCCATGATTATGTAGACTTGCTGTGTCAGCATCAGGTAACGAGCTTAAGTGTGGAAATGATACCTCGTAGTACGCGTTGTCAAAAAATGGATGCATTAAGTTCGCAAGCTAGCCTAGCAGGCTATGTGATGGTAACCAAAGCAATTACAGAGCTTCCAAGTATTTTACCAATGATGATGACTGCTGCCGGAACAATTAAACCAGCAAAAGTATTTGTTATTGGTGCTGGTGTCGCAGGATTACAAGCTATTGCGACGGCTAAACGATTAGGTGCTGCGGTAACTGCATTTGATACTCGAGCTGTTGTAGCAGAGCAAGTACGCTCGTTAGGTGCTAAGTTTTTGGATATTGACCTAGGGGAAACAGGCCAAACAACCCAAGGATATGCGCAAGCGCTTAATGATAGCCAAATGGCTAAACAGCAAGATGCCCAAGCCCAATGTATTGCCCAATCAGATATTGTTATCACAACTGCACAATTATTTGGTCGTAAGCCACCAGTATTAATAAATCACGATACAATAAAGTTAATGAAAGCTGGGTCGGTTATTGTCGATATGGCAGCTGAAAATGGTGGTAATGTTGCAGGTTCGATTGCGGGTCAAACTACCGTCATTGAAGGGGTAAAAGTAATAGGCACCGGTAATTGGTCAAGTGAAGTAGCACTGAATGCTTCACAAATGTATGCCAATAATTTGTTTAACCTCGTTAGTGAGTTTTGGCAAAAAGATACTAAGCAATTTTTAATTAATCTCAAAGACGATATACAGGCAAGTGCTGTCATTACTCATCAAGGCAACATTACGAATCAAACTATTAGTGATTTACGATCACAACCAATGGAGCAAGCATCATGACTGGTATTTATCTTTTATTTATCCTGATGCTGGCTATATTTGTTGGCTTTGAGTTAATTCGTAAAGTTCCTGCAACTTTACATACACCACTTATGTCAGGCGCTAACGCAATCTCAGGTATCACAGTTATAGGTGCCTTGAGTTTAGCCGGTGGTGAGTCTGATCGCTTAGCAACATGGCTTGGTGTAGTCGCTGTAATGTTAGCCACCATAAATGTAGTTGGTGGTTATTTAGTAACCGACCGCATGCTTGCAATGTTTAAAAAACGCTAGGAGATAAAAATGACAGATTACTTAATACTGATAAACGCGGTGTATGTATTGTGTGCATTGCTCTTTATTTTTGGCCTAAAACTATTGAGCCACCCTTCTACTGCACGTAAAGGAAACCTCCTATCAAGCCTTGCAATGCTCATTGCTGTTGTTGTTACACTACTGGACAAACAAATTATTTCGTTCGAATTTATTGTTGGGGCAATAGTCATTGGGTCTGCGGTAGGTGTGTTCGCTGCAAAGAAGATTGAAATGACCTCTATGCCTGAACTTGTATCGCTATTTAATGGTGTAGGTGGCTTAGCAAGCTTAGCTGTTGCATATGCTGCTATAGTTAGCGGCGCATCTGCTACCGTATTCGTTTTAGTGGTTAGCTTTTTAGCATTATTAATTGGTGCAGTCACATTTTCAGGTAGTATTGTTGCTTGGGCTAAATTAAGCGAGCGCATTGTAGGTCGTCCTATTGTATTTAAAGGTCAGGCTATTGCGAATGTATTGCTAATTTTTGCAATAGCTACATCAGGGTATTTACTCGTTTCACAGCCAGAGGTTACTACATGGCATTATATTGCAATTGGTTTGGCCTTGTTAATGGGGGTGATGTTAGTATTACCTATCGGTGGTGCAGATATGCCGGTAGTAATTTCATTACTGAATAGCTACTCTGGCTTAGCGGCATGTGCAGCCGGTTTCGCACTTGAAAATAATTTGCTTATCGTTGCAGGCGCATTGGTTGGAGCAAGTGGCATAATTTTAACAAATATTATGTGTAAAGCGATGAACCGCTCACTAGTCAATGTACTCACATCAGGCTTTCAAAAAGTTCACACAAGTGAAATTAAAATAGAGGGCGAAATAAAACCATTAAGCCCAGATGATGCATTTTATGTATTAGAAGCAGCGCAGTCGGTACTGGTTATTCCGGGGTATGGTATGGCAGTAGCACAGGCGCAACATACAATGAAGGAGCTGCAAACTCTATTAGAAAACAACGGTGCAGAAGTTGCCTATGCAATTCACCCTGTGGCAGGGCGCATGCCTGGTCATATGAACGTATTACTTGCTGAAGCGGATGTCTCTTACGAGCAATTATTTGAAATGGATGAAATTAATCCACGAATTGAAGGCTTTGATGTCGCTATAGTGATAGGTGCAAATGATGTAGTTAATCCTGCGGCGCGTGAAATGGTGGGTAGTCCTATTTATGGTATGCCAGTAATTAACGCCGACTTAGCTAAAAATGTATTTGTTCTAAAACGAGGTATGGCTACGGGGTTCGCTGGTGTTGATAACCCTCTGTTTTTCAAACCAAACTGTAGAATGATTTTTGGAGATGCTAAAGAAACACTAAATAGTTTAGTGCGTCAATTTGCTGATTAATCCTGACATGAACCAGAGAATAGCGTACCAAATAACATTTGAGATACGCTATCTCTCTGATTTAAAAGTATAAACCTATTAGATCCTTTTAGCTGTCTAATGACTCAACGATAATGACTTCTATATCTTTGCTTTCAAAATATCTGATCATTTCTTTATCGGCATCAGAATCAGTTATAAGGACGTCCACGTCTTCAAGAGGGCAGAAAACAAAATTACTGCGTTTACCTAATTTAGTGCTGTCTGCAAGGATAATTAATTTATCAGTTTGTTTTTTTAGTTTTTGTTCTGAAAGTATCAATAACGGGTCTGACTCCATCACACCAAACGCACCTATGCCAGGGGTGCCCATAAACATTTTTGAACTGCGATAATGCTCCGTATTATCCTTTTCATAAGAGCTTAAGATGATACCCTGTTCACGATAAATCTCCCCTCCAGGTAATGATACTAAATTATCACTATTTTCTGAAAGAAGATTAGCCAGTACGAATGAGTTAGTTAAAATATTCAGATTTTTTTCTGCAAGGTATTCACCCATCATATAAGTAGAGCTACCACCATTTATGATAATAGAGTCATTATCGTCACATAACTCTACCGCTTTTTGTGCAATAAGCTTCTTTGTATCGGTACGTTTTGTTTTATCGACCTCAAACGCTGAACTTTGAATATTTTTACGTTTGTTGGAAAGAGACTCTGCACCTCCTCTAATTTTTATAATTTCCCCACGATTAGACATTTTTGTTAAGTCTCGGCGAATGGTTGCTTCAGAGGAAGATAAGGTTTCAGTTAAAACTTTAACACTAACAAAACTTTGGCGATCCACAATTTCTTTAATCAGCTGCTGTCTATGTTTTTCTAACATTTATAACTATTCCATTAACCAAAAAGGGATATATGTATTTCGTGATACATATACAATGGTAAAAGTTTATCACTATAAGAGAAAAAAAGGAAAAAATAGGTTTTACGGATATTTACATGTTGAAATTCTATATGTACTAAATGAATTACGTTATTTACTGCTGCGGTAATTATTTAAAATAAACGCTTCCACCACCCCTTTTCGCTCAAACTCGGTCCAAACTAATCATTTGCAATCATACTCTTTGTGTGTAAACTAAGGCGAATATATTTCTATGTAAATTAATAATAAGTAATAAAAAATGATTGAAATGACACGGTATTCTTTGGTTATAGATATAGGTAAAACACATGTAAAACTGCATGTGTTAGATGATAAATATAATTCTGTATTTTCCAAACAAATGAAAAATACAGTAGTGAAGGAAGGCCATTTCCCTAGTATTAATACAAGCGAGATTTGGGGTTGGCTTATAGCAGGTATTAAAGAGATCACACCAAAATACAGAATCAATGCGATTAATATAACAACGCATGGGGCTACGGCTGCGTTGATTGATCGCAACTCGATAGGTACCGATGGTCTTGTGCTCCCTATTCTGGATTATGAATACGCAGATGTTTTTGAGCAAAGCCCTGAATATGAAAGTATCCGGCCTTCGTTCAATGATACTTTTTCACCGTCATTACCAGCTGGATTGAATTTAGGTCGTCAATTATATTGGCTTAAAACAAAATTCCCTAATGAGTTTGCAAAGGTTACGGATATACTTATGTATCCTCAATATTGGGTGTGGCGTTTTACTGGACAAAGAGTAAATGAAATAACATCCTTGGGTTGCCATACAGATTTATGGTCAATTCAGAGCAATACGTATTCCTCTTTGGTAGATCATTTAGAGTGTGAAAAATTACTTCCTGATATCAAACCCGCTTGGTTTAATTGTGGCAAAGTATCATCTTCACTTATAGCTGAGCTTGGACTTGACCCTCAATGCCACTTTTTTAACGGCATTCATGATAGTAATGCGAGTTTTTTAAGATACAAACTGACCCAAAATAAAGCACCTTTCACCGTAATATCGACTGGAACTTGGACTATTTTGATGTCATCTCAGGTCCCACTCAGTAACCTTGATGCTGATAAAGATATGCTCGCTAATATTGATGCTATGCAGCAGCCGATTGCTTGTGCTCGCTTCATGGGCGGCAGAGAATTTGAAGCTATTTGTGAGCGAGCAGGCTCTTGGCTTGGCGAGCAATTTAATGTTGACGACATTCAAAATGTGATTGATCAACAAGTGTTTGCATTGCCTGACTTCAGTAATGGAAGTGGCCCATTTGGAGGTGCTATGTGTGGTTTTACTACCAATACAGATAAAGTAAGCGGTATTGCATTAGCAACGATTTACAGTGCTTTAATGATAGATTACCAGTTGGATATGTTGGGCGCCAAAGGCGACATTTTTATCGAAGGCGCTTTTTTGAAAAACCCTTTATTATGCGCTGTTTTAAATCAGTTAAGAGACAATAATAATGTGATTTTATCAAAGGACTCTACAGGGACAGTACAAGGTGCTGGTTATTTATCTGATTGGGGCAATGTTCAGTGTGAAATTGAATGTGAACACTCGTCAACTACTGAGCTTAGTAACCTTTCAGGGTATAAGAAACAGTGGCGAGAATATGCTGAATCTAGATCTACTGTATTATAGGGATCAGCTTTTAATCTACTGAGGCCCATTTTTTATTATTTTTAGGTGTAATCTATGCGGATAAATGCACTTAATGGTTTTAAATGTGCCTCAACTTCAAAATGTAAGCAACTATTGAGATAGGTTAGTAAAAATCTGCTTTGTAATCTAGATGCATGTACTCTACTTTTATAGATTGAGTTTAATATGCTTTATTGTTTTTAAAATGTTTTTTGACGCAGATAGTAAGGCTACTCCCAGTAGCTTAAAAAGTTAGTAAATATTGGAATATAACAATATTAAGTTTAACCTTAATTAATAAGGTTTTTGAGCACACTAACTGCTTTCATGTAATCCCCCCTGCAACTCCAATTAAGTTAGTTAAAATTTGCAATGGCAAAGTTGGTTTTTCTTTTTATACTTTATTTATTCCACGATTGAGTTATTCAGTTACTTTGAGAGAGACATCTATAGCTTTTTATTTATTAAAATAATATAGCTCTGTGCCCTATTTTGTTTATTTAAAGGCATTTACTTCATTAAAATGCATCAGGAATTATGTGCAAATAAATATTTCAACACCAATTTAACATAATAACATAATTAGTGTAAATGGACGTTTACACAAGTAATGTTTAAGTGTATAAATATGTAGAGTGATATGTTGAAGGAAATTGGGTGCATTATGAAAAGTAGGTTAAAAAAAATTATGGACCATGATGTAAAGCAATTACCAGCAACAAAACACAGTTTAATTCATACTGTACGTGTTGATAATAAATGTCCGATATTTAACTATATACATTCATTGAATGCTGATACCTCAAAACAAACAGCGATACGTTGCTTACAAGCAATAGCAAAACACAATAACTATTCATCTTTTTACGAAATTAATTGGCGTGAAATAACATCTGTAGATATAAATAGTTTAATTCATACACTAAAAGATAAAGGTCTTTCACCAAAATCCATTTCACTTTACGTATCTATAGCCAAAAGCGTATGCGAACACGCATATTTACTTGGCCAAATATCTCGCCTACAGCTAGATGGGGTTTTAAAAGTTAAAGGCTCTACCGGTTCACGTATAAAAAAGCATAAAGTAATTGACCGAAATGAATTTCAAGCTTTACTTTTACGCATTGAAACTAGCAACCCATTTAATAAAGTAAAACTGATAAGAGATAAAGCCATCTTTCACTTATTGATAGGTACTGGGCTCAGAAGAAATGAACTGGCAAATATCCAGATCTCCTCCTTAGATATAGAAATAAGCAAGCGACATACTATTTATATTAGCTCTCAATACATTAAGATAGTTGGTAAAGGTAACAAAGAAAGGTATGTAGCGCTTCATCCTGTGACTAAAGCTGCTTTAGAGGACTGGATAAATATAAGAGGCATACTGAGCGGCCCGATTTTCATAAAAGTATCCAAGAACGGGAGTTTTTCTATAAGAGAAAATAACTTTTTAACAGGAAATGCAATTTATGAGCTATGCAGAAAGTACAACACAGTTGCCCCTCATTCCTTAAGGCGATCTTACGCGACCTGGCTTGATGATAAAGGAGTCAAAATTAGTCGTATCAGTAAGCTTTTAGGCCATGCGAAAGAAGTTACAACGGCTTTGTATATTGTTAATGATGAAGAGAAAGCTTACGAGGATGTTTTAAATAGCTTGTTTTAATATTGATATATACTTATTATTTCTACCGTAATAAAAATTACTGTAATATTAATTACAATGTACTTAAGGGGCTAGTGTATGCAAAAGTTTTATAATAGAGAAGTCCAGGTTAATAAGTTAAGAACGATCTCTGATGATATAGAACAATCTAAAGGTCGGTTAAGTGTCGTTGTTGGTCGTAGGCGTGTTGGAAAAACACGCTTACTTAATGAGGCTTTTCAAGGTATTGCGCAGAAACACCTTTATTTATTTGTAAGTCGAAAATCTGAGAGTGCGTTAGTCAGCGAATTTTCAACTATATTGCAAAATGAATTGAATACAAAGTTCTTTAAGCCCGAGTCTTTGAAAGATATATATGAATATTTGCTCGATTACTCCACACATACACCCATTACTGTCGTTATTGATGAATTTCAGGATATTGAACGAGTAAATAATAGCCTATTTTCAGATTTACAAAACCTATGGGACGAATACAAAAATAAATCGATGATGCATTTGGTTTGTTGCGGGTCTATGTACAATTTAATGACAAGAATCTTTAAGGACGAAAAGCAGCCATTACTTAACCGTGATGATTACTTTTTTAAAGTTAATCCTTTGGCGCCGAATTATATAAAAGCAATTATGAAGGATAATGATAAATATACGCCAAACAATATGCTTATTTGGTGGTGTTTATCTGGCGGTATACCTAAATACCTTGAGTGGCTAACTAGTGCAGGTAGTTCACCTTTTGACACACTAATTTCAAATGGTTCACCCTTAATAAAAGAGGGGATGCATCGACTTGTGGAAGATTTTGGCTCTGAGCACCGTGCATATTTTGATATTTTAGGTGCTATAGCCAGTGGCTACAATAGTCGGCCCCGAATAGAGAGTTATTTAGATGCGAGTGTCGGCGTACACTTAGATAAGTTAGAAAAAGATTTTGATATCATTACTAAGCTCAGACCGATTACTGCAAAAGAAAACTCTAGAGACATTCGTTATAAGATTGCAGATGAATTTTTAAGCTTTTGGTTTCGTTTTATATATAGTAACCGAAGTGCGGTTGAAATAGAGAACTACGACTTCATAAGACGCATAGTATATAGGGACTTTGATACGTATTCGGGTACGCAGCTAGAGGAATTATTTAAAGCTATTATTATAGAATCAAAGCAATTTAACAATATTGGTAGTTATTGGAATAGTAAAGGTGAAGATGAAATCGATATTGTTGCTATTAACGATTTAGATAAAGAAGTTTTAATCGCTGAAGTTAAGCGCCAATACAAAAAGTATAGTGAGCCTAAACTAATACTTAAATCTAAGAGTTTACTTCAGAACTTAAACAAAAAGGGCTATAGAGTTTCATATAGAGGGTTTTCACTAGACAATTTAGATGATATTCAGAATGAGTTTAAAAAGGGAGCATGATCTTGCCCCTAACAATTAAATACCTGACTAATTTTAGCAAAGGTAACTAAAATAATTACTATACCATCATACTAAAATCTACTTTTAGACTTCTTTCTTTAAACGGTTACTATTTAAATTATCGGGTATACACCAGAGCAAAAGTCTGACATATTGTCATTACTTAGTATGATGGTATAGTTTTATGTCTTTATATATGGAAATAGCTTGTGCGTATAATCAGCTAGTACAATTTACAGATTTACTAAACCAATCTTTATTGGAAACAGAGGTAATTCATGCGCAGTGCTATAAGTTACCCGCTGTAGCGGGTGATATGTCAGACTCAAGTGGGTGGGAATTCATCGAGCCAGAGTCTTTTACCGGCTTCACAGCTCTTAGTATGGCTACGGGTGCATTCTCTAGATTCACGCCAGATTACCAATACTCTGCGAAATACCCATTTCGTTTACCAGGAATTATTCAATTAAACCCAGTGCATCGAGAGCGTATTTCAGAGCTAGTCTATCAATGCAATCACCTAAAATTAAAAATTAAAAGTTTAATTAACTCAAGCGCACTAAATCAAACAAAAAAACGTGAATTAATACAGAGCGTATGCCCAAACGCAATTACTTTACAGATTTATCGCTTAATTAAAAACACAACCTCACCAGTAAGGCGCGTTGGATTTACCTGGTGTAATAAGAACAGTATGCGTAGAATAAAAAAAAGTGAGTTTTTAGACTACCTACAAAGGAGTAAAAACAATCCTCCGGCAGGGCAAACTAAATCAGAATGGGCGCCTTGGGTAGATAAAGAAGTTGATTTAATTAAAAATAAAACTAGCGACTTCGTTAAAGTGAAGCGACCTCTCCCCATCGTACCTAAGCTAAACATTTCATTTACTGATGATACGAAAACTATTATGTTTTATGGCCATCTACCAGCTATCATCTTTACCGCTGAGCCTATAAAAATAACTCCACTGAGAAGTTACATCGATAAGAAGAATAAAAAGCAGTTTCAAAATTATCTTATTAAACGACTGTACGTTGTTAGTGAATTTATTGACCAATCTTAGCTATTTGCTCTAGCGTCGTTGTATATTTTAAGAGCGGGTGAATTACTATATCAGCGTCTCCCAACTCACTTTAAATTTATGCCTCTTTAAAGTTACCCTCTGACGAGCAATAAGTAAGATCTCTCGTACTTCTATCAACTAAGCTACTTTAAATTAGTTCTACTGGGGATAGACATAAAACTTTTACAAGGGAAGCAGAAAGCATAACTCTAAACTTAGACTAAATCTTCGTAAAAGTGTCAAGTTAGCTTTTGCGTAATCCCATGAGTTAGGTTGTATCATTTGTTATTTTTAGTGTAGATGACTATTAACTTTAATGATCTACTTCAGACTTTAAACGCTGAATAGGGCCATTATCACCTAGTAAGTAAACTTTTCTATTGGCTTTACCTTTTTGCTTTTCAGCCACCACCATCCTTGCATCTGGATGCCCATCATTGATGATTGAAGTAATCGCCCAATTAGAATTTGTGCGTCTAATTAATTCATCACCTTTGTTGAAAGTAGTGCCTCCGTCCTTGCTATCCCAATAAGAAATTACACCATCACTACCCTCTTTTGATTCAAGAATAAAACTTACTTCTTTTGGGGCTTTAATAATAAAATCCCCTCGTGTATCTTGATTACTAGTAACAGCACTTGAATCAACCGCACTATTTGAGATCCATTGTGAGCCACTCCAACGAATATGCGTTGTTTGCTTAGGGCCGCCCGTTTTCATGCCTATATCTTTGCCGATATTAGTTGCTAAATGCGGATAGCCGCTAGAGTCAAGGTGAACTGTCCCATTAAAAGTCCATTTCTCACCAGTATTTAAGGCTAATGTTTTTTGATCTGCAATTTCTCGCGTGATTGGTAGGGGTAATTGCTCACCTTTAACATTTTTCCATACATCATTTTTGGTATCGAATGTCATGTAGTACGCATTATGTCTTTGTGTTGTGTGCCCTCGACCATTAATACCTGCTTTGCCATCCCAACAAACATGATAGTCATAGCCTATTATAATTTCACCCTCTGCGCCTTTATCAACCCACGCATACCAACTATCAACAGCTTGAATATCATCTCGTCTTTTATGCTTCAAAAATGAAACGGGTGCTTCAAATGTGCGACCATGATCTGTAGATTTTTGATATACCCAATCGCTACGATGCGCGCCATGCCTATAAAATAGATAAATATCACCATTATCCATTTTTACCGCTTGATTATAAGTACCAAATACAGGAATTGTATCAAGCTCTTCCCAGCTACTGATATCATAAGGTTTTTTAGTAACAGCATGAATATTTCTGCCATAATGAGTATTACCTAAAGGGTTTTTACCGTGTTTAGGCATCCCTCCATGACCACCAAAAAATACATGAATATAGCCTAAATCATCCATCAAAATAGTTGGTTTACCGTGATTGTCTATTTTACTTCTTGATGGATCTTTACCCATGTCACTTATGCCAGCTTTATATGGCCCTTTCCACTCCTTAGTTTCATGATTATAAGAAGCGACATAGGGGTCTTCTAAAGGCCCTTGGTACGAAACATACGTTACCCCGTCATGGTAAATACCTGCAGGGTGTTGAACGATGGCCAAAGGATTACCGATTGCATCATTGGCAAAGTAATCTACATACTCATCATTACTCGATTTATAATGGCTACATCCAGTGAGAAGAAGTGCTACACATGTAGAAATAACACTGAGTGGTTTTATTATTTTTTTCATTGTTGTCACCTGTGGTCTACCGATTATGAGTCAAAATCATTTAATAAACTTCCATATGATAAATATTGATTTAATGTGACTGAAAATGCAAGCTAATAAGGTGGGCAGAGCCAAAATAGGTCAGCCATCATATAAGCTTATGATGGCTGAAGCGAAAAACTATAAGTATAGAATTAGTCAGTTGCTATCGTTAATTCCACTCAGAGTTAGTACACTCGGTTGAGATATATAACTATGAGCGCTATCTCTATTACCAGGTTGTGTAAGCCAAGATAAGTAAAACTTTTTACCAAAAGCTGATGAATCTCCTTTCCCCTCAAAAACATGGTTTTCTAATTTAATCAAACCATTACCTTGCGATAGATGGGGGTTAGCAGCTTCAGTCGCAGCATTAATAGCAGGAGGATAAATATCTGCTTCTTCAACTTTAATCGTTTTTAGGCTATCACTATCTAGTATAAAACGCATGACATCATCATTTTGTCGAACTAATACTGCTAGTTTATTATTTTCTAGCAGCTCTGGTGAGTAAGGTTTGACCTGAAACCGACCTAATGATCCATGCCCATCAAAGTCCCATCGAAACCCTTTCCAATCACTAATTTGTACTGATTCCCAACCTTGGCCTTCTTTGCGTGCAACGTATATTTGAGTATCGCCTTTTTCATCATATTTATGATATGAAATGATAGGTTGCTTATTGTGGTCAAACCCGACTTTTACATTCCCATTAATCATTCCACCAAAGGGTGGAACAGGGTCAACAACTTCAGCACTTTTCGCAGTAATAGGTAACGAAATATCTTCACCGTTTGAATTCTGCCAATTAATCAGGTCTTCGCTTTTTGCATACGACAAACTGTGATTAGTCGCCGCATTTGGTGTATTGCGCCAGACCCAAATTAAATGGAACATTCCATCAGGGCCTAGTATAGGTCCTTCGAAATAACCACTCATTTTACCTTCGCCATCTAAGAAAGTATTGGCGTGTAATCTGCTCCATGACTTAGATTGAGTATTATAAACGTTGTAAATTTCGCTACCATTGCCACTACTACCATCGCGATACTTTACGATAAGTTGATCCTGTTTGTTGCGAAGAAAAACAGGGTAAGTCATTCTTTTTTCGAGTGACTTTTCAGCCATAACAGAAACACGCTTCAATGAACGTACATTCAAAGGCTCTGACATACGAAAATACTCAAGTGGATCTGCATGCATGTTACCCATGACATGTAAGTAACCTTCAGAATCTAGCTCCATAGTGACATAGTTATGGCTATCCCATCCTAACCAGCTGTCTACTTTGTAGTATCTCCACTTACCACCTAGCTGTCGGTGTGCCACCGTCATTTGGCGATTTGCATCATAATAAGCTACAAATTGTTGCTCGCCTCGAGTTAATAAATAAGGCTTAATTCTATGCCCAGACCATACATTATCGATTGCTATGCTCGTGATCTCCGGCTCTTTGGCATACACTATTGAACTGAAAAACATCGGTAAAAATACCAAGCAATAAATTATTTTCTTCATATATTTCATATTGATTAAAAACATAGTATTCACTTTTAAATTTATAATTCGCTCTTAAAGTGAGTTACATATGCTAATTTAAACGCGCTACATAATGCTTAAAAATTACAAAGAAACTCACTGTATATTAAATACAAATTTAACCCTGCATATCCTCTAGTTCTTTACCTTTTGTTTCATGCAAAAACATAAAGACAAATACCACCGAAACGAGCGCACAAATTGCATAAAAGCCATATGCCCCAGCGAGACCAACACCAGTTAGCATAATAGGGAATGACCAGGTGATTAAAAAGTTAGCTATCCACTGTACAAAACCTGATACCGCTAAGCCTGATCCTCGAATTTGATTAGGGAACATCTCGCCAAGCATTACCCACATAACAGGCCCCCAAGACAAGTTAAAGAAAAACACATAAGCATTTGCTGCAACTAATGCGACGATACCTTGACCACCTAATTCTAAATTACCTGAAGCACCGGTTTGAGCTTTAACAAAGGCATAAACCATCGTGAACAATGTCACAGTCATACCCACAGAGCCCACTAATAAAAATGGTTTTCTCCCAATTTTGTCAATAAAGTACATTGTAATAAATACAGCGATAATACTTACTAACCCACTGATAATATTAATTAGCAATGCATCAGATTCATTAAAGCCCGCAGCTTGCCAAAGCACGGCACCGTAATAAAAGACGACGTTTATACCAACTAATTGTTGAAATGTAGCCAGGCCGATACCGACCCAAACGATAGGACGCAATTTATTTTTAGACTTATCTATTAAGTCAGATAGTTTTGGTTGGTGCTTATCTGTAGCTAATGATGCTTCTATTTCATCTCTTTTGATTAGAGCCGTTTCTTGGCCATATAAATTTGTTAGAACACGAACTGCTAGCTCTTTTCTGCCAACCATCATTAAATAACGAGGGCTTTCTGGAATAAACAACAAAGCTATAAGAAATAAACTTGCAGGAAGTAACTCTACCCAAAACATCCAACGCCACGTTTCATAACCAAGCCAAAATAATTTAGTTGATCCTCCGGCAGTATCCGCTAAAAAGTAGTTACTGACAAAAGCACAAAACAAACCAAAAATGATAGCAACTTGCTGTAATGTGGAGAGTGTCCCACGATATCTAGCTGGTGCAATCTCACTGATATAGGCAGGAGTCATCACAGAAGCACCACCAACTGCCAGGCCACCTAATACCCTATAGATGACAAACTCAATAGAAGCATCTGCAATACCAGATCCCCAGGCGCTGATAATAAAAAATACAGCTGCAAAAAGTAAAATGCGACGACGGCCGAATTTATCCGCCAACCGTCCTGCTGTAAACGCACCGATAGCACAACCTATAAGCATACTCGATACATTAAAACCTGTGCCTACGCTGCTTGATCCAAACGCAGTTTGTAAGCCATCGACAGTGCCATTTATTACACCACTGTCAAATCCAAACAAAAACCCGCCAATCGTTGCAGCAAAGCAAACCATGACAATTAAAAGTACATTCTCTTTATTGTTCATAAGTATCCATATTGTGTGTGTTGTTGTTCTTATACAAATTTTGAATAAAAGCTGGCTGCAACTTTATTTGATAGAGCTCGACTCCCTCTCTATCAATTCAAAATCTAAAATATGTCTTAACTCCAAACTTTTTAAATTGCTCATATTGTCATATTGTCCAGAAGCAAGTAACGAAACTGACAATTCGGCCATTTCATTTATCGGCTGCTTAACGGTTGAAATATGCGGCCATACGACTCGAGCAAGTTGAGTATCATCAAAGCCAACCACTGAGAGATCGCCTGGGATATTGATACCTTGTTGTTGTGCAATTGATATAACAGCTGCAGCCATATCATCATTTGCTGCGAATATCGCTGTAGGCTTGTCATCTAATGCGAGTAACTTAACTGCAGCTTCCATTCCCGATTGATAAGTAAAACTTCCTTGCTCTATGTATTCTGGGGGGGTAGTAATTTTATTAGAACGCAACGCATCTAAATATCCCTGGTAGCGCAAACGACTTACACCCTGTTTATTATTACCAATAATATGAGCAATTTTTTTATGACCCTGATTTATAAGCCTCTCTGTAACATCAAACGCAGCTTGGTAATCGTCCATACAAATATAGGGAGAGCTATTTAATTTAGTATCTGGCGTTATTCTCACAAATGGTACATTTGCTTTGGTAAGAACTTCTAGCACATCTTCGTTGTCACACATCGGTGGTAATAAAATCATCCCATCAACCTGCGTAACGTCTATCAGTTGTTTAACTGATTCTATCGTTTTATTAATATCTAAGTGGGCTTCATCTACAACCAGGTGATAACCCAAAGCACGACATTTTTTTAGTGCAGCTAAGAGAAACTGGCTGATATACGAGTCACTAGGGTTATCGTATAACAAGCCAATAAAAAAGGATTTATTGCTTGCTAAACGTCTCGCAGACACATTGGGCCGGTAATTTAGCTTCTCAACAACCGCCATTACTTTTTCACGAGTTTTATTGCTTACTTTTTTGTCTTGGTTGAGTACTCGTGAAACCGTCATCATGGATACACCAGCTTGCTCAGCTACATCTTGAATTCTTGTTCTTCTAGGCTCAGCCATGTTTTTAATTACCTATTAATAATCTTTTTATTGATATATAGCGCTTGTGTTTCGATAGCTTTCATGACACACGCTTAAAACGGCTGTTTCCATACCGATTGTTGAACATCTTATTATTATTTTTTATACATGGAAATGTTAGCGATAACAATAAAACACAAAAAATGTAACAGCGCAATAAATAAACCTAATAAAAAGATCAAAAAAAACTCCATTATTGACTATTTAAGCACAACTATTGACTTAATATTAAGCGATCGATTATGTTAGCGCTAACACAAAAAGATGGTGAGTTTTGATTATGTTCCTTGGTATCGATTTAGGCACTTCAGGTGTAAAAGTAATTATTTTAGACGAGCAAGACCAATTGCTTGCTCAAGCAAGTGGATCTTTGAGCGTTTCACGCCCTGCACCACTTTTTTCTGAGCAAAACCCTACCGATTGGTGGCTTGCAACATGTAGTGCAATTGAGGAGCTTAAAAATACTCACCCTGCATTACTAAAATCGGTAAAAGCTGTGGGCCTTTCTGGGCAAATGCATGGCGCTACGCTGCTTGATAAAAACAATAATATTATTCGCCCCGCCATTTTATGGAACGACGGGCGCAGCGCAGCGCAATGTGTGGAGCTTGAGAAACGCGAACCTAATTCTCGTAATATTACCGGCAACATAGCCATGCCGGGTTTTACTGCCCCTAAATTGGTATGGCTAAAAGAGTTTGAGCCAGAAAACTTTGCAAAAGTAGCCAAAGTATTATTACCAAAAGACTACCTACGCTTTTTAATGACCGGTGATTTTGCATCAGACATGTCTGACTCAGCAGGCACACTGTGGCTAGACGTAGGAAAAAGAACATGGTCTCAAGAAATGCTCAGTGCTTGCGACTTAACAGAGCAACACATGCCTACCCTATATGAGGGCACACAAATTACAGGCAAATTAACAGCCCAAGTTGCTGAAGAATGGGGAATGGAGCAAGTCCCCGTTGTTGCAGGGGGTGGCGATAATGCCGCAGGCGCTGCCGGTGTTGGCGTAGTAAAACCTAAACAAGCGTTTTTATCTTTAGGTACTTCGGGCGTTTACTTTGTTGCCAACGAAAAATACCTACCTAACCCTGAAGGTGCTGTACATACTTTTTGTCATTGTATTGAAAACACCTGGCACCAAATGTCAGTGGTGTTAAGCGCAGCAAGCTGTTTAACCTGGGTCACTAAATTAACTGGTTTTGAAAACGAAGGCTCCTTGCTTGAACACGTAAGCAAATGCGACTTTAGTAAACCAAGCTCAGTGATATTTTTACCTTATTTAACTGGCGAACGTACACCGCACAATAACCCAGATGCCAAAGGCGTATTTTTTGGTTTAGACAGTGATACCGATGCAGCTGTCCTTGGCCGTGCAGTACTGGAGGGCGTTGCTTTTGCCTTTGCCGATGGCCAACAAGTACTGCTTGATGCTGGTGCACAAATTGACGATGTAACCGTTATTGGTGGTGGCGCTAAAAGCCCACTGTGGGGAAAAATCATCGCAAGTGTACTTAATCGCCCCCTAATTTACCGAGAAGGCTCAGAAGTTGGTCCCGCATTTGGCGCTGCAAGACTTGCCCGAATAGCAGTAACACAACTCCCAGCACAACAAGTGTGTGTTAACGGCAAAGTAACGCAAACCATTGAGCCTGACCCTGTTATGCAAGACTTTTACGCACAGCAATACACGACATACAAAGCACTTTACCAAAGTGTAAAAACATACTTTTAATACACTATTATGAAATTAATGGAGCACATCATGAGTGAGCAATTTTTTAAAAACGTAGAAAAAATTAAATTTGAGGGTGAAAACTCTAAAAACCCATTTGCATTTCGTTACTACGACGAAAATAAAGTCGTTCTTGGCA
>Ga0207907_100098_pt1 | contig 60262 bp, 60 predicted proteins | sample LinPmetageLP52_FD_184062 | JGI IMG/M metagenome (GOLD analysis project Ga0207907, IMG submission 184062) | Marine viral communities from the Subarctic Pacific Ocean - LP-52 (SPAdes) | ecosystem: Environmental > Aquatic > Marine > Oceanic | place: Pacific Ocean | collected 2011-08-26
GCGGGTCTGCTTACGTTTACCAGCGTATTCGGCGTCTGCAAAGCTCATCTGTTTCATGCGGTGGTCTCGAAAATGGCGCTGACGCATTTTACCTTTTCAGGAAGTCTTTTTCAGACCTTCCTTAGAGAAGGTGGCCCACTCGATGCTTTCTGGAACGTTAAAACTTAGCCGTCCAAGACATTCTTTGCGTGGGGCATCCGCTGCTGCAAATGCAGCGGGTAGCAGCAGACAGAAGGCAACGAGCTTTGCCAGCGTATTCATACACAGTCCTTGTGAAAAATAGGCGCTCACTGCTGGTTTTCTGCGGCCTCATATAGCGCCTGCATGCCAGGTAGTGGTCGAAAACTTTTCATGAAGTTCAGTACATCAGCTTCGGCTTGCTCTATGGGCGGCGGTGGCTGGTCGTTGGCGTAGGTTTGTAATTTATAGAGGAGGGTGGGCGTGTATTTGCCGGCCACCGCGCCAGCGTTGAGGTTGTACTGCGCATGCGACGAGAGCCGGTCGCCATCGGGATCGATGGCTTGCAGACTGCGACCAGTCAGGGTGCCGCGGCTGTTGCCGATATCGATGCGGCGGGGGCCTATATTGGTCGCGACCAGTGCCGCAGGAAAAGGGTTGCCCATCAGCCGTTTCGTGAGCATGGGTAGCAGCTCGATGGCATCTGTAGCTGAGTTGCTTAGAGTCAGACTATTCAGCACGTAGGGTGTGCTTTTCACATGCCAAGAAAACCCCGCGTAGTAATTTTCAGTGCCGTCATCAGCAATAAAGCCAAACGGCACACAAACCCCGGGCTCTTGCGGTATTTCAAATGCCTGGCGCGGGCGAAAACGTGCCAACAGGTCGCGCGCCGCGGGCTCTATCGCCTCACTCGAGCTGTCGTATTCTCCGTTCTTGGGGCCAAACTCGAAATGAAAAATCCGGTTATTACGCCATAACAATGCCACCATCCTGTCTGGGTGCCAGGCGCCGGCAGCATCGGGGATTCCTAGTTCAAAAGCGCGCTCTTTCTCATAGCGTTCATCTGTGGGCAAGGCCGCTATTTGCTTCTCGTAGCCGGCTAGCTCTTCTTCTAGCTCTTCGGTGGGGCGGCCCTCTTCTTCAAAGAAATCGATCACTGACTGAACTATTGTTATTTCAGCGATCATTTTCCGGTATTTTTTGTTCTCTTCATCCAATGCAAGAAGGTCTTGAATATATTGTTCTTTATCCCCACCTTCTGCGTCGAACCGAGCTTTTCTTGCTTCTATTCTGGCTTTCATCACCCGAATTTTTGCTTTGGTTTCGTTGGGAAGCTCAACGCGTGATGCATGCTCATAGGCCTCGCGAGTGGTTTCCGCGCTAACCCGAATACGAACAAATTTGTAAATACCGTTACCTGGGTCAGTGCCATAATCAAGACTGCGGTTAGCCCACGGGTCGGTCGCAGCATAATCGACGGTATCACCGTATGGGATTTGAAGCTGCCAAACCGCTGTAGCCGGCATATCAAATTGTGAGCGGCCCAAACATTCAGTACGCCAGCCCTCCGGCGTTTGATACTTGCTCGGAGGTGCTGATTCAGCGATTGCGAGCGCAGGCAACAAGGCAAGAGTGAATGGTACTAAGCGCATTACGTGGTTTCTCCAGTCTTCGGGGCTTGGCCGTTGTAGGCAAAAGTGGAAACGTCCTGACCAGAGAAAAATTGAGGCTCTATCAACGCCAGGATAGAAAGATTTGCCGTGGAGTCGTTGTACTCGTTTTGCGTCCAGCTAACAGGCAGCGCTGTAATAAATCCTCGGATATCGCCGGGCGCATTGGTTAACTTCGGGTGCTCCCAAAAGCCTTTCTCGAAAGGCATGTAAATATCCAGTTCGTTCTCAGGTAAATTGGGTGTTGTACGGGCATTTACCATCTCTTCCCACGTAGGCCATATGGATGCCCCGTTATGTGGGGCATACATGAATGAATCTTCGTATTTCTTCGCATTGTCTCTCGCTTGCACTTGAATTGCTTCCCAACTACTTGGTGCCGCGGGTTGTCTGAGGGTCTCTTCCAGTTGGCTGGCCGGCTTGACCTTGACTTCCGGGTGGCTGATTTCCAAGCCAAATAGTTTGCGCCACAAATCTATACGCAGTTGCTGGACCGCATTGCACACGGGGTAATTGCAGTGGCCATCAATAGCTTCGGTGGTGGTGGCGCCACCGGAAACAACCACAGCCAGTTCCGAGTCACGGTCACCCAGTTGGCTCCGGTCATTTATATTGGCGCTACCAATAACCGCAACACGGTCATCAGCTATCAACAGCTTGCTATGCACGTAAATCTGCTCGGTGACAGGATAGTCATCAAAGCTTTCCCAAGTACGCAGGTTGAGCAGAGTCAAATACTGCTGCCAGTTCTGTTGCTTATAGACGGGCACCTCATCAGAGCTCTCCAGAAGCGCCTGCTTTTTTGCTCCTTGCTCAGTCATCCCTCTGTCCATAAAACCCTTTATTGCCATGCCCCATTGAATTCGATCAACAAGGCTGTTCTCACCGAGCGAGAGCGTTTGCATGGTCAGGTGCACCTGAGTCATCAGGGTAAGCATGTTCAGGGGCCCTTCCGGGTGAACGGGCAGTACCATATAGACATGAAAGCTCTCGCCCATATCGATGGCTTTTTCTATGCGTTCCCCTATGGCGCTGGCCAGGTCATTGAGTATTGCGGCCTGGGGATCTTGTATAGCGCGCAGCGCCTCCATTGCGCTTTGGTTACTGAGCACCTGAATCAAGCCGCGCGTGAAGGGTTCTGCTTCACCACTGCGAATCATTTTTGCCAGTTCGAAATAGTTGATCTTGTGTAGATTGGCTGGATTCTCTTCCAGTTCATCCAAACGCAGCCGCTGTGCGTACTGCTTATAGCCAGGCAGCCCTTTAGCACTCATGAGGCTATCCATGGGGCCGGTGACAGCGTCAGGGGCCTTCTGGCCACTCGGGCTACTTTCCCCAAAATCACTCTGAAAAAACTGGTTCTCGATATAAATGAAATGCTGAGCGCCCGATATGGTCTGCAGCATGGCTTGCTGGCAGTTGGCTTGACGGCTCTGCGGCGCGGCTTGTAGGCCGCGCTTACTCTGATGTTCCTCCTGAAGCAGGCGCAAAGGTGCACTGCGCAGAACCTGGGCGGTAACGCTGCCCTTGCCCGCCACGGGCTCTGGTTCGGGAAGGTAGTGGGGTTTGAACGGAACGGGTTCAAGATCGTCACTCACGAGACTTAGCGCACCTGCCAGCACGGACGGCATTTGCTGCTGTTTTCCATCGTAGCGCGCCTGAATACTGTTCCAGCGTGCTACAAAGTTGCGAGAGATATCGTATACGGCAGCGCCCTCCAGGCGCATATGTACATCGTGCCATGGCATTCGTGGCTGCTTTTTAGCATCAATAGTCATGCCGCTGACGGGCAACAGTCTTGTATTGCGGTCGGCTAGATAGCTGTAAGGTTCTGATTTCTGACTGTCGGCCATTCGATCAAGGACGGAGTGCAGATACAGCAAAAAAGGTGTGGCTAGCTCGTCAAACTCTTTGAGCGCGTTGGCAGTAATGATGGGTGTGGGCGTGTTGTTCAGCCAGGCGTAAAAAGCGCCAAGCCCAGACTGCTGCGTCCATAGATTGACCAGCTCCGTACCCCGGGTGAGCAGATCGTTGCTGATTGCCTGTCCGGACGCGATGGTTTGGTTCGCCCAGCGCGATAACTCGCTTTCAAGTGCATTCAGCTCCGGCGTGACCCGCGCTTTCCATTCATCAACTTGAGCATTTAGCGAGGCGATGTGGCTCTTTAGCGTAGCACTCTGGGTTTGTGCGGTTGGAGTTAGCTCCAGAGCTTGGGTTATCCAGCTTTCAACCTTAGCTTGAATGGTCTCGGCCTGGCTCGTAAGACTTTGTAGCTGCGTTGGTGTTAATGCACCTGCCTGCTCTGCGCGGGCCAACCAATTAACTATTGAGCCATTGATCTCGCGTGCTTGCAGGCGCAGGTCGTTCAAACCTTGGCTGGTACCTGCAAAGGTGTCGGTTTCTTGATCCAGCTCTTGAAGCGCTGCATTGAGTGAATACTGCCACTGTTTCAAGGTGCTTTTCCAAAGCGCTATGTTGGCAGGTGTGAGTTGGTTGTTAACGAACTTTGCAATTTCGATAACGCCCCCAGTCGTATCTGCTGCGCCGGCGCCAAAGAAACGTAGCAGGTCTTTGCCTTGATCGCTCACCCATTCGCCAAGTTCTTTTCCTGTACCGCGCAAGGCATTGAACATTCGGTTATCGGACGCCCAGCCAATAGCGCGTTGCGCTTTGCTGATGCCGTCTCCACGCATTAGTGCTGCGCCGATCAGTTCTGCAGACGTCATATAGGGATACTGCTTGTGACTCTCAATTTCAGACAAGGGTGGTATGCAGGGGTTATAGAGCTCTCGTGCTTGGCGGTCACCAGCCGCCAAGCGGAAATTGTTGTCGTCACGGCGGCCATAAGCCAGATCGATACCACCAACGTAGGCGATCTCGTTATCGATCACGACGGCTTTCTGGTGGTGAGAGAAAAAGGTTCCAAGGTTACCCATATCGCTCTGCTGAATAGCAGGCATGCACCAGACTTTGCGCTGAGCTAATCCGGCGTTGAGGTTGAAGGCGGCCAGCATGGTTTCCATATCACCGGTATCTACCCCTGCTTTGGGAGAGAGCCAGGGCATGAGATAGATGTCTGGCGCATTCTCATTGCGAGTTGCTTCGTGCAGGCAGTCCCATAAACGCGTATCGCCGTCGAGGCGTACTTCGTAGTTAATCTGCCAACCGGTAATGAAAACGGACTTCTTGGCACTTTTTATCGCTTGAGCGACATTTTTAAAGTAATCGGAGCCGGTAGTGAAAAACTTGATGTCGTTGCCTGGCCGTGGTGGAGCGAAAGCTTCACCCAGACGACCTTTCTGTGCGATGAACCAGTCCGGAGCCGATGTTGCGCAGAGTGCTTCGCCGTCCTGAGTGTTGATCTGGTTGAGCTCTTTCGCCTTGATTCCATTCATATCGGTCATACTAAAAACTCCTTCAGCTTGCCGTAGAGCTGTGCGGCGTCGGCGAGCGACCAGCTGTCCATAGCGCTTTGTTTATCGTGGGCGGCATCTGGCAGTTGTAAGTTAGAGTGTGCAGTAGCGCTGAAATCCATGCTTGCAACCGCAAATGCCTGTTTTTGCTCCTCCGTCCAATCACCTTCCAAATGAACGCGCAGTGAAACGCACTGGCCGGGGTAGGTCAGCCAGAGCTTGCCCGGGTACTTTGCATATTCAACCGATAACTTCTTCTGGTCGCTGTCACTGAGGGAAACTATTCCCTGATCATCTGCCTCGCCGCTGGCTAATGTATCTTCCTGAGATACTTGTCCAAGCTTCTTCCAGGTGGGTTGGCTCATTCGAACAATTCGCCATTTCGCACCAGAGAGAGCGAGGCCATCCTTACCAGGCCGGTCGGATAGTCGAATATTAAACCGGACATCGGGCGTAGTGAGTGGATCAAACGGCAGGCCTTCGCCTATAAGAGCCTGCGCTAACAAACTTCCTGCTGCATCGCTATCTGCAAGACCGGGAAGCCCTGGCAGCTTGATTGCCAGACCACTACCACCGCCCGGTGAACCGCCCGAATTAATCTTCAACATCGCTCCCCCCAGGCTAATGCCACTAGGGTCAAGCTTAAGAAAAGAGCCGCCGCCCTTGGCAGTCAGCTCCATGCCGGCGTCGATCACAACTTTGTCACCAGCGTAATAATGAATTTCGTTACCGGCTTGGGTTAGCTGCGCAGTGCCGATTTTGACATGCTGGCTAGTGCCAACGGTCAGGTGGTCGTTGGCTTTGATTTCGGTTTTGCGATCGCTGTGGGTGGTGTGGTGCTCTTCTGCTTTGAACTCGCTGTAGCTATTGGCTTCGACGGTGTCGTGACGTTCGTTGCCGACGCGGATGGTCTGGTTGTTCTCTATGTTTTCGTCCCAGTCCTTTTGCGCGTGCAGGTAGATCTGTTCTTCGCCTTTCTTATCCTCGATGCGCAGTTCGTTGTAGCCTTCGCCGCCGGGGCTGCTGAGGGTTTTGAATACGCTGCGGGTTTTGTGCGCGGGGAGCTCGTACGGGACTTCGTGTTCTTTGTGGTACAGGCAACCGGTGACCAGGGGTTGGTCGGGATCGGCTTCTAGGAAGGTAATGAGCACTTCCATACCGACTCTGGGGATGGCGATGCCGCCGTAGCGGTCGCCGGCCCAGCTGGAGGCGACTCTTAACCAACAGCTGGTTTTGTCATCAGCCTGGCCTTCGCGGTCCCAGTGGAGTTGCACCTTGATGCGGCCGTACTGGTCGCAGTGAATCTCTTCACCCTGCGGGCCGGTGACCACGGCGCTTTGGCTGCCGAGGACCTTGGGCTTTTTGTGGTTGAGTTGCGGGCGCCAGATGATCTGCCAGGGCGTGGCTTTGAAGTGGTTGCGGTAGCCTTGCGTGAAGCCATCAATTTCTTTGGTATCGCTGGTAACGCCTTCTTCGAGCACTTGCGGCTGTTTGCCTTCGTGCTGAATCTCGGTGAGTAGCCAGAGGTCATTCCAGTCGCCGCGCGGGTGGCCGGTGAGCGGCATAAAGTGGCCCGTGCGCAGTTGCGGTTGGTCGCTTAGGCCATCGGCTAGTTGCTGTTCGGCGTGGTGGCGTTCGAGGTTGATCTGGCTGAGCTGCTTGCCGCGCTCGCGGTCGGTGAAACGGCCGGGGTAGTCGTAGTCTTCCAGATCAGGTTCTGGCTTCTGGTCTTTTTCTGTTGCGTTCCGGCTGGTATGGGCCGCTTCCATCAGCAGCCGTGGCTTTTCAAAGTCATAGTCACGGCGCGTGACGCGGCTGGGCCGGGTTTCGACTCTTAGGCCGAAGCGTTTGACCACCGGTTGATCGGCAACCAGGCCGGTGCCCTGGCTGTAGCCAATTTTTTGTAGCTGCGGGAAGGTGGTTTGGTCGTCGCCGAAGACGATGATGTGACCTGTTTGGCTGTGTTCAAAGTGGTAGTGAATGCCTTCTTCTTCACACAGGCGCTGGATAAAGTGCAGGTCGGTCTCGTCGTATTGGGTGCAGTAGTCGCGTTCAGGGTAGCTGGCGTTAAGTTGAAAGCGGTAGGCGTCGCCCTGAATGCCGTGTTCTTCCAGCAGGCGGCTGATGATGGCTTGAACCGTGATGTGCTGGAAGATGCGTTGATTGGTTCTGTGCGCCAGATAGCTAAGCTGGGGGCGCAGGCAGAGGTGGTAGCGGGTGAGGCGTTTGCCGGCTTCGCCCTGGGCGAGGCGGTCGATAAAGCCGTGGATGCCGGCACCTTGGCCCATCTCGAGATAGGCGGTGTGATGCAGTAGCGAGGCGAGGTCAATATCGGGGCGTTCGCTGATCAGCTCCAGCTCAAAGGCGAACGGCTGGTTGAGGGCCTCTGTGCCGGTGAAGGCCAGTACCTTGAAGTCGTGGTCGGCACCGTCGATGTGCAGGGTAAAGGCGGCTTCGTTGGCTGGGGAGAACATCCATTGTTCCTTTTATATTGATTCTTTTGGTGAGCAGTGCCCCCCTTAGCTGCTGCAGGCTACGTGCTTAAAACACAGATGAGCGTCGGCTAAGGGGTCAGTCGATGGCGAAGCATTGTAAAGATCTCAAGCGGTGCGGGCTGTGAGCCAGTCATCAGAAGCGGGAACTATTGACACTTTTTGACTGTAGGGGGGAAGGTGAGAAATTATTGACGGCTTACGTGGCTCGCCATGCCAGGCGTGATGGACAGCTGCTGCCCCACGATCATCTGGAGTGACTTCAAAACCTGCATTGCATGCCGCTGCTGCTCAGAATGGCCTGTGATCCTGCAGGAGCGAGACCATTCTGCCGATAGGGTGCTTAGCTGTGACGCCGATTGAGCATCAAGCGAATCAACAGCCCAAGGATCACTAGTATGATCAGTGCAATGGCGAACAACGCGCTGCGGTGTTCGGCAATGAAGTTCTCGCGGCCATTGATCTTGACCTGCTCCCAAGCGCGGTAATCTTTCGGTACCTCAATCACGTTGTAGCGTTTGACGTAATCTTCATAGGCGGCATACAGCTCTGCGGCTTTTTCCGGCATTTGTTCTGCCAGGTTATGCCGCTCAAGCGGGTCATTTTGCGTGTTAAACAGCTGCATGCCTTTGCGTGCGGGAATGGCTTTGGTTTTGGAGGTGACTAGCTTGTAATCGCCTTGCCAAACAGCGATACCACCGGCCAGTTCATACACGGTGATGTGCTCTGGGTCATGAATACGCTCGGTTTCACCGCGCAGCAGCGGCAACATGCTGGTGCCCATGATCTCGTGTACCTTGCGGCCGCGGTATTCGCCCTGTGGCGCGGCAACATCGGCAGCTTCCAGCAATGTTGGTGTAATGTCTGTTACGAAACCAAAGCTATTGCTGCGTGAGCCTGGCTCGATCTTACCCGGCTGACTGACGATGAAGGGCACACGCATGCCGCCGCTGAAAGGCGAACCCTTATAGGAATAAAAGGGCGTATTAGAGGCGTATGCCCAGCCGGGACCGTACTCGCTGTAACTACCCTTGGCACCCAAGGCTTCTCTATCGGTGTTGTACCGTAGGCGATAAAACAGCGGCGCGACCTCGCGTAATACGGTGGACTCGCCGCCGTTGTCGCTCATGAAGATGATCAGCGTGTTGTCGTACTGATCGCTGTCTTTAAGGTATTTAATGACCTTGCCGATGCTTTGGTCCATGGCCTCAGCCATGCCGGCGAACACAGCCATTTGCCTTGAACGATAGGCTTTTTCTTCTTCGCTGAGCGCGTCCCACTCGATATAGGGAGTTGTATAGAAGGTGCCCCAGTCATCAGTGACGGCTTGCTCGCCGGTATCGGGCAGCAAGCCAGATTGCAGTTGACGTGTATAACGCTGCTGGCGGATCGCATCCCAGCCGGCGTCGTATTTGTCTCGATAGCGCTCAATGTATTCCTCTGGCACCTGATGCGGCGCATGCACCGCCTGAAATGCCAGGTAACCGAAGAACGGACGACCCTCGTCGTGACCCTCGTCTATATAGCTGATGAGTTTGTCGGCGTAGGTGAACGAGGAGTAAAAGTCGTTGGGGAGAGAAACCTGTTTGCCGTCTTCAATCCAGGTAGCGCTACCGCCCGGCAAGTAATGTTTTGCTTCCCAGTTATCTGCGCCGCTTTCCATCAGCGCGAATGAGTGTTTGAAGCCGCGGGCGATGGGCTGGCTTTCGGCGCGCATGCCTAAATGCCACTTGCCGGCCATGTAGGTGTTGTAGCCCGCATCCTGTAGTAAGGAAGGCAAGGTGACCACGCTGTCGTTCAGCCAGGTCTCGTAGCCGGGTTTGCCCTTTTGGTTTTCGGCCATGATCTCTTTCATGTTGCCCATGCCGACCAAATGGTTGGTTACGCCGGTCATCAACATGCCGCGCGTGGGAGAGCAGGTGGCAGATACGTGAAAGTTGGTGAACTGCATGCCGGCAGCGGCTAGAGCGTCAATGTGGGGAGTGTTGATCTCACCGCCATAAGCGCCGGCATCACTGAAGCCCATGTCGTCGGCGACGATTACCAGAATATTGGGGCGGGGTGCTGCGATAGCTGGCAGTGCCATCAATGCCAGACTGGCGATTATCGAGTAGTGGCAGAGGTTGCGCAGTGCGGGCGCGAGGACGGGCATGACTTTTCCTTGCTTCTTATTGGCCTGGGCCTGTTGTCTTGCAAGGAGTATAGGACGGGTATCTATCGGTTAGAGCGGCCAACCCCGCCAAGCCTTTGTCTTTGTAAGCCAAAATAACAAAGTTGTGACGGGGTTTTGGCGTTAAGCCGTGGATCATCAACCAATGCTATCGACAATCCCGCCCTCTACCCGCAACGCTGCACCTGTGGTCGCTGAGGCTTGGGGTGAACAGGCGTAGACCACCATGTTGGCGACCTCTTCGGTGTTGGCAATACGCTGGATGATGGAGGAGGGACGCTTGGCCTTGACGAACTCATCACCGGCTTGCTGGAGCGATATACCTTTTTGCTCGGCCATTGGTTTAAGCATCTCGGACACACCCTCAGATAACGTGGGACCCGGCAGCACGGCGTTGACGGTGACGCCAGTACCGGCCAGTCGCTTGGCCAAGCCGCGAGCAACCGAGAGGTTGGCGGACTTGGTAAAGCCATAGTGGATCATGTTAGAGGGGATGTTCAACCCAGACTCGGATGAGATGAACACCACCCGCCCCCAGCCTTGGTCAACCATGGCTGGCACGTAAGCGCGCGACACCCGCACGCCGGACAGCACATTGACATCAAAAAACTCCTGCCACATCTCGTCGGATGTCTCGAAGAAATCCTGCTGCCCATAGATGCCCAGATTGTTGACCAGGATATCTGCTTTGGGCTCCGCTGCTTGTAGTAGCGCCAATCCCTCTGCGGTGCTCAGGTCTGCCGCAACGCCGCGTACATTGGCCTTTGGTAGCGCTTTTTTCAGCTGCTTGAGTGCCGCATCTACGCTGGCCTGCTTGCGTCCATTGATGATGACGGTGGCCCCAGAGGCGGCCAAGCCCTGTGCAATGGCCAAACCAATGCCAGCGGTCGAGCCGGTGACGATTGCGGTTTTGTCTGTCAGGTCGATCAGCATACGAACTCCTCATTGTGTATAGGTCTGAGCTATCACCCTAGCACGCACCCACATTTGGTAAATCTGCGTGCAGCGTCTATGTTTCATAGACAGGTTTGGCAGGATGCCGTTCACAGCCAGTAGCCGTGATTCATGTCCGGACCTCCATTACTCGTGGAGATACAGATGCTGGTTATCATTCATGGCTGGAGTGACAGCTTTAGTTCCTTTCGCTCGCTGGCCAAGCGGTTGGCGTCGCCATTACCTGATGGTATCGGTGCGGATGTGCAGCAAATCTACCTTGGTGACTACATATCACTGGATGATCAGGTCACCTTTGCAGATCTCGTCGAAGCCATGGATAGGGCTTGGACTGATGCGGCATTGCCACGTGCACCGCGCAGCGTCGATGCCATAGTGCACAGCACCGGCGGCCTGGTGATTCGTGACTGGATGAGCCGCTTTGCTTTAGACAGCGTGCCTATCCATCGCCTGTTGATGCTCGCGCCCGCTAACTTCGGCTCACCTCTGGCGCATACAGGTCGCTCGGTAATAGGCCGCGCAGTGAAGGGCTGGAAGGGTACGCGGTTGTTTGAGACAGGCACGCAGATACTCAAGGGCCTGGAGTTAGCCAGTAGCTACACTTGGCTGCTGGCGGAGCGCGATCTCTTTGTCGATAACAGTGTATTCGCGCCAGGCCGCGTCCTCTGCACTGTGCTGGTCGGCAATACGGGTTACTCCGGCATCTCGGCGGTCGCTAATAAACCGGGTACTGACGGTACAGTGCGGGTGTCGACGGCCAACCTAAAGGCTGCGCGCATGCTGATCGATTTCAGCCATGAGCCCGGTAAGGCCCCTTTGATCGATTATCAGGAGGTGGACGATAGCGGTCTGGCCTTCACGGTGGTTGATGGCGAAGATCACGGGAGCATCACCGCGAAAGGGCGCGGCACTAACGAGTCGATTACCTGGAGCCTGATCTGTGGTGCGCTGATGCTGCCTGATAGCGGTTTTATCGCGTGGCAAAAACGCCTGGCGAGCCATTGCCTGCAGGTCAGCGAAGTCGCAAAAAAACGCTCGGGAGAGCACTTCAAAGGCTATCAGAATACGGTGGTTCGAGTGGTCGATAACCATGGCGCAGCGGTTACTGATTACATCATCGAGTTCTATATTAACGATGATAAAACCTCCCGCGAGCGGCGTCTGACCCAGGTGATTCAAGAGGAAGTCATAGAGGGTGTGCACGTATTTTCTGGTGAGAAAAATTATCGCAGCCTATTGATCAACTGTGATCGCCTATATGAATTGCTACCGCGTGAAGAAGACCGGCTGCGCATGAGTATCACCGCCTACCCGGAAGTCAGCTCCGGCAAAGTCGGATATCGTACTTATACCGATGATGATATCGGCGCCTTGTCGTTGAGCCTTAAGCAAGTGCGCGATATGTTTCGCCCGCATCGTACCTTGCTGATAACGCTCTGCTTAAAACGCTATCAGTAGGAGGACGTTTTTCGCTTTAAGGCGGTTTAGTTGAGGGAACCTTAAGGCCTGTCGTCAACTCAGAGGAAAAAGCCCGGCCGGCACGCTGTCGCCGTCAGTATAGGATCACCAGGACTAGCATCGAATGCGCGCTCATTATCTACAACACGCGCCCTTTGAGGGGTTGGGAAAGATCGAGGATTGGTTGATATCACGTGATTACGTGGTTTCGGCCACGCATTTATACCGCAATGAACCTTTGCCGGATCTGCACGGCATAGACTTGCTCATCATCATGGGCGGCCCCATGAGTGTGAATGACGAGCAGCGGCTGCCCTGGCTGGTAGCTGAGAAAGCCTTTATTCGCGAAGCGCTCACCGAAGACAAGCAGATACTCGGGATTTGTCTTGGCGCGCAACTGATTGCCAGCGCTCTAGGGCAGAAAGTGTACGCTAATGGTCAACAGGAGATTGGCTGGTTTCCAGTACAGGGCAACACCCATCACAACGGCGCGGCCTTTCACTTCCCTGAGCAAGTTACTGTGCTGCACTGGCATGGCGAAACCTTCGACCTACCTCACGGCGCAGTGCCGCTTGCCTCCAGTCTGGCCTGCCAGAATCAGGCTTTCCAGTTTGGACGCTCAGTTATTGGTCTGCAATTTCACCTGGAGGCGACATGCGCATTGGTGACTGGTTTTATCGAGGCTGATGGCCAAGACCTGCAGCCAGCAGCGTTTGTGCAGTCCGCCGAAGCCATTCAAACAGTGGATCAGCGGGTTTTAACGGGCACCACGGAGCTGCTGGATACCCTGCTTGACTACCTTACGATAACGGAGAAAAAGGTATGAATTACTATCGTCAAGCTGCATTGGTGTTGAGTGCCGCAGCGCTGAGTGCCTGCGTAGAGTTACCGGAAGGTGTACAACCGGTGAAGCCGTTTGAGGCCAAACGTTATCTAGGCACTTGGTACGAAGTGGCGCGTCTTGACCATTCTTTTGAACGTGGCTTAAGCGAGGTGACCGCTGATTACAGTCTACGTGAAGATGGTGGCATCAAGGTGATCAACCGTGGCTGCGATCAGGAGAAAGGCGAATGGTCTGAGGCCGAGGGCAAAGCCTATTTTGTGGGTGCAAAAGAGGAAGGGTTCCTCAAGGTTTCATTCTTTGGCCCGTTTTACGGAACCTACGCCGTATTTGGCTTAGACAAACAGGATTATCAGTACTCTTTCGTATCAGGCCCGGATACCGACTACCTATGGCTACTGTCGCGCGAGCCCCAGGTGTCCGAGACGGTAAAGGCTGATTTTATAAAACAGGCAGATACTCTGGGGTTTGCAACCGATGAGTTAATTTGGGTAGATCATTCAAACAGTGGATGCGAAACGTCTGCTAAAAGGTGAGTGTTTAGGCAAAATAAGGCTATTTGCCAGTATTAAAATGGTGTTTGGCTTTGCTTGCAGCTAGTCTGTAGGACTAACTAAAAGCTCGGAAAACGACTGCCTATGCTTGATATGACAACCCTGATGGCTGTGCTGGCGTTGACCACAATCACGTCGGTTCTGGGTTTGTTGGTCGCCAGCGCACTGAATAGGCAAGTCGTCGCAATTCGCTTTTGGGCGCTGGGGCTTACTATTATCGTTTGTGGTGCGGCTCTACAGACAGTCCGGGCTTATATACCGCTATGGATTAGTGCCATCGTTATTACCCAAGGTTATTTTGTACTGCTTTGGGGCGCGCGCTGTTATCGCTTAAACACGTCGGCCAGCGGATTTCCGCTGGCCATGGCGTTGACAACCCTGATCCAGGGTAGTGTTTTTTGGTTGCTGCAGGACTCACTGCGATTCAGCATCATGACGCACAGTGCGATTGTGGTGCTGGTCAGTGGTTTTATTATTTTCGAACTTTGGCGCATGCAGATACCCCAGCGTGCACTCGTCTGGGTCTGGGCTGGTATTTGGTCTATGCATGGCTTGCTCTATTTGCGACGCTTTCTGCTGTACCAATTTGATCCTGTCTATATCGCAGCGGCTAGTTTTGAAGCAGCTGAAACGGTAGAGGCACTCAATTATCTAGAGGGTATCGTTTTTCTGTACTGTTTCTCTTTGCTCTGTGTGATTTTGGCTACCCGCAGTCTGCAAGATGAACTCAAATTACAGGCCACCCGTGACCCGCTGACTAATCTGCTTAATCGCCGGGCTTTTGAGGAGTTAGCGCTACGCCAGTTGGCCGTCAGTCAGCGCCAAGGGGAGGACGTGGCGCTGTTGCTACTGGACCTGGATAAGTTCAAAGCCATCAATGATGCCCACGGGCACAGCGCAGGGGATAGAGTCCTAACTGCCTTTGCCGAGCAATTATTCCAGCATGTGAGGGCGCAGGATTTGCTCTGCCGGTTTGGTGGCGAGGAGTTTGTATTGCTGATGCCAGGGGCTGACTTGCTGAGTGCCGAAGCCTTGGCTGAACGTATCAGAACACAGTGGCAAGGTCAGACGTTCAGCAATGCGCAGGGGGTCTTGAGTGCTACGGTATCCATTGGTTACGTGTGCGTGAGCGACGGCGCAGAGCAAGGGCTGTACCGTCTAATAGATCTAGCTGATCAAGCGCTGTATGACGCCAAACAGTGTGGGCGTAATTGTGTGCGCTGCTGGCAGCCCACAGAGATATTGGTTGCTGTATCAAATTAGAGGTGTGGCAGGTTAGGCTTTGCTGACAGCTATATAAAAAAACAGAAGGTTGCATGCACATGATCGTCGTTCACCACCTAAATAATTCGCGCTCTCAGCGCATTCTCTGGCTGTTGGAAGAGCTTGGGCTGGAATATGAGGTCAAGCGTTATGAGCGTGACCCCAAAACCATGCTGGCACCGCCTGAACTCAAAGCCATTCATCCATTGGGTAAGTCGCCGGTCATTACCGACGGTGAGCTGACGCTGGCCGAGTCTGGCGCGATTATCGAATACCTGGTCGACAAATACGGGCAGGGGAGGTTGGCGCCGGCAGCAGGCAGTGTTGAGCGTTTGCGCTTCACCTACTGGCTCCACTATGCCGAGGGTTCGGCTATGTCACCGCTGTTGCTCAAGTTGGTGTTCAATAAAGTTGAATCTTCACCTATGCCGTTTTTTGTCAAACCCTTTGCCAAAGGCATCGCTCGCAAGGTGAAAAGCAGCTTCGTTGAACCCCAGATTATCCAGCATTTGGATTACCTGAACGGCGAGCTGGCTACCACTGGCTGGTTTGCCGGTGATGAATTCAGCGCGGCGGACGTACAGATGAGTTTTCCGCTCGAAGCCGCAGCAGCGCGGGGCGGGCTGGATGCCAAGTGGCCGAATTTGATGGCGTTTCTGCAGCGTATTCATGATCGCCCGGCGTATAAACAAGCGCTGGAACGTGGTGGAGAATACGACATTATCGGCTGAGGCAGCCCAAGCAGCAGTCGAGAGTAGGCGCTTTCTCGCTCTCTGAGAAAGCGCCTGTGGTTTTAATCTGTAGGACTTGTCTTACAGATTTGACGGTGGATTTAGAGCGCTCGTTTCTTTCTATCATTTCAACGAAATAAAATTTTCAAGACACATCTTGTTTTTGTCTACTCTGTCCAATAGAGTGCTTTGCACATAACAAAAACAGAGATATACATGTCTCCATCCCCAGAAGAAGCTGCGCAAGCGCTGCGCGCCATTAATAGCGTGCAGGCGCGTGCTGCCGGCTTCCAAGACTACCGTGCGGAATCACTTCAGCTGATGCTATGGGGTGTGGCTAATCTGCTCGGCTGCGTTTTTACTGCGCTCTTTCCCCAATTGCTGTTACTGATCTGGCTCGTGGTCGTCATCGTCGGCCTAGTGGTGGGCGTACGCCTGGCTCGTATCGCGCAGGAAGTCACGCCGGGTATCGTTTGGCGCTACTTACTGGTGGTGGGCTCTGTACTGCTGTTTGCCGCCTTGTTGCATGTTGTCATGTGGCCGCTCACGCCAAAGCAGGGCAGCATGATTGTCCCGCTGTTTGTCGCCACGCTCTATGCCATCCGGGGCGCACAATCCCGCCCGCGTTATCTGATTATTGGTACAACCCTAGCCACGCTCTGTTTCTGCTGTTTCCTCTTCGCGACTGAACATTATTGGTGGTGGTTGGCAGTGGCTTGGGGTGGCACCTTCATCTTGTCCAGCCTGTGGTTGAGACGCACTTGATGCAAACCCCAGACGAACTTATTCACCAGCCAGTACGGCTCAAAATTATGGCTGCGCTGAATACACTGGCGAGTAATCAGTGGCTCGAGTTCGTGTCCCTGCGCGGCATCGTGGATACCACCGATGGCAATCTGGGTGCCCACCTTGGCACTCTGGAAGGTGCTGAATACGTGCGTATAAAAAAAGATTTTGTCGGCAAAAAGCCGCGTACCCGAGTGAGTCTTAGCGCCAAGGGGCGGGAAGCCTTTGCTCACTACGTGGCAACGCTACACGCCATTCTCACACCGCAAAATATTGATAACTGAAAAGCAGTACTTAAATAACCTCAACATAAAAATCAACAATCGGGGGCATTATGCAAAGTCGTTCGTTTTCAACCTTCGCCAATCGTTGGCACAGCCGTCTACGGGCAATTTCACTGATGCTGCTGCTGGGAGCGGGCGGCTTATCTGCGTCGTGGGTGTGGGCTCAATCCCAGGAGGCTTCCGTTGCATCTGAAACGCCAACGGCTGTGCAGCAAAGCGAGCCAGCAAGGCAAACCATTGCGCAGGAAATTGCCGCCCAACAAGATGTGCCAGTAGTGTCTTTTGGTGTGCGTGAGATGTTCGAACAGGCTGATCCGTTGGTCAAAGGCGTCATGCTGCTGCTGGTCTTCTGTTCGCTGCTCACTTGGGCTGTGTTGTTCGAGAAGATCTTTGTCTTCACCCGAGCGCGGCGCGGTAATCAGCGTTTTCTGCAGGCTTTCCGTGCTGGCCAGTTGGATGTGCTTGCTGATACCGCAGACAAAAGCGCCATGGGTCGTATGTGGCAGGTCGGCCAGGCAGAGCTGAAGCACTACAAAAGCATGTCATCACAACCGGCCGAGACTGATCGCGTCAACCGACTGCTACAGCGCATGGCGCTGACCTCCGGCATAGTCCAGGAGCGTGACCTGGCTCGCATGGGCAGCATGATGGGTGTGCTAGCGACCATCGGCGCTACGGCTCCCTTTATCGGCTTGTTCGGTACCGTGTGGGGCATTCTCAATAGTTTCGCGAGCATCGCTACGCTCAAATCTGCGAGCCTTGCCGTGGTTGCGCCTGGTATCGCTGAAGCTCTGCTGGCAACTGCGTTGGGTCTGTTTGCCGCGATCCCGGCGGTGATGATCTTCAACAAGTTTGCCCGGGACATTAACGGCTTTGTCGGTGCGCTGGATAACTTCTCCGCGGAGATGATCGCCAGCACCTCTCGCCAGCTCGACGAAGGACGCTGATATGGGTATCCAACTCAGCTCTGGGCCGCTGGTCAAGCGGCATAGCTATCAGCAGAACGCCGAGATGAACATCACTCCCTTTGTTGATGTGATGCTGGTACTGCTGATTATTTTTATGGTGGCTGCCCCCTTGGCCACCGTGGATGTGCCGGTCGATCTGCCAAGTAACGCGGCAACGCCGAGCCCACCGCCGGAAGAGCCGATTTATGTGAGTGTGCAGGCCGATGGCAATTTGTTTGTGCAGGAGCAGGCTACCAGCCTGGCTGAGCTGCCGACGCTGATTACCGGCGTCACGGCCGGCGCCAAGGAGACGCGACTGTTCCTGCGCGGCGATCAGGCGGTGGATTACGGCACCCTTATGCGCGTGATGAACAGCCTGCAAAAAGCCGGCTACACCCGCATCAGTCTGGTCGCCTCGGAAGAGCTGGAGCCCTGATGAGCCGTACCTCAGATAGCAGCCAGTGGGCGGTGCGTCTGCTGGTGGTTGTGGTGTCGCTTGGCCTGCATGCGGCCTTGCTGGTATGGCTATTCGGTAGTCAGTTTCGGCATGCGGCGCCGCAGGAGCGGCAGGTGGTTGCAGTGGAGCTGGTAGAGATTCCGCCGCCGCCCCCTGAGCCCGAACCAGAGCCAGAACCAGAACCAGAGCCCGAACCGCAGCCTGAACCAGAACCAGAACCAGAACCGCCGCCAAAGCCACGGGTAGTAGAGCGGCCCACGCCGCCACCGGCGCAACCACCCAAGCCACGCGGGCCTCCGGTGCATAGTTTTGGCGCCAATCAGCAGTGGGCGGCGCCGCAGACGCCTGCGCCTAGCGCGCAGCCAAGCAGCCGCGGCCGCATGGCGCCCTCAGGTTATGCCGATACGGTGAAGAATCGCGTGATTGCCAACCTGAAACGTCCGGAAGGCTCGGTGTACAAGCCGCCACCAGGCTATAAAGGCGACCCGAACGATTTCAAGCGTCAGTGCTACATCCCGTATGAGATCACCGTAGATGGCTCTGGCCGCATGGTGTCCTTCGAGATAGATCGCTGTGGTGACGCGGTGCTGGACCAGGCTGCCGAGCAGGCCATTCGCAGCGCAGGGCCTTTCCCAGCACCTCCCGGTGATGGCGGTGGGCAATACATCATCTATGGCACCGCCATCTTTATTAAATAGGCAGGAGACAAGTATGTCGATCAATCAACGCCTGATGCTTGCAGCAACCCTGGCCACGCTCGGTGCCTGTGCCAGCGCGCCGGTACCTGGTCCGGCCAAGCCTGACCTTACGCCAAAGTTGACGCCCTTGAACGCTGATACTAAAGCCAGTTTTGAATGCGCAGGAGCACTGCCGTCGGTGCATCGACAGATATGTTCCAGCGATCCGTTGGCCCTGCAGGACAAGGAGCTGGCGGTGTACTTGCGTAAACGTATTGATCAGCTTGATTTGCCGGGTGCGCTGGTACTGGAAGCCAACCAGCGTCAATGGCTACTCAGCCGCGCCGGACAATGTGGGCTGGGAGTCGATACCGCTACCGGGGTTAATCCCGACGCTAACGCCATCGCCTGTTTGCAATCCATGTACCGGCAACGCACCGCGCAGCTCACGGCATGGCCGGTGCCGCATCCCGAGCCGCAGCGCGAACGTCACGCGTGGGCTAGCTATGCCGAATATCGGGTTGCCGAGGATCGTGGTAACGGTATGTGCGCCAGCGTGGCTAATGCGCTGAACCAGTCGTTAGCGCGAGACGGTCGACTGGGATTGTCTAGCTTGGCTGGCGCTCAGCTTAAGGCAGGGAGCCATGCGTCAGTGAGCAGCGCGGATATCGCGGGACAGCAGATCAGTGTTGAGTTGTACGACGCTGGCCTGTATGCCGGTTATCAGCAGCGAGCACGTGGTTTACGCATTAATGGCCAAGTTGTGATGGATGATCGCATGTTGCCGCGCTGGGTTGCCGAGCAGCCTAACTACGGCGGCCGCGCCCATGCTTCTTCGTCGCAAACCGGAGATTACGGCAGCATTGATGTTTTTACTTATCAAGGTAAAACATGGGCCTTGGTGAACGAAACCTGGGGGTTCTATTCACCGGCTGCTCGCGGTGAGTCTGCTTATGCGGGGCTTTATAGTGTGCAAGATGGCGTTACCCCGCAATGTCTGTTTCAGACCTACCTGACGCCACCACGCACCAATACTTTGCGTGGCCTGCCGGCCTACAGCGCACTGGATACCGAGTTGACCAAGCTTGCCGGCGATCCCTTGCTGGGCTACTCGCAGCAGGATAGACGTGATCTGTTTCAGCGCTGGAAAGAGCGCCAGTGGACACTGCTCAACCTGCCGCTGCTGGGCGTGGATCAATTGCAGCGCAATGGTCGCGAAGCCGCTATACGTTCGCGTCAGGACGCCGCGATGGACGAATTGTTTGAGTGGTCAGAACGCAACATCGGCGCCAAGCAATTATATCGTCGGGTGATGCCGATGCTGCAGCCGGCACATCAGGAACTGGTCTCCATGTTCGCCGCTCAGGGTTTGAATACGCAGGAGGCGAGTGGCGCGGCAGACCTGTTGTTCCATGAAACTTTTGCCCGTGCCATGGAGAACTTGGAAGCGCCTGCGCAAGTGCCGAATGCGCCTGCCGCCGCTTTTGCCAACTACAATCCGCGTTATGCCATTGCGCCGCAGGCAGGAGCGTTGGAAGAAGGGCGGCAGTTTGCCACTCTGCACAGTGTGTTGCTGAACGGCGCACCAGTACCTGTCATCAGCGACTTTGTTGATTACGAAACGGAAACCCTGGGTAAGCAGCGCGGCCTGGGAGCGGATGGCGACACCGCCTTGATGGCGGCTGTTGGCAATCCGGATGCAGTGGCTTTTTTGCTGCAACGCGGCTTTGCGGTGAATGACAGTAACCTTTGGGGCAAAACGGCCTTGATGTCTGCAGCCCAGGCCGATCAGCCGCAAAGTGCCAAGCTACTGTTGGAGGCCGGTGCGAATATTCATGCACAGACCGAGCGCAAACCTGGTGTGGGTGTGGGTGGGCCGGATCGTCGTGAGGCGGAATCATCGCGCCAGACTGCACTTTTGATTGCTGCCGGAGAAGCGAGCAGCCGAATGATTGATACCCTGGTAGACGCTGGTGCGGCGCGTCAAGCCTGGAGCGGTTACGATCAGCAGATATGTCAGCAGGTGGAGAAAAATACGCAGCTTGAGCAGAGCCAGCGTGAGCGTTACCGCAACTCTGATCTGTGTAAAGCAGCCTATGCACCTGTACCGCTAAGTGCGCAGAAAATAGTGGATATTCGCGGTGGAGACGAGCTGATAATTCGGGATGATGGTACTCAGTATTCGATCCACTTGGTTACCCGCGAGCCCATGACCTTATTTGGGCGCCCGGCAGAGTTGGCGCCTGAAGAAATGAAGGATGAAGTAGGTCGTATCGCCGTCAATGTGGCCATGACAGCACAGCGCAAAGCGGGTGCTCGCATCACGGGTCCGCTGAACCTGGTATTCGACAACCTGGCTGACAACACGCCAACGCTATTGAAAACCCAGGTCAGCTTTCCGGTGGAAGGAAATATTGGCAGTATTGCGGGTTACCGGCTAAATCAGAAGCCCCGACAGCAGGTGCTGAGCCTGCATTATCAGGCGGAAACCCAGACGGTAGAAGGCGCCTGGCGAGCCCTGTACAGTGCAGCCTATACTCAAGGCTTAAAGCCAACGGGCTCTGGTTATGTGGTTATCGATAACCGGGGTGGTCGTCGTTTTGATTACCAGTTGGTTGTGACCGATACCTACGCAGAAGATTGATGCGCAGAACAACCTGACCTGCCCGGCTTACGTTTCAACAGCCGGGCAACTTGCAAAGGGAAACAATGGATGCGAATTCTAGGGCTGTTGGCAATCTCCGGAATGTTGTTGGGATGTGCTACTCAGGGAGTTAGTCATACCGAGCTGCCTTCGTATTATTTGCCCACAGACGCGCAGACTCGCCTTAGTAAGTATGTCGCCAAGGAACAACCAACAGACGCTTCACTGTCGGGCTTTACGCTATTGCATAAAGGCAATGATGCGCTAGCCGCTCGTTTGAAACTAATCGATATGGCCGACAAAAGCCTGGATATCCAGTACTACATCTTCAAAACGGATATCACCGGCGGGCTGATTACTGAGCATCTGCTTAAGGCCGCTGATCGGGGCGTTCGCGTTCGCTTACTGCTGGACGATCTGGGCAGTAGCCTGGAGGACCTCAAGGTATCGGTAGTTGATCACCATCCCAACATCGAAGTGCGGTTGTACAACCCGCTGAGCCTGCGCAGTGAGTGGTTAAAAGGGTTTAGCAAGTTGGGTGAATTTGGGCGTATCAATTACCGCATGCACAACAAGCTGATAGTCGCGGACAATCGGGCGATCATTACCGGCGGCCGCAATATTGGTGACGAGTACTTCACTTTGAGCGACGTCGATTTTCAGGACGTTGATGTAGTGGGAATAGGCCCAATCGCGGATCCTGCCTCAGATAGCTTCGACAATTTCTGGAATAGCGGCATTGCCATCCCCATTTCTACCTTGTCCGATAAGGCCGATACTCAGGCCTTGGCGGACATGCGCGCCACGCTAGGTTCGAAGAACCGTCAAGCGGAGCACGACCCCTATTTGAAAGCCGCTGCAAAATCGTCATTCATTACCGCCATGAACAACGACACCTTACAATGGCATTGGGGTCACGCCGAATGGTTTTACGATGATCCCTCCAAATCGGACCCCCATGGCGACGGCAGTGAGGTCGCCTTTTTGAGCCGCAGTTTGATTAAGCCAATGCAGGCGGCGCAAAGTGAATTGCTCCTAACCTCGGCTTACTTTGTTCCCCTTGATGGTGGGGAGAACATGCTATTAGGCATACGTGAAAAAGGCGTAGAGGTCTCGATTCTGACCAACTCGCTAGCGACTACAGACGTGTTGGCAGTGCACAGTGGATACGCCGAATCGCGTGGGCCTTTGCTTCACGGTGGCGTAAAGATGTGGGAGCTGCGGCCTATCGCTGGACAGAAGGAGCGCGCGAGCCCGTTCTTGGGCGAGTCGCTGGCAAGCTTGCATGCCAAAACCTTTGTATTTGATCGCAAGGCGGTCTTCGTTGGTTCAATAAATCTGGATGCTCGTTCGGTCAAACTAAACACCGAAGCGGGGGTTTATATAGAACAAGAGGACATTGCTGCCGAAATGGTTGATTTGTTCAAGCGCTGGACGTCAGAGGACTTCGCCTACCACGTCAGCCTAAACGAAAACGACGATATTCAATGGCAAGCAGAAGGGCAGACATGGACTACAGAGCCCGGCGCTAGCAGATTCCGGCGTTTCATGAGCTGGACGCTGGGTTGGCTACCCATTAAAGGCCAGCTCTGATTTTGCACGCGCAGCTTAAACGCGGGCCTGCCCCAACCAGAGCTGTGCAGCGCTCAGATAAGCGGTAGCGTGCAACAACACGGCCCGGCTGTCTTGATGCTCGACCGCTTGGTGTAGCGACTCCAGTTGCGCTGATACGGGTGCCAAAGGCGTTCTCAACATCAATAAGTCGCTTTCCAATTGATAGCTTAACTCGTCAATCAAGTCGAATGCGGCGCTGTCCAGCGGCGCGTTAAGCAGCTGTTGTAGCAATTCATTGTGCGCGCTGAGCTGCAGGACGACGGCGTGTGAGGAGTCGCCAGGCGCATTGCTGAGAGGGCTGGCTGTCGTCATGGCAGGGCTCATCATGGCAACGGTAAGGCTGACGGGTAAAAGGTGTACTTTCATGCGCTCATCCATAATGATAATCAAACTCATTAAGGATTGTAATCGCCCTTGCCGGGAAAGCAAGCCGCATTTGTTAAATTATTTCTGGCTGCAAATTAGAGCACGGCGGGGCAGTGGCAACCCTGTTTAGAGCAGCGGGCTAAGGAAGAATACGCCTCTTTCGAGCACCCTTGAAGCGCGCGAGCGCTTTTGCCATTCTGCTAACTGCAAGCGGTGGCTGGCGGCTTCGTAACCGTCCAGGAGTTGCCGGATACTTGCGCATCCCTCGGGCGAGAAGAGCGCAACAGTTAGCTCAAAATTTAGCTGGAGGCTGCGAATATCCAGGTTAACGCTGCCCACTAGTGCTAGCTGGTCGTCCATCAACATAGCCTTGGTATGCAGCAGCCCGCCGCGGAACAAATGAATCTCACCGCCGGCCTCAAGAAAGCGTTCGTAGAAGGCACGGCTGGCCCAGCCTACCAGCTTTGAGTCGTTGCGCTCAGGGATCAGCACCTTAACGCGGACCCCCCGTTCGGCCGCTTGGCAGAGTGCGTTGAAGATCGCCTCAGAAGGCACAAAGTAGGGCGTGCTTATGGTGATGCTGTCGTTGGCACGGTAGATGCTCGATAGCACAGCCTGGCCTATGAGATCGTCACCAACGCCAGGACCAGAAGGCAGGATGGAAAGCCACTTGCCGCAGGCTGGCGCGCTAGGTGGGGCTGGTTCGAGTCGACGTAACCCGGTTTCGACCTCCCAGTCCCAGGCAAATACTTTGTCTAGCCCGCGTGCGGCCGGTCCATCGAGGCGCAGCATGATATCCACCCAAGCGCCGACCTTGGCCTCCTTCTTGAAGTACAACGGATCTGCAATGTTCATTGAGCCGCTGTAGGCCACTCGGCCATCGATGACGATGAGTTTGCGGTGCATTCGTAGGTCGATACGCTGTACTAAAGCGCGCAACAAACGCACTGGCAAAGCGGGCACCACCTCTATGCCAGCGTCGGTCAAACGTTTACGCCAGCTTGAGCGAAAGAACGGACGGCTGCCGGCGTGGTCAATCAACAGAGAGACTTTCACTCCCCGCGCGCTGGCGTTGATCAGCTCTTCTGTGAGCTCATCGACTCGTCCGCCCGGAAACCAGATATAGGTTTCGATATGAATGCTGTTTTGCGCGCTACGTACGTCGTCACACAACCGGGAGAAAATCAGTTCCGGGGTGTCCAGCAACTCCATGTGCCGGTAACCCAGCGCGCCAATCCCCATTCGTGTCGCCAACAATTGGTAAATCCCCTGCGTAAGGGAGCCACCGTTAATGGGTGCTTTGCTAGCGGCAAAGTCTGTGGCGATACTTTTCAGAAAGGGTTGGACCATGGCCTCAGCGCGGCGCGCACGTTCCTTACCCAGGTTCAGTTCACCCAGCATGAGATAAAGTGCTGCACCGAATATCGGCAGAATATAGATCACCAGCAGCCAAGAAAGCGTAACGCTTACCGGATTTCGCTTGGCGACTACGCGCAGCGTGACGGCTGCGGTAAAAAGCCAGTAGAGTACGACCAGCGTCCAGCCAAGAATGCTTTCAACGTTTGCCATAGTGTCTTTGCAGGTTATGCGCCTGGGTTTGTGTGCGCTCAATCTAGCAGGATTTGCCTGCCCCGTTAAGAATCAGACCACGCCAGAGCAGAGAGGCTCCCTGAATGCTGCCATTTTCTTTTGTTGATCGTTTGCGTTACCTGATTGAGCGGCAATTTGTGAAGGGTGCGCACTATCAGCTTTTGGTTGTTGCTGCGTTTATCGCACTGATCTCCCTAATCGGCGGCTGGCTCGCCTGGCCCTCAGCGCCCGAGGGAGGCACCTTGGCTGATTCGGTGTGGTGGGCATTCCTGCGACTGACTGATCCCGGCTATTTGGGTGATGACGAAGGCACCTGGCGCCGCATCGTTTCTACAGCATTGACGGTCAGCGGCTACGTGGTTTTTCTCGGCGCGTTGGTCGCCATTATGACCCGCTGGTTGATCGATATGATGGTCAAGCTGGAACAAGGCCTAACGCCGGTTACTGTCAGCGATCACATTGTTATCCTTGGCTGGACCAATCGCACCATTCCTCTGATACAAGAGATTCTGGACACCAGTGGCGGTATTCAGCGGTTGTTACGTGCGCGTGAAACCAAGCGGCTACGGTTGGTTATTCTGGCGGATGAAATTAACGCCGATCGTGTGCAGGAGCTGCGAGAGATTCCCCTTATTCGTCGCTCAATGAGCAATATCATTTTACGTTCAGGCACTGCGCTGCAACCCGAAGATCTGGATCGCGTGGCCTGTCTGCAGGCCGCAGTGGTGTTGATACCTGGCCGCAATCAGGTGGGCAACGAGTTATTGACCGGCGATGTAGAAACCATCAAAGCGTTGTTGACGCTACAGGCGCAAGCACATTTGCGTGGCACACCACCGCCTTATGTGGTGGCGGAGATTGCCGACATGCGTAAGCTCAACATATTGCAGCGCGCCTATTCCGGCCCGCTTGAGGTAGTAGCCAGTGATGCGATGGTCAGCCGGTTGTTTGCACAGTCGTTGATTCACCCCGGCATGCCCGAGTTGTTTGGCGAGGTAATGACGGTACACGATGGTAACGAGTTTTATATTCGCTCAACCGATAACTGCGTGGGGCAGACACTGGGCGAGATCGGCCGACATGCACCGCAGGCTATTCTCTGCGGCTTGATGCGGCCGCATGGCGATAGCTGGCGTACCTGGCTCAATGCGCCGACCGATGAATTAATTCGCCAGGGCGACAAGATCGTCATGCTAGCGCGTGATTACGCTCATGCAGAACCGCAAGCCAGTACTGAGCAGCCGCTGCGGCCGCTCCAGCGCAGTGTTCGGCAAGCCAAACCGGTAGTGGGTGGTTTGCGGCGGTTGCTGATTCTGGGTTGGAATCGGCGCGTTCCGGCGCTGATCCATGAGCTGGCCGGTTACGCCGATTACCGCTTTGAGGTGCATGTGGTTGCGGTGGTTGAACCTAGCCAAAGAACCACCGAAATCAATGCCTATAGCGAACTGACCGCGCGCGTTAGTTGCCAGCACACTCAGGCGGATTACATGGTAGAAGGCGCGTTGCGTGAGCTGCTCGGGCAGCGTTTTGACAGTGTATTGTTGCTCTCGTCAGACCGGATGGACTCGGGTGAAGAGGCTGATGCGCGCGCAATGGTCGGTTACTTGGTCGTGGATGAACTGTTGCGAGAGCGTAGCCACAAGCCGCAGATACTGCTTGAGCTGAGTGATCCTGCGAACGAATCGTTGGTGGTGCGCAAACGAGGCGAGAGCATCGTCAGCCCGATGATTCTCAGCCACTTAATGGCACAAATCGCTCAGCGGCGAGAGCTGGGGTTAATGTTTGAAGAGCTGTTCACCACCGGTGGCGCGGAGGTTACCTTCCGTAAAACCACGGACTACTCGATGCAGAGTGTCACCACCTTTGCAGACCTGGAGGCCGTCATTGCGTTGCAAGGGGAAACGGCGCTCGGGGTGTATCGCAGCAAAACCGATGAAGATGGGCGCAGGTTACACCTGAATCCGCCGCGTGATCAGCCGCTGCGACTCCAAGTTAACGATCAGTTAGTGGTGTTGACTACGTTGCCGGAAGCTCAAGACTAATGCGCTAAAGGCAGTTGTCGGGCTTGGGCAAGCCCGCGAGCTTGGCGCCAAACTTTGCCGGGCTGCCGGGAAATAAGCGGAGCAAATAAAGGCTAGTACCCTTTTCTTTGCCTAATTGCTGGCCGACGTATTTCACCAGCGGCCGCATGGCCGGTGATAGCTGGTAGGTTTGGTAGAAGTTGCGCAGCGCCTGAATTACTTCAAGGTGAGCGGGCGTCAGAATGATGCCTTCACGCTCGGCCAAGGCCGCTGCAACGGACTCTGACCAATCTTGCAAGTCCAGAAGGAAACCTTCCTTGTCGAGCGCAATGGCTTCGCCATCGACCAGAATGTCACTCACCAGCTGAGCACTTTGTCGTACTGTGTGCACAATTGTACGAAGGTTGGATAATCGACCAGAGTGACTCGCTTGGGTACGTCATCCATCGCCAATCCGCGCGCTATGACATCTGTCTCCAAGGCATACAAGCGAACACTGGCGGGCAGCAGCTGCAATGCGCTCAGGGCGGTGGTGCGGGGCAGCAGGGCATAGACGCCGTCTTCGATCAGCAACAGTCCTTGTTTCGGCCCCATGACTCGTAAGCTGCTGGCAAAGCGGCTGGTATCCTGCGGCGTGTGGCGAAGAATATGCAGCATGGTCAAACTCCTGTCCATCCGGCGATCATAGGGTGACCACCTGATCGTAGTGCTCAAGCAGACTGGCTATCTCAGAGCCTTCAACCGGCTTCGCAGGCAGTAGCAATTGATTAGGTGTTAAGCCGCGCTCACTCAATGAATGCTGGCAGACGAACAGGTCTTCCACGCCAAACATCGGTAGCGCTTGCAAGTTGGCCGTGAGCGACTTCTGCTTGATTAATGCAGCCTCTTGCCCCTTGAGCAGCTGTAGGACCCCGGCATCCAGGAACAGCATCCCAACGGGCACCCCGAAGGCCGCAGCCGCTAGGGCAAGATCCAGGGCTTCTCTCGCTGCGGGTGCCGCCGGAGGATGGCGGCTGATGACCAGCAGACTGCTCAAATCAGGTTCCAAAAGTCACCGCCCGGTCAGCCGTTTGCATGGCATCTACCCATTGCCCTAATCCCGATAGCTCCCATGGCTTGCCGCTGTTGGCGCCTGGCCGCTCCCATCGATAGGCTTCAGCCTCATTCAGCACGCCACGGCGCAGGGCGGCAGCGATACAGACTACGGCGTCTAGTTTATTGGCGGTAATAAAATCACGCCAATCGTTAGCTACGTCGGATTCATCCTGTGGGTACACAGCCAGGTTCGAGGCAAGATGCACCGCATCGCGATAAAAGAATAAACGGTTTATCTGATGGCCGCCGTCGAGCACCGCCTGGGCAAAGTTCAGGGCGCTACGAGCGGCCGGATCCTGTGGTCCGGCGAGTAGGGCGATGGCAAATTTCATGGTGTATGAGTTGCTCTAAAAAAAATGGCTCACCGTTGCAGGCGAGCCATTGAGTATAACCTACCGACTATTATCAGTCGTCGTTGAAGGCGCCGATCAAGCTCAGCAAGCTGAGGAACAAGTTGTAGATAGACACGAACAGCGTAATAGTCGCCATGATGTAGTTGTCTTCACCACCATGAATGATCGAGCTGGTTTGATACAGGATCACGGCGGAAGAGAAAAGTACAAAGCCCGCGGAGATAGCCAGCTGCAGGCCGCTGATCTCTACAAAGAAGCCAGCCACTACAGCGACCATCAGTACCACAAAGCCTGCCATGATAAAGCCAGACAGAAAGCTAAAGTCTTTACGCGAGATAATGGCGTAAGCCGACAGGCTGAAAAACACCAGTGCGGTCATACCCAGCGCTAGCGTCACCACAGAGCCGCCGTTAGGCATGCTGAGGTAGGCATTCAGAATAGGGCCAAGTGTATAGCCGAGGAAGCCGGTAAAAGCGAAGGTGCTGACCAGCCCCCAACCAGAATTGCGCAGCTTGGTGGTCAGGAACAGCAACCCGTAGAAACCGACCAGCGTAACAATGATGCCAGGGTAGGGCAGGTTAAGGCTCATGGAAACATAAGCGACCAGAGCAGAGAAAGCCAAGGTTATGGCCAGCAGAGTGTAGGTGTTGCGAAACAGCTTGCTGACTTCGACTTCACTTACACCACTGTGCTGCATTGTGGTCGCGGTATGGCGTTCTTGCATATTCATGCACGGCTCCTGTCGTGATAAATCAAATAATCTATTAGCTACTGCCAGATAATACGGGTAATCGAGGCCAAATCAAGGCGGGGTGTAATGCAACTGGGCCTATTCATATGCAAAATGTGTCTGCTTCGGCAGAACGCGTACTTCCTTGCAGTAAAAAGTAGTTCACATTGCATCGTACCCCATTGACTAATCAGCATTTTCCGGTAGTATTGCCGGCCGTGGAGGGATGGCAGAGCGGTTGAATGCACCGGTCTTGAAAACCGGCGTAGGTTAATAGCCTACCCAGGGTTCGAATCCCTGTCCCTCCGCCACTATTTATACTCAAAGCCCCGTTAATCGGGGCTTTGTTGTTTCTGGGTTTTGCTGGCCCATACTCTGGCCCATACTTTAGCGCCTGCATAATTGCGAGATCGGAGGCGCGCTAAAGCTCAAGTTCGTCTGCAATGGCTGTGGGAGGAGAAAATTTGCAATCTGAGCTCGTGCACATCGGCAAAAAGCTCTGGGTACGGCATGGAGGGGGCTGCCCAAGCTGCTTATTTACGACTGCGCGAGCGAACGCCTTAAAAATTTAGAGGCGGTTGCACCTCGTTTTACATTCGGAATAATGGTTGTGTTCGTGACTGCGGAAAAGTAAAGGTATCGCATCTCTCCGCCAGGAGCGCATTCATTACTGGAGTGCCGAACGAACTCTAGCCGTACTGCGTGATGTGTTGCGGGGTGCAGTTGAGTAGAGTTTCCTGGGATGCATAGCCGGAGTTGCCCGTGCGATGTTAGCAACAAGGGCTCAGTCTTTACTGCCAGCTAAAGTTATTATTTGCTTGCCATACAAGCTGGCTGTCGCCAGCAGCCGGTCATGCTCTCGAAGAAGAAATGGAATGATTGCAACTATTTGAAGTACTTGAAGCTTGGCAGTATCAAGGGCGTGCCAGTTCCTCAACGTCTCGATTGGCATTGTTCCACAAACTTCCGGGTGCTCTTCGATCAAGACATGGGTCATTTCAGTCTTCGTTCGAGTTGGGCTTGGCCAAAAAAAACGCTCCCAGCGCCCATTCTGCTAAAGGTGGGCAGCGCAGTCTAATAAAGAGGGTAGCGGTTCGAACGCCAACCGCAAGTGAGGTGTCGTGACGGCGATGCGTTTGTGCCATCCATACTTCGCTTTACTTAAAAGAGAGTGCGTCTGTCATGTTTATGTTTCGCAGTTGAAGCCATCGCGAAGCTCGGGTGGTGTCTCGTGAATACTTGATCTGAGGTTTTGGTTCCTTACTGACCAATATTTATAAAGGGCATGTTAAAGCTCGTCTAATTTTTTTATCGCGCTCATTATTCTAGGTAAATATAGAGAATGCTCTGCTTCTTGGTTTATAAGAAGCTCTATAACTTTTGTTGCGCTCAGTTCATGCTTTTCTCTCAGCTCTGAAAGATTTGCTTTTGTTTTTTTCGATAAAAGTATGTTGGTCTGTGTCTTGGTGGTTGGTTTATTCCTGGATTTTAATTGAGTCCACTTATTTCTTGTTTTTATGATAAATAGTTCTTTTTGCTCGTTAGAGAATTCGAGTTTATCAATAAAGCTAAGCATTTCATTTTGACTTGAAAAGAGAGGCGTGCCAAACGTGTTGAAATTGTGATTTTTTACAAAATAGTCCCATGCGACTTCAAGTTTTTTTGATGCAGTAATTTTGTTTTCGTCTTCAAACCAAGAGAGTTCTTTGTCAAGGGTCTCCTGAAGCTTCCAGTTTCGCTTTAGCTTTTTTATGTAGTCTAGCTTCAGGTTTCTAGGTATTTCCCATAAGTCCACTAATAAAACTAATTTCTCTCTGCCAGAAGCATGTAATTCATGCGCGTGAATGTTGTGTTGAATTCCTCTGGTAAAAGTACTGATCAGCCATTCTGTTTGCCGGTCATTATCTCTTTTCATCCAGTTGAGGTCTCCTGCAGGAACTAAGTTGCCTATTTGCTCGCGCACTAGTCCCTGTAGTGTGGGGTTGTCATGAATTATGTATGCCAATTGATCGCGAACTTGAGAGCTAGGTAGAGGGGGGATAGGGCCGCTGTTATTTATTGACGTATGCAGCCAGTGCCATAACCAGCTTTGGATACGAATGCTTTCGTTGTGGCTACCTATGAGTTTCTCTAAACGATCCCCGCGAGACGCTACCATCACCTTATTCCCTAGAGTAAAAATAGTATTTTTAAGATACATAATAGATGCCATATAGTCAAAATATAGATTATCTCTATATGATTTAATATGCGGTATGCACCCGTGTTTTCTAGGTTAAAGTGGGTTTTTCGTCAATTGTGATGCGAGGATGGCAGTCGCATCTTCCTGAGCGAAAAATTTCGAGCTGCATACGGCTTTACCATGTCCCCTTGCTGAAGCCGCATCGCTCTTGGGCGGAGTCCCGCATGCTTAATTATTTTTGATTGGCAGTCGTGGGTGTTTCAGGAGGTTACGGAGAGGTAGAGGTGCCGTTTTGAGAAACCTGTCGAAACTATATAACCACCATGGGAATGTTAAATCATGAGTTAAATGTCAATGAACATCGCTCAATTAGAAGAGGTCGGGCATTAGGTTAGCGTTGAATTTTACATCGTATGCAGATCATCTGAATCCATATTCAGAGGTCATTCAGAATGAAATTTCTTCGACTAAAATCCGTAATGGCAGCAACTGGCCTATCTCGTGCAACGATTTACAGGTATATGGTTGGAGGGATGTTTCCTCGAGCTGTTCCACTCGGTGAGCGCTCGGTGGCTTGGCTTGAAAGCGAGATACTTGAGTGGATGTCAGCGCGAGTGGCAGAGCGCGACTTAGTGAGTTGAGCTCTGCCATCAGAATTCTTTCGTCAGGCCACTGTCTTTAATACCGTTCCAGAATTAAACTCTTCGGCCTTATTCGTAACGTAACTCGCATTCTGATGCCCATATGAGGCAGTCGCTTAGCAGAGCACTCCGGTATATATATTAGTCCGCTAGGCTTACTAGTACACACACTATCTATACATGCCAATCCCTTACAAGGGACACACAGGTAGCGGCGGTACATCAGGCACCATGACCAATCATGGAGATGGTTATCGATAGGTAAATTTATACAACAAACACATTGCTATGAACCCACCCAGGAGAGTGCTCATGAGCGATGACCAATTCTACAAACGTAACCCATTCAACACCAACCAACGACTGATCTTCAGTAGCCCTTATTTAGGCTTGCCGATCCAGGTGACCCAAGGCCCTGCCATACAGGAGTACCTCGACAAGCTCCTGAGAACCATCACTAAGGCCAGTCTCGAATGCCCACGAGTGTTTGCCCTTCGTATAGATCTTAGGTACAGCAGATGTGAGGAGGTGCCTGATGACGCTATCACGAATTCCGTCATGGAGCGTTTCATATCCAACCTACGCTACCGTCTCGACTCCAATTATGATTATGTGAAAGCACGGGATGGTAAGGCCAATAAGCATCATCTCAGATACGTCTGGGCTCGGGAGGTAGGTGGTGAGAGTGGTAGGCCGCATTACCATGTTCTGCTATTGCTCAACGGCGATGCTTACCGGTCGGTAGGAGACCATACCAATCCAGATGCCGCGTGCCTCTACAACCGGATCAGAGAAGCATGGGCTAGTGCTATAGGCCTCGATTACCAAGCCGTTGCAGGATTGGCCAGCCTCCCTCCTGGTCGCTCCTCATGGATGCTTAAACAGAGCGATGACCAAGCACTAAAGGACTTATTCTACGCAGCGAGCTACCTATGCAAAGCGGCGACCAAAAAGTTTGGTTTGGGGATGCATGGATTTAGTTCCAATAGGCTATAACGGAGTAACTTTATTTCAGTAGAGGGCAGGCATGACAGCCTGTTTCTCTGGCTGGAGCCTGCCTCAAAGCTCGTATTCCGGCGAGTCGCATACACCTTTACATCAATGATGCGGATGACGCACGTGAGCGTGATCTAGGCCTTCGATAGTAATCTCTGCTTATGAGAAAACGCTTGAAATCGCAAAGGATCAAATCGTATGATTTGGGCAGGTTGGATCGAAACCTGCTGCCCACCTTGGCAAACCCGAATGGGACGATTCTCTTCTAATGTCTTTGGGATTCCCTGTGCGGATCTCGGCAGTGGGCACCGGATCTCCGCGAACAGAGAAGCCTCTATCATGCAATACACTTATCTAATTCCTCAGAAATCCGTTTCTCTTCTTAAGCAGCGTGCGCGCCGCATGAAACGAATGGAAAGCATCCCACATCACGAAGCGCTTGAGGTTACGGCGAGAGCTGCCGGATTTGATCATTGGAATCAAGTTGTAACAGCTGCAGAAAAGTGCAAGCCTATTGAGGACGCGTACCTTCGTGGCTTCCTGCTGGCGTTCGATCCATCAGAAGTACCTGACATAGAGAGGGAAGATTTCCCCTTCCATTGGGAGCCGTACGCGTTTGATCTTTTGAAGGATCGACTATTCGACATTTATTCGAGCCAGATTGATGAAGAAGATCCAGAAGGAAGGCCGATTGCGGAAACGTCGGGGCTGCTGGACCTTCATGAGTACTTTGACGCGGATTGGAGCAGTATGTATTTTTTCCGGCTCAAGCAGGCCGGCGGAATAGCGAGGGTTGAACAGCTTGTAGCGCTGGTAAGCAACTATTGCTTCTGGCCTCCTAGGTTTGTCTTCTATAAGGGGAGCCTGGTAGACACGCATCAGCAGCCAGAGCTGGACGCAGGGGCGAGGCTGTGAGCATACGTTTCCAACGGGCTACTGCTTTGAGTCAGGTCGTGTGCTGCATATTTCTAGCTTTAAAATTTGTCGCATATGGCTGTTATGCAAAGTTCTGCCCCTGTTAAGGCTTTAGCGCTGGGCCTTGTCACCCTTACCTATGAGCATACCGAAGGTATTGAAGATTAATCGGATGGACCGATTACTGAATAGGTTTGTTAGTCGGACAGATCAAGCCGGCGCCTTTGTTTTTAACATTCCCCACCTCCTTGCCGACCTCATACCATTCAAAGCTCTCCACCGGTTCTGCGTGATGTCTTGCAAGGTCTTCGGCTCGTTCCGGTGCCAAGCCAGCCTCCAGCCACTCCCGAGCAACCTCCGGCGGCAGTACGACAGGCATACGGTCGTGGATGTCGACCATGCCCTGGTCGCTGGCGCATGTGACAATCGCAAAGCCGTCGCTCTCGCTAAACTCGTCATCGGCGCCGCGTGGGAAGTGTCCAATCGCGGCGTAAAACATGGGTTCGTCTGTTTTGAGCTTGATGTAGTAAGGCTGTTTGCGTTTCGCATCATGGGGATTTTTTACCCACTCATACCAACCGTCCGCAGGGACAAGGCAGCGCCCGTGCTTCCATACGCTTGACCAGTATCGACTGGTCACCGCCGTTTCCAGCCTCGCGTTGATGGCCGGGGGGCGTTTGCCTTTTCCTTGGGCCCAGTGCGGGGCGTAGCCCCATGGCACCGCGCTCACTCTCAATCCATCGTCATCCCAATGCAGAAGCTGAACCCTGGTGGTGGGGGCAACGTTGTATCGGTCAATGGGCTCGTCGTTCGGTTCAAAAGCGAGCGGTGCTTGCCAGTTCAACTTCTCTAGGTAGTGCACCTGGGATTGGTATTGAGTAAAGCGTCCGCACATGCCTGTTCCGCCTATCTGGTATTTACACTTTTCTTTGACCCCGAACTCACAATTTTGTTTACTGGTTGTACGTACAGTATTTGTCGAGATTAATTGATATGGACACGGTGACGATTTTGGGCCCGCTGGGCAGCTCCGATATTGAGCTGCCCTTTTTTTCCTCTAAGGTTTCCGCTGGCTTCCCGTCGCCGGCCCAAGATCACATGGAGCAGACGCTTTCGCTGGATGAGCTGCTTGATATCGACGCGCCTCACACCTACCTAGTGCGCGCAGATGGCGAAAGCATGACCGGTGCAGGGATCTTGGATGGGGATGTACTGGTTGTCAGCCGTGCATTAACGGGCAGACATGGTGATGTGGTTATCGCTGCGATCAACGGAGAAACCTTCGTGAAGCGGCTCATTGTTCGGGGAGAGGAGGTGGTGTTGCAGTCTGAGCATCCCAACTATCCACCTCGATACATCCTCGAAGGAGACGATTTCATGATCTGGGGCGTGGTGACAGATAGTATTCGCAGGCACCGATGCCATGGCTGAACCTGTTTTTGCGCTGATCGACTGCAATTCCTTTTACGCGTCGTGCGAAAGAGTGTTTCGCCCTGACTTAAATCGGGTGCCGATCGTAGTCCTCAGCAATAACGATGGTTGCGTGATTGCCAGGAGTGCGGACGCAAAGCCGTTTGTAAAGATGGGCGAACCCTATCATCAAATACGCGGGACACTGCAACGAAATGGTGTTCTGGCGTTCAGCTCGAATTACGCCCTTTACGGTAACATCAGCGAGCGGGTAATGACCGTTATAGAAAGTCTGGTGCCTGCCTTAGAGGTGTACTCGATTGATGAGGCTTTTGCTGATATGACGGGCATTGAAGACCGCGACCAACTTGGCCGACGGATCCGTGCGCAGGTGCTCAAAATAACCGGTATACCCACGTGCGTAGGAATCGCTCAAACCAAAACGCTAGCCAAGCTTGCCAACCACGCAGCAAAGCGTTGGCAAAAGCATTACGGCGGCGTGATGGATATTTGCGATCCCGAGCGCCGAGACAAAGTATTGAAAGCATTGCCTGTTAATGAAGTGTGGGGTGTAGGCAGACGGATGAACGAGCACCTCACTGCCATGGGCATAAAAACCGCATGGGACTTGGCACAAGCTGACGCTTGGACGCTCCGCAAGCAATTCTCGGTTGTAGTTGAGAAGACTGCACGTGAGCTTCGCGGTACCCCCTGTTTGGCTTTGGAAGAGGTGGCTCCGCCGAAGCAGGAGATTTGCAGTAGCCGTGCTTTCGGCGAGCGCCTATATGAAATCGAGCCGATTAGAGAAGCCGTCGCTACCTACACCGCCCGCGCATGCGAAAAGCTGCGCGCTCAGGGCTCGCTTTGCAAACGGATTCGGGTCGCGATCCGCACCGGTATGTTCAACCCCGAGGAAGCAAAATTTGCAAAGGGCATCGTCTGCGAACTGCCATATCCCTCAGACGATACCCGATTGATCGTCCGCGCTGCGCTACAGGGATTAGAAGCAATATTCCGACCTGGCCCGGCATACGCAAAAGCAGAAGTCATGCTTCTAGATCTCCGACAGCAGGGTGAATTTACCGACGATCTGTTCGCCGAGGTACAACCTGCCGCAGCTGAAAAAGTGATGAGCGTACTGGATGAGATTAATGGCCGATGGGGCAGGGGAACGCTACGCCCCGCAAGGGTGCCGATTGCACCTGGCTGGGGAATGAAACAAGAGCTAAAAAGCCCTAGCTATACGACTCGATGGGATCAGCTTTGGAGTGCGCGGTGTAAGTGACCTGGCTGGGGTGGATTGCCGGCAAAAGCATCACTGATAGCGTCTATCAGCGGCTTGCGACCGGCGGCTATCGGCCCAGAGTGTGTAAAAACGTCGACCAGAAATCGAAGTGCGCGGTGCTACGTGGTTTCTGAAAAAGTGCGGCTGGTCTACAGACCAAGAATTCACGTAGAAGCGCGATTTTTGGATCAGGTTTTGACCACGTGAGTCGTCCTGGGAGTTTTTACACAGCCTGGGCCAGAAGCGGCCACTCGCAACCGGCTGCTTTCGGACCAGAGTGTGTAAAAAGACTTTCCGTATATTGGAGGCCTAAGCCCAGTGCTCTTGGGTGGAGCGATTTCCCGAGCATTTGCCAAGGTCAGCCCCGATAGCGCGTCAGAGCGTGTATGAAGCTCTTTGGCACCTCCTGGAGCAGTAAAAGCTGAGGCTTTTACGCCGCCATCGCCTTCAGCAAGCCTTCTGTACCGATGATTTTCATAACCCGCTTCATGTTATGGGCGAGCACATTCAAGCTCATCTCCGCACTCACCCCGTTCAGTTTTCGAGTCAGGAAGTGTGTTGCCCCAATCCATTGTTTGAGCGTCCCGAAGGGATGCTCAACAGTCCGTTTTCGAAACCGCATCATCTCCGGTGCCTGGTTCAGCCGGCGTTGCATTTCCTCCAGCACAGCTTCATGTTCCCAGCGCCTTACTCGACGATTTGTGCTTGGCGTGCACTGAGTTTTCAGGGTGCAACTCTGGCACTTTGAACTCCAGTAGCAGTGCATGTTCATGCCTTTCTCAACGCTGGAGAATCGCCAGATCAGTGCCTCTCCCGCCGGGCATGTGTATTCGTTTTTCGTCGAGTCATACACGAAGGCATCTTTGTTGAATCGGCCATCAGCCTTGGCGCTTGAAGTCATTGGCTTAGGCACGTAAGCCGTGATGTTTGCGTCGTGACAGGCAAGGATTTCTTCACCCTTGAATTAGCCTCGGTCAGCCACCACGGACAGCGTTTCTGCGCCAATAGCTTCACGAGCCTGCTTCGCGATTGAACTGAGTTGGTCACGGTCTGAAGCGCTGTTGGTGACCTCATGAGCAACTATTAAATGGTGCTGCGTATCGACAGCCGTCTGCCCGTTGTAGCCGACGACACCGCTGCCGCGCGTCATCATCGAACGGGCATCTGGGTCGGTATCGAAACCTGTTTATCGGGGGAATCATTGAGCTGAGTTTCGATCCCTTGAAGCTCTTTCATCTGCGCTTTGAGCTTGGCGATTTTATCTTCCAGGCTGGCAGTGTCTGGCGCGGAGGCGATAGGAATCTGTCGATCAGCCGCATCGAGCGCAGCCAAATAACGACTGATGCTCGCCTCGATTTCTTCCATACGCCGCTTCAGTTTGGCGCTGGTGAAATTGCGGTCACGGTTGTTCACTGCCTTGAACTTGCTGCCGTCGATGGCAACCAAGTTTCCGCCAAACAACCCCAACTGCTGGCAGAGCAAAACGAACTGGCGGCAGACGCCGCAAATGGCCTTGGTGTTGTCTTTTCGGAAGCTAGCGATGGTCTTGAAGTCGGGCAACAAGCGCCCGGTTAACCACATCAGCTCGAGGTTGCGATGGGCTTCTCGCTCAAGACGGCGGCTGGATTGAATTCGGTTCAGGTAGCCGTAGATATAGATCTTCAGCAGAATCGCAGGGTGATAAGCAGGTCTGCCGGTTTCGGCTGGAATAACGCCACCGAAACCCAGTGTGGCTAGGTCGAGCTCATCAACGAAGACATCGACAAGCGCACTGGATTGGTATCGCTGACGTAGTCGTCGAGGCTTTCGGGAAGCAAGGTGCTTTGACCTCGGTGTTCACCCTGGATAAACCGTTTCATAGCTTTCCCTTGCGATGGAATTGTCGGAAATCTTAGCAAGGATTTGTAAGGGCGTTTTTACACACTCTGGGCCGATACCGGCCGGCGGTGAAGGACGGCTATCAGCCAAAACCTACTGTTCGGTTATGACTGTCAAAGGCGCAGCGTGCCATCGACATTTACTAATGCTTGCAGGATGCCTATGCGCCCCACCTGAGGCAGTACTCAGATAAGCTGCTCACGCATTCTTCACCAAAACCAAGTGGGCGCGATTTGGGCACAATCTGGGCACTGACGATTTTAAAGGGTTTGCTCGTGATTTGAGCTAGATGTCATAAGATTCATCAGCTGTCTGACTCGAAATTGAGTGCTAGCTGATTGGGGCTGGGATCGGCTTGTGAATTTGTCGATTTAGAGGAGGTGTAAATTGTTGATTTATAACGAGATGGTGCACCCGGCTGGATTCGAACCAGTGACCCCCGCCTTCGGAGGGCAATCTGGTACAGCGGGGCGAGTTGATTCTGAAAGGCGTAAATCGGCTCTAAGTCATGATTCGCACGGATTGTGTTGGATTTTGCAAAAAACGCTTAAGAACGTTTGGTGTTGGCTAGAGCTGATTCAATTGGGCACAAAAACGAAGTTCGATATGCCGCCGAATGACCTCTAGCTGCTCTTAGGAGGTAAGCCATCAGATGCAATGACGCAGATGATCCAGAAGATGACCCGCTTGTCTCAGATGAGCAGGTTACGTTGATGGAATTCCCCGGGTTTTGGACACTTTGAAGCCTCATGCTGAAGCGGCCTCGAAAGCCTCTGGGGTTAAGCCGCCCAGTTGGCTGTGACGCCGATTCGATTATAAAACACTTCGATGTAATCAAAAATATCTGCGCGAGTGCTTCTTAATGCGCTCTTTTTTCAAACTACTAAAAAATGACTTCGCAACAGCATTGTCCCAACAATTGCCGCGTCGACTCATGCCTGGTTCAAGGTTGTGGTCATGGCCGAATCGTTTCCAGACGTCGCTGCCATATTGAGCCCCCTGATCTGAGTGAACCAGCACTCGGCTAGTGGGTTTGCGACGCCAGATAGCCATCATGAGGGCGTCTAGAACCATCTCGCGCGATAGTTCTCAGGCCAATCAGGCATGCTGAATCGAAATTTTGAGACAGCTGTTGGCCGTCGGCAGTAGGTTCGGGCGACGGGGTGCTGCGGCCAAAAGGGCATTTCTAAGCCGAGCCATGAAGCGAGGCTAGATATAGTACTCCGCATAGTGGCATGCTTCACTCACCCCACGCCATGAGGCCTTGCTGGAGTAAAGTGTCGCGAAGAATCGGCAGCGCCCCCGTAACTTTTATAAAACACTAAAATTTTAAAACAAATCCTATGTCTATAGATGATGTTAAAGAAGACACGATGCAGTTCGAGAGCATTCGACAGCGCAAATACAGCGCGCAGCTAGGCATATGGATATTTTTCATTACAGAGTTGCTACTGTTTGGGAGTCTTTTTTTAGTATTTATATTTTATCGCTGGCAATACCCGGTGGAGTTTGCAGAGGCTGCAGGCCATCTTGACGTAATGCTCGGCGCTTTGAACACTGCGTTGCTTTTAACTAGCGGATTGCTGATGCTGTTGGCCCAGCAAGCTTTGACAAAGCGGCGACGCAAGACTGCGTTAGTTTTGATGTTTGGCGTGGCTGGGACGGCTGCTACTTTCTTGAGCATCAAAGTGGCAGAGTGGTATGGGGCCTATAGTGAGAATTTAGTACCATTATTAGGGTTTGAATTCCGCTACCCCGGTCCCGACTCCTCTCGGGCAGAGTTGTTTTTCAACTTCTATTTTGCATTCACAGGCCTGCATGCTTTACATTTATTAATAGGCTTAATACTGATACTTATAGCCGCTGTTAAGGTTTGGCGCTGGCGCTCACCTAACCACATACAGCGTCAGACTGCGACATTAAGTCTGTACTGGGCTTTTATCGATATTATCTGGATTCTCATGTTTACTCTTTTGTACTTGTTGCGGGCCTAAGATGAAACAAGGCTAGTATGCGGCTGACTGGGTTACGAGGACTGGTATTGGTAAAGCTCAGTGTGATTTTGGCACGCAGGCTGACGGCTGGATAGGACACTCTGGCAGGATCGACGGTGCCCATGGGCTGGCATACGTTCTTGGTGGTGTGCAGCCACGGCTGCGGCATGCCGACCTCATATATTCGCTGTTTGCGCTGACGGTCTGCATAGCGAGGAGTGTTAGCCTCCCTGACTGAGCTTAAGTTGCTCAGGCAGTTGTGCGTTGCTGATGTGTTGATGTCCGCGCTAGAGTTATCCCGGCATTAACCAAGGTTCCTCGTACTGCTTAGCGTATCCGTTAGCTTTGACGAGTTACCCGCAGCAGTACTGCGGCGATGCGCTCCACATCCTCATACCCTGGTTCCTGCAACTCCTCACCGAAAACATCGGGGTCCAGCTCCTGGTAATGCCAGCTGTACTGCGGATCATTTATTCGCTGCTGCAGCCAGGGGTAGAAGGGGTCGCCCGCTGAGGTCATGGCTACACCGCTGTACAGCAGCAGAGTGCCGCCTGCCGTTAGCCTCGGCAAGGCTGCCTCGACTATCGCTTTGGTCAGTCCCAAGCCCAGTTGGCCGCCACCGTTTCGGTAGGCACGACATTGCGGGTCGGCCATATAAGGCGGGTTGGCGACAATCAAATCAAAGTCTCCAGCAACGTCATTCAAGAGGTCGCTGTGTAATGCGTGCATGTGAATCACACCGGGTTTTATGGAGGCCATTTCGTTTAAGTCAGGCAGCCATGGCCTGACCGGTGTGTTGCTGGTAGAAGTTTGCCTCAGCTTCTGCCGGCGGTATATATCCAATCGAGCTCAGTAGCCGTTGGTGGTTGTACCAGTGAACCCACTTCAAGGTGGCGATTTCGACGGCTTCGCGGCTCCGCCAGGACTGTCGGTAAATCAATTCCGCTTTGTACAAGCCATTGATGGTTTCTGCCAAGGCGTTGTCGTAGCTGTCTCCTTTGCTACCAACAGATGGCTCTATTCCAGCCTCAGCGAGACGCTCCGTATAACGAATAGAGACGTACTGACTACCCCTATCGCTATGGTGGATCAGACTGTCCGTGTGGCTTGGCTGCCGGGCGTAGAGTGCTTGCTCCAGGGCATCGAGCACGAAGTCCGTTTTCATGCTGTTGCTCACACGCCAGCCAACGATGCGTCGTGCGAAAACATCGACAACAAAAGCTACATAGAGCCAGCCCTGCCACGTTGATACGTATGTAAAGTCTGAAACCCATAGCTGATTGGGACGGTCAGCATGGAACTGGCGCTGAACCTTGTCGAGCGGACAGACGGCTTTGCCATCAGGCACCGTGGTACGAACTACCTGGCCGCGCCGAACACCCTGTAATCCCAAGTGGCGCATCAGTCGCGCAACCGTACAACGGGCAACGTGCACCTTGTCGCGCCTGAGTTGCTTCCAGACCTTCACGACGCCGTAGCACTGCATGTTGTCCTCCCATACACGCTTGATGTCCTCACACAGCAGCTCATCCTGTTGGGCGCGAGTGCTTCGCAGTTCAGGCTGCCGGGCACGTGCTGCATGCACGTAATAACCGGACGGAGCGATCTGGATTACCCGACAGATCGACTCGACTCCGTAGCGGTCACGGTACTCGTCAACGAAGGCGTTCAGGGTTTGTTGCGGCGGTCGAGCTCCGCCTGGGCAAAATACGCACTGGCCAGGCGCAGAATCTCGTTCGCTTTGCGCAGTTCCCGGTTCTCGCGTTCCAGAGCCTTGATGCGTTCTCGTTCCTCGGTCGTCTGGCCGGGGCGGTGGCCAATATCAGTCTGGTGTTTGCGTATCCAGCCATGCAGCGTCTGGGGGACACAGCCGATCTTGGGCGCAATGGATTCGATGGCTGCCCATTCGGAGGGGTAGTCCTTCAGGTTCTCCAGAACCATGCGCACAGCACGTTCACGGACTTCAGGGGAATAGCTATTAGATTTCTTCATGCCTCATTCTCTCAAGAGTTGAGGCCTCCACGAAACCCGGTGCGATTCACTTCAGGTTCGGAAGATAGAAGTGCAAACGGCTGAAGTTGCATTTCTTAGAAGGGGGGTAGTGGGGGTGAGTACCGTTGGCTATATCTAGGAATGATAGCCCCTAAACTCATAAACAACTTTGAGCGGCTGCTTTTGGCCCAGAGTGTGTAAAAACGTTTTTCACCGCGCTTGGAGCCCTACCCAGGGCCGGAAATCGCATTCCTATGCAAAATCCAGGTCTACTGACCCGCGGATGAAATCCGGATTTCACGTAGTAGCGCGGACTTCAATTTCGACCTTGCGTTTTTACACACTTTGGGCCGTTTACCGCCTGTCCGCACAGACTGCTTTCGGCCCAGAGTATCTAAGAACGCTGTCTCAAACCCTTGCTAGGGCCTGTCTTTATTCGCAAGAGATCTGGGGCTTTTTTTATGCAAAAAAAATGGCCCTGCAATGGAGGCCATTTTTCTATTCATGCATGTACCTCAGCGAGCATCACAAGCCATTGCGAACTGAATGATATCCCTCATCATGGTTTCAGGAGGCATTTCGTACGCATCGCTCATCTGTTCGATTTCAGCCAGAGAGTATTTTGCTTCCAGTTTGGTGTAGACGCACCGGCAGACAGGCTCCGGCGCGCCACCTTTCATGCAACCTGAGACAAACTTGCCGCGCATTCGGTCGCTCTCATCAGAGCAACCCGGCAACGTCAGGATGAGGGCTGTTGCAGCGATAAATTTTGAGGTTGCAGGCTGAATCATTTGAGTACCAAAGCTGCGCCCAAAAATACCCCGCCAACAAGGCCTATGACTTGCGGCCCGATAGCCCAAAAGACACGAATCCAGATCAGGCTAAGCATGCCGCCCTGGGTAAATACCCCATCTGGCTGGGCAAATCGTCGAAGCGCGTCGCCGAGTAGTGCGCCTACCAGGCCCAGCACCGATCCGGCTATAGCCGCGATGATCTTGGCGAAGGTGCTGGCGCCGAGGACCATGGCTGAGTTGTTGGATGTGACTGAGAATATGGCTAACGTAACAGCCGCAATGGCCCAGCCGATGATTGCTGGGGATATGGTGAGTGTCCGGGAGGCAGCGACGTCTTCCATGTCGTGATCATAAGGTTCTTGGTCCATGCTGATTCCTTTCTGTTTGATTGGGGGTTACCAGGTAGAACGGCAGCTGTTTTCCGGGGCGCCTAGCGGGAGGAGCAGCTCTTTGAGGTTCCTGGTTGGAAGGTTGACGGTTTGTCCGTCAGCAGTGAGCTTCAGGTGGTTTGCGTTACGCAGCGCCTTCCAAAAAACATCGAACTGGGCTCTGCAGAAATTACATTCCGTGTAGAACGGGTTGGTGTAATTCTCTCCGTCGACAATGACGTCGAAGCCCAAGTCATAGCCTGAGTAGTACTCCTTACCTGCAATGGAAGCATTTGCTGAAAGTGACTGGGACTCATCGCCTGGACATGCGATAACCAGGCTGTTGTTATTGCCGTCATCGACGCTGTATTCGGTCACGCCCATGCCCCAGCCGTCGGTCCATTCATAAGTACCTGCTAACGATGAGCTTGTAGCGATCAGGGCGGCTGTTAAAGCGGCCAGGTGTATTCCTTTCATTCTTTCTCCTTGGGTTCTTCCTTGCTTGCATTTGACGTGATATCGCCTTAATAGGTTGAGTGTCATCTTTGTGAGTCCTTCATGTCAATGGGTGGATACCCAACCATTCGAGACGAATAGGAGGGGCTATGTCCAAATCAACTACAGATGCCTGGTCGGCCCGTATCGGTCAGGCCATTGCTCGTCGCCGGACCGCGGCGAACATGACCCAGGAGCAGTTGGCCGAAAAACTCGAGGTAGGAAGTGAGGCGGTATCGCGTCTGGAGCGTGGCGTGGCGAGCTTGTCAGTCGCCCGCCTGTTCCAATTGTCGGAGCTGTTCGGCTGCGATACGGCGGATCTGCTGACCGAAGGCAGCGTGCGCACCGGCGACCAGGCCCGCGAGCTGGAGCAGTTGCTGAATGGTTTGAGTGGCGAAGACCGGGAGCTGGTTTTGCAAGTGGTGAAACAGTTAAGCGCACGGCTGGCCCGCTGAGGCCAGCGCTTATGCCTCGGGAGGCGTGTCAGTCTCGACTGGGGCTTCCTGCTCATCGTCTTCTGCAAAGGCCATTACGCCACAGCTCAAGCACAGCTGATCAAAGGGCCCCAGCCAGTTACGCTGAATCAACCCGCTGAGTGCGTGCGCCTGAGCCTTGCACTGGTCCAGCTCTTTGCTGATGCCTGGCACCTGCTCTATGAGGCTTGCAAGTTGCGACCACGGCGGTGATGGCGTTGGTGCTGTTGTATGTTGCTGGTGCAGCCGCAATGCACGGTCGAGCACCGCAGCCACTAGCGTGACCGGGTACAGGTTGTCACGGTGCAAGACCGTGAACGCCCCGCATGCACTGCAGGGCGATACCGAAGTAGGGCACATAGGTACCTCCAGGGTGTTGGTTACGTGTTGGGTTAGATCAGGGCACGCTCAGCCAGGCTGACTGAATGGGTGCCACTGATAATCAGGTGGTCGAGCAGGCGGATATCGACCGTCTGCAGGGCTTGCTGGACGCGCTGGGTCAGCTTGATGTCGGCCTCACTGGGCTCGGGGTTGCCGCTCGGATGGTTGTGCGCCAGCACCACAGCGGCTGCGTTGTGCTGCAGGGAGAGCTTGACGATCTCCCGGGGATACACGCTGGCACTGTCGATGGTGCCGTAGAACAGGCGCTCAAAGCGCAGTACGCCGTGTTGGCTATCCAGCAGAATCACCCCAAAGACCTCGCGCTCCTGAGCGCCCAGGTTTAGGCGCAGGTAGTCACGTACCAGCGCTGGGCTGGTCAGGTAGTTGGCGCGGGCAAAGCGTGCCCGCAGGATGGCCTCAGCCCAGGTCAGGATCTCGGCCTCGGACACCGGTAGTTCCTGACAGAGCAGGCCCGGTGTCTGGTCAGTCGTCGTCATGGCGTTGCCTCGGTGTGTGGTTGGGCTGCTGTTTGCGTCTTGTTGGCCAGGCGCTGTTGCAGGCTGGGTTGGGATGTTGATGCTGGCGTAGGTGTGTCTGGATAGAACTCTTCCAGCACCTGACCAGACTCTTCGTCGGTGTCCTCAAAGGCACCGTTGGCTAGCCCATTGCGGGCTGCCTGGTCCAATGCCGCTTGATCAAAGCCGGCCTCCCGGCGGGCCTCATCAAGCGCTTTGGCGTCACGCAGTGCCTCTTCAACGCTCATGCCTTGGTGCAGCGTCAAGTCGACGTAGTAGATGGGTGTGCCATGGCTCTGGCGGGTGGACTTGCCACGCAGGCGCAGTTCTAACGGCAGGCAGGCCAACCGATTACCTGACAACGCCCGGAAGTACTCCAGCCGCGCCGATAGCGTACGGATGCTGTTGTAGCCGGTCGTGCGAAACACAAAGCTACCCAAGGCGTCGTCGTCGCCAATGCTGACGTTGAGCCGACCATAGGGCTTGCAGTGGCCACCCTGCGCTAGCGGGCAGCCGTCCGGTGAGGGGCAGGGCAGAGATTGAACGCCTTCCTGGGTGCGGCGCTTACATTGTTCGCCGTCACCCACGCAGAGCGGTCGCCCTGATGTCCGATCAAACAAGGCGTAGTTGGCGCGGAAGTTCAGCTGCGGGTCGTTGAACAGCAGCCGTACCGGGATGGAGCGCAGCTTGTCCGTAGTTGAAGTGCGCAGTTCCTTGTCCAACGGATGCAGCAGCCATTGACCGTCATATTGAACCTGAGAGGTGAGGGTAAATTGATCGTCTTTTTCCGGCAGGCGCTTGCCGTTGCGCTCGACCACCTTGCCGATGGCAATGCGGCCCAGCACGGGCGGGGTAATAGCGAGACCTTTGAGCATGATGTACTCCTTGGATCGATAAACAGAGAGCATAAAAAAGTCCCAGGCAGACAAAACTGCCCGAGACAACAGGGGGAGAGGACAGCAACAGAACGGATGCCTTAGTAGAGAGCGTTAGTTGATCAGAAAGCGGCGACTGCCTTTCTTGATCTTGCTGTAGCGGGTTTGCAGGTGGGGTTTGTCTTTGAGCAACTGATCGACGTCCAGCGCGCTGCTGTCCTTGCTGCGTTTCCAGCTAATCTGGCCTCCAGCGAATGTGGCTCGACTGGCATCGCCCATGGCTTGTTGTAAATTCTGCTTGAGCTCTGCCTCACGCTGCTGTTGTTTGCTGAGGGTTTGCTTGAGGGCTTTGAGCTCGACGTAAGCCATGCTGAGTGCTGGATTGCTACTGAGATCAAGCGTGCGGCCGTTATCCTGCGGATACAGACAACGCAAGGCCTGGTCGGCAGAGTCACTGCCATCTGCTGGCGGGGGAGTATCGTCTACCACGTATTGCCAGAACCGCCGCTCCAGCTCGATCAGGTTGGTGATCATCTTCTCGTCGCGCTCAATGCGATGGACTTCCAGATCCTGCCCACCGATCAACACGGCGACGTCGGCTGCCTGTTTACCGGTAACCGCCAGTTGGTGCATCACCTGCAGCTGCACATACTCAGGCACTCCATCACGCCACAAGCGTGCACCATTGATGCCGGCGGTTTTGCATTCCAGGATCTGGACCTCAGACGAACCGACGACCTCCCGATCCAGGTTCGCCATCATCCAGTGCAGCTGCGGATCAGAGTGTTGCAGCACGGCGTTTACCTTGCGGACCTTGAGACTGGTGCGCTTGGTGTATTGTGATGCAACGATGGGTTCGAGAATGCTGCCCCAGAACGTGGGAGTGGTGTCGTCTTGAGGATCGATTTGCGGCATGCCCGCATCGCGCCCGGTCTTGTCCAACCATAGGGCCAGTTGTGATTTGTACGGATTGAGACCGACGGCTGCAGCGGCATCTGAACTACCGATACCGCCGCGGCGCACAGCCAGCCATTGCTCTCGGTCCAGCTGGTTGGTGCTGACCAGGCGCAGCGCAGTGCCCTTGCGCGGTGTTGAATAGTGTCGTTTTTCCGATTTCATGTTGATATCTCCAGGAAGCCAAAACACCCAGCCCATACGCCATAAGCCCGGCCAGCATCGCTGGCCGGGCTTATGGCGAACGGGAGAGGCAGTTAGTCAGTTGAGGAAAGTGGTCAGCGTGCGGCATTGCCCTCAGGCAACCAATTGCAGCGCATGATCCAGAGCTTTTTGTTTGAGCACCGCACCTTGACCAAACCAGGCTGAATCCAGGCGATGGTCAGTACTGCGGGCGCGTTTCTCGTGGTCGACAAACTCCGTGACCGCGTTGAGCAGTCCCCACGCGGTGTTCTGCGCGGATGCCAACTGAGCCCCACGGCCGTGACCCAGATACAGGTCTTGTACCTTTTGCAGGGCGCGATGCTGCGGCAGTTGGGTTAGGTCAGTCAGATCTGCGTCGGTACTGCAAATCACCTGCAGGAAGTAGCGCAGCGCTTCGGCGGGTTTTACCTTGCGCTCAGACAGCGTTTTCATGCGGTACATGAACTCGCTCCACTGCGATACCGATACCCCAAGCTGCTGCTTAACGCGGGAGGCATTGAACTCAGTGCTGTGCGGTACCCGAATGGCCTGGGACGCGCCATCGACCGCAATGGCCAGGGTGTTATTGCAGACCACGCGCACCGTGGTGGGTGTCGCCATGGTGGCCAGCGTTCCGTCACAGGACGTGGCCAACAGCAGGTAGCCGTTCACCTCGTCCCGACCTTTGAGTTGGCTGCTCTGGCCGGTTCGCGCCAGCGCCCAGAACTTCTTGCCGCCCTTGAGTACGCCGGCTGTTTCCAGCTCAAAGCCAGCGTACTCGGTCAGGTCGCGATAGAACTCCAGCACCTCCATCGGCTGAACGACCTTGTAACGTTGAGATACTACCGACAGCGGGGCTTTGGTATCGGAGCGGAACAGTACCTTCTGCTCAGGGTAAGAGTGGATGCTGCCCAGGTGGGCATTATTGCCAGATACAAAGCGAACCGGTGATTCTTCGATGTGCCAGTTCATTCCGGCTTCACGTTGCCAGACTTCCAGCGGCTGGTGAGTTGAAAGCTGACTGCCCAGCCCATGCCAGGGTGTTGCGCCAACGTAAGCCATGTTTTCGATTTGGTGTGCCATAGGGTTTTCCTAAGTATTGAGTAACGACATAAACCCCGCGCCAGCAGGCGCCGGGGCAGGGTAGTTGTTGAAGTAGTGGGGACGAGTGGGGAAACAGGTAATGAGAAGAAAGAGAAAGCGAGAGATGCGACGCGTATGGACCGATTGCAGGCGGCGTTAAAAATGCTTGCTGCACTGAGTGCAGCGATAACGGCAGAGCAGTTCGTGGTCGACCACCTCACCGAGCTTGAGCCCAGCAACGCAGCCAATTAGGCCGCCGGAGATCGCACCCAGCACAGCTCCGGACGCTGTAGCGGTTGGGCCAGCAAAGCGCATGACAGTTGCACCAATGCGTGCGCCCTCAAGGGCGCCGGCGGTGGCGCCAGATGCACCGCTAAAGGCACCGGCAACGGTACCAATGGTGCCGCCGACGCGTTTGCCGTAGTGACAATGCTGGATCTGGTCAGAATGACAGGCAGGACAGGTTGGGATCATGGGAATCACCTCTGAGACGCCGGTTGAGCCTGCCGGCGGGGTTTGCTCGAGTAGGTGATATAGGTCTGAAATATTTTTGAGTGGAGGCTTGATGGATATTGATAAGAATATCTAAGCGGCGGTCATTTCGCGTTTCAACCCCAGAGGTTGTTGCAAATGCGCTGCACAGCCGCATTGGCGGCTCTGCAATCAAACAGTCGCGGATCAAAGTGCCCGCCGGCCCAAGCCAGCGCTTCTTTGCCTTCTTCACTGTCAGGCCGAGCAATCACTTGCAGAAAATCCAGATACCCCGGCACACCACCCACATCTTCAGGTGGACAAACTCCAGCGCCATCTAGTACTTCGCACCAGGTGCCGGACACATCGCTCGGCTCCTGAGCTTCCAGTGCAATCACGTGTTGCCAGCTATCGCCAAAGTCGTAGATGTAGCGCACACGATCAACATGCTTGAACGCTTTTGTCAGCTTGACGCGGCGGTCATCCTGAGCATCGCCCTGCAGGTCTGCAAACTCCGGGTCCAGAGGCGTGTAGCGGTTAATTCCGACCTGAAACTCATGCAGATGGTAGCTATGCCAGCCGAATGCCGCCTGGATGAAGTGGTGGAGCTTGCGTAACGTACAGTCGCTGTTTACCCGAATTCGACGCCATACGGGCGGCTCGATCTGCAGAGGCTCCAATTGGATGAACAGGGTGTACAGCGTGGGTTGAGTTGCCATGGGTGATCCTTGGGTTACTTGTAAAACCAGTGCTGCAATTGCTCAAGATTGCCAACCACAATCTGTTGGGCCGTGGGCTTGGCGTGTACCTTGGTAGGGTCGATCTGGTAGCGCTGTAGCACATACTGCACCAGCGCACCCCGGGTCCTGATTTCCAGTTGCCCGTCGATCATGCCGTAATCCGCCTCCACGATTGCTCGCTGATCTTGCTTCAAGCGCGAGTCTGGTTCGATGACCACGGATACCTGGGTATTCCAGGCGGCGTCTGCCTCGCGGGTATTGTCCGACAGGTCATCCATCAGCTCCGGCACGCCACGGAAGCGGCTGAGCACAAAATCCCGGTAATCACCGTTCTTCTCGCAGTAGGCACGCACATGCCAGCGCACACCGGTAAAGATCAGTGTGTGCGGCGCGATCAGGCGCGTCTCGCCATCGGGCGTGGTGAACGACACATAGTCGCACTCCAGTCGCTGGCCCTCACGGCAGGCTTTAAGCAATGGCCGCAGCACCTCCGGGCGCACCGATCTGTCGGGCACATCAAGCACCTCGGTATGCGCATAGGCCAGCGCCAGGCCCTCTATGTGTGGGGCGCGGTCGTGGCTCTGGTTCAGCAGGTGCAAGTAGGCGCTGGCGCTATCGTCGATAAAGCGTGGCTGAAAGCACTTGCTCGGCACATAGCCCTTCAGGTGCTTGTCGTACTCCAGATTCTTCGGGGCATGCTCGGTGATGTAGGTGTTGATGTCCTTGGAGGCCTGCTGGCGGCTGATGCCAAAGCTCTGAATTAGGTGCTGTGTGGTTAGTCGACCTTCCCACCAGGCCACGGTCTCGATCAGACGATAGCGAAGGGCAAGATCCCAGCGAACGGATTCGGGCGTATTACTGCGTTTCATGGTGACCTTACCTGCTTGAAAAGCTGACACATAAGCGTCGATTGTTAAGACGTGTCAATCAAGATGGCATGTTGATTCGGATTAATGCAAGGGTGATTTCTTTACCGAAGGGCTCCCGATCGTAGGTGACGGCCTGGGATCTGCAAAACCGCTGCCCGCCGCAAGCTGCGACCAAGTAACCGACTAAATAAGCGACCAAGTAGCGCGCGCTCAAGAAGCGATGCGCAAGTTTCAGCATCCGCCTGAAAACTTGACCTGTATGCATGACCAATATTGGTCTGTCAGCTAACGCGACATATCATCCAACTGTGCTCGCTGGGAGCGGGCAGGGATGGAGCCCTCAGGTCATGGATGACCAAACACCCTTGCTAAGACTAAAGGCGCTCTGCTGTTTGGTTTGCCAAGATTGATACAGTCAGGGCGGCGCGGGAGTTCAGAGCCGCAAAGCGCATCTGTGATGTCAGTTGGTCGCTCTAGGGGCACTGGATCGGAATACTTCAGGCTGGATGCAACGTTCAGGTCAATCGCTTTGCTCTTGCGGCTCCTCTAGGGTGGTACCCGTGGTAGCATCAGCGTTCTAAACTGATGACCTAGCAATTTACAGTGGCACACATGTCTGACTTGGTACGCTTTGGCTTTAAGACTGGACGAAACGGCGCACACAGCGCTCGGACGATGATGTTCTCTGAGCTCTCAGAGCTGTTTCATGGTCGTCCTGCTAACGCGTCGGCTGAACAATACCAAGAGGATGTTGAGCGTTTTAATGTTTTGCACAAGCCCACTGAAAAGGCCCGCAAGCTGACCTGGCGTCATCTGGTTGACCTGTATGCGATGGACACGAATGTCGTGTTGTTTCGTGTATTCCGCCAGCTGTGGGAGAGTGATGAGCGAGCTCGAGCTCTTTTGACCTGCCAGATGGCGCTTGCACGCGATCCTCTGCTCAGGCTATCTCAGGAAAAAATACTAGGCTTAGCCCCTGGGCAAGCCCTGTCACGTGAGGAAATGGAGGCGGTGTTCGAGGAGCAATTTCCTGATCGCTACAGTCCAGCCATGCTGAAATCGCTTGCCCAGAACATCAACGGTACATGGACTAACGCAGGCTACCTCGAAGGTCGGAGTAGAAAGCACCGGGTCGAGCCGGATATCCGACCGGCCAACGTCGCCTTCGCACTGTTTTTGGGTTACCTGCATGGAGCCACGGGCAACCGGTTGTTCAGCACTGAGTGGCCGCGTGTGCTCTGCTGCCGTTTGGAGCGGCTATTTGAGCTCGCTCGCAGTGCGGGCCACAGCGGCCTACTCAACTTCAAACACTCCAGCGAGGTTGTGGAGGTCACCTTCCCCCACTATCTGACCAAGGAAGAGGAGAGCTGGCTAAATGAGTAACAGACTCAATCGGCTACTACAGAGCTACAGCAACCACATCAGCTTGCCTTGGATCAGCGGCCTCGCCAACGAGCAGCGTGTGCTTTTTGCCGTCTACCACAAAGAAGACGAGCTCAAGCTCCGCGCTCGTATCGCCGAGTTTCAGTTAGCTACTGAAACCGCCGGCCATCCCTGGCTAGAGCTGGATATCACGCGGTTGTTTCCTGAGTGGATGGCCAAGCAAAAGTATCGTGAAGATTACTTTGAAGACCCTGAGTCACTGTCGCCAAAGTTCAAGACGTTTGCTCGTGAATCGGTTGCCGCACTGGCAGAGCAGCTAGCCGATCAGGCCGACAGCAAAACCTTGGTTGCCCTGGTCGGTTGCGGCACCTTGTTTGGTTTCGCCTCGGTCTCTGATTTTGTCAAACAGCTAGCGGAGCATGTGCCAGGGCGACTCTTGGTCCTATTCCCAGGTGAGTACATTAACAACACCTACCGCTTGCTTGATGCACGTGATGGCTGGGGTTACCAAGCTACCGCCATTACTGCAGATAACTAACTATTGGCACGTGATGCCATCTCGCATCGATTCGCGCTCATGCGCACAGGGAGTACGCTCAGATGTTGAACCGCGAAATTTACGACCTTGACCCGCAACAAAATCGGTTGGAGAACAACGGTGTTGCCGAGGTTAAGGATGATCAGTCGCAGCAGGCGCTGAAAACCCTTCGCTACGAATTACAGACCTTTGTCTGTAATGGTGAATATCAGGCTGGTTTGGACAAGATCCTCTCCACCTACCTACGTAATCTGGGTGACGGCCACGAGCAGCCCGGCGTATGGATCTCCGGTTTCTTTGGCTCGGGTAAGTCGCACCTGGCCAAAATGCTCCGTGCCCTGTGGACCAACCAGGGCTTTGCTGATGGCGTCGCCGCCCGCGATATTGCTGAGCTGCCGCAGGAGGTCAAGGACCACTTCAAGGAACTGAGTATTCAGGCCAGGCGTCACGGTGGTCTGCATGCTGCCTCCGGTACCTTAGGCGCTGGCGCCAACAACAACGTGCGTATGGCGCTGCTGAACATTGTATTTAAGTCTGCGGGTCTTCCGGAGCAATACCACCAGGCTCGCTTTGTGCTGTGGCTGCACAAGCAGGGCATCTTCGATCAAGTTAAAAACCACGTAGAATCGTCGGGAGACAACTGGGACGACGAGCTGGAAGATCTTTACGTATCAAGGAGCATTGCCAGCGCGCTACTCGCCATCGACAGCACGTTGGGTGACGACGTTAAGCAGGTCCGCCAACTGCTGCGTGAGCAATATCCTAATCTGCAGGATGTTAGTAATCAGCAGATGGTTGATGCCATCTTCGACGCCTTGACAACCGACGGTGAGTTTCCTCTCACGCTCATTGTGCTGGACGAGGTGCAGCAATACGTTGGCTCCGATTCGGAAAAAGCTCACCAGGTTCAAGAAGTGGTCGAAACCTGCTGCAAGAGCTCAAAATTCAAAAGCAAGATGTTGTTCGTTGCCACCGGCCAGAGCGCACTCTCCGGCATGGCTAACCTGCAGCGCCTGCTCGGCCGTTTCCAGATCCCCGTGCAATTGTCTGATACCGACGTTGAATCGGTGATTCGCAAGGTTATCCTGCGCAAGAAGGCCTCAGCCCGCCCGCAGTTGGAGCAGGTGATGAACGCTCACCTGGGCGAAATCTCCCGCCAACTGCGCGGCACCAAGATCGAGCACCACCGCGACGATGAAAAGGTCATGCTGGCCGACTACCCGCTGCTGCCGGTACGCCGACGCTTCTGGGAAAAGGTTCTGCGCATTGTCGATACCACCGGCACCGCCTCGCAGCTGCGTAACCAGCTCAAGGTCATTCACGAGGCCGCCCAAGCCACGGCCGATCAGCCCCTGGGCCACGTGGTAGCTGCCGACTTTATCTACAACCAGATCTCGGTCAATCTGCTGCAAACCGGGGTCATTTCTAAAGAAATCGCCGAAACCATTGGCCGCTTGTCAGCGGGCGCTGCCGACGACAAGCTCAAGTCCCGCATCCTATCCCTGGTGTTGCTGATCGGCAAACTGCCCACCGACCCGACTGCAGACTGCGGCGTGCGTGCCACCGCCGACATGCTCGGCGATCTGCTGATCGATGATCTCAACCAGGGCAAAGACGCCATCCGCACTCAGGTGCCCAAGCTGCTGCAGGAGCTGGCTGATGACGGCCTGGTCATGCCCATGCAAACCAGCACCGGCACCGAATACCGCCTGCAAACCCAGGAAAGCGCCCAGTGGTACGACACCCTGCGCCAGGAAGAGGCCGACCTGCGCGGCAACCTGCAACGGGTAGAAAACATCCGCGTGGATCTGTTGCACAAGGAGCTGCGCCGCCAGATTGCTCAGGTGCGCCTGACTCAGGGCAAATGCAACGAGCCACGCCAGGTCATTCCCTGCTTTGATCCGGAGCTGCCCAAAGACGCCAGCGACAAGATTTACGCCTGGGTGCAGGATGGCTGGGCACTGGATGAAAAAAGCTTTATGACCGAGGCCCGCAGCCGCAACTCCAGCGAACCGACCATCTTTATCTATGTGCCGGCGCGCAACCGTTCCGAGTTGACCAACGCCATTGCTGCTGAGCACGCCGCCCAGGCCACTCTCGACAAGCGCGGCATCCCCAACACCGACGCTGGCAAAGATGCCCGTAGCGCCATGGAAACCCGCCACCGCGATGCACAAAAGCAGGTGCAGGCCCTGCTGCGTGAAATCTTCGACGGCGTGCAGGTGTTGCAAGCCGGTGGTAACGAGGTTGACGGCAACAGCATCAGCGACCGGGTAGAAACCGCCGCCAAGGCTTCACTGGTGCGCCTGTACCGCGAGTTCGACCAGGCCGATCACCCGGCCTGGGGCAAGGTCTACGAGCGTGCCAGTAAAGACGGCGGCCAGAATGCCCTGGAAGTGCTCGGTTACAGTGGTGATGCCGAACAGCATCCGGTCTGTGCGGCCATTAAGCGCTTTATCGGCGTCTCGAAAAAGGGCAGCGAAATCCGCGAGCACTTCCTCGCCGCGCCCTATGGCTGGCCCCAGGATGCCATCGACGGCGCGCTCTATGTGCTGCTCGTCAGCGGCATCCTGATCGCCAGCGACAGCCGCAACAACCCGGTCACCGCCAGCGCCCTGGAGCGCAAGCAGATTACACAGGCCAGCTTCCGCCCGGAAAGCATCACCATCCGCCCGGTGGACATGATCAAGATCCGTGGCGTACTCAGTAGCAGTGGGATCGACTGCCAGCCAGGGGAGGAGGCCAGCAAGCTGCCCTTGCTGGCTGAAAAGGGTAGGGAGCTGGCCAAGCGCGCCGGTGGCGCTGCACCCTTGCCACCGGTGCCGGATACCCGGCTCTTTGATGAACTGGCCCGCCAGTCCGGCAATGCTCAACTCAAGCAGGTGCTGGATGAGCAGGAAACCATCAAACAGGCGATCAAGGACTGGAGCGACACCGCCAAGCGAATTGAAGCCCGCCGTGGCGACTGGACGCTGCTGACCAGCCTGCTGGACGCCAGTCGTGGCCTGGCGTTCCATGCGCCTATTCAAGCCGAAGCCGATGCCATCAACCAGCATCGCTCGCTACTGGACGACCCCAACCCGGCCACCGCACTGATCCAGCAGCTGGTCAGCAAACTGCGCGATGCCATCCAATTCCATGTGCAGGCCTATCTGGATCGCCATGCTGAGTGCCTGGCCCAGTTGCAGGCCGACAGCTACTGGCAACAGCTGAGCGACGAGCAACATCGCGCCATCCTCGACAAGCGCAAACTGCTGACCCTGGAGCAACCGGTACTGAACGATGCCGAAGGGATTATCGACAGCCTCAGCGAGGTCAGCCTGGAACAGTGGACCGACCGCACTGAATCCCTGGCAAGCAAGTTCGATAGCGCCCGGCTAGAAGCCGCCGAGCTGCTGCAACCCAAGCTGCAACGCATCAGCCTGCCGCGCAAAACCTTTGAAAGCGAAGCCGATGTCGATGCATGGCTTGATGAAGTGAAACAACAGATTCTCAGCAAACTCAACGACGGACCGGTGACCTTCTGATGAACCCAGCTACCCATAGAGCCCCCCTCGATAAAGTACTGCGCGGTGCGTTGGAGAAAGCTGTAATCAAAGCCCGCGACGTTGCCGAACTTGCCGCCAGCCAGTCGCTATCCCGTTTAGGCGTGGGTGATGCCAAACCTGCGGATTACCTGAACGATGAACAGCGCCAACTGCGTACCCGCCTGCGCGCCCATGGCCGACAGCTGGGCGACATCAAGCAAGCCAACGGCCAGCAAAGCCTAAACAAGCTGATCACCGAGGTCGCCTACGAGCACTGGCATCGCATGCTGTTCGCCCGCTTTTTGGAGCAGAACCACCTGCTGATGTACGACGAGCACACTGCGCTGACCCTGAATGAGTGCAATGAGCTAGTGCAAGATCCAGACACCCTGCGCGATGAACTGGAGCGCCGCTGTCACAGCGGTTGGGAGCTGGCCGGCGTACTGGCCTCGAAAATGCTGCCGCAGATCTTCCGCATCGATTCGCCGGTATTCGCCCTGGACTTTGCCCCGGAGCACCAGCGCAGCCTAGAGCAACTGGTGACGGGCCTAGCCCCGGAGACTTTCCAGGCCCAGGACAGCCTCGGCTGGGTTTATCAGTTCTGGCAAAGCAAGCGCAAGGAAGAGGTCAACAAATCCGAGGTCAAGATCGGCGCCGACGAACTCTCGCCCGTCACCCAGCTGTTTACCGAACCCTACATGGTTAGCTTCCTGCTGGATAACAGCCTGGGCGCCTGGTGGGCCGGCCAACGCCTCACCGAAGCCGATTGGCAAACCGCCCAAAGCGAGCAGGAACTACGCGAAAAAGCCGCCATCCCCGGCGTGCCACTCAGCTACCTGCGTTTTGTCAAAAGTGAAGATACCCAACAATGGCAACCCGCCTCCGGCACCTTCGACGCCTGGCCCAAGCACCTGAGCGAGCTCAAAGCCCTAGACCCCTGCTGCGGCAAACGTTACATACCAAGTTTTAATCGCACACCATACATGCTTAAATGGTGACAAATTAGACCGCTCCATGCTCAGAAGTGATTCCTTCCTGAACGGCATTGAGTTGTCGAGAGGGGAAATGAATGGCCAGCCTTGAGCAAATCAACTACCAGCCACATCGAGCAGAAATATCGGACGACTCGTTACAGTGGGCTCCATTAAAAAGAAAACCCATCAAAAATCTTCCCCAAATAGTCTGGGAAGATAATTCAACCTGGGCAGAAGCTAATCTTTGGGCCCTGGATCAGGCAACATCATCAAAACGGGATCTGAAAACTGTTCGATCCAATATGTCCCACCTACTTGCCTACGCAAAATGGCTGGAAGCAGAGTCAATCCAATGGTGGCATTTTCCAGAACGAGAAAGTGAGCGCTGCCTTGTTCGCTTTCGCGGAGCCCTTGTTGCCGCCAGAAATAATGGTGATATTGCTCCAAGTACTGCATCTCAACGAATGGCGGCTGTCATCCGCTTCTATAAATGGACACAATCGCGGAGATTAATCTCACCAGAATGGCCAATGTGGGAGCAGCGATTTGTTGGAATCAAATTAACCAATCCGTTTGGTCTTGAACATACCATGCGAGTTGCCAGTACAGACCTTGCCATTCCCAATCGAAAGGTTGCTGGGGCCATACAGCTTGAGGATGGCCTTCTCCCAGTAACTGTTTCTGCAATGAAAGAAATTCTCGCGCTGGCAGATCGCAGCGCAACCGAAGAGCTTTCGTTAATGCTACGTATTGGTTTCTTCACAGGATTGCGCATTGGCTCAATTACCGACCTGAAAGTTCAAACTCTTCACAACGCAACCATCGTTCCAGAAGTCGGTTGGAAGCGATTAGCTGTTGGCCCTGGTGCGAGGCCAATGGTCTCAACCAAGTTTGGCGTTTCCGGTTCAGTGCCAATACCAGATGAGCTTCTCGAAACACTTATTGCCTATTCCATGAGTACGAGACGGCTGAAACGCCAAATGTTAGCGAGCCCCGAAGATAGGGATCTGCTATTCCTCACTCGCTATGGCAACTCGTACAGCGGTGATGATAGCCGAGCGGTTAACGTGGAAATGTCTCGTCTCCGATCATCTGGTAAAAGGGCTGGGCTGCAAGTGATACGCGGTTTTCATTTCCATCGCACAAGAGCCACTTTTGCCACAGAGTTAATGCGAGTGGCGCTAAAGTTCATGCCCGTCGGTGATGCCATCCAGTTTGTAAGGGAGGCATGTCTGCACCGCGATGAAAGCACAACGATGAAATACATCAAGTTTATTGAAACAAACAAAGCAATGGCAGATGCTGCTGATGCTTTTTCGGAAGCCTTTATGGGATTGGCAAGAGGGCGTGCCAATGCATGAGTTAAATCTTACTTTCCCGGGCATGAGTCTTGGTACGCATCAAATCCCCTGGAACCTGAACATATTGCTTCACCATGGTGCTGCATGTTTACCGAGAAAAAATGCGATGGAAGCGATACATCATTCCTCTGCTGAGGATGTTGACGTTCTTCGAATTCCAGTTGTATGCGCATTCCATGAAGCTATTTCCAGTATGATAAGTCAGGGGCGCTCTCGTGCACTTATCGAAGGCAGTCTGGAAGTGCTTTGGCGATTCTTTGCGTGGTCAGATACTAACTCATTGATTATGTCTCGAGATGAATTGTTAATCAACTTCAAGAAGTGGTCGGAACACCAGTTATATAGATCAAAAATAAAAAAGGAAGTGTCTGAAAGTTACGCTTACAGACAGACTTCAAAGTTAGCCAACCTCATCGCAAGAGCCTTAAAGCTTCCTGGAGCTAAGCCTGGTGGCGCACTTTTGATGCAAACAAGGATCAGAAAACCTAGCTCAAAAAAGAGCGTAATGACCAGCAGCGCAGATAAGCAAAATCTCAGCAGTACATTTGAGTTTGGTCATTACCTGAGGTCGATCTGTGACGCCTTGGATTGTTCGACGGTCAGAGGACGGCTACCAATCCGCATCACGCTGCAAAATGGCAAGACCTTGGTGGTTGCAGGAAGCCTGCTAAATCCGGAAATGGATGTCGAATCTATAGAATGCAACACGGTCAGAAAAAATGCCGAGAAAGCCAGAGCGCCACTGGCGGAGAATGAAAGCCTTTTCGATCGGCATAAAAGATCGGGAATACTGAATCTAAGAATAGAATCTGAGCTTTTGATATTCATCGCACAAACAGGGATGAATCTGACTCAGGCATCAGCGCTTGAAAGAGAATCTTATCGTTGGAAGTCTAACGGTGACGATCTGGAGGTTTTCCGCGTATATAAGGGGCGACGCAGCGGCGAAGCTGTTTTTCGTTGCTATCGCGCTTATAAGGAACATCTCGAGCGGTATTTGCAGTGGCTTAACGATACAGGGTTTGTTGAACACGATACCCGGCTTTTCCCTTTGCAAAGTCGAGGCATGATTCGCGCAAAAGATTCAAAGGTCAGATTCTACACTTTGAAAGAATCATTCATGAAAATCGACGCCCGGATTTTAGGGCCACAGGAGCTACGTAAAACCAGAGTAAACTGGCTACTCAGGCGAAGTAACGATCTCGAACTTACGGCTGAGCAAATGGCCCATGATAAGGAAGTCCTTCTACGTGATTATGAAAGGCCGCATCATCAGTCAGCGGCATCCGAAATAGTCCGGTTCCATGCATCAACAGATCCTGCTTATACGCCACCAGGGCCGGGTGTATGTATCGACAAAGATCGCGCCCCCGAGCCGGTCAATGGTATAGCTAAAGAAGCGCCGAAACCGGACTGTATCAGCCCAGAAGGCTGTCTTTTTTGTACTAAGCATCGAGACGTTATGAGTCCAGATTATTGCTGGAAACTTGCCTCGCACGCCAAGATCAAGAGCCTGGAAGCTGGCCTGTATAAACCACCGGAAAAGCAAGATATTCATCCTGCATACCGGGTTATTGAAAGAGTAAACAAAAAACTTGAAGCAATAGCATCTGGCAGCGAAATACGAGCAATGTGGGTAAGTGAATCCCGGGATTTGATTCGTGCTGGTAAATATCACCCCTCTTGGAGTGGCCATATAGAGCTGATGGAGGTAATTGCATGAATTTGGCTTACTTCCCGGGATTGCAGATTGAATCGGCTTTATCAAAAGAAGATGCGCTGAATTTTAAGGAAGGTCTGAAATACCGGCCATATGGGCGGCGATTATGACCTCGGCTCACAAAAAAAACATTTCAGGAACGATTTCATCGCCCTCAGTCGCGTTTTCAGCGCGTTGCAGCCCCTTTTCGGCCATCC
>Ga0207907_100100_pt1 | contig 59346 bp, 71 predicted proteins | sample LinPmetageLP52_FD_184062 | JGI IMG/M metagenome (GOLD analysis project Ga0207907, IMG submission 184062) | Marine viral communities from the Subarctic Pacific Ocean - LP-52 (SPAdes) | ecosystem: Environmental > Aquatic > Marine > Oceanic | place: Pacific Ocean | collected 2011-08-26
CCCCCCCCCCCCGCCGTGCCCGCCAGTGCGACCGACTAGATTGAGCTTTTGGTTCACGCAGCGCACATCAGAGCCGCCGAGATTATTGAAATGCAGCGCCCTCTCGTTATCAAACTGGCAAAGGCTCTGCTGGCTGAACGGGAACTGCCCTTGGAGCGTCTGAAAGACCTCTTTCAGGATAATCAACGTACCAGCCCGCCAAGCTAGGATGCCAGCTTCAGCGCGGGTACTGGACGAGCAGAGGCGTGCTTTACCGGAAACTTCTGCGCGGGCTTAAGCTTGGACATGTCATCAAAGAACCGGGTGAGATCGACGCCTGTGTTTGCCAGTGCCGGAAAGACCCACCCGAAAACCCGGTGGGCGCGCGGAAAGCTCTTAAACAAAGCATAGGGTTGGTCGAAGGACATAAGGCCGATGAGCATTTTGGAATACTTGTCGGCAGCCATCAGCAACGACATCATGATCAACCGCGCACCGGGCATATCGAGGAGCGCAAGGCGCTTGGACATTTGCGCCTGTTCCGGCGTCTTAAGATTTGTGCCCTGTGAAATCGCGTGCCGCGTCCAGAAATATCGCGGGTCATTGAAACTGCGAGTATTCAGAGTAGCAAATTGCGCAGTGGTTGCCTCAATGGACTTGATCAACCTGTCGCCACTTGCCATGCCACGGCAAACCTGTGCGCCCTGCGGCGCGCGGTAATAATCCAGAACGTCGGACCCGAACGCAAACACAGGATCGCGCACGCCCAGCAACAAATTTGAGACCCTCATCTGCTCACTAGATGGCACGGCCCGAGACCACAGCGCATGGCCGACATAGATGGCTGGATTGGCATTGACGTGACGTGCCACGAGTTTGAAGGGTGTGTGCATAAGGGGCTCCTGTTCTCCCCATCAGTTTAGACCATCGACGTGAAGACACATATACGTCGGCACTCGATAATTGTGGATAACCGGACGAAGTACAGCATAATCGCTGGCAAACACTCACCGGGCTAAACCTACCGCGTTGACCTGCCACTGCAGTAGGCACGCATCGTCAAGTTGGTTAGGGAGCACCACCGGCTCAACTCGGCCAAAGCTCGTGTTACGCCCTCTGTTACAGATAATGCATTGAAATCATTGATTTAATTTCGACCGATTCACCGAAAATTGCCGAAATAGCCCCTCTGTTACAAGCATATTCAATAATATCAATGACTTAAGTAGCGTAACGCGTAACAAAAACATATGTCTTTATATAGAGACAACGACATGAGGAGATATGTCTGACTCCTATGTACACTTTTTCTATATTTCTGTTACAGATATCATTATATATATATTTACCAATGATTTCATAAGCTTAAGGGCGTAACAAAACCCGTAACGCACCTGTTACAGCGTTACACCGTTGATATTTAACGATATTTTACATTATTCCGGCCAATTTTGGGGGGAAGTAGGGAAATTTCGACCAAAATGTCACGGCATCTGCCATAGCGTCGATAAGAGCGTCCTGCAACTTTAGGTTGCGCTTCTGGTCCGCAATCAAAAAATGTCGGATCATGTGCAAGATTGTGTTAGGTCATGCTTATTCATATCGGCCCGTCTTTTGCACCATAGCTTCCAGGCGAAGCGTTACCGATAAGCTGTCCTTTGAAAACCTCATCGAGGACAAGATTGACCGCAAGCCTTCCTACATCATGGCAGAGATCCAGAACGATGTCTGGATGAAATTCGATGATGAAATGCCCAGTCTCCTGGGTGTCACGCCCAAGGAAATTTGGCTCGCTATTCAACATTTGGAGTATCTTGGTGACTTTGAGCCAATCGAAGCTCGTCCTGAGAAAATCACTGTCGCCGGGAAAGACTTCATCTCGCAGGGTTGCCAAGTCAAAATCCACAGCGCCGCAGGCACGCCGATCGGAGAGCTGTTCGAGATGACGTCGACGCGTGCAGTGCTGCCGCAGTATTTCGCTCGGATGGAAGACGGTGACCTGCGTGATCTACGGAATGATAATTATTCGGTCTACGACCCAGAGGATGAAGTTCAGGTCGAACTGGATGAAACGCCCAGCCCGGGCTGAACCTCAAAAAATGATGTGACCGGATTGAAGTAAAGATCGTATATTTACCTGCGTGGGCTTGAAGCCAGGATGAGCCAATATGCGGGCCAGGTGGTTGTGCCCGCCGTTATAGGGAGATCGCACGAAGACTTCGAGATGATCTTCGGATGCTTCTGTCCAAATGTACTGGCTTGGAGTGCCACGATCCAGCTCATGCCCTTTCCAGAGCCTCATCATCGAAGGCCTTAGATTCAGCACATCTCCTTCATCGGGGCTATAATCGATGATTGTATCAAACAGGTCCGCCGCCTGCCCTTTATCCGTATGCAAATGAAAGTGGTCAGCGCCAGGTCCGCCCGTCAGGAAGTTGATACCATACTCTCCAGCGACAAAATCATCACCCTCTAACCCTAGCAAACGATCACTCCCTTTCCAGGAGAATATTGCATCACTAGCGTCGCTGCCAACCAGCATGTCATCGTTGACGAAGCTGATCAGCATTGCACCTTCGGTCATATCCGTCTGATAGGCACCAAGACCATTGATCAGTGTATTTGGTCCAATCTTTTCGTTGCCATAATCGGCCATCAGGTTTGCTGTTTTATCGGTCTCGTAGATTAGGATTTGAAGATCTACATCCGCAATGATGCCCCTTTCATTTTGCAGGTGTAGGGTTATCACTTCGCTTTGTTGAGAATTAGGGTTCTTTTCTCCGCTTGTGTAGACATAGAATCCAGACTTGAAATACGTGAAATCGCCAAAGCCAGTCATGATCGAATTACTGCCAGCGGATTTCCCTATGTCGGTTCTCGTGTCATTAAAGCTGGCCCCTATGACCTGAAACCCTTCATCTATGCGATGGCGGCCCGCCCCCTCGTTCATCTGGTTTTTCAATGTTAGAATGTTGCCTGCCGTCGCCCAATCGCATTGGTACATTATAATGCGATCATTCATCTGTTCGCCTAAAAGGGAGCGAACCGCATACCACTGTTTATCCCAAGCTGGTCTAAGGTGATCCCCACCGAAGTTGATCGCAGCTGTTACAGGGTAGCCTATCAGCAGTCCTGCGAGCACAGATCCAATACCGATACTCTGAAAAATTCGAGAAACTCTGAAGGCCATACAGTCATCCTCATAGAATATGGGGAAAGGCTAACACGCAAAAAGACGACCGGTACAGAATAAAACCCGAGGGTACAGTCCCGGCCCTCGGGATGGGCCGGAACTTTTGATGGATCACCCGCCCGAGCGGGTGATAAATTCCGCATCCCCTTCTGTCAGATCTGATCCTCCGTTCAGGATGCTGTTTGCGCGATCGCGTGCTGATTGATGACGCGAGGAATCCTCCGCAATTTTCATCAGAAACTCGCGGTCATGGAAGGTAATCGCGCGCGCAGGCTTGCTGCTCCCTTTCTTCTTCGCGTCATATGCGTCCATTCTTGATAATGCCGAGCTGATGTTTGCTGCCGCCTGGGCCTGAGCGGGCGTCTTGTTTTGCACCGCATTAAGGCTGGCGAGGCGGGCTTGCATGGATGCGCGTTGGTTGGACATATCGTTCTCCTGAATATTTATTGAATATGGCTCGGGTGTGCCCGGCCGACGGCCGGGCTGGTCTATCTACGCCGCGTCCGCGGGTTTTTCCTTAGAAGCAAGTGCCGCCAGCACCCCCCAGATCATCGAGATCGGCCAAATTACAAAGGCGGCGATGCCGGCCGTCAACGGGACAATGATCAGCGCAATGACGGTGAGAATGATGCCACCTGCGATGGACGCATAAAGAAGGCCCAGCGGACCGAAGAAGAATGTGAGGAAAAACGCGGCCCAGGCACTTTTGGGTGGTTGGGCGATAATGATTGTCGTGGTGTTGGTGTCGGTCATGGAAGCTCTCCTGTTTGGGCTGTTGATACTCAGGAGATCGCGGCAGGTTGATGGCCATGACACAGGATCACGTTTTTTTTGAAAAATTGTTCATACGGCACTCTGATAAGATCTTGCCAAACTCGGCATGTAAAACTGGAAAATAGTTTCTCCACGCAGGTAGCGATCGACCCCTAGTGTAAATTTTATGTCTGATTTGAGCACTATCCTGTCATGGACCCCGCGCCTCCGCGATTTCAGCTTCAACAGCAGCAAATCAAGGAACGTGCAAATGACCCATGCAATCAATCTCGGTTACACCCTCGAAGAGACGCGCACCCCTATGGGCTTTGGTGCGGCCCCTACCCCGCATAGCGCCGGGGGCGCGCTGCTCCGGGATGACAGTGACGCAGGGCTGGTGACCATCGCTGGCACGGGCACTGGCAAGGGCGTGAGCCAGGTGATCCCAACCGCCCTGACCTACCCTGGCTCCATGGTGATCATGGACACCAAAGGCGAGATCGCAGCCGTGACCGCTCGGGCCCGGCGCGAGATGGGCCAGGAGGTGGTGATCCTTGATCCTTTCGGTAAAAGCACGGATGCCTTGAATCCGATGGAAATGATCGACCCTGCCTCGATCGACGCGCCGGATCAATGTAACCGTCTGGCTCGGATGATGAATACCAAGGGCCTTGAGGAGGATCCCTTCTGGGATGATATGTCCCAATCCATCATCAGCGGCACTCTGTTGTTCCTCGCAACACATATTCCACGCGCAGAGCGCAGCATGGCTCTCCTGCACCGCATGTGGGCTGTCAGTGATCACCTTGAGGAAATGCTGGCATGCATGCAGGCTTGCGATCTGCACGGTGGTGCCATGGCAGCGGCTTCTCGAGCCTATACCAACGCCCCCGACAAGACGGCCGGGTCCATTCTGACCACCATCAGAAATCATATCGGGTTTCTGGCATCCGCGCGCTCCCAGGCCAGCTTGTCGGGAGGCTGGGGGCTTCTCAAACGCATTCGTGATGGTGTACCAATGACGATCTATCTTCGCGTACCGCCGCATCTATTGTCGAGCCATGGACAGTTGCTGCGAATCTGGTTGGGGACGATCCTGAATACGGTAGCGCAGCGCGAGCAGCGCCCCGAAATCCCCGACCTGTTTTTGGTCGATGAGGCCGCAACACTCGGCCACCTCGACGAACTGCTGACCGCGGCGTCGCTGCTGCGCGGGTACGGGCTACGGACCTGGACATTCTGGCAAAGCATCGGCCAGATCGAGACACTCTATGGCACACGCGCCTCGGAGTTTCTCGACAACGCTGGCACGCTTTCGATGTTCGGTGCCTCCAATGCAGCTGCGGCCAATAACCTGAAAGCCTTGACGGGATATGAGGGACAGATCCTGGGCATGGAGCGCGATCAGCAAGTGATTTGCCGGCAGGGCAATGAAGCACAGCGCGCTGTGAAGTTGAACTATCTCACGGATCCTGCGTATCAGGGGCGCTTTGATCCCAATCCGTTCTACGCGCGCCCGCAGGCGAAGTCTCGCGGAATGGAGATTGCAGCATGAGCGATACCGTACTTACAGCCCGCGGACTGTCATCTCTTGCGGCCAATATACGCAGGCGGCACGAAGATGAAATTTGCGGTATTCTATGTGATGGGGACTGTGAAATCTGCGCGCCCACAGCCAATAAATACCACTTTGAGGATGAGGCCTCCCGGCGTTGGGCCGCGAACAAGCTCACAGTGCCACGAGACCCCGCGGAGGAGGGAGATGACTATACACCGGAAGAGTGGGTCGAAATTCATTGCGAACTCTGGAAGATGAGAATTGCAGGATCAAAGGACGATCGTACGACACTTCAGCGTTTCCTTCATTCCGCGCGGCAGCTCAAACACAGCAAGGCGTTTGTCTCCACCGTTTGGAAACTTGCAGGACATAATTCCGAGACGGTCAAATTCCCCGATGGCAAGCCAGTCGGCACCGCGGTGGGGTACGGGGATATTGCCGTTCATCATACCTCATCCAATACCGATGGAGACGAAGAGCAGGACATTCCCCTCGGGGAAATACTGTTCGATGATGAGGATGACGACGATATCGATGTCGCGATGAGCAGCGAGGGTGAAGGACCACCCTTCCCTGCGGGGTTTGACCCCAATCCCAACAAAATCCACTGAGCGAAAGGGGCCGCGCAACACTCGCGCGGCCCTTAAGTTGACGCCGCGCTGCCGGGCTCGGGACAGCCATTTCAGCACGTCGTCACGAACAACCGAAACCGGCCGTTCTTCCAGCCTGCGGCGAATGTCCACAACGAGCCCACTGCGGTCGTCGCCTTTTCTCGCTGCGCGCGCACGCAGCATGAAAATCGGGGCAAATGCTCGGCAATGGATGCTGCTGTGCAGTGGGACAACTAGTCACTCATACCTAACGCAGTAAGGAAGGGGTGGGCAAGGATCGAGTCCGGGACAAAGCAGCCTCCTGCCAACGCCGCACCGGAGGCCGGTTCGGGTTATTTCGCGTTTCAGTGAGAGTTTGGAAAGTTTATTTAATGCTGTGTTGTCCTAGCGAATTATTTTGTGCCGATGAACTTGCACCTGCGACACTTCTATGACCGTCGAAACAATATTTGTTGTGCTGTCTATTGCAGACACGTTTAGTAGACAAAACTGATTGATTCCGGACTTATTTGTGGAAGCAAAACCGGGAGGTCTTTGGACTAGATGTAAAAATCACTGGGTGTAGAGGTATACGAACCGATTTGAGTTAGTGAATTGATCTGAAGCATTTTTGGAGAATTAATTTATGCGGAACTTTACATTGAGCACAACAATCGCTTCTGCTTTATTGGCACTCACATCCATAACAAAAGCTGAAGAGATTACCAGCGCACGAATTGCGGTGCCAAGCTGGGATGCCGGAGCAATTATTGCTCATGACATTGGAAATATACTCAATGACCGGCACGGAATCGCTGTGTCCTTCGTCGACATCGAAGGCGAGGCAATCTGGGCTCAATTGGACAGCGATGCGGGCAGCATCGATATCTTCCCGGATATCTGGTTACCCAATCAACAGCATTTTTTCGACAAATTCGTTCATGGAGAGGGCTCGGTTGTGGCCAACACAGTACCCTACACCGGGGAGCAAGGATTCTACACTCAAATCCCGGGCTCGGAGGTTAGATTATCAATAGATGACCTTGCAGACCCTACGGTGGTTTCAATGTTTGATACAGACGGAAACGGGCTCGGTGAGTATTGGCCTGGAGTTGAGGGATGGCACGCGACCCTCTTTTCTAGGGTAAAGATGCACGGTTACGGCATTTCTGACAAGTGGGAAGAAATTAATGCCACCAATGAGGAATTTATAGGAATCCTAGAAGCGCGAAAAAAAGTGGGGGATCCGACCCTCTTTTACTATTGGTCGCCAGATGCCTTGTTAGCAAAACATAATCCACATTTGGCATCTGAACCCGAATACACCGAAGGTTGTCAGAAGCTCGTGGAACCTAAGGATGACGCACAGTGGATGGAAAAATCTACATTTTCCTGTGCCTATCCCAGCTCCGTTGTCCATGTTCTTTTTAGAGATGAATTTCTTGGCCACAAGGAAGTAGCGGCCATGTTGTCGAATTACACGGTGGATACGGACACACTAATGGCAGCTATGTTGGCCATGAAGCAAACTGGCCTGAGCGAGGCGGAAGCTGCTGGTCTGTTGCGCTAAACTACCAAGCTTGGTTGTGGGGCAGATTTGTCGACCCCGTCAGCTTTGGTGCTGCTCTGCTACCCAACCTTAGCCCACTAAGGGCTAGAATTTCGGATTTCAGAGCAGTGCTAATTCCGGAAGAAGGAGCCTTCGCATCAGGCTCTCCTAAGACGATGTTTTGGGACTTCAACTTTCGTACAGGTTTGAACCAGTACCCCTCAAATTGCGACGTGTCTCGAAACGATTGCCTTTGTATGACATACCAAACGATAGCAAGCTTAGGACAGATATTTCTGTTGGAGCTAACAATGTCAGATAATCGATCATACAGTGCTGGGGTTTTATGTGTGTTTGTTGCAGCGCTGTCGTGGAGCACCGCGGGTCTCTTTACACGAGTCGTGGAAACCGACATCCCAACGACTTTGCTTTGGCGATCCGCGCTCGGCGGCGTCAGTGTTCTCCTGATCTACACTGTCATGAAACGCCCCCAAAACCTCGCCGAACTTGTCAGGTTCAAGTTCGGCGAGGTTGTCGTCGCGACGCTATCAGCACTTGGGATGATGTGTTTCATTTCCGCATTTTTCTATACATCCATCGCCAATGTTTCATTCGTCTATGGTGCGATGCCATTGGTGACCATGCTGATGGCCTGGGTGGTCCTACGCGATCCTATTACTTCAGTAGGTATAATCGCCACTATTTTGAGTGGATTGGGCGTGGGCGTGCTGGTCTGGGGGGGGCAGCATTTTGGTGATTTCTTGGGTTTAGGACTCGCATTCCTCATGACTTTCTTCATGGCCGCAGTAACAGTAGCGTCAAAGTTTTTTCCTGATACTGATGCTATGAAATCAGCCTATTTGTCGGGGTTTATTGCAGCCCTGTTAGTTCTCCCGTTTTCACAATCGGGTTCAGCGTCATCTCATGATCTTGTTTGGTTGGCGCTGTATGGGCTTGTGAACGTTGGGTTGGGGTTTGGCGTATACCTCTTGGGTGTTTCGCGCATTTCCGCTCTAGCTGCTGCATTGATCGGGCTGTCTGAGGTGCCTTTAGCACCGATCTGGGCATTCGCCCTTTTTGATGAGCAAATCAGTTTTCACATGATAGCTGGCGGATGCTTTATCGTAGCCGCCTCGGTGATCTATATCTTGGCCAGCAATACCAACTTAGTTGAGGAACAAACTGAAGCTTAACCAATTTGGCAGAAAAACGTTCTTTTATAAGTATTATCAAGGCACTACTTCATTGCTGCCCACTACTCCCTTAACTGCCCCTAGGTAGCACTACCTAGGGGTCTTTTTGATGTTTTTGGTGGGCAACCACCTACACTCAATACTTCGATGGCAATCGAAGTAACAGTTATTGTGTGAATCAAATTTTCGCCTCTAGATAGAATAGCGATCTGTGACGCGCCTAGAACTTTGAAATCAGCGATTGGTGATAGATTATGAGCTTGTTGGAATATTCCGAGCAAACCGCAAACCCCGAAATCTCTTCCGTAGCAGGAACGGCGTTAGTGGAGATCCGTTCAAGCTTAAGTCGCGGGCACGGGTTGTTTGCAACTCAGGATTTAGCTGCTGGACTTGAAGTTATGTCTTGTGTCGCCAAGGACTTGACGGAGATCTCTTCAGAGATGCCATTCTCAATGGCTCAGTATCTTTTTGCGCACCCAGACTATTTTTCAGAGCATAATACAGATCGCCGATATTTAATGGTATGCGGTGAAATGGTCTTTCTGAACCACTGTGACACAGCGAATTGCTTGGTGTCTTGGGTCACAAAACACCATGGATTACTGTATGCACAGCTTCGCTCGAAAAAACCTATTCGAAAAGATGATGAACTGACAATCCGATACACGGATTCCTGCGATTACCAAATCCACGGCTATTTTTAATCTGGAGATAGAAATGCTTAAGAAAAAAGCGCGCATTGTCGAAAAGCTAGGCGTTCACGACGAGGAATTTTATCAAAAACGGGTGATGCGGAATAGCTGTTTCCTGGGCTTAGACCAAGCTCAACAAGAGGCTTCACAAAGAGCACTTTCTGAAGCAGTCGTGGGTGTCGCAGGCGCGGGTGGATTGGGAAGCTATCTTGCTGTTCAACTCGCTCGGGTGGGCATCAAGCACATAAAAATTGCGGATCCTGATCATTTCGAGGAAAGCAACATCAATCGACAGAATGGTGCAGGAATCGGAACAGTCGGTCGCAACAAGGCGCTGACCATTGGCGAACTAATTCAACAAGATATGCCTGATGTCACAGTAGAAGTATTTCCCGAAGGCATTCAGAGACATACGGCCGAGGAATTTGTTCAAGGCACCGACCTGCTTTTCGATTGTACCGACTTTTACCTGATTGATGAGCGCTATGCGCTGCACCGGGCATACTTGGCTCACGAACGCACGAAAACGATGTTGTGCGGATGTGTGTGGGGCTGGGGTTCTGCGGTCTATAAGTTTGATCGAGACGGAATGACCTATATGGACCTACTTGGCATTACGGAAGGTGAGGACCTAACGCCCGAGAAAATTGACAGGCTGGTCATGATGCAAGCCAACTACCTGCCCCGCTACCCGAGCAAGGCGGAAATCTATCGCTGGATGGAAGGAGTAGGTAACATACCCATTTTGGGCGCAATTCCACCTGTTTGTTGCGGCTTGCTCGCGGCGCAAGCCGTCCAAATAATTTGCGGGCTCGACCAGGAACCATACGCAAAACCACTACCCCCAATTCCCGAATATTTTTGGGTCGACGCTCAAGAGCTTTCCGCTGGTATATACAAGTTCGATGGTACTTGGGCCAACGAAGGTAACTTTGAGCGCCATTTCGGCGCGCAGGGAACAAGATAATGTCGATCAAAAAACTTGTTGATCTAGATGATGTCGGCTTGGATGAGATTGAGCAGTGGTTGGATGTCGCCCGTGCAATAGAAAACGGGCGCCGAGAAGTTTCAAGGTTGCTAGAAGGCAAAATTCTTTGCCCTCTGTTTGGTCAAGAAAGCTCACGAACATTTATCAATTCAGTGACCAGCTTCCAACGTATGGGCGGAACAGTTTTACCGATTAGCCAAGCTGGAACACGCTTTGGGTCTAAGTGGAAAGAACCGGCGCAGGACTTTGCCGTTTTGCTCAATTCTTGCTGCGATCATGTCATTTGTCGTGATAGCGACATGCAGAAAGTTCGGGACATTGCGTCCCTCGTCAACATCCCGTTCATCAACGCCGGAAATGGGATGGGCGTTGGGTCAGAGCACCCTATGCAGGCGCTTGTGGACTTATTCACAATACGCGAGGCTTTCGCTGGCCATAAGATCCGCATCTTAATGATGGGTGGCTCACACATACGGACTACTCGTACTCAGATTAAGCTGTTTTTGAGGTGCGGCTATGAGGTGTCCGTTATGAGCCCGCGTCCAGAAGTCGACAACTCTGATATTGACGCGCTGATTGAAAGCCAGTGTCGTACAATTCCGTCTTCCGATGTCGATAGCTGGCAGGACTATGACTTGATCTATCACAACGGGATCGACGAAAATCCGGATGCAGAAGCACCGCGTAGCTATTGGCTGTCTCTTGATCGGTTGAAGCAGCGCAAGTTCAATGGATACGTGATGCACTCATTGCCTCGGAAGAATGAACTGTTAGATTGCGTGGACGATACGTTTCACAACCTCTATTTCAGACAAATGCGCGCATCCCCGTGGGTTTTCCAGAGTGTCTTCCTGCATCAAGAACTGGCTCAAAGGACCACAGCTCATGCCGCGTGAAGCGTTGATATCCGAGAAGAACTTTTGCGTCGTAAAACAGTGGATGATTGTTGTCCAAACGCCTGTACAATCTTTAGAACATCTTGTTTCCGCTATCGAAAAAAACATTGAGCTTGTTCAAGGTAACTACAGTCACTGCATGTATATCAGAAGCGGCGGGAAGACACGGTTCAAAAGTGAAGATGGCGCTTACGGAGGCCAAGAAGCCAACGTTCGAATTGTGGATTCTTCGGAAATCATCCTCACGATTGCGTACGATCTCCAGCTACTAGCATGTGCATTGTCTGTCATAAAATACCACCATGTTCATGAGGAGCCGACGATAAGCATTACAGAAACGTGGGGCTGCCTGAGTGGTAAAGATGACACCCGTGACAATCCGAACCGGTACTGGAATCGCCAAGATGCCGAAGCGATCCACGGTGAGGTTGCAAGGAACTAGCAGCAAGGGACAGTTGGACAGCTTTCCAAAGAAGGGCGGGTATTCAAATGGATTTGATCGAATTTGGACGTATGATTGGTCACGAAAGTCGGGTTCAAATACTACTCGCTCTGATGGGCGGTAAAGCTCTGCCCGCTGGAGAATTGGCCTTTCGAGCGGGTGTTACCAATCAAACCGCCAGCAGTCACTTAAATGACCTTCAAAGAGCTGGGATGATAAAGAAGCGGAAGTGTGGTCGCTTCCACTATTTCGAGATTTCGAGCAACGAGTTGGCCAGCATTTTGGAGGCACTGGCCGTAAACTTGCCTAAGCCAACAACTCAGGGTGCAAAAAGTGCAATTTCGCCGAACTTGAAAAAAGCGCGCTTCTGCTATGACCACTTGGCTGGTGAAGTCGGCGTGGCAATTTCAGACAGATTGGTGCAAGTCGATGCTCTCGTTCTGCAAGAAGATCAGTATACTTTACCGAAAGGTGGACACCCTATCTATGACAGCCTGGGGATCGACTTGAATGCAGTGGCTTCCAAACGCCGGAAGATTTGCCCGCGATGCGTGGATTGGAGTGAAAGGCTACCGCATGTTGCGGGTTCGTTGGGAGCTGCAATCGCTGATGAACTTCTAACCCGCAACTTCATTATTCGTTCAAAAGATGACCGCTCAGTTTCAGTTTCAGAGTCAGGCATCTCGTTTCTTTGCGAAATCCTCGGGCTGAGCAGAGCTATTTTTGAGACACGTTAGGTTTCAAAGCATTTTTTCAACGCAAAATGGATCTTTCGACTATGTCCTATATATCCCCGCAAAACCTGCTGAAGAAAATAATTGACGCAGGGGAAGCTAAAGTAAAACTGTCGACGGAACAGACCCTGATCCGCGCATTCATGGCAGGTGCTCTTCTCGCGCTTGCTGCGGCGTTTGCCATCACTGTAACCGTTACCTCCGGGCAGCCGTTGCTGGGTGCGATCCTCTTCCCTGTCGGTTTCATCTTGCTCACTTTGTTAGGTTTTGATCTACTTACAGGTGTATTCACGCTTACACCTTTGGCATTATTGGACCGGCGTGAGGGTGTCACTGTGCAAAAAGTTTTTCGAAACTGGACGTTGACTTTCACAGGGAATTTCTTGGGAGCCTTTACCGTTGCTGTTATGATGGCTGTTGTTTTCACTTTTGGGTTCTCATCACAGCCGAATGCGGTTGGGCAAAAGATAAGTGAGATAGGGTTCGATAGAACGGTTGGGTATTCCAACTACGGGTTCTCAGGCATGCTGACGCTGTTTGTCAGGGGTATCTTGTGCAACTGGATGGTGTCAACAGCCATAGTCGCTGGCTTGGCGTCAACAAACGTCGCCGGCAAAGCTGTCGTTATGTGGATGCCTATAATGGTTTTCTTCTATATGGGTTTTGAGCATAGCATTGTGAATATGTTTCTTTTCCCATCGGGGCTACTGCTCGGCGCTGAGTTTTCTATCTATGACTATCTGGTCTGGAATGAGATTCCGACAATCGTTGGGAATTTGGTAGGTGGCATCACGTTTGTGGGCTTGCCACTCTATCTCGCTCATAGAAGTGATGGGCTCACTGGAATTGTTTCAGACAATGACGATCAAATCGTAAGTGAAGTTCTAACCTCGATTGGTGAGCGAACCTAGAAGGTGGTGACTCATAGTGTCCGCTCAAATTGCAAACTGACTGAGTCGGATAATCGGCGACATACGCTGGACCTGTCACGCTTTTGTGCCGCCCCAAGTGCTCGTTTAAGCGACCTTTCGTTCGAATGCGACGGGGCTTTTCCAGCCCAGTGCTGAGTGACGACGTCGCGGGTTATAGAACCCATTGATGTATTCAAAGATGGCCATCTCCGCCTTGCGCCGTGTCTCCCAGGAATACCGCCAGATCAGTTCAGCCTTGATGGTCTTGAAGAAGGTCTCGACGGCGGCGTTGTCGTAGCAATTGCCTTTCCCTGACATCGACGCTTGGAAGCCATGTTGGCGCAGGATCTTCTGATAGTCGTGAGAACAGTATTGGGCGGATTCAACCGGTCATCGCAACACTTTCGATTATATGCTGTTTGAGCAGCCGGTCGAGTGCCTCTGCAGGTGTGCGCCAGCCGAGGGTTTTGCGGGGTCTTGTGTTCAAAGCATGTGCGACTGCGCTCAACTCATTGACACCGTGCCGGCTGAGATCTGTGCCTTTGGGAAAGTATTGCCGTAGCAAGCCATTGGTGTTTTCGTTGCTCCCTCGCTGCCAGGGGCTTTGAGGGTCGCAGAAATAGATTTCCAGACCCGTATCGACGTGGAGCTGCGCATGTTGGGCCATCTCCGCACCCTGATCCCAAGTCAGAGAACGGCGAAGAGCCGCAGGAAGTCCCATGATTGTCCCTGCGATAGCATCGCGGACAGCTTCAGCGCCATGGCCAGCCAGCGCTGGTCCATTCTTGGGCACATCCGCTTTTCCATAGCCCTCCATGCGTGGCAGGTGCAAAAGCATTGTGAAGCGCGTTGTGCGCTCGACCAGTGTTCCAATCGCGGAACTTCCAAGACCGAGAATGAGGTCGCCCTCCCAATGGCCAGGCACAGCCCTATCGCCAATCTCTGCCGGACGGTCGCTGATCATCAGCGCATCTGTGAGGAAGGGTCTGCCACGACCACGGGCGCGTTCGCGGGGTAACCGTAGCGCGCGGCCGGAGCGCAGACAGGCCGAAAGCTCCCGCTTCAAGGCACCCCGTCCTTGAATATAGAGCGCCTGATAGATGGCCTCGTGGCTGATACGCATGGTTGGATCCTCGGGGAAGTCTATCCTCAGACGTTGCGCGATCTGTTCCGGGCTCCAAGCACAGGACCAGCGTCGGCTTTGCCGATGAACGGCCCGCCGTCCTTTCCATATCACGACAGGGCCATCGAAGGCGATGCCACCCGGCGTAGCGATGAGACCGGAGAGACGGTCCTGTACATAATCGCGCAGGGCTGGATTATTCGCAAGCTTGCTTGGCTTCGGGCGCTGTCCTGCACGATCCGCATGCCACTGCGCCGTGATTGCGCGATAGTCGAAATCCCCGCCGCGCGTCGCGGAATTGCGCCTGATCTCTCGCGATACCGTGCTGGGTGACCGCGAGAGCTTACGTGCGATAGCGCGGATACCTGTCCCCCGCGCACATTCCAAAGCAATCTCTTCTCGCTCAGAAAATGTCAGATTACGACTCATCAATGGCGTGGCTGATGGTGCAAGGTGTGTTGGGGGCATTCCGCCAGAACTCCTAAACCACCGGATTCCGACAGGACCGGAAACACCCGCTTCAACGGCGGACACCTCACTGGAATGACCTGCGGCCACGCCCCGCCAGAACCGGCAAAGATTCTCACGTTGCCAGACTGGCGGCCTTCCTGGCGAGTTCAATTTGCCCCGTGTCGAACGTTCGGATTTTCGTCTGCCTGTTTTCGTCATCTACACCTCCTAAAATGGGGTGTTGCGATGACCGGTTGAATCCGCCTTGCGACCCACGATCCGTATGATGGATGCAGCCTTTGGGCGGTTGCCGGAATGCGATGGCCATCTTCAACGCCCGGATCGCGAGGTCCCGTTTCATGCGGTTGCTGACGGCCCATCCAATGACACGCCGCGAATGCAGGTCTAGGATCACAGCGAGATACAGCCAACCTTCACGCGTCCAGACATAGCTGATGTCACCAGCCCACTTCTGATTTGGTGCATCAGCGTTGAAGTCCCGATCAAGTAAGTTCGGGGCGATGTTGAACTTGTGGTCACTATCCGTCGTCACCTTGTGTTTGCGCGTTCTCACTACAGATATGCCGTTCTGGCGCATCAGTCGTCCGACGCTGCGGTGACCCACGTTCAGGCCGATCTCTTTCAATTCTTCCGTCATGCGCGGCCTGCCGTAACTGCCAAGGCTGAGACGTGACTGCTCCTTGATATGCGCCAGAGTGACCATATCAGATCGTTGTCGGCGACTGGCAGGACGACTGCGAAACGCCCGCAAACCACGCGGACTGACATCCATGACATGGCACAGCCGGTCGGTTGGAAAGCTGCCTGCCTGTTCTTCGATGAACCGGAACCTCATGGCTTTTGGCCCGCGAAGAACTGCGTTGCTTTTTTTAAGATTTCCCTCTCCTCCTTGAGAATGCGGTTCTCACGCCGAAGCCGATCATTCTCTTGGGCGAGGCTTAAATCCTCATTCGACACCACATCTGTGTCTCTGTGCGCCGTGATCCATTTGTTCAATGTCGACATCCCAATGCCAAGGTCATCGGCCACCTGCTTACGCGTCAGCCCACTCGTCAGGGCGATACGCACCGCATCTTGCCGGAACTCGTCCGTCCGTTTCAGTCCCATAGTCAGTCTCCTTTGTTGCAGTAAATGCTATCAAAGGAGCGGCATCAAACCGTGACAGGTCCACGCCTGTTGCCGCATAAGATTGAGAAGCACGACTAGATCCACGTGCATTCCATCGTCCGCTCTGTTGCGCTCTATGCCTTTCGGATCAGTCTGTGGCGCAACCAAGGTTTCGGATCGGGTCAAATCTCCGACCACGATCGACCGCTTTGATGACGTCGGATGCAATGCGGCGAAAAAGGCACTGCACCTACAATCGGATTCTGCGTCAGAAAAGTGCCAAAACCCAAGGTCGGTTCTGTCCCGCGACATGTGAGTTCCTGCACCGTGCAGCGAAAGATCAGTTTGAGATTCGGCGTGGGTGACCAGTTTGAACGGCTGCTCTGGTGAAACCCGCTGCACCGCAAAAAGCGCGCCGCTGCAATTGCAAACAAATGCTGCGTCAGCAACATGCCCAAACATCAATGTCGGGAAAGTCCGCAGTGCTGATTTCCGTGGATCGCGCTGCGAAGGTCTGGAAAGAGCCTATTTTGTTGAAAAAGTCGAAAATCTTGTGTGTCGATTTTCGTGGCGGAAACGGCCTTTTAGCCAAACCCGCATTAGGATGCCCGTGAGAGCCTCTGCCCTGCTCTATCAGAGCCAAGACACCAATTTAGCCGACCCCCTGAATGAAATCGTCCAGTGTTGATGCGTGGGCTGGAAAACTTCCAACTCCGTTTCAAATCCGACTTTTTCAACAAAATAAGCCCAATGTGTCGATCACCCAACGAGTGAGTTTATTGCATCCAGCTTGTCGACAACTGTGTCGGCACCAACATCATATAAGCGTTGCGAGTGCCCCTCTGCGCAATGAGACCCGCCAGTGAATCCCACGCATGTCATACCCGCTGATTTAGCTGCGGTGACGCCTGCTACGCTGTCTTCGACCACGATACAGCGTGATGGCGGAGTACCCATTTTTTCAGCGGCATACAGAAAAATGTCAGGGTGCGGCTTTCCTTTTTCAACCAATCTGGTTGAGAAAACATTTGGGTAGACCAGTTCGAACATTTCGGTTTCGATCAACCCTAGCGCCAGCTTCGCAGGCGATGCCGACGAAGCAATGCACTTAGCTGTTTTCAAAGACGAAAGTAGAGATTTAGCGCCGCTAATCGCTTGCAGCTCAGTTCTGTATTTCTCAATCACGGATTTCTTTATTTCAGCTCTAAAGTTGGCTGGGAGGGGCTTCCCAAGCTCAGCCGTGAGAGCTGCATCAACAGCCTCATCGGGCATACCTGCAAATCGTCTTGAGACTTCTTCTGTCGTGATTGCGTATCCCAGCAACGTGTAGGCCTCGGCATCGGCTCGACAGGCGATTATTTCACTGTCGAGAAGCACCCCGTCACAATCGAAGATCACAAGATCAAATTTGCTCATGATTGGCCAAGCCTTATGTCAGTTTGAATTGATGGTGCAGAGATAGCTCGTAAATTGAAGGTCTGCAAAGTCCGCACACCGGACCTTGGATTCATGCCAAAAACGGTCATTTTTGGATAAAGCTTGGAGACGTTCAGATGCGCTATTGTCTCTGGACATTGACCGGACTGCCATGTTCCGTTTCCGAAAGAAATAGGAGATGCGTTATGGCTAAAGTTGTTCTCGTGACGGGAGCCGCCCGAGGGATTGGGCAGGCAATTGCCCGAGACTTTGCGCGTGATCACGACGTTGCCATAACCTGGCTGAATACTACTCCAACCGCATTTTCCGAAAATGTTCTGACGATCAGGGCTGACCTGACAGAAAAAGCTGCTCCCGCTTTAGTCGTTTCCGAAGTTATGGAGCGCTTCGGGCGTATTGATGTGATTGTAAACAATGCAGGACTGATCGAAAGCTCGCCGATAGACAATTTCAACGCCCAAGGTCTGGCAAGGATGCTTCATGTCAATGTTTTGGCAGCAGATGCCCTTCTTGTTGCGGCGCTTCCGCATATGCAGCCCGGTGCAGCTGTAGTGAATATATCTTCCGTCAATGCGGTTCTTCCACCGCGTGGCGCAGCCATCTACGGTGCTAGCAAAGCCGCCATAAACCTTTGGACGAGAGGAATGGCCAAGGAGCTTGGAACTCGAAAAATCCGCGTAAATGCAGTTGCTCCGGGCGCTGTAAATACGCCTGAGGAACCACGAACTGATGAACTCGTAAAGCTTTTCGCGGACGAGACGGCATTAGGGCGCATAGCAACACCAGACGATATCGCTCGCGCCGTGCGGTTTCTCGCGGGAGATGATGCATCGTTTATAACTGGAGAAGTGTTAACAGTCTCTGGCGGATATCGGCTGTAGGTTGGTGTCTTCACGGTTCGCTGAATAGACGTTCGAGTAGTACCGAAAACCCTCGTTATTGGTACTGATGAGAAGCAGTCAATGTTCGGCCGCCAAAAACCCCGATCAAAACACAAGTAGTTGTTGAACGTTTTGAGCTGTCTTGCCACAGCGGCCATCCATGGATCGCGCAGCATTTTCCGTAGTTGTCACTCGTATGTCGTATCAGTCTGACATTGTGCGTCAAAAGTGAGCGATATTTCATATGCTGCCCTCTGCTTTAAAAACAAAACGGCTATTGTTCAGACGGCCTATTCGATCAGATCTGCCTTGGTTCACGAAATATTGCCTTGGCGGACGAACCGAGTATGTCGGCGGCCCGTTTAGTGAGGTGCAGGCATTTGAAAAGTTAGCTGCGATGATAGGACACTGGGAGCTGCGCGGTTTCGGTCGTTTTGTATTCTTAGATCGTGCGACTGAGCGACCGCTGGGACATTTCGGTGCATTGCAGCTCAGCGTCTCGGAGCCTCCTGAAATCACCTGGACAATTTGGGATGAGAAGGATGAGGGCAAAGGATTTGCTACGGAGGCTGGTGTTGCTTTCAAGAGTTATGCAAAACAACAGCTTGGACTCTCGACCCTAATTGCGCATGTGCATTGCGACAATTCTGCATCCCGAGGTTTAGCTGAACGCTTAGGCGGCCAACTGGACGCCGGAGCAGTTCCGCCATCTTGGTTGCCAAGCTCAGTGTTGTATCGGTTTCAATTGATGGCTTGAAGGACCGGCCTTTCTAACAGCGCGCAGTATCAGTCACTCTGGGCTCGTTGCTGCCGTTCGCTGCGTTTTCAAACAAAACCAACGTAAAATCGGAAGGCGAGCGGCGGCTCTGCGGACTTTGCTGCCGTTCGCTGCGGCGGCAACAATGTCTGGTATAGTGAGCGGTATTTAGAATGGATCGCGAGTACACCGAAGATTAGTTTTGCTTGTGTACAATGAATTTTTTGCACCAGAAAAGTTTTGATTGCCAATCATATCTTATGTGTCAAACTTATAGCAGCGATAACGATTTCCTAACATATTTCTAAGGTGTTTTAAATGAAAAAAATTTGTATCAGCGGTCTGTTTTTATCCGCATTGCTGACGTCTGCTTGTGAGACAGAAACAAGTAATGGCGCGCTTCAAGGCGCATCTACAAACGTAAATAGCTCCGGAACAATATCTCCCATTTTACGAGGAAGCTCATCGGCGCGGAGCCAAAGTGGCGAAGGCGAAAATGTGATTGTGGGAGGTAATACCAGTGACGCAGCAGAAGCCGGCGAAAACGAAGCTAAGGTTAAACAAGCAACTGCCACACAGGCTACAGAGCGTTCCTTAAATCGTCAGGGTTCTGCATCACAAGTTGCTGTCCTAAAATCTGATGTTGAAAGAACACTTCCTGAAGGATGTTTTGCTCTGACGCACATGTCCGATCGTACTGCAAACTTTTTGAATAACTGTGGTCAAGATATTTATGTTGTTTGGGATGGCGGCGGCCAGAGCCGAACGACAGTAGGCGCGACCGCTACGAATGTGCCCAACCGATTCAACCCTTCTTTTGGCGTTACAGGCAAGACATTTTATTGGCGGTATTGTAGTTCAAGCGATGCAGCACGGTCAGGCTATAGCTGCAAGACGAGTCGACTTAACAGCAATCGCAGCCACCACTCGTACCAAACGTATGCAAGTTGTTTAGAGCCCGTTTATACACAGTGGACGGTTACTGGCAGCGGAAACAAAGTGCGAGGCATTAAGGGATTGAAAAATAACTGTGGTGTGCCACTGAATATTAATTACAGAAGGCAGCTCGACGAACTGCGGTGTTCTCACTACTCGACAGAGCAAGATCGATATTGTGTTGGCAAGATGGAAACAACGACCCTGCGCTCAGGGCAAGTTCATGAACTTCGCGGTGTCTACAATACTAATCCGCAGTCTGTAGCTGAATATCAGGCTGGGCAGAAATATGGTACATTACAGTACGGCGGATGCCTGTATTCAACCAAAAGTGGAACATACCCTTACTGGACTTCAGTCGGCAATTTTGAGTGTTCAATGGAAAAAAATGGCAATCTTGGACCCAAAAGAAATGTTCCGGAAATCTAAATATTCCGATATGGATTAAACTCAAAATTTGGAGAAAAAATGGGGCAAGTATACTGACTTTAAAGTGGGTGTCGGTGTCCCATTCAAAAGCTCGTTTTTGGAACAGACGCAAACCACTTCGATTGACGGTGCCAAAAACCCCATCCGAAACCCTAGGAGATTTGGATGGGTCTTGGTAACTTTCATGATAGCGGACATTCGTGCAATGTGCAGCATTACGCAAGTCGGGCTCGATCCGGACTTTTGCCGCAGACGGCAACAAGATCCGGTTCGCGGGACAAAGCTGTCGCACTCATCTTGAGATTCTCCATGAACTCTGTCAGTAGTGCATCATAGGGACCGCGGCCTCGGTCTCTTGCAGACACTCACTTTGTCCGAGGCTAAGATGAGCGTTCACGACGCAACGGGCGGATAGAGGGCATTCTCTCCTATCACAATGCAAGAACATAAGTAGATTCAGCGTCTTAACTTCGAACAGGCTCTTGAATATGGCTGACCTCGCATGTTTGTGAAGACTTTTATGCACTTTTTTGTTGCTGACCCTGACTGTTTGTTGTAATTACTGCGGCAGCTTCAGGTGGCGGGACTTCTTGGTGAAAGCCTTGATGCTGTAGCTGCGCACCTCTCTTGAGGTTCGGTAAACCACGGTAAGGCGCACCCGCTTCACTATTCTCAAAAGGCTCCCCGACGGGAGCCTTTTGTCATTTAGGACTTCTTCGCTTTCGATGCCTTTCGTTTCTCGCGCTTAGCAGCACTCTTAGCCCGCTCTTTGTTGGCCTTGATCTGGGCAAGCTCTCGGCGCTTATCTCCGGTCATCGGCATTCGCTCCTTGCTAAAATAGCAGGTGCGCACAGCTTGCTTCATATCCAACTTGTGCTTGTCGTTCGTGTTTACCGCCCGCTCATGGCAGGTCAGCACGTTCATCTCGATCTCGAAATGTTCGGAATTACTCGGATAGAAGTAGTAGAGGATCACGTCGTGTGTGCCTCTGACGATCCGCACAGCCGGATTGTGCGCCAATGCGGCCATGTTTTCGATCTGATTGTGGTCCTTCATTTCCCAAGTGATGCCGTTCTGATCGAACAGGTTTCGCACGCCTTGTGGAAGAGCAAGGCATTTGGCGTAGCGGTTTGCGCAGAAGATCCGATGGTTTCCGTTCTGATCTGGAAAATCGAAGGTAGCATTGCGCGCGGCCTTTTCGCTGAAGGCATGGCAAGAGAAGCTGACGCGTACCCTGATGTCTATGCCATCAGGGCCAGCCGCGGTCAGAGTATAGATGAAAGGCGCGAGGTGGGAGATGTCGTAGTCCGTTCCTCCTACTTTAACCGTGGTTCCCAAATGATTGAGCAATCAAAATCTCCTGCAATGCATGTCCTTTGCTGTTCGATGTCAGGCGATTCAACATAAAAGATTGCTCAGCAGCATTTTTCCCTGGCTCAAGGTTGTCTTATCCCGCCCCGATGAAGAGGTAGCTTTGGGCTCACAGTGGTCATTCTCCACATCATAAGGCCTTCCACACCATAGCAAGGTCACTCTCGGCCCAAACCGGCCGTTCGTCCAGCTTGCGGCGAAATCCCGGTTTGAGCCCAAACTGATCACGTGAGGAGCATTTGCAGCATGTGCTGATCTTGTACGAACGGCCCAGAGCCGACTTCCAGCAACCACCCCGGATGCTGCGGTGCGGCTCGTCGAAGCGGCCGTTGGTGCATGGTTGACGCATTCCGCGCGGAGGGAGGTTGCTCTGTAGTCTTAATTGACATCAATTGAATGAAATAACCAACTGCGGCCCGTTGGGCCGCAATTGGTTATGTGCCTAAACCTTATATTTTCGCAATATTTGCTGCGCATATCCATCGGCATCTTTTTTGCTTGGCAGGCAGCATCTCGCTTGTAGATTAACGCAAGTATCGCGTCACAAGCCCAGATCGCCGAGCGCGTGAGTATCCGTGTTTAGTTATCAGCTTTCCTTGGCTTCTGATTTGTTCCGGCGGCGTTCTCACTTTCGGTTTCGGTATCAGAACCAGCAGATTCGCCTTCGGTGTTCTGGTTTTCCGCCTCCGCCGACGATGACGTGTCAGACGCGTTGCCCTCGATCAAGGACGTATCACCCGATGCGCCATCGGTCACTGTGTCAGTCTTCTGATCGCTGCTCGATGTCGGGCTCTGCATCTCATCTTTCGATGATGTGCCGGAGGATCCGGCATTCTGACTACCCGCTTCTGACAGGTCTTCGGGCGGGAGGCCGCCAGATTCCTGCAACGAATCCACCAAGTCGGCGCTGTCGTTAATGTCGCTGTCGATCTCGGTTACGCCCTCACGTTCGGCGTCGGACGACATGTCGCCTCGTTCATTCTCTTCGGCGGGCTGCCCGGAGGAGTTTGAATTTGAAGTTTCCGCTTGGGAAGCGGCCGGATCATCGCCGTTGCCAGTATTTTCCTGCGCGCCTTGCATCTCGCGCGTGGCGGTTGATTCGGCCTCCGAATGACTGTCTTCCGACCCGTTGCTGTTGTTGCCGCCCGCAGAAGACCCCTGACCGTTTTCCGCGGCTGAGATCCGCTCTTCAATCTCCAACAGCTTGTTGGAGCGTTCCTCTACATTGCTGGTAAGGTCCGTTACAATTTTCTGGATTTCGTTTCGCTGCTCTTGGGCGTCAGCGACATCGGTTTCCAGGGCGGTCTTCCGTTCGGTCATGCTGGCGAAACTATGCTCAAGCTCCGCTTGCCGGGCCTGCATGTCGTTCAGGCTGCTTTCCAGGGTTGCGACCTCGTCTCTCAAATTCGTTTCCTGCGCCGTCAGAGACTGGAGCTCGCTTTCGCCGGTGGAGACTTCTTCGGCGAGCCGCGCGTTGTCCTCACTAAGTGTTGCGAGGCTTTCCTGAACTTCGGCCTCACGCGCCCGAGCTTCTTCGACCCGGGTATTTATGTCGGTCAACTCCTGCGTCTGGGAGTCAATTTGACTTTGGATGTCTGCCTTGCGGGATTCAAAGCTGGCCATATCTTCGCGCATCGACGAGATCTGCTGCTCCAGCTCATTGTTTTGCTGCTGCTTCTCCGCCACCGTTTCCTCGATGGAGGTCTGCTGTACATTCAATTCGTCGAGCTTCGGCTGCAATGTGTCGATGTCTGACTGAATTCCGTCGCGCTGTTCCTGCAGGGACTGGATCTCCGGTTCCAGCGATGCGAGCTCCGCCTGCAATTCCTCGACGCTTCCGACTGCTTCCTGCTGCGTGCTGATATCGCTCTGCAAGCGCGAGATGGTGCGGTCGGTCTGCTTCTGAAGTTCTGCAGTGTCGGTGAATGCATATATGGCAGCCCCCCACCCAACGACCGCCGCCGCCGCGATCCCGATTGTCTTTACATCCCAAGTTGAGCTTTTGTTCTCCGCCACGCGAAACTCCCCTCCGGCCGAGCCGGTTTCTGAAAAACTGTATAGGGCTGGAACGCGGCAGGCGGGTGGAAGTTCCGAACCCCGGGGTGCGCCGGTCCCAGCCTCTCGCACTTCGGCTGCTTCGAGAAAGCTCATCGGATGCAAGTCACCGACCAGAACCTGATGTGGGGCGTGCTAGAGTTTGGCTGCGATCTGGAGTGATGTTTTTGTCGAAACACTATCTTGTCGGCTGACAACTTAAATGAAGGGAGTACCTTCGGTGCCAAGGAAGAAACACACGTCGAAGGAAGTCGAGGCTGTCGTCCAAGAGCTGGAAGCTCTCGGACGGGATCTGATTGAAGGCAAAGGGCACGTATGGGGAATTCTCCGCTGTCCTGCCAACGATAAGGAGTGCCGATGCTGCACGTTCTGCAACATGTCGGTGTGGTCCACACCCAAGAACCCACAGCAGCACGCGAAAAAGGTCAGGCAGAGGTCCTGTCCTGCGTGAGGCTTGAGAAAAAAGAAGAAGGAAAAGCCTATGGCTGAAGAATTCGAATTCGAACTGGTTTTCGCGCTCCCCGAAGGAGAGCATGACGCATTTGGCCTGTCCGACGCCGTCTTCGAGGCTGGTTTTAAAGATGCCCTTGTAGGCACGGGCCAAGCTGGCCTGGTCGGCGTGGAGTTGGAAGTTGAAGGGGACGACGCAGAGGTCGTAATCCTCGATGCTGCGCGGGCACTGATCAATGCGCTGCCGCAAGGCACTGTCCTGCGCGAGGTTCGCCCTGACCTGGTCAGCTTGGCCGACGTGGCGGAGAAGCTGGAGGTCAAGCGTCAAGCCCTGCAACAACGCAAGATGCCGCTGCCGGTCTCTGGTGGGCTCTACCGCATCGATGAGATGCTCGCCGCCGTGATGGAGGCCTCGAAGCCGAAAAAAGGCCAGAGGCGACCACGGATGAACTTTGTTGCCGCGTCGAAGTGGTTCCGGGCTGGAATGGCCGCACGAAAGGTGAATGCACAGCTGACGATGTGCGAAATTGATCCCGCGACAATTGAACGATCGCCGCGGGCGGAAAGAGAAGAGCCCGTCTTCCTGCGTCTATGAGAAAAGGCCGGCCCTCTTCATTCTTGAGAGAGCGCCCGGACGCGGTGGCTTAGAGACATTTTTTGTCTATAAGAGACGGTCCGATCACCGCCCCGCTTGGAGCACGGCCTGTGCCCGCATCATCTGGGTGATGCCGCGTGGGGCTTCGGCCGACACGATCCGTCACCTTCCCCTCTTACCCTGCTGCACACCAAAGCGACTTTACTCCAAGAGGTCTTACCAGCTGCAACCGGAACTGAGCGCCCGCAGCGAACGGCAGAAAGCTCCGCAGATCAGACGTCGGCGCAAAACGTATCTAGCTGCGTTCCCCACCCAAATTGGCCCGCTCTGAGGTTACTCAAGTAGTCGACCCGGGGCTGACTGAGCACATAAGATCCGCGCGCCAAAACGACATGCGTTCACTGTCAAAATTTTATGGAATTTTTCTCGCGCGCGGCCTACGCGCGCAGCGCGCTCCGTAGCCTCTCGTCGACCTCTTTTGCGAGAGGTCTCCTCGAGCCTACTACGCGCGCAAAAGGGGGTCAAGACCCCTCCCGAGACAAAGCCTCTCATCCTTCAAAAAAATCTTAGGAGAGGCCGATGTCGGACCCATTTGGTACGTCCAAAAAACGTGTGATTTACGTAAAGTTCACCGCGGAACACAAAATCAAAAAAGCAGAGCTCGACAAAGCGATTGCCGGCGGCATGAAGCGTGCTGGTCTCGAGCGCGCCCCGCAACAGCAGCGTCAGGAGGTCATCGCAGATGTCTACTACCACCTGACCCGCTACTTCGCCCGGGGCAAGACACTCACCGGCAAGCTCAGCTCCCTTGCCTATGCAATCGCCTACCGCGTCGCGGTCGACACCTACCGCCGACCCGGGCAATACGCCAAACGCCGCTCCGGCGCAGATGTTACCCTCGCGACACCGGCCGCAGAGTTTGACGCAGCCACCGCAAATGCAGAACAGCAGCTTCTACGCCACGCTGAGCGTACCTTGATGGGCCGGCAGCTCGGCCGCGCGATCAAGATGATCTCCGAAGCCGATCGCGAAGCCCTGCTCGGAATGATGCAGCGCGAAGCCCCCCTACCCCGCGGCACAGCTGTTGAGATCAAAGCAGCCAACCTGATTGCTCAGCGTGAGAAGCGCGCGAAAGACCGCCTCCGCAAGGCCGTAGAGCGCGACGCCGGCCAAGAGCGGTAAGACCCCGCAGCGGGCCCTTCGGGGCCCGCTGCGGCTCTCCCGGCGGCTCTCCAAAATTAACGCTTAGGGCTGCGGTTCCGGGGTATCATCGCCGCCGTCCGGCTCACCCCCTTGCATCAGGTGGTGGAACTCATCCTCGATCTCGGCTGCTTTGAGAAAGCTCATCGGATGCAGGTCTCCCACCAGGACCTGATCCTGAAGGTGAGAGCCGAGGGCTTCGACATAGACCTCCATGTTTTCGCGGGCGCTCTCCACATCATCTGACCAACGCTCGTCGCCCTGGATATCAAGCGGCCGGATCCCGTAGCCCGTGGCGCAGTCAAAGACGTCATTGTCGATGTCCCCGGCGTCTGAGAGGCTTTCGATCTCATGAGGGCTCATGAAACCCGCGTTCTCGGCAAAAAGAACGGCGTGAGCGATTTCATGAAAAGCGGTGTTCAGCCAGGACTGCAGGAAGAGTTGATCACAGCTGCCCTGGATAATGTGGTCGTCGGCCAAATTCGCCATGCGTCCCAGGAACTCCTCGCGATCCGAGACCATGAGCACACGGTATTTGGTCGCGAGATTGGTTTCTTCATTGAACGGATCGCCATCCATGGTCGAGACCAGATGGCATCCTAAAGCGCGAGTCGTCCCTGTCACCTCTTCTAGAGAGTTGCGCGAACAGAGCATAAACTCGATCGTGATCTCGTCAGGTGTGTCTTCATGGACCAGATACGGGTTCAGCTTCGGCTGCGTCAATGCTGTAGTCTTCTCCAACTCCGACATAACCTGCTGCCACCAGTCGACCATGGCGGGCGTCACCCAGGCGCGGCCGAGGTCGTAGCCCTCCACAAAGTCTTTCGGAAGCGCATCCTCGAAGACGAATACGTTAACTTTGATTTGCCGTGCTTCGCTCATTGGGTCTCTCCTGTGATCTCTCACAAGATCAGCGAAAACTACGAAAGCGCCAAACAGGACCAGCAGACAACCCCTCAGGCTTTTCATTAGACTCAGGTAAGATCGACCTAACAAGGAAACGCTAAACCGGAGAATAGACATGATTACCAAAGAGGGCTTCGACCTCCTCCGCAAAACCGCACAGGACGTCGGCATCGACGGCCACTTCGATCTAGTTGCTCTCGATAATATGGAGCAGGTCTTTGACAAGCACATGGATGCGCTTGTTGAGCTGGCAGCCAGCGAGGAGATCGCACTCCGTGTCGCCGAAGGCCACGGTGAGGCTGATACAGATGGTTTCATGGGTTGCGATGCGGCAATCTTCGCCCGCAAGCTCAATGAGCACGCTGATGAGCTTGATCAAATGCTGGAAGATGATGCTGCAGATGAGCTACGCGATATGACTGCGACCTTCCTGTTGTTCTGGAATGCAGCAAGCGGGGAACTCGGGGTTCTCGTGCAGCAAGAGGCGGAGCATAGCAGCACGCCTGAAATGTGACGATAGAGGTTTAACGTTGAACCCAGATCAAGTCCGTCGGTCGTGATATCCGGCGAGCGGTCATCCCTGTAGACATGCACACGTAGATAACTCCATAGTCCTGAAGGGGTGTGTACCACAACAGTTAGGCGTGCGAGTGAACAATTACAGGGGATCTATTCGTAGGATGCAGAGAGTGCTGGACGCCCCATGGCGTGAGCGCAGCTTAGCCTTTTCCAATGCATTTGATGCGCCGATGACACTTGTCACAGGGCGATTTCAGGGTGGCACGGTTCGAAAGTGTGTCGCCCTGTGCGACGAAGAAATTGCCCCTATGATGGCAAAGTTTCGCAAGCCGCCCAGCATCCACAGATCCCCATTTCGTATTTTAGACGTAGAAATCGAAACGCGCTCTATTTCGATCGACGAGATCTGTGAAGAGCCTGACCCGCGCCCCGTCAATGTGCAGGAGGGCCTTGGAAATGACCTCCTGCGTGATCTTCTGGATCGCTTTGGCCATTTGAAGGACAAGGATGTCAGCACAGCCGAAACCTGGGTATGGATCGAAGAGAAACCTTACCCGATCATTGCCGGTAAATTGCACTATCTCTGTCAGAAATACTCTCGGTTCACGAGTAAAGGTGACGCATGGCTCGAGCTCCCCTTCCAAGATAGCGATTGCATCCCCCACCAAGTGTCACATGGCGAATTGAACCTTCCCGCACGCCTTGCACTGACATTGGCCAGCGGGTTCATGCGCGCATTTGATACCAGCGAAGGTTTCATTGGCCCTGACGATTTCGTCTGGTTGAAGGCATTGCCAACTTCAGTCCGCGCCAGGGCGAGCTTTGAGGGCATCCGAGATACTGATTTGGAAGACCTCTCGCAAAACCCGCATGAGGAGAAGCTGCATATATCATCGGAGCCTGGATCATATGATTGCAGCATTGCAGCGCCACGCATAACCGGCACCTACGCATATGGGCCAGGATCTCAAAAAGGCTCTCTCGTCCGCATCACACCGCAAGGCGAGAGCTTGGTTCCTGGCAGCAGCAAGGCTGTTATAAATTCCGATCATATGATTGCGTTGACTGCCAATGATGGAAGCACCCTGAACGGGCCCTGGCATATCTCGGAAGACGGTGCTTCAACGAAGGGTCCAGCTCTTGAGGAAGTCGAATGTCCGTGGTGGGGGTTTGCAGTTCGTAAAAGGATGGATGCACGGGATGATCTTGATGAACAATGGTGCGCCGTGCTGCGGTCAACTTGTGATTTTGCAAGTTCGACGTTCTCAAAGTCGCCCCAGCTTGGACCGCAGCTGAAATCCTTGATTGCGCCGATAAAGCACATGGATACAGGTGCCCTGCTTTGGGGGGCGATATGCCCTGAGACCGGCCGCGACCTGATCCCCTTCGAATTTGTCGCCTACGAGGATGTCACGTTCCAAAGCGATTGCCTTATCTTTACAGACACGCAAGATCGCCACCATGTCTTTGATGAAAACGGTACGCTCGCATTCGATCCGTGCAAAACCTTTGAGATGCCCGAAACTGCACGCCCGAGCAGACATCCCGCATTTGGGACGCGGAAGACTGACGAGGAGCGTAGAGATGCATACCTTCGTCATGATTTGCCATGGGTATTTGAAACGCTAAAGGCGCAGGCCAAATTTGGCGACTTGAACCCATACGCGCCGACACTCGCAGCCTATAAGGGGCGTCTCACAGATGGCCGCAAGGATGCGCAAAGTGCAGGCCTCTGGCGTGCATTCGTTGAAATAGTTCGGGATGGCGAGATCTACGGGGTCAAGCTCTCTAAGGGGATGAAGGGCCAGGTGAGCTTCGGAGATCTCGCGCAATTTGGTGGGTCATCGATGTTTGGATGGGAGAACGAGCTACCCGTGACTGGTCTTCTAGCGCCACACCAAGCCGGGCGTGTGATCGGGGTGCCGTTCGAAATGCTCAGGGTGAGCAACGAAGATCCTGCATGATGCACCACTCATTGATTCAATCTGCGTTATGACCGCGATGCCTCAGCTCAATACCCTTTGCCAATGAACTTGTTCTCGAAATTGCTCCAGAACATTGCACTGACACATCCTGTCGCCCCTGAATAACCACATGATCCGCCGTGGTGCGCGAACACAAAGGTTGGTTTTTTGCTAAAGTACACGACCTGCATATTGTGAGCTGCAAGGTTCATAGCTTCTTCAAAGCTGCCGTCCTGCTGTGAAACGAAGAAAGAATAGTGTGTCCCGGCGGTTCCCCCGTAGATCAGATGACGGGCCGGATGGCATCTGAAATAATCACTGTTGACGATGTAGTCCTTCACGCCGTCATCGTTCAGATCGAACGGCGTGGTAAAACCACCAGGACCAAACACAGCAGTGTCCTCACTACCGCACCTTGATGCACCTCGCACAATGAGCTGTTCAAAACCTGGTGGCAGGTTGTCCGGACGCTCGATGGACTGGGCATTTGAAACTTGTGCAGAAGCCAATAGGCCTGCCAGTAGACCAAGACGCATCATATTTGGACCTTTCACTTCCGTACCTCAAATACTATTTATGCAGCCGTCAGGAACCTTATGGTACATGAAAACTGGCGGTGCATAAATCTTACGTGGGTCTTACGGCAATGTGATGTCGAGGTGTCTAAAACGGATATATGAACCGAAAGTTCCGATATCAGCAACGTCTTGCATAACAGCCATATGCTGCCCAGTTTTGCGCTGCGACGCGGAGAATGTCTCCTTAGAGCCCGAAGTGACCAATGCTGCGTGATGCACGGATGTCTGCTATTGATAGCGGTCAAAAACCTTCAACAACCAAGTAGGTTTTGAAAGTGATTTTGGCACACGGTTCAAGTTTAATCATACGACCAATATTGCGACTACTAAATGAAAGATAGTGCAACAATGCCTAACCATATGAACGTCGACTTTTTGACCATAACAAAAGTACTGGTGCGGTAAAAGTTGCGGTAGGCGATATCTTGAACTGAGGCGTTACGCGCAGGAGTTGGCAACAGCAGTCCAAGGTATCGTCTATCTTGTACTGGCGTGCCGTAAATACGTGATTTTTGATGTGCAAGATGACTGCCCCAGCGCGACACAACCAACGCAAACCAAATTAATAGCCCGATCATCGCTATCGGTACCAAGAAGGCGTACACAAATGGAAGATTCTGTATAGTTCTTAGAGTATCCATGTTGAGCTACCATTGGCAAAATGTTTCGCATTTTCAAATTAATACGGGACGTTGCTCGTACAAATCTAGTTTTTTGCATGCTTGGATTGATAATCTGGCGATACCCTAACAAAATGACCGCTTGAGGAACGGCTGAATCTGAAAGCAGACTTTGGGTCAAATACGACCAACGGCAGCTTCGTCCGCAGTGCTGGCCTCTGTGGAGCGCGCGGCGAATGGCAGAAATGAGCCCTCTTTGACCACAGCCGTCCCGCAGCATTTTGCGGGCGCAGAAAACTCATCCTGACATAGACGGCCCTTAGCGGACATTTCGGCTCAGTGAAAAATTTAGCATTCTTCGATGTCCGGTGTGCGGGCGTAGTTGCAATTCGTTTTAGGTTTCAAAGGTTCTGCTGATCGAAATTCTACGTCAATTCAACAATGCCCACCCGATCGCCGATTTGCCAAGCGGATGCGATATCAGTTGCACCGGCAACCTCTTGCCAGCAAGCCCACATATCGTCGGAGAAACCGAGATCGTCAAAGATCACCAAAGCTCCTGACTGACTGAACTGCTTTACCAACTCGAATTGAGCCATGACCACGGATTTTGTATGAATGGCGTCTATCAAAGTGATCGTTGCTTTGGGGGAAACCAACGCCAAGTTATCTTCGAATGTCCCTGCTGTGAGCAGGAATTGGTCGCTGATTAACTTAAAGTTCTCACGTGCGATAGAACACCACAATTCGTTTGGCTCAAAGCTGACCAGCTGACCTTTTCCTGAGACGGCGAGGCCTGCCAGCCAGTACATACCGCTTGCACCGAAAGCTGCGCCGAATTCCAGGATCGTTTCCGGCTTCTTCTGCGCCGCAAGCCAGGCATAGAACTGGCAGATTCCACGACCTGTCCTTACCTGGGAGATTTTACGCTTTGATGCTGGGCCTGTGCTTGTTGAGTAGTTGGGTATCTGATCGTAACCATCCCAGAGAGGCATCTTACCTCGCTCATCCGTTTTTGAAATCGCTTGTTCGATCTTTGCGAACATCTCCTGTTGCCTTGCCGCAAATGCAGCTTGCTGCGTATTGTAGCTTAGAATGAGGTCATCATTGATACCGTGCTCGCCGCGTACCTTCTTTAGGTTCAGTTTCAACTTTGTACTCCGACTGTTCAATTAGGCTTCCCAATAGACGTTGGGAACTTCCGGAAACAGGCTATGCGCTTGAAGGGCAGTGTCCAGTGAAAACATACCCTTGAACGTGACGGATCTTGGTGTTTGAAATTTGATCGGTCATCTGTAGTTTTCTACTGCAAGCCGTTAATATTTTGAGGCATTTCGTATGGACCTGACCAAGAGATTACTCGCTTTCGCAATGGTTTCAGTTCTGGCTGCTGCTGAGGCCGATGCAAGTCCATACAGGCCAGCACCTCCCTATGACCCAGGCGCAAAATGGTGCGAAGGTGATATTCCCGTTACCAGGGAACAGAGCTACGGACCGGATGGTGCTATTACGCAAGTGGGTCCGTATTATTTTAGAATCTGCAGGTGGGGTAATGGAGATAAACCTCCATCAAGAAAAGTAATGCATCTCACGTATAATCCTGCTCTGGTAAAAGACCTCTCGACAACCAAGGTGATGGGGGCATTGTTTTTGGTTAGCCACGTTAGCTGGAAAGATCGGCGTGAATTTTTCCTTAAAAATCATGTCGAAGCCGGTATCGAAAATATCTCAGGCATGCAGTACAAAGTCTTGATACATGAGTGGATTTGGCAAGCCAATCCGTTCTATCTCTTCGATAGCGGTCCAAAAATTGATGGGTATGAGGTTCCACCCCATTTTTTCAAATGCAATGAGCCGATTGTACAATTAACCCCGAGCAACGCAAACTGCACTATCTATCTTCCTTATCGTCAGATAACTGCCCATCTAACGGTTACGGCAAAAAGCACCGCAGAGATACCTGTAGATGGGATTCCGTTGATCGCCATTGAGGCGGAGCGCATGATAGAAACCTCTGATATTACTGATGAGTACGAAACGCTTAGCAAAAAGCTTCCATTCATCGAATGATATAGTGCTCTATTGCTGCAAGAGCGGTCGTGCTGCGCTGCCCGCCAGAAAGCGTGGTAATCGGGGTCAGCGGCCTGATCGACAATCCGCATTTAACCATGTCGAGTGAGCACCTACATGAACGGCTCTGACCGGTCATTGACCGAGGACCCGCTCCTCTGCTGTGTGGAACGCCAGATCGGACTTTCGCTGCAGGTGCAAAATCGAGCCTGCAGCGAACTGGCAGTGTGCGGGAGATAGCCGCCGCTGAAATCCATTCCTATTTTAAGATTAATTCCGCAATTGATGCCGCATTTTCCCTGAGTGCGGACTGGCTTTTGTCCCAAGCGGCGTGCTCTATTGCAAACCTGCTCCTTAACCATGCCAGTGTCAGCCGCCGTGTGGCCTCTAGCGCGTCGGGGTTTTCTGTTTCGGTTTCACGCGCGTCCCACCCCGCGATACCGCCCAGACCGTGTCCAACACCTTTGATCATCAAAAGGGCATCGGGCCCGGGGGCGTCATGGAAGGGGTCGGCGTGCCAATCGGGGCCGCGGGGCGTGAAGTGGGGATCGTCGTCGGCACCGCACACCACGAGGGTTGGCGTATTGATGCAGCTGAAGTCCACGTCGAGAAACGGGAAACGTTTAGCGCTATCGGGGGTCAAGTCAGCGCCACCCCGACCGGTCGAGGCGAGTAAAATACCCACTTTGATGCGCGGGTCGTAAAAATCCTCGTCGTGTAAGCGCGCACCAAGCAGCAGGCTACAGGTGAAGCCGCCGAAGGAATGCCCCGCCACGGCGATCAAGTCGTGGTCGAAACGCCCGGAAACAGCAGGGGACTGTCGCTCAACCTCGGTCAGTTGGTCGAGGATAGCGCGCAATTCCGTCACCCGCTCGCGCCAGAAGAACGGACCCGCAGGCAGATCGGGGTCAAGCCCTGCCACGCGCGAACTGGCATGGGTGGGTTGGATGACAACCATCCCGCGCTCGGCCCAGAACTGCGCAAGAGGGGCATACCCGTCCTTGGAGGGGATGTAGTTTGAGGGGCCGAAGCCATGCGATAGAATTACGATGGGTAAATTTTCTCCCTCGACCGGCGCCGTTAGGCGCAACTCAAGCGGTTGCCGCTCCTCCATTGGCAGCGTGATCGGTGTATAGGCCACGGTGCGTTGTGGGTCTGGTGTCGGTAGGGCGTTGGACGCGTTGATCAGTCGGTTCATTAGAGCATTTCCTTATAGCGAGACGAATAGGTGGTTTTCCTGCGATGAGAGAAGCAGCCTGTGGATCCCTCCACGGGAATGCCGTCTTCGCGGAACCATGTTTCTGCGTCCGCGCCCGCGGGCAGCATCATCGGCGCGGCTTTGTCTGTGACGGCGCGCCAGACAGCCTGCGCGACATCGTTCACCTCAGTTTTTTCGGTCACGGACTGGAGACTCTGAAAGTGAGCTTGAACAAAGGGACCGTAGGCTTCGGGGATATCCATACCCATCCGAGCGACCGCATTTTTTCCAAACGACGTTGCCTTTGCGCTACCCGGCAATACCAGCCTGGCACGAACACCGAATTCCTTCGCTTCCAGTGCGAAGCTTTCGGTAAAGGCATTCAGCGCGGCCTTACTGGCGGTGTAGATCGACAAAGCGGGAAGTGGGCGCAGGGTGACGCTGGAACTGATATTGACGATGACGCCGGTCCGCCGTTCGCGCATCGCGGGCATCACGGCGCAGGTCATTGCCATAGCGCCTAGAACGTTGATTTCGAACATCTCGCGGGCCTTCGCGATCTCCGCACCTTCTAGCACGTTAAGCATGCCGACACCGGCGTTGTTCACCAGCGCGTCGATCTGACCTGCGCTTGCAATCGCGCTGGAGATACTTGCAGGATCGGTGACATCTAGGGGAAGCACCCGTAGCTTGTCGGACCCTGGCAGTCCTTCGGCGGAGGGCGTGCGCATCGTGGCGATCACCTCCCAGCCTTGATCGAGAAACTGTGCGGCGATGGCTTGGCCGAAGCCAGAGGAACATCCAGTGATGAGAATACGGGGCATGTGACGTTTCCTTGTCTGTGATGAGAAGGAGATAGACGGCTGCGTTCGGTCATTCTATGTTCAGATTTCTTTAATCATCCATCAAGCGTCCAGATTTATGCTCGACATCCCGTCAGACCCTCTTGCCAGCGTGGTCACCTTACTCAAGCCTGCAGTCTCCATTTCCAAGATGGTCGAGGCTGGCGGGCAGTGGTTGGTGGAGCGTCACGACATGGCCAGCCCCTTCTATTGCGCGGTGGTTGAAGGGCAGTGCCAGTTGCACGTCACAGGGCGCAATCCAGTCACGTTGCGGGGCGGAGATTTCGTGCTGATCCCGCATATGCAGGGCTTTTCCATGTCGAGCGAGGTGCCACCGCCGCCGCATGTGCCACGCCTGCCGCTTGAAACCGGTCCCGGACAGTTCCGGCTTGGCGCGGCGGAGGCCCCGGTCGATGTGCGGGCCCTCGTCGGGCATTGCAGCTTTGACACGCCGGCCAGCGACCTGCTCGTGTCCCTGCTGCCCGACATCATCCACGTCTCCGGGCAAAGTCGCCTGACGGCGCTGGTGCCGATCATTCACGAGGAAACCCGTGCCGACCGGCCGGGGCGCGCGATGATCCTTGAACGGTTGCTGGAGGTTTTGCTGATTGAGGCCCTGCGCTCGGGTTCGGCGGCAACATTGCCACCGGGGCTCCTGCGTGGCTTGTCGGACCCGCAATTGGCCGGTGCCTTGCAACGTATCCACGCCGAGACAGGCGGCGTTCTGTCCGTTTCAGAATTGGCGAAGGAAGCAGGGATGTCGCGATCTGGATTTTTCGAGAGGTTCCGCAAGCAAATTGGCCGCGCGCCAATGGAATACGCGACCGACTGGCGCATGGCCGTCGCCAAAACCTTGCTGCGGCAAGGCGGTCTAACCATTGCCGAGATTGCCATGAAAGTCGGTTACGGGTCCGCAAGCGCTTTCGGACTGGCTTTTGTCAGGCACGAGGGCCAGTCGCCGGGTGCTTTTGCGAAAAACAATCGAGGCTAAATTGAGGGGGGTGCCCCGTCCAGGGGGCGGCGATGCAGACCTCCCGGTTGTTATGCTGCAACCAATGCAATCGCAGCACAACGATGAAGACGCTTACGGTCGGCCGAGCTAGGCCATTGTCAGTTCTGGATCACCGACATCACGGCGCTACCTATCTGCTGAAGGGCGGTGTTGCGCGTCTCGAAGTCCGCATCGACGTCGGAGATGAAGATGCTGACGACCCATGGAGCGCCGCCTTCGGGAACAACCACCGCGATAATGTTGCGGGTGTGACTGCCGCTTCCCGACTTGTCTAGGATCAGCCAATCTTTCGGCGCGTCGGCGCGCAGCAGGTTGCTTGTGACACCACCGATGCTCATCCATTCCACCAGCTGCTCACGCGAGCTGGGCGAGAGCACATTGCCAAGCAGAAGCCCACGCAGCATTTTGGTCATGGCAGCCGGGGTTGTTGTGTCCCGCGGATCACCGGACACGAATTCGTTCAGTTCGGGTTCACGCCGGTCGAGGCGGCTGACTTCGTCGCCCGTCTGCCGGAAAAAATCGGTCACGGCTTGCGGGCCGCCGATGTGATCGAGCAGCATGTTTGCCGCTGTGTTGTCGCTCAGGTCTATCGCAGCGAGACAAAGATCCGCGAGGCTCATTGCGGTACCGACCTGTTTTTCGGTGACCGGCGCATAGGACAAGATGTCACCGGCCTGCACGTTAAGGGTGTCGGTTAACGACAACTCGTCCGCGTCAACACGGGCGAGGACGGCACCGCAGATTGGGGCTTTCACTATACTGTTCATCATGAAGCGCTCGTCTTCGCGGTAGGCCCAGGATAGCTCCGAGCCGGTTTCAAGAAGAGACACCCCGACGCGGGCACCAAGTCGTTCTTCGATCTGCGCGACAGTATTCGTCAACGTCTCAATTGGCGTCTGGGCAGACGCAACAGAGGCTAAGGAAAGGCCAAGAGAGAGCCCCGCCGCTAGGCGTGGCAAGAGGGAAGCGGTGAGCCGCATTATAATATCCTTTTAGGTGATATGTCCGAGGACGCCATTAGAAGACATCATGTGATGCCGTGAGCCTTGTGTATTTCTTCCTGCTCATTTACCTCAAACGACAAATTTTATACCCGCTCATAAGCTGAGGTAATGCAATGGATCGACCAGACCTTCCGCTCAATTCTCTGCGAGTCTTCGAAGTCGCCATGAGGCAAGGCAGCTTTACCAAGGCCGCAATTGAGCTGCGCGTCACCCAGGCGGCAGTGAGTCATCAGGTTGCACGGCTCGAAGATTTGCTTGGCGCAACCCTTTTCCTGCGTACCTCCCAAGGCCTTGTGCCAACTGACGAAGGGCGGCTTCTTTTTCCGGTGCTTGAGCACGGATTTGATGCGATGGCGCGTGTGCTGGACCGACTTGGTGGTCGCAGGAACATCGAAGTGCTTAACATCGGCGTGAACACAACCTTTGCGCTTGGCTGGCTGATGCCGCGGATAGAGCATTTCCGGCAAGCGCACCCCGAGATCGACCTGCGTATTTCGACGAATAACAACCGTGTTGAGATACTGCGCGAGGGGCTTGATATGGCGATCCGCTTTGGCACCGGGGGCTGGACGGGGCATGAGGCTATTCCGTTGATCGAGGCCCCGCTGGCTCCGCTCTGCGCCCCTGCGCTGACTTCGCGGTTATTGGTCCCAGCCGATTTGGCGCAGCTGACGTTGCTACGAAGTTATCGCAGCGCAGAGTGGAAGGTGTGGTTCGAGGCAGCTGGCGCTGACTGCCCGCCTTTGACTGGCCCGGTCTTCGACAGTTCAGTTGCGCTTGCCGAACTTGCCGCCTCGGGAGCAGGGGCAGCGCTATTGCCGGTGGCGATGTTCGAAAGCTGGATTGCGCAAGGTCGACTCTCGCAACCCTTTGGGGTCGCAGTATCGATGGGGCGATACTACCTCGCTTGGCCCTCGGACCGAAGGGCGAGCCCCGCAATGAGCGTTTTTTCGAACTGGCTATCAGGGAAGAATGCGTCTTGAAGTGCCGCGGAGCACCGCCGTCGAGCCTTCCACTAGCATCTTCAGTTCACCGCGCCCCAGGTTCATCGGGCTCGACTGTGCAAATCATACCTTCGCGCAGATCTGCTGAAATTCAGGATATTGGGAGAGCCGTGAAAAACCTGTCTAATGCCATGAACGCAGAAATTGTAGACCATCGAACAGCGCTCCGACTGCGTAAAGGGGTAGACGGCATGGCCGAAATCACCAAGCGGTGTGCCGGGGCGCAGGGCCTTTTTGGCGCGTGTGGATAGCGGCTTTGCCTTTGCTTCATTTGAATTTAAATTGATCAACACGCTGAGACACATCGTAGGCCCCTCAAAGAGAAAAATCTGCAACCAAAGCGTCTATAAAACGGCGAACGCGCGGTTCGAGAAATTTCTTGTGCGGATAGATGGCAACGATTGGCACGTCACCGCAATCTATGTCCGGCAAGACCTGCACGAGGCGCTCTGCACGCAATTCCTCCTTCACCAAAGTTGCAGGAAGCAAGGCGATACCCATCCCCGCCAGCGCCGCCTCGCGCAGGCCTTCTGCGCTGTCCAAACGCAAGGAAACACGACCTGACACAGTGCTCAGAAAACTACTGGCATCGTGAAGGGACCAGGTTTGTCGCTTCGCTACACTTGAAAATTGTAGAAGGTCGTGGGTGCTTAGTTGGTCGATGTTTTTAGGAACTTTGCGGCCCGTAAAATACTCGGGCGAGGCACACAGTAAAGTTTTCTCCATTCTCAAAGTTCGTGAGATCAGCGAGGCATCCGGAGTTGTAACGCCAACGCGGATTGCAAGATCAAAACCGTCTTCAACGATACGACTGATGGTGTCAGAAAAGCTTATTTCAAAGCGTATGTCCGGCCAGGTCGTCTGAAACTTTTTTATGACCGGCAGCACCAAGCGCCGTCCAAGCGCATCTGGCGCGGCGATCCGTAAGGTACCCTTGGGAATGCCATCGCTGACTTCCATTCGCGCATCGGCTGCGGCAATTGCCACGCGAATGGCTTCGCCCTTAGCATACAGCCTTTGACCCGCCTCGGTCAGACTGACAGCACGGGTCGTGCGGTTTAGGAGACGGGCACCATACCTATCTTCAAGCCGTGTCACGGCCTTACCTGCGGTAGATCTCGAAAGACCGAATGCGCGACCAGCAGTAGTGAAATTTCCAGTCTCGGCAACTGACATAAAAAGGAGAATATCGTTTACTTTGGAGTCTGCCATATCTCGCCTATTGCCGAAAATTATTCGCCTGAGATGCGAACTCTATCCGCCATTGGTTTTGCGTACAATTTGAAACTTCAAATACAAAAAAGCGAGAGATTAGATGCAAACCTCACTTCAAAGAATGAACCCGGCGGCACTGCCAAACACGAGCAATCTTGGATATTCTCAGATCAGCATCGCAAATGCTGGCATTTTGGCTTTTGTTTCTGGTCAAGTTGCTCAGGCCGCAGATGGGTCTGCTGTGCCAGAAGGGCTTGAGGCCCAGACAAAGCAAGTGATCGCCAATCTCACCGAAGCATTAAAGGCACTGGAGGCGAGCCCTCAGAACATCGTTCAAATGCGTATTTACGTCACGGATCTCAACGAGGACGCTATGAACATCTTGATGCCTCCAATCATCGCGTTTCTCAACGGGGCAGAGCCCAGTCTTACCGGAATAGGTGTCGCCGCGCTGGCGGGGCCCGATTTGAAAGTTGAGATCGAAATGATCGTCCAGCTTCCAACCTGATGCGATCACACGGCTGAAGCAATGTCGGAACCTGCGATAAAGGGGACCTTGGGAAGATACCCCATAGGTCTGCTTTATCGCGCACACCGGACCTTGGGTTGATGCCGTAAACGAACGCTACCGAAACGGCCTACCAAACCGGACCAACGATTGGGCGGAAAAGCCTCGGTCAAAATCGTCGCCCGGATTTTCTACACCGGGCCGTTGCCACCTGAACCCCAGGTCGGTCATTCATATCTACCAAACAATTGATAATCAGCAATACTGACGCTATATACAGTCATATCAGCCGACAGGAGGGTGTTATGCATATCGCAAATTTTGCTGAGGGTGGGCAATTCGAGCCAAAGAAGATTGCCGTCGCCTTGCGCACATCCGCTGAAGAGATTGCTATGACAGTTGGTCTTGGCAAAGACGCTTTGCAACGACGGGCCCGCATCAATTCTGACAAGACACAGCGACGGCTGCGGGAACTGGTCGAGGTGATTAACAAGGTTGAGCCGCGCTTCGGATCTGAACTGATGGCCTACGCCTGGTACCGCTCCGAGCCCCTCCCCGGGTTTGATGGCCAAACTGCGATGCAACTTGTACAACAAGGACAGGCGCAGCAGGTTCTCGAATATCTCGACGCCCTCGACGCGGGTGTCTTCGCCTGATGCACCTAACGAACGCGCGCTATGCTGGGCCGCTCTATCGCGCGCTGAATCCTGTCTATGCCCGCGAGCCACTGTCTGGCCGCGGCGCAGAACTCTACGGCGGCCGGTTCAATGCGAAGGGAGTGGCCGCACTTTACACAGCTCTCGATCCCGCCGGCGCTTTACGCGAAAGTAATCAGGCAGGTAGCCTGCAGCCGACAATTCTGGTCTCTTACCAGGCCGACCTTGGACCCATCTTCGATACCCTGGATACAGGGGTGTTGTCCAAATACGGGATGTCAGATGCGGAACTTGCAGATACTGGTTGGCGCGCGAAAATGCTTGGAGGGCAACCGGTGCCAACGCAGAATTTTGCCGAGGCGTTGATTGCGGAAGGCTATGCGGGGCTTTTCACGCGCAGCTATGCGAAGGGCTCTACTGCAGATGATTTCAACATTGTGCTGTGGCGGTGGACAGGTGCCGGATGCAGTCTTGCAGTGGTTGATGATGAGAACCGGCTGTCGCGGCTGTAAGGTCATTGTCTTAACGCTTATCATTCTTCAGCCAGATTTTCTGGCGAGAGATAGCCAGGATTACACGACCGCTGGAATGAACGTCCGGAGCTGAGAATTCTGGGCGTTAGAAAATGTCAGGGTTCGACGTAACATTCAAATTACAAGGATGGTGCCCCATGACACTAAGTTTCACATCTTCCCTGATATTGCACATTTTGACATCTCTAGCACCACTTCACGATATTTCTGATGGTGTGCATTTTCCAAATCGGTCCGAGCTTAACGGTGCTGATCGACTGATCAGTGTCGGCCTTGTTGGTGAAGAGTCAGGGAGGATCGTTTCAACCGACCCTCGATCCTTGGAAGCCAGAGTATCCGAAGCATCCGGCACCGGCCGTTTCTGTAGCCGAAGTGTCGGTACGCTGAGCCTGATCAAGCACAAAAACATGCACTTCATCATAGGCAACGCACATTCGTTTTATGAAGGAGGAAAGCTCAAATGTGATGAGGCCTTCGGATATATTGCGCCTGACCTGCATTACTCGGTTCGTGTGGACGGGCAATTATTTGATACGGAAGATATAGATCGCAGACGCTTGTATTCATTCCACCTACCACCTCTCAATGACGATCTCGCTTTGAAGTTCACGATGAGCAAGGTCAATCCATTCAAAGTAAATGACCTCGCTGTTCTACAAATTCACGATAGCTCGATCTTTCAAAACCAGTTTGGGCGGCCCCGGGAAGCCATCGAGTTATCACCCACGCCCCCAAGCCAACTTGCGGATTTCTCCAAGTCGGAAAATATTTTCATAACGTCTCGACGGGCGAACTTCTTAGGGTTTGCTGTAGCGTCAATCGAATATGGATGTCTGATCAATGATACGGATTTCTCTCCTCTCCTGAAAAAGCATAGCTGTGATACTGGTCCGGGAACATCGGGCTCGCTTCTGACATACCTTGATGCTGATGGCGTGCCTCAGGCAGTAGGCATGCACTATGGGGGTCTAGACAGTACGATAGACGAATTTAACGACAGCAGTTCGCGAGACGGTAATTTCTTCATACCATCTTCAGTCATCATTGAAGCGCTTGATCGTATAACGGCACACCCTGCCAAGTTCTGAATGCGTCTCCCAAATGTCTATTTGGTTGGATCGCCACGTCGATACTTCGCGAGTATCGCATCCGCCTTCTCCATCGCCGCGTCCAATTCAGATAGTGCATCTGCAGTCCGATCTGCGAAGGCGTCACCCGATTGTCGACGATCGAGCTGGCGTTGCAGCTTCACCTCTGTCGCCATATCTCCTGCCTCAGCTTGAACCTTGTTATCTTGCGGCGTGAAGCTCGGCGTTGCCCCGCTCCTTTGCGCCCGCATGCGCAACAGCTGCGCCATCTGAGGCTGTGCCCAAACCCGGTAGCTTTTGCGCGGCGTGATGAGACTGAGGATGCCCGCGCCCTCAGCTTCCTGCATGAGATAAAGAGAAGCGCGTTCCGAGACCCCTAACATTTCGCGCACGTGCTTTGATGTCAGTATCGGCTCATACATCGCAAGCTCTACAAGATCACGCAGTCGAGACTTGCCATGTTTACCAGAAGCCGTGGCCCGTGCGTCTTCACGCCAACGACGCAGAATTGGCATCGCGCCCAATGTCCTGTCGAGGTCACCCGAGATGCCATCCAGGAGATCATTGAAACCTTGGCCCGTCCCTGGCGACCAGGCGCGGAACCTGCCCTGGGTCAGCGCAATGGATGGGGTGATAATCCAGTTTGCATTGATGCGGCTCAACAGAGCTTCGGGGCGCAGACTTTCCAGAGGAGCCCCTGCCCCGCCGGCGCGCAGCGTATGTTCCGCCGCCATGAAGATCAGTCGATCAGCTGAAGGCATACTGCTTTGCGTCTCAACTCGAAAAAGCGTGGCCGCGCGCAATGCGCCGAGCATCGGGGTCGGTGCCTTTTGCAACTCGGCAGGTAAGATACGCACCGCCTTCGCAAGATCCACCAAAGCATCATCGTCATCAATACTGACGGCGGCGCGCCTACATCTCTCAACCACGCGCTCGGTATCGCGGATCAGATCCCCAGGACTCACGATGACACGCAGCAGCTCTGCCACGCTCACAGCGCCGCGCGCGCCCTCGGCGTCCGTCAATCGATTTTCGAGGTGGCGATGGATAACGTCGCCCTCAAAGACATGAATGTCCTCAAGCCCAACAGAGCGACAGGCTTCGGTCAGCGCGACCTGTCCACGCCACATCCTGGCCAATGATGGGTCGGCCGCAAATATGCCCTCAATACGTGCGGCCCGTGTTTCCACCTCCAGCACTCTGAAAATGAGCTGTTCAGCACTCACCTGCATCTCCCTGCATCAAGAGCATTATTAAATTATTACCGCTACCTTACACCCGTAACCGCATGTCATCTATGAGTATTTGCGGTTGACTAGGAGTTTCTCGGAATGGCTTAATAGGTTTTGATAATCCTTTATTATCGTAACTGACTGCGAACGAAACATGAATTCAGGCCAAAATCGGGACGCGATCGTGCAAAATCAGGGCGCTGAGTGGCTCGCTCGGTGCTTTATGCAACGCACCTAAGACAGCGGATGCAGTTGCTGAGAGCAATAAGGTTGCGGAGCCAGAAGTTTGACTTCATGTCAGCCCCAAATGATGGAGATTACTGATGTCTGAATCCGATATCTTGTTTGTCGGCAGCCGCCTGGCGCCAGAGATGCGCCAGGTCTTTCAAAATACGGGCACATCCGGCGCGATCAGCCTGCCCCATCAAGCGATCACAATGGTGCTCGGGGATTACCGTCCTTCAGACAAGACAATCTTTGAGGCCCCTGCCCGCTTCCGGGTAGCGCTCTGCAAGAGCTTCCTTTTGATCAGCCCCTCATTTCCGGAATTCAGTTTTGACATCATCTGGTCTCCGCTGATTGCCAGACTAAACGGAGAGCCGACGCTGGAGCGCCCCTCGCCCACCGATCACGCGGTCTTTAATTTCATCCTGGCTGATGGTGATCATGTTGTGCGTGCCATTCGTACGTCTTCAATCTCGCCAGCCTGCAGCCTGGCCATGTGGCGTGCGCAGCAAACCTTGATGGCAGCAAGCTTTACAGGGGATGAGCTCAAACAAGAAATGAACGCCCTCTTTTCCCAGTACCAGCGCGGTATCCCGGAGATGTTCTTCAACGAGACCTGTGCGCTTGGTGACTGACCAGAGTAGTAGTTTCGACGCGCAAAACATGTGTATCGAGATACCCACATACGTAGACAGGTCGCTTGGTCGGGCATAGTTTTGTAATTAGCGAAAAACACCGGAGTTATATGAATGTCGGACCAGCAATCTCCCGAGGCGGCCGTGCCTGAGCAAACCTCATTCGATATCAGAGTGCAGAACCATGCGGGGGCGCATGGTTCGATCGCGTTGCGCACCATCATCGATAACTGTGATCTGCCTGGTGTGGCCTCATGGCGGTCCGCCACAGGCAACGATCTGGGGAACTGCTTTTTTTCCACAATGCATGCTGCCATGGATCTTGTTATCAAAGGTCTTGTCGATGATACCTATCTGGTCACGGGTCGGTTCGATCATCCTGATATTGATGAGCCGATCTACCATGCCTGGCTGGAGTTCCGGCACATCAAACCGTTTGTCGTTGTGAATGTGGCCATGCTTCACGAACGCCCTCTTTATGCTGCGACCCAAGCTGAATACTATGAAACCAACAGCTGTCGCCGGCGTATTCAGGAAATTCCCCTCAAACGGTTGAAAATCAAGGCGCGTCAGATGGCCGAACGCAATCTTGAAAAGACCGGGAGCCTGGAGCTGAACCGTCATAGTTTGACAGTCAAGGTTCTCAAACCAACGCTTGATAAGCTGACCCCTCTTCAGACGGCGCCAGCGCAGAAGGCTATGCAAGAGTAATTATCGAAACACGTGATGCAAAGCGGCATCAACCAGATGGTATTTGCGAAAAACGTGGTTGTGATATAATATTTCCTAATTATATGGTAGATAAGTTATCAACGAGGATATGATGCCTGAAACCAATGAAACGCTGAACGATCAGACCTTCAAAGAGATCACGCGGGACGGTTGCACAGCAAGTGCCGCGCTTCAGCGACGTTCTTTCGTAAAATGGATGGCCTCAGGTATCCCGTCTCGATATGCTGATTTCGCGTCCCGCATGAATCATGATGCGCCTATGCCGCATGATTTCCCTTACCCCTACCACCGCTGTGCTGACGCGCTTGTCCAGAAGCTGCGCAAGGCAGGTGTAATCAAGGTGAAGGCCGCAAAATGGTCCCTGACCGACCGCGGCCAGGATTTCTTCGAATATGTCGCCGAAAACATTCATACAGAGCAGCCGGAGCCATAAAATGTTGACCCAAACGAACTACTGTATGACGCGTGACAATCTGCGCAGCGAACTTGATGCACTGGCCTATCTGACCGAATGCACGCTCGCCACGGTTTCAGACCTCGCATCAAAGTCAAAACCACCCAAAGGCGAACTGCGGCGGCCAATCAGCATAGCGCAGACTGGTATCGACTGGGTGAAACTACACGCCAAGCCGGGCATGAATTGCGGCAATCGCCGGGTCCAAGAGATCATCGACAAGGATCTCACCGTAGACGATTGGGCAAACGCGCACCGCCATTCATAGCAGTCGTTCCCTCTTACGCTGAGGGTTATATTTGTCGCATTGCGAAAAGGATTACGTTTTGAGGATTCAGCTTCCGATTACTCTCATTCACAAGACAACCAGTGACACTTTCAAGGTAGATCGCAGCCTTCGCACGTCAGCAGGACCAGAGGATGTTTCCTCCTACGACGTCAATCGGATGTCGGATGCTGATATCTCCGAAATCCGCGGACTGGCCGCTGCGGACAAGCTGACCAAGTATATCCGTGTGATGGATTCCATCATTGCCATGCGCAACGGTACATCTGATTTCAAAGTCCCGAGTTTTGCTGCCTTTCCTGCCCTGCTCTCCGCCTACCTTCAAGAGAACTTCATCGATGGTTGGATCTATGAGGCTGGCGATGATGGGGAAATGCGTGCTTGGGCGATTGTCAAAGTCACGCTGGATTCCGGTAAAGGGGGGTATTCCAATCGGGAGATCCCGAGCGTGAAAATGATCGGTGCCGCATACGGGAAAAACTCGAATATGCTGACCAATATCAGCAAAACATGGGCGTTCGAGCCGAGTGACGTTTCGCGGCGCCACGTCTCCAAAATCCTCAGTAACGCGGGATTGATCTGTGAGACCCATGATCTGAAGACTGCCTATCGTGAGAGCAACGAGACCTTCGCCGACATCTTGTCGACGGGTTTCGCGCACCAGTTCCGGGTGACAGGAGCATTCATCAACCCGGGTCACAACGGGCGGGACCCAATGGAGCCTCTCGGGCACCGGGTGATCATGGATATGGATCATAACCGGATCAAAGCCTTCTCTGAGGAGGTCGAAACGGCCGCATTTGATATCGCCGGTGAAGGTCGCTTCATCGACCTGCCCCAGCATCATGATGTGCTGGTCTATGATCTGGCATCCCATGAGGAGTTCTGGATTTCCACGAACAATATTGAGCCCTATGCTTACCGGCCCGAGCTTAAAAACAAGATGATCCTGCCCCAAGAGCAAGCTGATCTGCTGGATATTCTGACAACGGACACAGATCTGCTCACCGGCGACATCGTAGAGGGCAAAGCTGCAGGCAATATCATCCTGTGTAAGGGCAAACCTGGCGTGGGCAAAACGCTGACGGCCGAGATTTATTCGGAGGTCTGCGAAAAGCCTCTTTATTCGGTTCACGCCGGCGTGCTGGGTACCACTGCCTCAACCATCGCAAAAAACCTGCGTGAAGTGCTGCAGCGCGCCCAGCGTTGGGATTGCATCCTGTTGATTGATGAAGCGGATGTCTTTGTGGCGGAACGCGGTACCAATGTAGAGCAGAATGCGATCGTGGCCGAATTTCTGCGCACGCTGGAGTCATTCCGCTCCTTGATGTTCATGACGACCAACCGGCCAGACGATATCGATGATGCGATCGTGTCGCGATGCGCGGCTGTTATTGCCTATTCACTGCCAGATGCAGGACTGCGGGCGCGGATCTGGAAAGTCATGTCGGACAACTTCGAGGCTGGCCTTTCAGATGATCTGATTGCTGAGCTCGTAGAGGCATTCAATATGATTTCCTCTCGCGACATCAAGATGCTCTTGCGCCTCACCCTGCGGGTCGCAAATGCCAAAAATGAGCCGTTGTCCCGTGATCTGTTCCGCAAATGCGCGATCTTCCGCGGTATCCCTGTTGAGGGGGAAGCTGCGGCGGCATAACCGGGTTATACTACGAAAAACGGGGTGATTCAGGTGACCATACGTCCTAAAGGTATACCAATTTCGGGTTCAGAAGTTCTCATACGATCAAGAATATCTGTAGAATCCACCCATTCAGAAAAAACCACACAGGCGGAATCCTTCCAGGATTCCGCCTGTGTGTGCTTAAATGCTCAAAAATTAGCTTGCGAAAAAGTATTTCACGCCCCACATTTAGTGTAACACCAGAGTAGGAGTACAAGATGTTCAATATTTTCAAACGTAAGGCCAAGACCAATGCCAAGCCGAACAAGGCAGCGGTATCCGAAGCCGACTTTGACATCCTCAATGATCTTGTCCTCTTCGACGTTACTCTGACCAAAGACGAGCAGGTGAGCCTGTTCCTGCAATGGAGCCAGAACCCGAGCGGCATGTCCCTGAAGGCTCTTGGCAATATGGTGGTTAACCACTGCGATGGCTTTCAGAGCCGTTTCGCCTCCACCATTCTTGCAGAGAAGATCACCTATGGCACCGTGTTTGCACAAAAGCTGATCGATATGATGTTCGCTGAGCAGCTGATAGAGGCAGGTCGCCGCAATGGGAACAGCGACTACCAGATATCGAAGCGGGGTGAGCAAATACGTCAGTTCTATGTGCTGAAAAAAGGTCTTCGCGGTTCGATTTATGACCGTATGGACCAGTTCACCGCAGCCTGAGCACTCTTCCCCGCCGAATATGGCCCTTAGATAATTTTCAGGATGCGGTGACGCGTCCGCCCTGATACAAGTTGCGAAAAGGAGTATTACAATGCGTTTCACCTCAGTCCAGAATCTGGGCGATACGATCACAACCCTACGGGAAGATGCGGATAAGGCTGGCTGTGCCACGCTTGATCTCCTGGAACAGTCCCAAGTGATCCTTGAGGGCTTCGTTCTTGCGGCAAAGCGCCTTGGGCTCTCGGACGTCTATGGCATCATGCGTGGCAACATTGCTGACGATAAGGGCGCGGACGCACAAAAGATCGAGGCGGCTCTGGATATGTTGCAAAATTCGGGCGTTCCGACCGAAGAAGCAGATTTGACCGCGCTGCTCAAAGCCAATACCGGCTGAGGGCGCAACAGTGAAAGACAACACCTTGTTTAAACGCTCAGACACGCCCCTGCCCTTCTGCGATCGACAGATCGATGCATTGTTGCACCAGATCTTTGTCGCACCGGTTTTGAGAACTGGCCGCGGACCTGTCGCAAATGGCTGTCAGGTGCCCTGCTATACCTCTGATCTCTCCGCAGCCTTCCAGCTTTTGGACATTGAAGGTCCAGGCCGAGGATGGGGTATGGAGCGGATCAGTGGCAAAATAAACGTTTGGATCGCAGCACATGAGGGCCGCCCCTACGTACGTATGGTTTTTGAAGATCACCATGACATGCCGGCCGCATCGGTTCTAATGGCCGCCATGATCGAAAGCGCAAATGAAAACAGCGATCGGGTAACTTTAAACGGCATTTCCCAGCCTAAAACCTTGCTGCAGCTCCAAGAGCGCGCACAGGAGGCCGATTACCCCTTTGGGGAACGCCTTACACTGGAAGAGGCGCTCAGCGCGCCTGAGGCCGCCCTGGAAGCCCCTGAAGGGGTATAAAGGCGACACATGCCCTGAAATGATTAAAGCGCCCCGTAGGGCGCTTTTTTTGATCGTGGTCGGGTCTCACCTCCCCTCAGGGCTTACTCAGACCCATATACCTCAGCCACACCGGCCTTGAGCGCCTCAAGCGGTACGGCACCCCGGGCAACAACATCGCCGATAATGATCGCCGGCGTGCCAGTGATCTTCAACGCACGGGCCTGCTGGTTATTTTTCTCGATCTGAGCTGCAATTTCGGGGCTATCCATCGCCTCGATGACGCTGCGCGGATCAAGCCCTGCTTCCTGTGCCAGCTCCTCAAGGAAATAGCCCGTCATGCGGGTGCCGCCGGCATCAAAGAGTGCCGCCTGAACTGTCGCATAGGCTTCGGCACCACCGGCCTGATAGGCAGCAAGGGCGAATTTCGCAGCTTCTGCGGAATCCGGACCGAGAATGGGCCATTCTTTAATGACCAGTTTAACCCGAGGATTGGATTCGACCAGCTTCATCAGTTCGGGCTTGGTGCGCTTGCAATACGGGCAACGGAAGTCGGTATAGACCGCCACAAGGATGTCGCCCTCTGGATTGCCCAAAACCGGCGACATTGCATCATCAAAGATATCGGAGGAATTATCAGCAATATATGCCGCATCTGCCGCGACCTGCTCAGGACCAATCTCGCGATCCATCATCTGTTCCAGCTGGCTGTGAATCTCCGGATTGCGTTCCAGAAAGTCCCTGACGTCACCCCACTGCGTATCACTGATAGTGGTCTGCGCCTGGAGGGCTGTTGCCATGAGAGCGAGAGAAAGGGCGGCCGTGCCGAGAAGTTTGCGCATGTGTTTTCCTTCTTATTGCGTTAACCAGCAATATAGTGCTTTTCGCAACATATGATAGGCCTGCGTTCTCACGTTTCCGTCGTTATTCACATGAGTTCGCTTGTAGACGCTTACCATGAGGACTATGTTTTTCGCAACGGAACTTTACATGCCCCCTGCCCTGCCCATAAAGGAGATCTGGATATGTCCGAAGTTGATAAGGTCACTGCTCAGCTGAACAAGATGATGAACCAGAGCACAGATTCCGCGGAATCACTGGTTCTGGCTGAAGCGATCGAATTGATCGGCACACAGGCTCACACCATCAAAACGCAAGAATCCGAAATTCAGCTTGGCGATGAACGGATCGAAACATTGCAGATCCTGAAGGATGGCTACTACTCAGCCATGGCGGCCTGGCGTACCTCTAAGCAGACCGGCATCTCGATCACCGATGCACTTGCACGCTCGCACCGCGGAATCCCAGCATCCCCGGCCCAGGTATGAGTCACGTTCTTGAGAAGCAGCGGATCGCGCATCTGTACGCTGCTCCGGTCCTTCTGCGCCAGCTTCGGACTTGCGGTGACGTCTGGAGTGATGGACGCACCGTATACCGCGGTTTTGATCTGAAAGTTTACCGCGGCGAGGTACTGGACCGCATTGTTAGTCTGAAGGAGCGTAATCCTGAGAAGCGCCGGCATCCCAAGATGGGTCGGATGACGAAGAACCTATCTATGGGGAAGTCATTCCTTGGCAAGGAAAATGGAGAAACCACCGCGGAGTGGCTGAGCCGCCTCCTGAGAGATTATGGGACCACGAACGATATCGGCGGCAAAGAACGCAGCCTCACCGCGCGGCGCCTTTTGCGGAAGAACTTTCCGCGCTATGCCGCAGCACTCGACCCACTCGCGCGATACGATGCAAAAGAGTGGCGCTATGTGCTGAGATCCCACACGCGGCACAGTTGGGTCCTCAAGGACGAGATGGATATCGGTGACGGGCTGACCCTCGCAGCTGGCGTGACTATTATGCCAAGCAACCGCGGATTCCTGGCGAGTTTTCCGGACTTCAAGTTTCCAGTGCAAGCGCAACATGTCTGCAAAGCGAAAGACTTTCGACGCCAGCGCCAGCCCTGCCCGACTCCGCGGAATCCTGAAATTGGTCTCGACCTCTGATGGCTGTCTATGTCGACAACGCAAAGAACCCCTACGGCCGGATGCTGATGTGCCATATGGTCGCCGACACGATCGGCGAGCTCCTGGATATGGCCGATAAGATCGGGCTGCACCGCCGTCACTTTCAACCTTGGTCACGACCACATTTCGATTTATCTCAAGCCTACCGGGCGAAGGCTTTGTCTCATGGTGCGATCGAAGTGAACCGCCGTGAACTGGTGGGTGCGATGAAACGGCACCGACTGTTGGTGAGCAGAGACCCTTCAGAACATGAAGCATATGAGCGCGCGACCGCAAACTCCACACGCGGAAAATATTCCCAAGTTGCATCGCCACGGTAAAGTGACCCGGTTCTGTGTGATAGGCAAAACACCCTTCGAAGCCAAACGAGGAAAGCATGCAACTCGGGATCACCCACAATCAATAGGCGCTGCAACTCGTAAATATCACCGCGGTGATATTTTGAATATCTATGATCTCGTAGCTATATAATCGTGTAGACGCCTTCAGGTTAAAGGCTTGTAAACTGCAATTATCACCGCGGTGATAATTGGGTGGGTACGATCTACGATAAGGTCTGACGAAAGCTATAACGCAAAAATATCACCGCGGTGATATTCCGTATTCCAACAACCAGAGGATAAAGCGCTATACCTTTCTCGGCCCTTGATAAACAACCCTGCATACTTCCCTAGAGTTCAAGTTGTATCGAAGCTTCCAGGCCGCGAGCAGCCAATATCACCGCGGTGATAATTTGGAGGGTGTAACCGACTGGGTGGTCTGATTTTAAACGTTGATGGAAAGATATCACCGCGGTGATATTCCACACTTCAGCAGACAAAATATACAGGATGACGCGTTTATCACCGCGGTGATAATTATGGGCTCGGACCGACTTGGTTGTCTGGCCGGCACCTTCACGCAAGGATCACTGAAGTGGATATAGCGAGTGACGACATATCTAATTTGGGTTACTCAAACAGACTTTAAGTTAGACCTGACTTGTATCAATTATCACCGCGGTGATATTCCGAACCTGACTCAAAATATACGGCATAACGTATTTATCACCGCGGTGATAATTTTGGCTGCGGTATGCGCTGGTGAGGTTCGGTCGAGCTGAACACCTTTGATTTAAAACTCACATATCAGACGATATCACCGCGGTGATATTTAGGCGCGTCAGGGTTTTGATCCTTTCCAGTCACCCACTTTTTATATCCAGAGTATGTATGTGCCCGTATGAGCGTATCTCGGAAAACCACAATGCAGAGCTTCTGACCGCTTTGAGGCGTAACTTTAGCGCGGTTGAGAGTTACACCTCAAATATTAAAGGAGCCGTGCGGCCCGTCCTTTACGCTGCTGTTCATCGGAGAAATATCCCGTAAGCGTTTCGAGGGAACGATGAAGTGTTTGTTCCATCACTTCGGGCGCAGGAATGCCAGCTTTCAGCGCGGAAGTGATATAACCTGCACGAACCCCATGCGCAGAGAAGTCGACCGGGTCGAGGCCGATCTCGGCCAAACGCTTTTTTAGAACAGCATTCACGGAATGCGCAGAAATCGAGGTATCGTAGACATGCCCCCATCTCGAAATTCGACGAAACACTGGTCCGCTGCTTTTCGAAACCGCGGCTTGCCAATCAGTGAGTGCCGTTACCGCACGGCCGGATAGGAAGACCGTTGCCATCCCGCTGACATCCGTAGTTTTGGTTCGGCCGAGATAAAGACCCATGCTCGGAATGCCATTCGGATGTTCTGAATCCTCTGTGATGATCGGCTCTAACTCGTAGACCTGGCCCCACATCAGATCGGAAATCTCTGAGCGGCGGCGCCCACCCGAAGCAAACATGACGGCCAGCAGCGCGCGATCGCGATAGGCTTGAAGGCGCTGTGCGGCGACTTCTGCATTGTCCGATTCCGCGGAGTCTATCTGCAGGTCGAGATGGTCCAACAGCTCTTCGATGAGCGCAATATCCACCATTCGTTTGGATTTTTTGCGCTTGGGGCGTGTGGAAGCACGTATAGCTGCGCGGAGTGTTTTACTGACCTCGGGCGTCGAGAACGGATGCTCTACGCCACGCCATTTGCATAGCGACCGCCAGGTCGAGATCCTACGTTGAACCGTTGAGGGCGCGTGAGGGCCTTCAACGCGTAAATACCCGCTACGGATCAATGCCTCCTGAACGAAACTCGGCATACCGTGGTTTGTGTCAATCTCCCGTTGATCAGGGTCCCAAAGATGGTGCGCAATGAAGCGTAGAACGATCTCCTTCGAGGGCGGCCATACCAGAGGTTCGCCATCACAGGCAAACGACCAGGCTTCGAGATATCCCAGATCTGAACGTGTCGCGCGCAGCGAGTTCTCACCGATTCCGCGGCGTAAGAGATGCGCCAGCGTGGCATGATCTTCTACAGTAAGGACACGTGTGATCGATTCCGGAAAGGATGTCGCGTCGCGCGGCTCAGTGGCTGATGGAAGGGCAGGGGGCTTACGCATGGGTCTACCCTACACTGCGACATGATTCCGCGGCAAGCGCGCTGGTAGGACACTGCCACCAGCAACAGGCTCACCTCTTTCATAGCATTTTATCATCGTGCAGAGGTAGCCTTCGGGATGTTTGAGGCGGTCCACACGCTCAGAGAGATAATCAAGAACCTCGATAAGATACTCCCACCCAAAGATCGAAAGTGCCTTGATCACAACTTGCTGTCCAAGTCCGAGATAAGAAGAAAAATCAATGAGCAGCCCCGCTGCTTCTCGCTCCCTACGTGGTGGATCCGGGTAATATTGCTGCAATGTTTTAGTGCTGCGCCAAATGGCTTGCACAGCATTCGGTTCAAATCTGCGCGCTCTTTCTTGAATTTCTTTCTTAGGTTCTGACTCTATGTGCCGGATGAATCCGCCGGCACCGCCCTCGGCTTTTGTTGGTTCCAGCCGGATGATGTTGCTGTCTGAATTTGGTGTGGAAATAGTCGCTGAAGGAACATCGACCACCGCGGAGTCGGCCCCCTCCGCCAATGCAGGGGCTTCTGCATCCACTGAGCTGTGGGTCTGAGCAGAAGGGGAGGGGGGGCCATCGAAATGAGCAACTTCGGCATCAAGGGCCTCGAGGTCTGCAAGCGTCGTGCTCTTGCGGCGAAGAGCGTTTCGTAGCTTTTGTTTGAGCTCAAACACACCCGACGGCAGCTCACCCCCAGTCCCAATCAAATTTCTGACCAGCGTCTGAAAACGCGCCGAAAGGCTGTTGCGCTTCTGGCGCAAGACGCGGCGTTCAGAGCTGAGTTGATCTCGCAAAGCAAGCAACTCGGTGCGTCTGGCGAGCAGCGGGTTAAGATCGATGCCATACCCGCCAATGATCCGCCCTGAGGCATCGCGCTCAGGGTACCGCCGAAAGTTGCTGCTCAGATTGCGCAGGATAAGACCTGCGCGATGGAGGTTTAGTTCACCTTCGCGGAACCGTCGTTCATCCATTCCACAGGCACGTTTGAGGATATCCTGGACCTTCATGAAGGAAAGGTTGACCTCGCCCATACGAAGTGGGCCTTCGGGAAGAACGCTGAGATGGGCTCGTAGAACCATGATGTCGCGGTCGCTCAAGCCAAGTTCTTTTCGAAGCTCCTGTACTAAGCTCAAGAGTTCCCATCGGTCGCATGCACCCTGCATGGACCGTCCTTTCGGACAAACGCTTCCCGTTTGCCCACGCGGATTAACCGCGGGCATTGATGTGTTCATAAATTTTCAGACGGCAATATCCGACCGTTCACCGAAATGCGGTGTTGAATATGATTCGGAAAGACGCTATCAAGGCTTTGCTACAAGACCAATCAGGGCCTCTCCGGAATTCGCGTTTCGGGGGGCCTTTTTTTATGCCACGTGTCTGCTCCTCAATATTTGGTTAAGATTTTCGCATAAAATATCACCGCGGTGATATTTTATTTGTGTTATATATCAGTAGGTTAACTAAATCATCGCTCTCCTTTTTTCTCTTTCTCATAGGATGAAATCAGCTCCTCTAGATTGTCGGAGATGTAGTCGAGCAGCTCCACGGACGCGTCTTTGCCTGGCTTGATCACAAGCTGACGAGCTTTGCGCTCCACCGTGTAGGTACCACCAAGCAGGGCGGTCCGTTGGACATTGGGAGTGGGGTTCTTCCCTACGGATTTCTTACTCCCCTGTCCTCTGCTCGTTAAAGTTTCCAAATATTTGTCGAAGCGCTCCGCACTATCTTGGATCTGATTGTCGACGTATTTCAGCGCTTCTTTCTTGCTCAGTTGAGCCTGGGTCAATGCGTGACCGAGACTCTCCCACTTGCGCCGACCAACACCACGTGCTGGGCCAATCGCAAGAACCAGCTCGTCCCCGATCATTTCGTAAACACGAGACATCGAGGAAATGAGTGACTGAACGATACCAAGAAAATCTGCAATGTTCTCCTGGCTGAACCCAGCCTCGCGCGCTTTTACAATTGTCCGGGCACGCTCGATGAAGCTTGTCTCGAGCCGCGCAGAGTTCTCGATACCCTGCGCTATGAACGCTTCTTCATCGGTCATCCGGGTAATGAAGCCCCGGATGGTGGGTTTCCCCAGTAGGCGCGTGGCTGCTAGGCGACGTCGCCCTGCAACAATCTCATAAGGCTTATCTTTGTTGACGATCCGAACGATGATCGGGATCTGCTGGCCGTTTCGGTCGATCGATTCAACGAGCTCATCCAACCCATCAGATACGTCGATCCTGTCTTCAATCAGACTGTCTTGGATCTGATCAACAGGAATATCTTCATGGGTCCGTTCGGTTGCGGAATGCACAGAACCTTCGATATACTTTGGTGCGGCAGCTCCGCCGCGGATAAGGGGTGCGCGACGCTTCATAGGCGCAGGAGTTGTTTTACCTGCGGCGCTATCCTCACTGTCTTCACTGAAGAGCTTCCGGGCCATCAGTTATCCCCCTGTGATTTCTGGTCACGGCCCCAGCTTTTCATAACTTCGGCCTCAACCTCATGAGCAATCTTCTGGAGGCTATCGAATATCCTGTCGTAGGTCTTGCGTGTTACCCCTGTGGGCCCGACCTCGAGGAGTGGCTGCATCGTGTTTGTGCCATCCCCGATTGCGGTCGACTGCAGGAAGTCCGCTTGAAGCATTGCATCTCCAAGCTGTGATCGCAGGAATGAACTGAGCTGCAGCTGGGCTTGGTCGTTTGGGTTGTATCGGGTGAGTACAAAACGAATGAAGTCGTATGTCTTGTCTTTCTCGACGCTCTCGACAACTTCGAGCGTCCCTGCGCCAAGGTCCAAGAACTTCTCCAAGCTCACAACATCAAGCATGCCCGCCGAAACTGGTACTAGCAGGCCTGTTGCAGAAGCCACCGCAGCGATAACAGCAAAGCTCATATGTGGAGGCGTATCGAAAAGGATAATATCATAGTAGTCTTCAACAAGACGCAAGGCATTCGAAATTTTACGGTGCCAAGGTTGAGACTGCTGGGTCCCGTTCATGTATGAAGCCGAGGTCTCATACTCGAATTCCGTCATGTTCATCGAACCGGGGACGATATCGATGTTTGGGAAATAGGTGGCCTGGATCACCTCTGTGATTGGGATAGGATTGTCGTACTTCAGAACATCATAGACGGAATGGATGGGCTCTTCACCATCCTCCAACTGTGCATCTGCATTCACATCAAAGAGATCAGATAGACTGGACTGCGGGTCTAAGTCTATGATAAGACAGCGAAATCCCCGGAGGCCCAAAAATTCAGCCAGATTAGCGGATAGTGATGTTTTTGCGACCCCGCCCTTAAGATTGTAAACGGCAAGCTTAGCCGTTACGTCCCCCGGGGCCTTCCGGGGGTACATCGAGAGGGGTATTTTACCCGCTTCATAAAGTCGGTCCTGTATAGCATGAACCTCTTCACCTGAGAAGGTCCTTCTATTGCCAGCCTCAAGTTCACCGGCCGGGAATCCCTCAATCGTTTTAAGGTAATGCCGCAGTGAAGAATAGTTGACTCGCAATGCGTCAGCAGTCTCCTTGACGGAGAAACGCCGCATTGGCTTGTCCGACTTCCTCGTATCCGGTGCCAGGTGCTTTGCCGTATGCCTGCTCAGCGCGTCACGAATGGTCGTGCTATGTGCCCTGAGCTGCTCTGATCCTATGATGCCTGTCATGCTCGCTCTCATTATATTTTTTGAAATACTTATACTGCGTTAGCTGTGAATTACTAGGAAAACCAGCACAACGGCTTAAACCTGTTTAGCATCGTTTCTTTGACGGAGCCAAAGATGTCCGTATTTATGAGCATAATCAATAAGTTGGTGATGTAACGCAGGGAAACCAACAGCGGATCGAGTAATCCACAGACTTATCAACAGGCGCTATTCTGGGTAAAGATTGGAAGGGATATACCCCTACATCATGCGGTTCGCACGTACTGAGGGAATCGCCAGAAATGCTGCAAGGATTGTCGAGAATACGACTTGGAGTGAGCACTTACAGTACAAAATTCTAATTTTGTACTTGGGTTCAACCTTGGTCTGACCTGCGGTGTTTGATCTCTAGGCGGCAGCCAGGGGCTGTTCAGGTAAATCCCGACAGGGCTGGGATCAGCGCTTCACAGCGGTCTGGTGTAGTTAACTATCAAAGATGCCAAAATTAAGCAATATACTCAAGGTGTTGGCAGATTCTCTTCCGCCTCTGCTTCGCTTCTGTGCTGCTTGTTCAAATCCGGATAAACCGTCACAAAGCCATCATCTTCAATGAGCCCACCACACGGGGCGTAGGCTTCAGGCTTGCGGTTTGACAGTGTTTTGTCGACCATGATGTTAACTCCTTAGATGTTGAGCATGGCACTTTCCACGCGCTCGTGTTCCAGGTCTTGGGCACGATCACGTTCGACTTCTTCAGACCATGCGCTGAAGTAGTCGTTGAGTATTGGGTGGGGGCTTGTTGTCCAGGTGTCGTCCCGGATCATGTCCTTAAGGTGATCAATGACCTTCTCAGTCACATCAACTGCCGTAATCATACGGCCAGCCGCATCGAACTCATGGGCTGTCGCAGACACGCTGTCATTATCCTCACCACAATCAACCGGGACTTCGTGACCCGTGGCTTGGAGTTCCTGAACGCCGATGTGAACCCGGGCCTGCGCCATTTGGCTCTGGTGGCGGGCAAAAAGCCCAACGAACAGCTGACTTCGAAAGACCTCGGCTGGCAGCTCGGCCCACGCATTAATGCCGCCGGCCGTATTGATGATGCAATGCTCGGTGTCGAACTTCTGCTGACCAATGATACCGAGGAAGCGGCCCGGCTCGCCGGCCAGCTCAACGAGATCAACGTCAAACGCAAGGCTATCGAGGAAAAGGTCACCGGCCCGGCCATCGATCAGTTCCCAGATCGCACCCCTGGGGTTGACCGCAAGATCGCTATCGCTGTGGTGGAAGAAGCCCATGAGGGCGTGGTCGGCATCTCTGCGGGACGCCTGAAGGAAGCCTACGACTGCCCGGCAATTGTTCTCGCCAAAGACCATGAGGGTAATCTCAAGGGCTCTGCGCGCTCCGTCAAAGGTTTCGATATTGGTGATGGCATTATCGCTGCGCGCAACCAGGGCCTGATCCTGCGCGGCGGCGGCCACGGCATGGCCGGTGGTCTGACACTGACACCCGAGCAGCTGCCGGCCTTCGAGGCCTTCATGAATGCCGAGATCGAAAAGTCAGACTACTACCGCGAAGGCGTCAGCACCGAGGTCGACGTTTTCCTGGCACCGACGCAGCTTACCGTTGAGCAGATTGATGCATTCCACCGCATGGAGCCCTTTGGCAACGGTAACCCCGGCCCGCGGGTTGTGCTGGAAGGAGCGGTCGTCAAGGAGGTGAAGATCCTCAAAGAGAAACACCTGAAGGTGGTGATCGCCGCAGGCGCCGGGAAGATCGATGGGTTGATCTGGGGTGTCGTTGGCACCGGGATCGGTGATTTCTTGCAAAATTCTGTGGGTACCAAAATTGATGTCTATGGCTCCCCGGATGTGAACGTGTTTTGCGGCGACCGCTCGGCTCAGATCATTATCGATGATGTGCGCGAGCATGCTGAGACGCTGCTCTGATGAACGAAGCGCAGTTCCTCCTGTCGCTCGGCATGCAGGCAAAGGATCTATCAGCGTCTGATAGATCCTTGTCGGCCCCTGCTTTGATCAAGCCAAAGTACGCGATGGTCGAGAATGGAGATCCGGAGGGACTGGTGGTGCAGCGTGATAATGACAATGCCCCGGTGCCTCATAGTCGGCGCATGCGAGCCTGGCTCTGAACCTATTTAGTTTTCAATATATAAGGAAGCGGTAAGTCTTGTCGCAAAAAGAAATACTCCGCGAACTCCTCCCCGCTTACCCTATATTTTGTATATTATTTTCCGTAACCCACATTTCCCAAGTAAGGCGCTGATTTCGCTGTCCTGACCATTATATTTCCTATATAAAACATGGTGTTGAAGGCTGCGAGGGGCGCGTTTCATGGATCACCCAGAGGGTGCGGGCTTGCAACG